>Ga0308166_1002926_pt1 | contig 15028 bp, 14 predicted proteins | sample PhyCR2_2_FD_202137 | JGI IMG/M metagenome (GOLD analysis project Ga0308166, IMG submission 202137) | Phyllosphere microbial communities from UC Gill Tract Community Farm, Albany, California, United States - DLSLCC.R2 | ecosystem: Host-associated > Plants > Phyllosphere > Unclassified | place... | reverse complement strand
ACGAGCGGCAGATCCGCCACAGCGCGTTCGCTTAGCGATACAGACGATGAAACCCCGGTGGATGGCTTCTGGCAGTATCGATGGAAATGGGCTGACCCCTCTTGAGCCAGGCGTCCACGGTCTGGCCAAAGGTGTGATCGCTGCAGTCGCGCAGCAACATCAGCGGAATGTGCAGATGTCGCGCCACTGCTCGCGCACTCTCACGCTCCTGTTGCTGGAATACCTCCACTTCGGTCGCAGAAGCGTGGCAGGCCGGTAATCTTCTGAGCACTGTTCCCGGCTCGCTCTCAAGCAACAGGATCGCTCCCAAGGAAAGGCGCTCGAATGCTGTGAGATCGATGCCCAACGTGCGTGCTCGCTTGCCCATCAAGGCAACGTTGCCTTCCAGCAGCATCGACTTGCCACTGGCGGCGATGCTGGTCGCTGCCAGTTCCAATGCCTGGCGATTACGGTCGCGGTTGGTCGCATAGCGGTCATCGCTCCATTTCACAGACGCCAGCACCTGCCGGACCAAGCCTTTCGCGCTGCCGTGCAGCACCCCGCGACGGTGCGCATAGTGCTCGCAATGCCAGGTTTTGCCGACCCCGTGAATACCGGCTACCAGGATGATCATGATGGATATCCCTATCAAGTAAGAGGTTATTACTACAAGGGGTCGGTTGCTGAAGCGTCAACAAGGGAATCAGAAATTTCTGATTGAGTTAGAGGATTTTTCAATTTGCCCTGGCATAACTTGCTGTTTCGCTGGCAAAAGCAGGCGTCAGGCAGACCTAGAAGTCAGGACGCCGAGGAAGGTAATCTGTACTGGCGACTCTGGGCTATCTGCGTATTGTTTAAGTTTGTTGATTAATGTTCGACCTGTGGTGCAGGTACGCCGCTGCATTCACGGCAGACGACGTACCCTGTCCTGGGTCAGACGCCTGCCAGGCTCAACGAACGCACGTCCCGCCGTGCCAGCAGCCAGTAGAACCCGCCACCCAGGAAGCAACCGGTGAACCAGGCGAAGTTGGCGATCGGCTTGAACCAGGGCACGAAGGTCACGACGATACCAATCAGCGTGGCCGCCAGCAGCGCCTTGATCGCCACCGGGTTGAAGCCGTTGCTGTACCAGTAGCGCCCGGTGGGCGAGTCGTCGAACAGCGCTGCCACGTCGATCCGCTGTTGCTTGATGCAGTAATAGTCCACCAACAGGATTCCGAACAGCGGGCCGATGAAGGTCGCCAGCACGTCGAGGGTGTAGTGGATCACTTCGGGGTTGTTGAACAGGTTCCACGGGGTGATGAAGATCGAGGCCACGGCGGCAATCATCCCGCCGGCGCGCCAGCTGATCTTGCTTGGCGCGCAGTTGGCGAAGTCGAAGGCGGGCGAGACGAAGTTGGCGACGATGTTGATGCCGATCGTTGCCGTGACGAAGGCAAAGGCGCCCAGCAACACTGCAACGTCATTGTCGATACGCGCCACTGTGGCGATCGGGTCGTGAAGCATCTCGCCGAACACCGGCAAGGTTCCCGATACGATCACCACCGTGACCAGCGAGAACGCCAGGAAATTCACCGGCAGACCCCAGAAGTTGCCGCGCCGCACGTCAGCCATGGTCCGGCAATAGCGGCTGAAGTCGCCAAAATTCAACGTGGGGCCCGAAAAGTACGAGACCACCAGAGCCGTCGCCATCACCACCTGGCCGAAGGCTTCCCAGCCGCTCAGGGATTTTTCCGCGAGGGTGAAGCTGATGTTGCTCCAACCCGCCTTCCACACGATCCAGCCGGCGAGAATGAACATCGCCGCGTAGACCACCGGCCCGGCCCAGTCGATGAAACGTCGGATCGAGTCCATGCCGGTCCAGAACACCGCCGCCTGCACGGCCCACAGGAACAGGAAACCCATCCAGCCCAGGTACGACAGGCCGGCGAACTGCACCTGTGCGTAGCTTTCCATGCCCGGAAAGAAACGCAGCACCACGATGATCAGTGCGCTGGACGCCAGGTACGTCTGCACGCCGTACCAGGCGACCGCGATCAGGCCGCGAATCACCGCCGGAATGTTCGCGCCGAACACACCGAACGCCAGGCGGCAAATCACCGGGTAGGGCACCGCCGCCTGTTGGCTGGGTTTGGCGACCAGGTTGGCGATCACCTGAATGATACCGATGCCCACCAGCAGCGCGATCAGCACCTGCCAACTGGCCAGGCCCAGGGCGAACAGGCTGGCAGCGAACACATAGCCGCCAACGCTGTGCACGTCGCTCATCCAGAAGGCAAAGATGTTGTACCAGTTCCACTTCTGTACTACCGGGCCCAGGTCTTCGTTGTACAAGCGAGGGCTGTAGCCCTTGGGTAGGTCGGGATTGTTCACGCACACGCTCCAGGGTCGTGGCCGCTCCGAGCATTGCATACGGGGGTCGGCGTTGTTGTATACGATCCATGGAGCAGGATGCGTGCCAGCGTGTATCGAAGCGTAAAAACCAACGGGTTTACAGTGATGGCGCAGCCAGCGTCGTGCTTGCTTTGTGAGTATCCTGTGCTGTTTTCGCGCATTTTCTGGCTGTGGAGGCCCGTATTGGTGCGGTTTGATGAATGCCGATCTTGGCCCGGGGCAAAGATGGCGAAGACAATTCAGTTTGTATACGATTGCCTCACGCGTACCCAGGAAACGATTTCGTGAATTCTCCCCTTTTTCTTGCCAACAGTTCCGATGGCTCTACGGCCGTCAGTCGTGATGAACACATTTATCAGGAGATCCTCGACGCCATTGTCGAGCACCGCCTGCAACCGGGCGTGCGCCTTCCCGAAGATGCCCTGGCCGAGGTGTTCAACGTCAGCCGCACGGGCATTCGCAAGGCCTTGCAGCGCCTGGCTCTGGAACGTCTGGTCACCCTGCGGGCCAACCGTGGTGCGGAAGTGGCCCATCCCAGCGCCAAGGAAGCCCAGGATGTATTCGCCGCCCGGCAACTGATCGAGCCTGCGTTGATGCCGACCGTGGTCGCCCACGCCACGGCCGAACATTTCAAACGGCTGCGCGAGCTCGCCGAGCAGGAGCATCAGGCGCAACATCAGGGACGGCATAGCCATGCCATTCAACTCTCGGCGCGGTTTCACGTGCAACTGTCGGTGGCCGCCGACAATCAGGTGCTCAGCGAACAGATCGCCCAGTTGACCACGCGTTCGTCGCTGATCATCGCGGTGTACGGTTCGCGCCACAGCGTCGGCTGCGATTGCGGGGAGCATGTCGAGCTGATCGAGCTGCTCGAACGGGGAGAGGGCGCCCTCGCGTCGAACTGGATGGCCCGACATCTGGCGAGCATTCGCGCCAGCCTCCAACTGGACGCCAAACCCGTGGCCGAGCCCGACTTCAAATCCATCTTCAAACGCTGATCCAGCCGCCGAGCCCTTCATGAAAATCCAGGTCATCAACCCCAACACCAGCTCATCCATGACCGCTAGTATTGGCCGCGCCGCCAGTGCCGTCGCCGGTCGCGATACGCAGATTATCGCCTGCTGCCCGCAGGACGGCCCGGAATCCATCGAAGGCCATTTCGACGAAGCCATCGCGGCGGTCGGCGTGCTGGAAGAAGTGCGCAAGGGCGTAGCCGCCGGTTACGACGCGCACATCATCGCCTGCTTCGGCGATCCCGGCCTGCTGGCCGCCCGCGAACTGGCCCGCGGGCCGGTGATCGGCATCGCCGAAGCCGCCTTTCATGTCGCCAGCCTGCTGTGCACGCGCTTCGCGGTGGTCACCACGCTCACCCGCACACGCATCATCGCCGAGCACCTGCTGCGCAACTACGGCATGACCGAGCACTGCACCTCGGTGCGCTGCGTCGACATCGCCGTGCTGGAGCTTGAAACCCTGGGCGACGAGGTATTGGTCGAGCGCATCGCCGAACAGGCCCTGCAGGCCCGCGACCAGGAAGGCGCCGGCGCCATCGTGCTGGGTTGTGGCGGCATGGCCGACCTGCCGGCGCGGGTCAGCGAACGCGTCGGCCTGCCGGTGATCGATGGCGTGGCGGCGGCAGTCAAATTGGCGCAGGTGTTGGTGGAATTGGGGCTGGGAACGAGCAAGCACGGCGATCTGGCGTATCCGCTCGCTAAGCGGTTCAGTGGGCGGTTTGGGCATTTTGGGCAGTAGGTGCAGCGCGAAGCTGGAGGGGAGGCTGGGCGGCCCCTCGACCTCAACACTACGAATTGGAACTGCCTCTTTCAGCCGGTTCATTCCCTGAATCGGGGGCATGCAGCCCCCGACGATCAAGCCATCACAGCCAGCCTTTGATCCGAGCGCACACCGCCTGCGTGGAAATCTGGTAACGGTCGTGCAATGTCGGCAATGCACCTGCGTCGAGAAACGCATCGGGCAGGGCAATCTGCCGGAATGTGGGCGTCACGCCGTTGCGCAGCAGGACAGTCGCCACCGCTTCGCCCAGACCACCGATGATGGAGTGGTTCTCCGCCGAGACTACCAGCCTGCCTGACTTACGCGCTTCCGCCAGAATGGTCTGTTCGTCCAGCGGCTTGATGGTCGGTACGTGCAGTACGGCGACATCGATGCCATCGGCCTGAAGTGCCTGGGCAGCCTCCAAGGCTCGCATGGTCATCAAGCCGGTCGAGATGATCAACACGTCATTGCCCGTGCGCAGGGTCTTGGCTTTGCCGATCTCGAAGGTGTAGCCATATTCGTCCAGTACCAGCGGAACGTTGCCGCGCAGCAGACGCATGTACACCGGCCCGTTGTGAGCGGCGATGGCAGGAACGGCCTGCTCGATTTCGAGCGCATCGCAGGGGTCGACAATCATCAGATTCGGCATCGCGCGGAAGATGGCCAAATCATCGGTGGCTTGATGGCTCGGGCCATAGCCGGTCGTCAGCCCCGGCAACCCGCAGACGATCTTGACGTTGAGATTCTCCTCGGCGATGGCCATGCAGATGAAATCATAGGCACGGCGCGAGGCGAACACGGCATAGGTCGTGGCGAAGGGAACGAAGCCTTCACGCGCCATGCCTGCAGCGGCACTCATCAACAGCTGTTCAGCCATGCCCATCTGGTAGAACCGATCGGGGTGTGCCTGGGCGAAGATATGCAGGTCGGTGTACTTGGCCAGATCGGCGGACAGGCCAACGATATCCGGCCGCTCTGCAGCCAGGGCCGCCAGGGCGTGGCCAAAAGGTGCCGACCGGGTTGCCTGACCTTCAGAAGCGATCGAGGCGATCATTGCCGAGGTCGTGAGTTTCTTCTTGGCTGCCGCGGGCGCCTGGGCAGTGTCGTTCTTGAAGTCGTTCATACAGTGTCCCCTTCTTCGAGGTGGTTCAAGGCCAGGTTCCATTCATGCTCATCCACGCGAATGAAATGGGCCTTCTCCCGGGTTTCCAGGAACGGCACGCCTCTACCCATTCTGGTATCGCAGATGATCACCCGCGGTTGCGTGCCGCCATGACTGCGCGCGGCATCGAACGCCTTGACCAAGGCGTCCAGATCATTGCCATCCACGCGCTGGGTGAACCAGCCAAACGCCTGCCAACGGTCAACGATGGGTTCGAAGGCCAGCACTTCGCTGGAGCGGCCATCGGCCTGTTGGTTGTTGACGTCCACGATGGCGATCAGATTATCGAGCTTCCAGTGAGAGGCCGACATCACCGCTTCCCAGGTCGACCCTTCGTTCAGTTCACCGTCGGACAGCAGGTTGTAGACGAACGAATCGGAACCCTTGCGCTTGAGCCCCAGGCACGCGCCCACGGCGATGCCCAGACCTTGGCCCAGCGAGCCGCCGGTGATTTCCATCCCCGGGGTGTAGGTCGCCATGCCCGACATCGGCAGGCGGCTGTCATCGGAGCCGTAGGTTTCGAGCTCGTCCAGCGGGATGATGTCAGCTTCGATCAGGGCCGCGTACAGCGCGATGGCGTAGTGGCCAATGGAGAGATAGAAGCGGTCACGCTGTTCCCATTCGGGGTCATGGGGCTTGTAATTCAGCGCGTGAAAGTAGGCCACAGCGAGCAAGTCAGCCGCCCCCAGCGCCTGACCAACGTAGCCTTGGCCTTGAACCTGACCCATGCGCAGCGCATGACGACGGATATTGAGGGCGCGTTGTGCCAGTGATGTTTCAGAAACCTTGGATGAAATAGCAGTCATTGCACGTACTCCGTTGACTCAACGATTGACCGAAGCGGCGGGGATTCGCAGTACCAGGCACGCACCGATGCACAGCACGCCGGTGATGAGGTACATCCCTATCGCGCTCGACCCTGTGGTCGTGGTGATCCAGCCAATCAGGTAGGGCGAGCAGAAGCCGGCGAGGTTGGCGAAGCTGTTGATGCCGGCAATTCCCGAAGCGGCTGAGACTCCGCCCAGCAGCGTGGTCGGCAGCATCCAGAACAGCGAAGAGGCAGACAAAACCCCGGCCGCAGCCAGGCAGAGACTCAGGACCGAAATGACCAGGTTCGCGCCGAAGAGGGCCGCCAACGTAAGGCCCAGGGCACCCGCGATCATGGGCGCAATCAGGTGCCAGCGACGTTCGCGGTGCTTGTCGCCACTTCGGCCCATCAACAACATGGCCACGATGGCGCACATATAGGGCAGGCTGGTGACCAGGCCAATGTGCAGCGGGTCGGACACCCCGGCGTTGCGAATCAAGGTCGGGAGCCAGAAGGTGATCGCGTATTGACCCATCACCACACAGAAGTAGATGCAGGCCAGCATCCACAGGCGACGATCGCGCAGGAAATCGCGGACCGAGCCGTGAGTGACCTTACGGCTGTTGTCTTCCGCCAGTTCCTTGTTCACCAGCTCCTTTTCGTCATCGGTCAGCCAGGTGGCCTGGTGCACGCCATCCTTGAGATACGCCAGGACCATCAGGCCGACGATCACCGTCGGAATGGCCTCGATGACGAACATCCACTGCCATCCGGCCCAACCGTGAAAGCCGGCGAATTTGGCCATGATCAGGCCGGAAAGAGGGCCGCCGATCATGCCCGAAAGTGGAATCGCGATGAACCAGAGCACCGTCATCCTGGCCCGGCGATACGAGGGGAACCAGTACGTGAGATAGAGCAGCAAACCCGGCGCCAGGCCGGCCTCGGCGATGCCCAGCAGGAAGCGCAGCACATAGAATTGCCACGCCGTTTCCACGAAGGCGAAGAGGGCAGAGATGATGCCCCACGAGATCATGATGCGGGCGATCCATCGGCGCGCGCCCACTTTGTGCAGAATCAGATTGCTGGGAACTTCGCAGAGGAAATAGCCGAGAAAGAACATACCGGCACCGAGGCCGTACACGGTCTCACTGAGCGACAAGTCGCTCATCATCTGCAGTTTGGCGAAGCCCACGTTGACGCGATCCAGATACGCGCACAGGTAGCACAGCATCAGGAACGGCATCAGTCGCCAGGCGGTTTTGCGATAAGCATTCGAGCGCACGGTCGAAACCGCTTCGAGCGTCATGGAAGTTATCATGATTGTCCGATCTCTTGTTTTTATAGACGGCCAGGCGCTGTGGCCTGGCGTGCCATCGATCTAGAACACCACGGGTCACTGTCGACCCGGTTACCTTTCTTCAGTGGATCAGCATGCCGCCATTGACATCCAGCGTGATGCCGGTGAGGTATGAAGACAGATCGCTGGCCAGAAACAGCGCGGCGTTGGCGACATCCTGAGCCGCGCCCAGACGACCCAGCGGAATGCCGTCGATGATCGCGTGGCGACGCTCGTCCTGCATCAGGCCTCCGGTGATATCGGTATGAATCAGGCCGGGAGCGATGGAGTTGACACGGATATTGTCCGGGCCTAATTCCCTGGCCATCGCCTTGCCAAGGCCCAGTACGCCCGCCTTGGCGGCGCTGTAGTGTGGCCCGCCGAAGATGCCGCCGCCACGTTGAGCCGATACCGACGACATGCAGACGATGCTGCCGCAAGCCTGGCTCTTCATGACCGGAATGACGGCCTGCGACATGAGCAAGGTGCCGCGCAGGCTCACATCCAGCACTTTGTCGTAGTCGGAAGGGCGGATATCGAGGGTCTTGATCGGCTGGGTGATCCCGGCGTTGTTGACCAGAATGTCTATTCGGCCGAACTGCGCGATGACCTTGTCCACGGCCTGTTTGACCTGGTGTTCGTCCGCGACGTTGGCGGCCAGACCCAGATGGCCTTCACCCAACGCCGAAGCGGCGTCGCGCGCGGCAGACTCATCCAGATCCACGATGACGACATGGGCACCCTGCTGGGCGAACGTGATGGCGGTGGCCCGACCAATTCCGCGTTCGGATGCAGCACCGGTGATGATTGCGACTTTGCCTTGAAGAAGCATGGGGAAATTCCTGTCATTGTTTTTATGATTCGATTCGGGAATCGATGACTCAGGGTGTTCCGCCCACGCACTGGCAGCAATATGGCAAACCTCACTGCTGGCTGAGAAAAATTCACCTCTCGTCAGCAGACCCACGGAATGCTTGAATGAGACTCGCCCATAACATCCCAACAACAAGAGCCGAGTACTTATGCGCCTTCACGACAGTGCGCCCCGGGACCTGCCACCGCTGAGGGCCATTCAAGCCTTCGAGCAGACGGCCCGCTTTGGCAATCTCGCCAGGGCAGCCGAAGTATTGAACCTGACACCCTCAGCCGTGAGCCATCAGTTGGCGAATCTGGAAGCGATGATCGGCCGCCAGCTGTTCGTGCGCGCTGCCCGTGGCGTCACCCTCACCCCGGTGGGCGAGCAGTACCTCAAAGACATTTCCGGTTTGCTGCACAGCCTCGAAGTGGCGACGGAAAGAGCCGCCAGTGACGTGAGTCTCGACTGCCTGCGACTGCACTCGTCGCCAAGCTTCGGCCTGCTTTGGCTGATGCCGCGCCTGGAAGCATTCCGCGTGAGTCATCCCGATATCCAGATCAACCTGTCGTGTTCCTACGAGTCACTGCACTTCAGCCGGGACAAGATCGACGTCGACATACGCCACGGCCTGCCCAACTGGCCCAGCTACGAAGTGCGAACGGTGCGCAACGAAGCCTTTGCAGTGCTGGCCTCTCCAAAGTTATTGGCAAAACGCCCAGTCGCCAGCGCCAGTGACTTGCTGAACAAGGAGTTGATCCTCTCGGAGGCAACGCTGCTCAAATGGCCCGAATGGTTCGCCCAGCACGGCCTGGCCCGCCCCGAGCACCCCTATGCATTGAGCTTCGATCGTTCCTACATGACATTGGAAGCTGCCAGCCACGGCCTTGGGTTCGCACTGGAAAGCACGCTGCTGGCACAGAAATACCTGGCGTCGGGCGCACTCGTGGAAGTGGCCCCTGAAGCGCTCAGTGCCGCGGTTGCCGCTCACCACTTGGTGTTTCCCAAAGCCCACTCGTCCTTTCCCAGGGTCAGACGGTTTCTGACGTGGATGGAGGGGGAGATGGGGCATCGGTTTGTGTTTTGAGACTTTGTTTGTGAGTGGCGGATTGAGGGTGAGGGGGCGCGTAGGAGGCGCAGTAGCGCTGTCGGTTCCTGCGGGTCGAGCAGGTTAGGGGGGTAGACGCCAGTAGGCGTGGCAGGGGAGTTGGAGTGCTTGGAGGATCATGAAAAACTGGAGCGGGTAGAGGGAATCGAACCCTCAACTAAAGCTTGGGAAGCTTTCGTTTTGCCACTAAACTATACCCGCATGACGCGTTGTTTCCGTGCCGCCGGCCGTTCATTGCGAACCTGATTGCCAGCTTGGCCACCTCGGTGCGATGCGTCTTTCGACACCTGCTCCGGGCGGCTGACTTTGTACCAGAAGCGCCCTGCAATTTGAAGCGCTAATTTTCGTTTCTCTGCTCGATCCCCCTCACACCAGACCGATTTCCTCCGCGCTCAGGCTGCGGTATTGGCCGGGTTGCAGGCTTTCGTCCAGCACCAGTTCGCCCATGCGTTCGCGGTGCAGTTTGACCACCTTGTTCTGGAAGTGCCCGAACATCCGCTTCACCTGATGGTAGCGCCCTTCGACGATGCTCAGGCGCGCAAGGCGCGGGCCGAGGATGTCGAGGTGGGCGGGGAGGGTGGTGAGGTCTTCGAAGGCGAAGTAGATGCCTTGCGCGAAGGTCTCGACGTAGTGGGGTTCTATGACCTGCTCGGTTTCAACCCGGTAGACCTTGGGCAGTTTGGTGGTCGGTTGAGTGAGGCGGCGTGACCATTGTCCGTCGTTGGTCAGGATCATCAGCCCGGTAGTGTTGAAATCCAGTCGACCGGCAATGTGCAGTTGATCCTTGTCCGGCACTTCTATCAGGTCCAAGACGGTGCGGTGCTGCGGGTCCTGGGTGGCGCTGACGCAGCCGGGTGGTTTGTGCAGCATCAGGTAGCGGGCGGGATGGCCAGCCTGCAGCAACTCGTGGTCGAGGCGGACTTCGCTGAATTCGGTGACGGCGTGCAGCGGGTCGCGTGCCACGCGGCCGTCGACCTGGATGCGGCCTGCGATCAGGGCCAGGCGCACCTGTTTTCGGTTGAAACGTTCGAGATTGGAAAGAAATCGGTCCAGGCGCATGGCGGCGTTACGCCCTCGATGCCGACAGTTGCTCACTCACTTGAGCGCAGCGAGGGCACAGGCAGGCGGCGTTGCGCAGGTGCTCGGGCAAGGCCTGCAGTACTGCGGGGTCGATGCTCACCGAGTAGCACCAGCAGGGCTTGGCGGCGGTCTTTGCATCGGCCAGGGTGCAGTCGTTGCGGCTTCCGCAGGCTGGGCAGAGGTGGCTGGCAAGTGACGCGGGGGTGGTCATGGGCGATCCATGCAGCGATGAGTGTCTGCATTCTACGGCAGCATGGGATACGGCGGTGAATGACGTCGGCGGGCACCCGCGCATGAGGCTTTGTATCAATTTATTGCCGAGTGAAATGCAGCATTTTTCCGGGTGTCTTAGTTATGCCCTGAACCGTTGTTCCGGGTACCGACCAGTCGTGCTGGTTCGATCCCTCTCGCGGTCCAGGAGGCCGCTTATGTCCCTTAGAGCTCTTTTGATCGTGGTATTGGCCTTGTCGACAAGTGCCTGTGTGCCCTATGGAGGGGGAGGTTACTACCGCACCGAAGTCTATTCCGTGGACAGCGCGCCGCGTGCTGGCTACTACCCGTACAGCCAGCCCTACAGCAGCGGTTATTACGTGACGCCGGCGCCACGGTACTACGAAGGACCGCGTTACTACTCCGCGCCTCGTTACTACGCGGTGCCGCCGCCGCGCTACTTCGGTCCACCGCCACCGAACTACCGGCCTGGATTCGGGCCAGGCCGCGGTCCCGATGCCAAGTGGCGTGACGGCCCGCCGCGCCATTACGGTCAGGATTGGAACCGCGGTCGAGGTCCGGACCGGGGTCCTGGTCGAGGCCCCGGCCGCGGCGGTCGGCACTAGCCTGCAACGGCGCCCTCAGGGGCGCCGTTTTTCGTTGTTACGGGCAGATCGACTTCAGTAGTCGCACAGGTCCGCCAATGGATGACGGCCCTCCCAGGCCTTGCCGAAATGCGCCTCGACCACCGCCTGCGGCACATGGTCGACGTCAGGCCAGTGCCAGTGCGGCTGGTTGTCCTTGTCGATCAGACGAGCGCGCACGCCTTCGCTGAATTCGGGATGGCGGCAGCAGTTCAGGCTCAGGCTGTATTCCATCTGGAACACCTGGGCCAGCGACAGGTGCCGAGCGCGGGCCAACTGGGCCCAGATCAGATGGGCCGTCAGTGGGCAGCCTTTTGCCAGGTTGCCGGCGGCCTTGGCCAGCAACGGGTCGTCGTGCTGCTGCCATTGCACCAGCGCGTGCCAGGCCGCTGGCGCGTCGCTGACATCCAACTGCGCGTCAATGGCCGCGCGGCGGGGTAGCCATTGCGCGGCGGGCACGGTGTCGCGCGCATCGTGTTCGAGGGCCTTGAGCAGGCTGTTCAACTGCATGGCGGTCTGCTCCTGCCAGTTGAGCTGCAGCAGGCCGTCGAGCAAGTCTTCGTATTGGTCATCGCGCAGGCAGCGGTCGGCCAGGTCCAGGTCCAGAGCGTCGCGCGCGTTGATCTGCGCGCCGGTCAGGCCCAGGAACAGGCCGAGCTTGCCCGGCATGCGTGACAGGAACGTGCTGGCGCCGACGTCCGGGTAAAGGCCGATGGTGATCTCCGGCATGGCCAGGCGGCTGCTGGGCGTGACGATGCGGATGCTCGAGGCCTGCAGCAGGCCCATGCCGCCGCCCAGTACATAGCCGTGGCCCCAGCAGATCACCGGTTTGGGGTAGGTGTGCAGGCGGTAGTCGAAACGGTATTCGGCAGCGAAGAAGCGCGCGGCCAGGTCAGGCACTTCGCCGGGGTGGGCACGGCAGGCCTGCACCAGGCTGCGCACATCGCCACCGGCGCAGAAGGCTTTCTCACCCTCACCGCGCAGCACGACGCACACCACGCGATCGTCCTGCGCCCAGGCATCGAATTTTCCCGTGAGCGCTTCGAGCATCGGCAAGGTCAGAGCATTGAGCGTCTTTTCCGCATTGAGGGAGACGACGCCGATACGTGCGCCATTGCCGGCGCTGAGTTCTTCGAAATTCAAATCCATCCTGACCTCGCATCGAAAGGGCGGTGGCGGGGGGACGAAGACCGCAAATGGCCAACGTAGGGTTGCAGTGCGCGATTGTGTCTGGATTTGACTTTCCGGGTTCGCTTTCCTACCGTCCGCCCACTGATTTCTGCTGCCTACTGATTTCTGGTGATAAATGAGTACAGACGACCGCATCAAACTCGAGCCTAGCTGGAAAGCTGCACTGCGTGAGGAATTCGACAAGCCCTACATGGCGCAGTTGCGCGAATTCCTGCGCGAGGAGCATGCGCAAGGCAAGGAGATCTATCCGCCCGGGCCGATGATTTTCAACGCGCTGAACACCACGCCGCTGGATCAGGTGAAAGTCGTCATCCTCGGTCAGGATCCCTACCACGGTCCTGGCCAGGCCCATGGCCTGTGCTTTTCGGTGCAGCCGGGCATTCCCACGCCGCCGTCGCTGGTGAACATCTACAAAGAGCTCAAGCGCGACCTGAATATCGACATTCCCAAGCACGGCTATCTGCAAAGTTGGGCGGAGCAGGGTGTCTTGCTGCTCAACACCACCATGACGGTGGAGCGGGCGAATGCCGCCTCCCACGCCAAGAAAGGCTGGCAGCCGTTCACCGACCGCATCATCGAGGTGGTCAGCGAGCATCAGTCCAGCGTGGTCTTCATGCTCTGGGGCGCCCATGCGCAGAGCAAGCAGAAGTTGATCGACAACAGCAAGCACCTGGTGCTGACGTCCGTGCATCCGTCGCCGTTGTCGGCGCACAAGGGGTTCATCGGCAACGGCCATTTCAGCCGCGCCAACAAGTTCCTGGAACAGAACGGCCTGACCCCCATCGACTGGCGTCTGCCCTAGGACACCGGTCGACGTTTCTGCCACTGGCGAAACAGAGGCTCGGCCAGAAACAGCACGAACAGCAGACGCATCACCTGCATCGCCGTCACCAGCGGGACCGACAGTTGCAGCACCTCGGCGGTCAGGCTCATCTCGGCGATGCCGCCGGGCATCATGCCCAACGTCAGCGAGCGCAGGTCCAGATGGGTCAGGGCGCTCAAGGCCAGCGCGCAGCCTGCGGCGATGGCCATGGTCAGGGCGGTGCTGACCAGCGTGCGAGCCAGGAACGATGGTGCTCGACGGAAGAACGCTCGGTTGAAGTGGCAGCCCAGGCCGCTGCCGATCAGCCACTGGCCGATCTGGCTGCCGCCGTCGGGCAGGCCGATGTGCAAGTCGAAACTCACGCTCATGGCGGCACTCACCAGCAGGGGGCCGAACAGCCAGGGGTTGGGCTGGTCCAGGCGTTGCCAGATCCAGGCGGCCAGGCCTGCGAGCGGGAAAATCAGCGCCAGCCAGGCCCAGTCGACAGCCCCTTCGTGGCTGATCGGCGTGCCTTCGCCGAGCAGGAACTTGAACAGCGCCGGCACGCACAGCACCACCGCCAGCACCCGCAGGCTCTGCCCGGCCGCGACGCGGCTGAGGTCGGCGCCGTTGCGCGCGCCCAGGTTGACCATCTCGCCGGAACCGCCCGGCATGCTTGAAAAGAAAGCCGTGGGCCGGTCTTCACCGGTGCGCAGCATCAGCCACACGCCTACGGCACTGGACACGCTGGTGATCAGCGCACCAAAAAAAATCGGGCCGAAATGGCCCGCTACCTGTTCCATCACCAACGGCGTGAAGTGCAGGCCAATCCCTATGCCGACGATCCATTGGCCGAGCTTGCGGCCGTTGGGTATTTCCGCCAGTTGCCAAGGTGTCAGGCAGCGCACCAGGATGATCGCCAGCAACGAGCCGATCATCCAAGGCAGTGGCCAACCGATCAGGCTGGCGAGGTAACCGCCAGCCAGACCAACGAAGGGTGTACCCCACCAGCTGTGCAGAAACCGATCAAACATCGGCAGCGGCACGACGCAGGGCGGCACGTTTGCGCCAGATGCGAACCACGGGCAACAGCAGCATCAGCACGGTCAGGACCCAGACACCGGCGGTGATCGGGCTGCCCCAGAGAATCTGCAGCTCACCGTTGGAGATCGACAATGCGCGGCGCAGGTTCTGCTCCATCAGGCCACCCAGGATGAACCCGAGCAGGACCGGCGACAGCGGAAAGTCCAGCTTGCGCAGGATGTAGCCGAAGATTCCGATGCCGATCATCAGGAACAGGTCGAAGGTCGTCGCGTGCACGGCGTAGACGCCGATCCCGGTGATGATGGCGATCACCGGCACCAGTGCCCAGTTTGGCACGGCGAGGATCTTGGTGAAGATGCGGATCATCGGGATGTTCAGGATCACCAGCATGATGTTGGCGATGAACAGCGAAGCGATCAGGCCCCAGACGATGTCCGGCTGCTGTTGGAACAACAGTGGGCCGGGCGTGATGTTGTACAGCGACAGCGCGCCGATCATCACCGCGGTGGTGCCCGAACCCGGTACGCCCAGGGTCAGCATCGGCACCAGAGCGCCACAGGCGGTGGCGCCGATGGCGGTTTCCGGGGCGGCCAGGCCGCGCTTGTCACCTTGGCCGAACTTGCCGTTGGCACCGGCCAGGC
>Ga0308166_1002924_pt1 | contig 15037 bp, 16 predicted proteins | sample PhyCR2_2_FD_202137 | JGI IMG/M metagenome (GOLD analysis project Ga0308166, IMG submission 202137) | Phyllosphere microbial communities from UC Gill Tract Community Farm, Albany, California, United States - DLSLCC.R2 | ecosystem: Host-associated > Plants > Phyllosphere > Unclassified | place... | reverse complement strand
TCACCGCAGGTGTTTGCGGAACAGCAGGCGCTGGCGGACACCTTCACCCGCGTCGGCCTGCTGCCGGTGAAAGTCGATGTGCGCAGCGCGACCTGGTCGCTGGATAAAAAATAACCTCATTATTAAATCTGAAAGGTCGGGCGATCTGGCGCCTGACCTGAAGCGGAGTAAGCCCGTTTTCCACGGCCGGACGGTAAGTTACTGCGTTCTGCGGGAAAACTTATGGTCCTCCGCTTTTACGTCGATAAATCTTCACGAAAGTTCTTACATTGCCATATCCGAACGTTAACGGCTTATGTTACGCATCATCCGACGAATTTCTGTATGTCCGCTTCTGGCATCAGGCTGGCATTAGCTTCCGCCAATAAGATGCTGACAAATCTTGTGTGCATCCCAGTTAGGTTGGGGAACTTATTTGAATTCGCTGAACACCTGTGCTGGGGCGGTATTCACGCTAATCGGGTAACCTGCTGGAACTTCACGAACACCATAGTTCACCGCAAAGTAGTAACGCTTACCCGGCTGAGAAATGATAGGGATCCACTGCACACCAGTGTAGGTTGTAGACGTGGTCATAGTCACTACAGGATCTTTGGCATTGTAAATCTGCTGTATAGCAATTAGTTTGCCCGGTGGTACTTTTTGCACTATGAGTTTCTTACTCATATCCCACATATTAGGGCTTAGTTGAAAGCGCTCTATGCGATCATAGCATTCGCCTTTTTTCTCGTAGAACAAGATATAAAGCATCCCACTTTGCTCTTCCCTCTGTTGTATCACCACAGTGGCGGCATCTTTACCGTTATACGATTTGTAATTTAACGGCAGCAATGCAGAACAGCCTGAGAGCAAAAATGTTGAGATCAAGACTGCTAAAGTAAGTTTGATATTCACCGATCACACTCTGTTGATTTTATACTTATAAGCCAAAGGTATTAACGGCAGCCTCTTTGAAAACTTGATTTATGTTACAGGAAGCAGGCTGCGTACAGGTTCCATCTTTTCTCCATTAAGTCCCCTAATGGCTACCTGGCCACCTTCAGTTACATCACGCTCAGCGTCGGCCAGCCCATGTCAGTTTTCATCAGGATAAACAAAACCGGGCAATCGCCCGGTTTTGTTTTTACAGATATCATCTGAGGCTTAAGCTGCAGCAAACTGTTTCTGTACGGCCAGGGCTGTGCGGCGGAAGGCCACGCCTTTTTCATTAAATAGATGTGCGTGCTGTGGCGGGATCATCAGCCCAACGTCATCACCCAGGCTCAGCTCCAGCTCTTCCGCATGTTTAACCAGAACAGGATCGAAGCCTTCTACCGCAATGTAGAAGTAGGCGGCTTCCCCCAGATGCTCTATGTGCTGGATCTGACCTGTAAAATGCGCCTCAGACCTATTGCACAGACGCAGATGCTCAGGACGAATGCCTACTTTCACCTTCTCACCGGACTGCGCCACGGCAGTATTGACCTCAACATCAATGACCTCTCCTGCATGACCCAGCCGGACTTTGCTGCTCTGCGCGCTGCTATTGATCAACTCTGCAGGAAGGAAGTTCATTTTGGGTGAGCCGATAAATCCGGCGACAAACGCATTGACCGGGTGGTGATAGAGTTCAAGCGGATGACCCACCTGCGCAATTGAACCTTCATTGAGCATGGCCGCGCCACTGTTCAGCAGCACAATCTTATCGGCCAGCGTCATGGCTTCGACCTGATCGTGCGTGACGTAAATCATCGTATTGCCGAGTTTATGGTGCAGCCTGGCGATTTCCACGCGGGTTGCTACACGCAGCGACGCGTCCAGATTCGACAACGGTTCGTCAAACAGGAACACCTCCGGGTTACGCACAATCGCGCGCCCGATGGCCACGCGCTGACGCTGTCCACCGGAGAGCGCTTTCGGAAGACGCTGAAGTAACGGCTCAAGCTGCAGAATTTTGGCCGCATTCAGCACGCGAGACTCAATCTCCGCCTTTTCGGTTTTAGCGAGCTTTAGGTTAAACGCCATGTTGTCGTAAATAGTCATGTGCGGATAAAGCGCGTAGCTCTGGAATACCATCGCTACACCGCGATCGGCGGGTGCCAGCTTATTGACGACCCTATCGCCGATGCGAATTTCACCCGAGGAGATGGTCTCCAGCCCGGCGATCATACGCAGCAGCGTGGACTTACCGCAGCCTGATGGCCCGATAAACACGCAAAACTCGCCGTGTTTAATTTCAAGATCGACCTGATTGATAACCTGCGTATCGTGAAAGCGCTTAAAAACATTGCTCAGACGTATACCTGACATAATTCAATACTCCTCTCTTCTGAGCTACTTGACGCCGCCCATGGTTAAACCGCGCACCAGATGTTTTTGTACCAGCAGACCGAGCACCAGCATCGGCAGCATCACCAGGGTTCCTGCCGCAGTCAGCGGCCCCCACTCTGTCCCCTGGAAGGTCAGGAATGAGGTGATCGCGACTGGCAGCGTCTGTGTAGAGTCGCCAGAGAGCGTCAGGACAATCTGGAATTCATTCCAGATAAAGAACAGCGTCAATACGCCTGATGCGGCCAGGCCGGTTCTTGCCAGCGGCAGCATGACACTGCGAAACACGCGCCATTCGCTGGCACCATCAACGCGCGCCGCTTCACGAATTTCAGGGGGAATATCTTCAAAGAAGGTGGTGATCATCAGAATGGTAAATGGCACGTTAGCTACGGTGTAAACCAGAATCAGCACCAGATAGTTATCCGTCATGCCAAGCTTCGTAATGAGGTAATACACCGGAATAACCAGCATGATGACCGGTGCGTAGCGCAGGCTCATGATGAACTGCTTAGCCTGTCCTTTTCGCTCAATAAAGAACACCAGTCCGTAGGCAAAGAGCGACCCGAATACCAGGCACAGGAACGTTGAGACCAGCGAAATCAGCAGGCTGTTACCGAATGCGCGAATGAAATCACCATTGCTCAGCACCTGTCGATAGTTGTCCAGAATCGGCGTAAACCAGAGCTTTGGTGGCATGGCGAAGGCATCTAAGTACGTTTTAAATGACATTGTCACGAGCCAGTAGATCGGCAGCAGGAAAAACGCCAGTATGACTATCAGCACCAGCCAGAAGCCGGTTCTCCGACAGATAAACTTCAGTGAATCACTCATCTTTCATTACCTTCTTACTGGCGAATGACAGCACCACGATCACCAGCAGCGTGTTGATGATGGCAATCACCACCGCTGCGCTGATACGAAAATCCTGGAACCCGGTGAGGTAGGCGTACATGTTTGTGGTTTCCGTCGCCAGGGCCGGGCCGCCACGGGTCATCACATAAATCAGGTCAAAAGATTTGAACGCATCAATCATGCGCAGGAATAGCGCCATAAGAATGATGGGCTTCATCATTGGCAGCTTGATGAAGGCCAGCAGCCGCCAGCTACGTGCACCATCCAGCTCAGCCGCTTCAAGAGGTTCATTTGGTAACGCGTCCAGCCCTGCGGATACCAGCAGGATAATGAAAGGCGTCCACTGCCAGATATCCGCCAGAATCAGCGAGGCCATTGCTGTGCCGGGATTGCCTAACCAGTCAATTGGCGCGATGCCAAACATGCCCGCGATCCAGTTGAACAGCCCGGCATTAGGATCGTAGAAAATACGCCAGATAAGTCCCGCCACGATGGGGGTTACTATCATGGGTAAAAGTAACAGCGCTCGTACCAGCTTGCGGCCAAAAAAATCGCGGCTGATGAACAGCGCAATGGCACTGCCGAGTACCAGCTCTGCCACCGTAGAGCCCGCCACATAGACCAGCGTATGCCACAGAGAGAGCCACATGCGGGGTTCTTTCAGCACCTCAATGAAGTTCGCCAGACCGATGAAATCAAACGGCGGTGGCGACATCAAATCGATGTCATACACGGACAAATAGATGGCGTAACCCAGCGTGTAGAACGAAACCAGCAGCAATACAATCAATAACGGCAGAGTAAACGCCTGCTGCGTGAGTTTTGCTTTCATAGTTTTACCTGGATCTGCGTAAGAAATTCATTTCCCTCAGCACGCCTGAACGCACTGAGGGAGAAAGGTTAACGAGACAACGCTTTATTGTTACGGGTGTTCGCTGCCTTCAGTGCGCTTTCAACAGACTGGGTGCCAGCCAGCGCTTCAGACAGGGCAATGCCGGTGATATTGATGATCTGCGTAGCCTGCGGCACGGTAGGCAGATATTTCGCGTTTCCGTTCTTCAGAGCAGCAAGCATGCCGTCCTTGAAAGCGCCATAGCGCTGAGCAAAAGCATCACTGTTAATGGCGCTGAGCGAACTCACACCAGCGTTCGGATTCAGCTCAACTGATTTCATCTGCGTCTGGCTGGCGGTTGCCCAACTGATGAATTTCCAGGCGGCATCCTGATGCTTACTGTCGCTGTTGATGAACATACCGTGAACCTGAAGTGCGCCGCTGTTCCCCGGATGGTCACCCGGCTGTGCAGGAACCGGGGCATAACCGACTTTCCCGACGACTGAAGATTGTTTCGGGTCTTCATTGAAACCACCGTTCACGGTAGAGTCGATGGTCATCGCCGCTTTGCCCTGCTGGAACACCAGACGGTTTTCCTGCCAGCCAAAATTAGCCGCACCAATCGGGCCGAAATTATTCAGGATATTCACGAACGCATTTGTAGCTGCAATCGCCTCGGGTGATGAGATGGCAGACTTGCCGTTACTGTCGATCCACTGGCCGCCGTAGCCCCACAGGAAGGCAGCCCACGCAAAGGTGTTCTGAATACCCTGTGCGCCACGAAGAGTGATACCCGCGACCTGACCGTTCGTTTTCTCCTTGATGGTTTTAGCGGCTGCGGTCAGTTCATCAAAGGTTTTCGGCACGGCGATACCGTATTGCTCGAACAGGTCTTTGCGATACATCAGGAAGGTACTCTCACCGTATACCGGTAGGCCGTAGTAAGCATCTTTATAACGCAGCGTATCTGCATAGCTTGGTACCAGATCCGCTTTGTCATAAAATTTGGTATCACTCTTCATCCACTTATCAACGGGTGTGATATAGCCTGCCGAGGCGTAACCCACGGCGTGAACCCAGTCGTCCATAACGACGTCGTAACGTCCGCTGTGCGAGGAGAAGGCCAGCAAGGCTTTAGAGGTAAGATCGTTGTAAGGTACAATTTCTGCCTGAACCTTAATACCGGTCTCTTTTTCGAATTCCGGCAAAAGCGCTTTGATGGAATCACTGGTGCTGTGTCCTTCAAGCAGTACACGAAGGGTTTCCTCTGCGCTGGCGTTGCCTGCCAGCAGAAGTGTGCCAATAACACCTGCAATACCCATTTTTTTTATGCTCATCTCATCACCTGGTTTATTCAGTCAGAATGTCAGACCCGGACGATTTCGCCGGTACGGGCGGAGTCCATAATGGCAAGCGTAATGCGCAGCGCCTCGTTAGCTTCTTCACCGGTCGCGACTGTCGTCGTGCCGTTGCGGACATCACCGAGGAACGACATCAGCTCTTCACGCAGGTCGCCTTTGATTTCACCCTGGCTCAGCGGCCAGTGCTGGGTGTCGATATAACGGTTAGCCGTTTCGGACGCGTGATACAGTCCTGACTCACCGCATTCAATTTCAATCAGCCCTTTTGTCGACAAGATCGACATTTTGGCATCGAGCAGCGTGCGTGAACCGGCTGGCAGTGCCCAGGAGCTTTCCAGATTCACGACGGTGCTGTCCGCGAAGCGAATGATGGCGAACACGGAATCTTCGGTACCCAGATGGCCAAGCAACTTGTTGGTGGTCTGCGCATACACGCTCACCGGCTGGGTGTGCTTCAGCAGCCACAGGATCATGTCCACGTCGTGTACCGTAACGTGCAGCGGCAACGGCAGGCTGCCACCGTAACGGGCCGGACCTTCAATCGCCGGGCTGTTACGACGAGCAGTAATGTGGCTGACTTCGCCTGCGCTACCGGTCGCCAGAATTTCCTGAGCACGTGAGTAGCGCGGGTCGAAACGCAGCAGGAAGCCAATACCCAGCTTCACGTTGGCATCGCGGGCAGCGCGGATGATGGCTTCGCCGTCTTCCATCGTTGCGGCAATCGGTTTTTCCAGGAAGATATGCGCACCTGCTCTGGCGACCGCCAGGGCCGGTGCCAGGTGGAAATCATCTTTGGTGCAGATGCTGACGATGTTGGGTTTTTCCTGATCCAGCATCTGGTTAAAATCTTCATAGCAGTTCAGCTTCGGGATCCACTCCTTCAGCGCTTCACTGCGGGACAGGTCCGGGTCGGCCACGCCAACCACATCAACGCCATACATCTGCTGCCAGATGCGGGCATGCATTGCTCCCATGAAACCTGCGCCAATGACGCATACTTTAATAACGCTGTCTGTCATTTCACTTTCCTCAGTACCTGGTTTAAAAACTACATAACGTTCCCGTGGCATATCAGGTGATTCAAATAACATGCCAGAATAAGTCCAGATTAATACCAAAATAAAAATTGGTTGTATATCAACGCAATCAGCGTTAAATCAATATATTTGCAACATATTTAACCTGTTATAACGCCTAATCCTGACTGCTGTCCAGCACGATCATGGTGCTCCTGGTCAAAATAAGAGCACCATCACGGTGCGAGAAGTATGTCTTTAAAATACCAATTTACAAATCTGGTATTATTGTGGTTATCTGATGGGTAATTGCAAAACCAACAGGAACGAAAGATGACGCTCGATGTGAATAAACTTAAAAATCAGTTGGTTGTTTCGTGCCAGCCCGTAACTGATGGGCCAATGGATCACGTCGACATCGTGGTCGCGATGGCGCGTAGCGCAGAACTGGCAGGCGCGGGTGCCGTGCGTATCGAAGGTGTGGAGAACGTGAAGCAGGTTTCTAAGTCGCTGGAAATCCCGGTGATTGGTATTGTGAAGCGTGATCTGGATGATTCGCCGGTGCGCATTACACCTCTCCTGCAAGACGTTGTTGATCTGATAGCTGCCGGAGCCAGCATTATTGCAGTGGATGCTACCGAACGTCAGCGCCCGGTTCCCGTTACAGAGCTCTATAAGCTTGGCCGTCAGTCAAATGTGTTACTCATGGCCGACTGCTCGTCACTGAAAGATGGCATTGCTGCCGCTGAGATGGGCTTTGATTTTATTGGCACCACCCTCTCAGGTTATACCGATGAAACAGCCGATCAGCCGATGCATCGACCAGACCTTGAACTCATCTCAGCGCTGGCAGCTCGCGGTTATCGTGTGATGGCGGAAGGCCGTACCCGCACGCCGGATCACGCCGCAGCAGCGCTGAAAGCAGGCGCGTTTGCAGTAACGGTCGGATCTGCCATCACCCGCGTCGAGCACATCACTGATTGGTACAAAGCAGCACTGGCTGACGTGATTAAGGGGAGAACAACGGCATGATACTGGCGCTGGACATTGGCGGGACAAAACTGTCCGCCGCATGGATTGAGGGGCAGGAATGTATTGCTCGCAGGCAGGTACCCATGCAGCATGATGAGGCGGGTTTTCTGGCGGCGTTACGCGAGGTCACCCAATCAGACTATCCAGTTGAGCGCGTGGCTGTTGCCGTAACGGGTTATTTGCGTGAAGGCCGCGTATGGTCGGTTAATCTCAACACCATCCCCTTCTGGAAAGGTTTTGCGCTGGGCGAAGTGCTGGAGAAGCAGTTTAACTGTCCGGTGATCATGCTCAATGATGCGCAGGCTGCGGCGTGGGGAGAATACCTTCCACGCCAGCATAATCGTACAGATCTGCTTTTCATTACCCTTTCTACCGGGGTCGGAGGTGGCCTCATTTGCGACGGGAAACTACGGATTGGTCCGCAGGGGCTGGCCGGACATATCGGGCATGCGACGGTGAGCGTTGCACCGCTGGATCCGGACGCAGGGCGCTGTGGTTGTGGACGCACGGGTTGTCTGGAACATATCGCTTCCGGCACTGCCCTTGCCCGCCAGGCCACGGCACTTTTTGGTCGCAGGATCGACAGCCGCGAACTGTTTTCCCTGGCGGCAGATGAACCACAGGCCAGTGCGATCCTCGACAACGCAGCCGCGGCTGTAGCACAGGCCATTGCCGATACGCTCATGGTTGTGGACATCCAGGAGGTGGTGCTGGGTGGAAGCGTAGGTCTGGCAGAAGGCATGATAGCGCGGGTTAATAAGGCACTTCAGGCCTTCCCGGCACTGTTCAACCTGCCCGTGACGGCAGCACTGGGCGAGGGTGATGCCGGTTTACTGGGCGCTGCTGACTGGGCACAGCGCAATTAGATGGCACAGGTTTACTGGCCCGACGAGATATCTCGCTGTAGCTCAACCAGAAAGTCGTAACTGTCGCCCCGGTACCAGGTATGGGTGTATTCAATCGGTCGGCCATCTTCCAGATAGCAGTGGCGTTCTACGTGTAATGCCGGGCTGTGCGCTGGCATATCCAGCAGATGGCTGTGTTCGCGGTTTAGCGGTTCTGCACGAATACGCTGAAGCGCCCGAGCAGGCATGAACCCATGCAACTGAAACACGGCATACAGGGAATCTTTTAGCTCATTCATATCCGGAATAAACGTCTGTGGCACAACCGCAATTTCAACGGCCATCGGACGATCGTCGACAGTTCGCAGGCGCTTCAGACGCCAAACCAGTGCGCCAGGAGAGAGGTTGAGCGCAATGATTTCCGAAGGCGATGCGTGCGTCAGCTCTTTCTCAAGCCATTGGGCACCTGGTTGATAGCCACGTGAAATCATGTCCTCACTGAAACTGGTCAGCGATGACAGCGGCTTTTCAACTCTGCCAGCGACCGTACTACGTGCACCGCGTCGCTGAATAATGATCTGCGCATTCGCCAGTTCGCTCAATGCCCGGCGCACCGTCACGCGAGACAGGTTCAATTGTTCTGACAGCTCGCGTTCGCTTGGAATCGCGTATCCGGCTTTCAAATCACCGCGGGTGATCATGTCGCGAAAACCTTTCTCAAGGCGAAGATACAGCGGGCCGACGGCACGATTTGTATCGTCACAGTAAGTTTTCAGTGTCTCGATGAATTTCGTATCCATGCTCAGCCGTCCCTTCCTCATGAGAGTTCAAAGATACCTGATGTTTACCTGCTGGCATAGGGATGAAACTCCCGTTTTAACAAAACTGGTATCCTCTGGTATGGTTCGCGTTATTTTACCAGGATGCAGCAATGATGAGGGGCTGCGAGAAGATCCCGGCATTCATGAAGAATAATGAAAGGTCGAAAAACTACCAGTTTGACCTGCCGGATTCAGGCCAGACATTTCAGCTACTGATCCGGCTGAAGACTTAAAACAGCATAGGCAGCGTCGCAGTGGCCGTCTGCTGGCTTGCCGTTGAATACAAGTTCCCCATCGCCGTAAGTTCGCGGATGATTACTTCAACCCGCAGCATGGCACCCACCTTAGCGCTCAGCGATCCGGCGGTAAGCGAGCCTTCCCGTCCTGCCCCCCTATCGCTGCAGCGCCCATATACGGCGAGCGCCATAAATGGTACGAATTGCGCCCTCATTCATAGCCATGCTCTCCCCAAAAAATAGATTTTATCTTCCAGTCACATGTTAAAAAAACACCGAAAATAGGAGAGAATGTATAGCAGTATATATTTCTAAAAATGAGTGATAAATCAAACAACTGCTTAAAATCTAAGAAACCACATGTAAGCAAAAGAAATAATTTCCGTATAAAATCGTGAAATTATGAATTAACAGGAAACCGTTAAACAGTAACGTTATTCAATTACGCCAGATAAAATTACTAAAAAGATAACTTAGCAAAAGCACACCAGTTTTGTCTGGTTTTCATAAAAATAAAAAAGTTGAAAGTAAATTACTCACGGTGTATTTGTTTGTCTGGCAATGTTTTGTTATTAAGCTCACCACAGCCATAAACAGGAGTTATTTATGAAAGTAATCGCAAGAGACCTTTTAGACGAAATATCTGGAGCCGGCGGCCGTAACGATCCCTCCTATAGCTCAGGGCGTAACAACACCAGTAATAACGGTGGCTCGAGTTCAGGATCCAATGGTAATCCCCGATATAATGAATCGGGCGTGGTAAATTGTAATAATGGTATTATTGGCGGAGCTATTTCCGGTGCAGCCGGGGGAATCGGTGGTGTAGCATTGGGCATAGCAGGTGGCGCATTTGCTGGCGGCTGCTTTACAGGAAGCGGTAACGGTGGAAATAACTCTGGTAATAATAGCTCTTCTGGAAGCTGTAACTCAGGTGGAATGGGTGGCTCCTGCAGCCGTTAAAAATATTCACCCGCCGCTTCTTTTGCGGCGGGTATTAAGGAGGATTAATTGAAATTTATCATAAAAAATCTTATTTTATTTTTATCAATAATGACTGGCTTTTTGTTTCTCAGTGGCGCAGGTATCTTCCCAGGATTCAACACCTTTAAACCTCCCGTTGAGTTATCCAGGTTAGTCATCACTATCAGCTCATTAATATCATTTGTGTTGCTAGGCGGTAAGATTATAAAGATTTTATTCAAAGGTGATATAAAAGCACATGGTAACATTAAATGAACAAAAAAGATGGATATTTATTCTTATCTGTTTTTATTGTTATGGTTATTCTTACCGGGGCTCCACTGCTTTTGCCTGAACAGTTAAGAATGATGTCGATCGTGTCTGGTATGTTTTTCCCATTGATGTTCACGGTGGAGATCCTGGTTATTACACCTCTTTATTTTTTGTTTTTGAGAGAAAAAGAAGGTTTTGGGGTGGGAAATTTCAACCTGAAAGATTTCATCCTTTATTTATCCATTATTTTGATTATACAGTTCATTCTCCCAAAACTGTTCTTCGAAGAAGAAACCTATGGCAGTCATTCTGAGAAAATCCTGCCTGCAATCACCTTTATTTTTATACAAATATCTTATATTTTAATGGCGCCTGTTTATGAGGAAATTGCAATCAGAGGTGCGCTATTCGGATCACTGACCATTTTTCTCAAAGCAAAATTCCCTGCGGCAATTTTATCCTCTCTGATCTTCGCCGTTTTACATACTCAGTATTCAGGCTACGAGCCATTAATCATTCTTTTTTTTGTTTCATTAACGCTTACAGCAGCGAGAGTTCGGTCAAAGGGATTATTATTGCCAGTCATACTGCATGCGCTGATGAATTGTATCATCATAAATAAAAGCTATATTTTTGGCAGTTAAATGAGAAAGGGTTTCTCACCATATAGCATACTTTTATAAGGAGATGACATTGTTTCGCAGGGAGGCGGTTGATTATCAGAGGATGAGATTGCGTGGCCGGACACTGCTGCTTCCCGGAATCCCTTTTTGGGCAGTGGCGAGCCTGTGTTTCTTTTTTATTGCAGCATTTTTGACCTTCATTATCGCCGGAACCTATAGCCGCAGGATCAACGTCTCAGGTGAAATATCGACTTATCCACGCGCTGCAACTCTCTACTCCGGCGTTCAGGGTACAGTTATAAAACGATACGTTCACGAAGGGCAATCAATTGAAGCAGGCTCGCCCGTATACCAAATTGATGTAAGCAAAAGCACGCGTAACGGTGTCATAAGCGAAAATGAACGCAGGGATATTGATAACCAGCTTAACCGAATTTCACAGATAGTCAGCCGCCTGGAAAGCAATAAGAAAGCTACGCTGGACATGTTAGAAAAGCAAAAAGAGCAATACATCTCAGCCTTCCTGCACTCTACGAATATTCTTCATCGCGCACAGGAAGGGCTACGTATCATGAAAGAAAATATGGATAACTATCGCCAGTATCAGAAACTTGGACTCGTAAACAAAGAACAACTCATTAGCCAGGTAGCTCTTTATTACCAGCAACAAAACAGTCTTCTCGGTTTGTCAGTTCAAAATGATAATAATTCTCTTCAGATAACGGCACTGGATAGCCAGATCCATACTCAGGCAGCCGATTTTGACAATCAAATCTATCAGATGGAACTACAGCGCTTTGAACTTCAAAAAGAGCGAACCCGTATTGATGCCGATGACACCATTATCGTGCGGGCACTAGCCGCTGGTCGTATAGATTCGCTGAGCGTTACAGTGGGACAAATGGTTAATCCGGGTGATAGCCTGCTACAGATTACTCCAGAAAAAATAGAATATTACGCTCTGGTGCTTTGGGTTCCTGATAACGCCATTCCTTATATTAATCCCGGTGACCGGGTCAATATTCGTTATGAGGCTTTCCCGGTAGAGAAGTTCGGCCAGTTTGCCGGCACGGTTTCTGTTATCTCAAGAACGCCTGCATCGCTCCAGGAAATGCACAGCTACCGAAGCGCTCCCTCATCCGCTTTAACCACTGTTTCTCCCTATTACAAGGTCATCGTCAGGCCTGAAATGCAGGAAGTCAGGTATGTCGGAAAACGACTGCGCCTGGAAAATGGCATTCAAGCGCAGAGCACAATGTTTCTGGAGAAAAGGAAAATCTATCAATGGATGATCGCCCCCTTCTACGATATGAAGGTCAGTACTTCAGGACCAGTCAATGAATAGAATGACCTTTAAAACTTTGGTCGCGAAGTTGGAAATAAAGTTACGCAACCGACTGCCGATGATCCACCAGACCGAGTCTGCTGAATGTGGCCTTGCCTGCCTGGCAATGATCTGCGGACATTATGGCAAGAATGTGGACCTGATAGCGCTCAGGCAACAGTTTAATCTGTCATCTCGCGGTACTTCGCTATCCGGGTTGACGGATATGGCTGAACAGTTGGGAATGAAAACCCGCCCTCTTTCGCTCGACATCGACGAGATTGGGGCTCTGAAGATGCCGTGCATTTTACACTGGGAATTTAATCATTTTGTAGTGCTGGTCAGCGCCAGGAACAATCGCATGGTGCTACACGATCCGGCGCGCGGACGGCGGACGGTTAGCCTTAAAGAACTTTCGCAGAGTTTTACCGGTGTGGCGCTGGAAGCCTGTCCTGGGAGTAATTTTACAGCCGAAAACGTCCTCAACAAAATTAGCCTCAGATCCCTTATTGGCAGCGTACACGGTTTAAAGCGAGCGCTCGGTAAAATATTTTGTCTGTCGCTGGTGTTTGAAACCATCAATCTGGTAATGCCGATCGGTACACAGCTGGTAATGGACCATGCCATACCGGCAGGAGACAAGAGTTTACTGACGGTAATCTGCGTCGGACTGATTTTTTTCATCCTGCTTAGGGCCGTAGTCGGTATGGTACGCGCCTGGTCAGCACTAATTATGGCAACGCTTATAAACGTGCAGTGGCAATCCAGCCTCTTCAGTCATCTGTTATGTCTGCCGCTCAGCTATTTTGAGCGACGTAAGATGGGTGATATCCAGTCACGATTTAGCTCACTGGATACGCTGCGCAACACTTTCACCACCAGTATAGTCGGTGCCATCATGGACAGTATCATGGTCATTGGAGTGGTGATTATGATGGTGCTTTATGGTGGATGGCTGACCTGGATTGTGATGGCATTTACCGTCCTTTATGTATTGCTGCGCCTGCTAACTTATGGACGCTACCGACAGCTGTCAGAAGAATCACTTGTCAGAGAAGCTCGTGCCAGTTCTTACTTTATGGAAACGTTATACGGCATTGCCGCTGTAAAAATACAGGGAATGGGACGGCGTCGCGCCGCCCACTGGTTAAACCTTGAAATTGACTCAATTAATACCAGCATTCGCATTACTAAAATGGACATGCTGTTTGGCGGTATCAACACATTGATTATTGCCTGCGATCAAACTACTGTGCTTTGGCTGGGTACGAGTCAGGTTATCGATAACCAAATGACTATCGGAATGTTTGTTGCATTCGGTGCTTTTCGGGGACAATTCTCTGATCGCATCAGTTCACTGACGGAGTTTGTATTACAGCTGCGCATGGTGAGCCTGCATAATGAACGCATTGCCGATATTGCACTAAATCCGCGGGAAAATCATAAACCTGACCGCTATTACGAAACAGGGTTAAAGCCTTTAGGACTGGAGACCCATGAAATTAGCTATCGTTACGACACTCAGTCACCTTACATATTTCGTAAAATGAATATCTCAATCCTGCCGGGGCAGAGCGTGGCAATCACGGGCCCTTCCGGGGCAGGAAAATCTACGTTACTTAAAATATTATGCGGGCTATTTTCCCCCGACAGCGGAAGAGTAGAGATAGAGGGTGTTGATATTCAGCAGATTGGAATCAATAACTACCATAAAATGATCGCCTGCGTCATGCAGCATGACAAGCTGTTCAGTGGTTCAATCAGGGAAAATATCTGTAGTTTTGCAGACGAGGCTGATGAAGTCTGGATGAAAGAATGCGCCCGCGCCAGCTACATTCATGAGGTGATTATGCGTATGCCGATGGGTTATGAAACTCTTATAGGCGAGCTGGGTGAAGGGCTTTCTGGCGGACAAAAGCAACGCCTGTTCATTGCGCGAGCACTTTATAAAAAACCATCAATTTTGTTTCTGGATGAGGCGACAAGTGCGTTGGATAATGAGAGTGAAGCGATGGTGAACCGGGCAATCAGAGAGCTCAACATTACCAGAATCATTGTCGCACACAGGGAAAGTACGATCGCCTCAGCTGACAGAGTTATTACTCTGGATTGATCGCAGTTGGATATCGTCAACAAAAGGATTCATGGTGCTTTTCGTCATTTATCATGTCTGCTTAGATTAAAAGCAAACAGATACAAACAGCAACGTCGCACTAATTAGTCCCCTCTAGCCCCACGCCCTGTTTTGCATCACCACTCTGTACCCGTCAGGATCAACGAAGGTTTGCCCATTCACATCCCAGTAAGGATTAAAAGAATTCGTCCGTTTAAAACCCGCTTCGATCATGGTTTCGCATGCCAGCTTCCATGCATTTTCATCCGGATAATAGAGGACGAGGAGATCGTCTTCGGTTGGCGAGGGTATAACGGGATGTCCCGGGCAGCAGGTGAATTCGAGGTGCCAGTCGAGGTCTTTTCGCCCCAGCATCACGCCATTGAAACCGTCGTGATCGTGGAATTCGGCAATTTTTTGCAGACCCAGTCCCTGACTA
>Ga0308166_1002923_pt1 | contig 15039 bp, 13 predicted proteins | sample PhyCR2_2_FD_202137 | JGI IMG/M metagenome (GOLD analysis project Ga0308166, IMG submission 202137) | Phyllosphere microbial communities from UC Gill Tract Community Farm, Albany, California, United States - DLSLCC.R2 | ecosystem: Host-associated > Plants > Phyllosphere > Unclassified | place... | reverse complement strand
CCGGCCCCGCTCTGGTAGGCGCGGCGGCCCAGGCGCACGTCGAGGTAATGGTAGATCGAGGTGAGCTTCAGGCGGTAATACAGGGGCAGCAGGATGTAGGCGACGGCGATGTAGCCGATCACGTAGCCGATCAGGATCTGGCCATAGCCGAAGGCGTCCTTGCCGACCGCGCCGGGCACGCTGATGAAAGTCGCCCCCGAGAGCGTGGTGCCGACCATGCCGAAGGCAACCAGCATCCAGTTGCTGCTTTTGTTACCGATGAAGAAGCTGTCGTTGTTGGCGTTGCGGGAAGTTGCCCAGGCCACGCCGAGCAGGAGCGCGAAGTAGCCGATCAGGATGCAGAACAGGAGAGCCGGTGACATGAAAATCCGAGGTGTTGTCGTTTCGCCCAGCAATATACACCCAGAAGCGCCGGCCGGTCACCTCGGATTGAAGCCTGTTACGCTTCCTCGCCCTCGACCCGCTCGAACGGCCCGATGCAGGCCTTCATCGATTCGTCGGTACACATCAGGAACAAGCCGCCCGAGGGGTGGAAACGCACGAAGTTGGTGGCCTTGGTGCCGACCTTCATGATCTCCCCGGAACAGTCCTTCTTGCCGTTGTCCTTCACGATGCGGTCTTCGAGCTTGTAGAAGCCCTTTTCGCTGGGCTTGTCCGGAATGCTGTATTCGCTCTCGGACACCTCTTCCGCACTGGTGACGAGCGTGGTGCCGTCGCCGCGGAAGCGGTAGGTTTCCGAGCAGCGCAAGGTAGGCAGCGAGAGCTTCCAGATGCCGAGGATGGGATGCGAAGGCGCCGGCGCGGGCGGCGCGGCCAGGGCGGCGGGCGCCGCCAGGAGGGAAACAGCGAACAGGATCGGCAATCCGGCAGGAACACGCATGGCAGGCCTCGCACCTCGGCGAACAACGTTGGACCACGGCACGCGCGCCGGCTTGCCGGCGCGCGTGGACCTTGCTGCGCAGCGCTTGCGTCCCGCCTTACGCGTTGTCCGCCTTCGGCTTGGCCGGACGGCGGCTGCGCGCGGCGGGCTTGCGGGCCGGCGCCTTGTGCGCAGGCTTGGCGGTCTTCTTGCGCGCGGGCGTGGCGCCATCGGCCGCTGCTTCGGCCGCATCCGCTTCCACAGCATTGCCCTCATTCTCGCCGATTGCCGGAATCGCTGCTTCCGGCAAGAGTGCGCCCAGTGCCTCGGCGGCGGCGCCCTCGGCGGCCGGTAGTTCCGGCGCCGGCGCGGCCGCCGCAGAGGCAGCCTCGGCAACGCCCACCGGGGCCAGCTCGGCGGCGGCGGCATCGCCTTCGGCAGCCGGCGCCGCCTTCCTGGCGGCCGGTTTGCGCGGCGTGCGGCGGCGCTCCTTCAGCGGTTTCGCCGGCGCCTCGTCGGCCGGCGCCGCTTCCGCTGCCGGGGCTTGCTCTGCGGCGACCGCGATCGGCGCCGCCCGAGCGCTATCCGGGACTTCGACCGGCGCAGCCGGCACAGGCTCCGGCCACGCCTGGGCGCCCGCATCGAGCTGGCCCACTTCGTCCGGCGTCACCGCCACCACGGGGGCTTCGCCGCGCGCCGGGCCCTTGCGGCCACGGCCGCCACGGCGGCGTCCTTCGCCGCGCGCTTCGTCCGCTACCGGCGCCGGTGCCGGCGCCACCGTTTCGCCGGCCTGGGCAGCCAGGTCCAGCGTTGCCTCGGCCGGCGTTGCGGCTTCGGCCGGCGCGCCCGCGCTGCTGCGGTAGACATAGGTGCCCGACTTCTCGTCGCGGCCGAATTCGAACAGGCCGCGCACCTGCGCTTCTTCCAGCAGGTTGCCGAAGGTACGGAAGCCGTAGTACACCTCGGAGAATTCCGGACGGCGGCGCTTCAGGGTGTCCTTCAGCAGCGAGGCCCAGATCTTGCCGGTGTCGCCGCGCTCGGAAACCAGGGCGTCGAAGGTCTCGACCACCATTTCCAGGGCCTGGGTCTTGCGCGCTTCCAGTTCTTCCTTGCGCTTGTCGTCGCTCGGGCGCTTCGATTGCGGCGCGGCCTTGCGTGCTTCCGACTCCTCCTTGCGCTTGGCGGCCGCCCGGCGCACTTCGCGCACCAGGTCGTCATAGAAGATGAATTCGTCGCAGTTGGCCACCAGCAGGTCGGAGGTCGACTGCTTCACGCCCACGCCGATCACCTGCTTGGCGTTCTCGCGCAGCTTGGACACCAGCGGCGAAAAGTCGGAGTCGCCGCTGATGATGACGAAGGTGTTCACGTGCGACTTGGTGTAGCAGAGGTCGAGCGCGTCCACGACCAGGCGGATGTCGGCCGAATTCTTGCCGGACTGGCGCACGTGGGGGATTTCGATCAGCTCGAAGTTCGCTTCGTGCATGGTCGACTTGAAGCCCTTGTAGCGGTCCCAGTCGCAATAGGCTTTCTTGACCACGATACTGCCCTTGAGCAGCAGGCGCTCGAGGACCGGCTTGATGTCGAATTTCTCGTAGTTCGCATCGCGCACGCCGAGGGCGACGTTCTCGAAGTCGCAGAACACGGCCATGCTGATGTTGTCGGAAGATGAAGCCATGAATTGTTGATTTCTAAAAATTAATAATAGCTTCGCGGATTATACGCACAACAAGCCTGCCGCCCACGCGCATCTCGAAGCAGCCGCCTCCACACGGTTTGTCGTCTTTATTTTCATGTTGTTTCTGGATTTAACGAAATCTTCACACCCATGCATATAGCCTTGTCGTGGAGAAGGTTTCCCTTCCTTGTCACAACCTTGAGCCCAGAGTCCGCATGAACCGTCCGCAGCATGTCGCAGTCCGCTCCCGTTCCCCCATTCGTTCGCCCGGTCCAGGGCCGGAGCGCCACCAGGCCACCGCCTAGTCCCGGCCCATGCACCCGCATACCCTGAAGTCCGGCGTCGACGACCGCCGCATTGCACCCGCGCGCCCGGCCCCGCGCCGCCTGCTGCCGGTCTGCCTTTCGCTGCTGCTGCCCTTGCTGGCGGTGCTGGCGGCGATCAATGCCGGGCATGCCGGCACCCGCGCCTGGCAAGTACTGGTGCTGGCCCTGCCCGGCTGGTTCTGGCTCTGGTGGCCGCTGGGCAGCGAACGGCGCCGCCGCATCCAGGGCTGGCTCTGCCTGCTGCTCGGCCTGGCCTTCGTGCTCGACGGCGCCGTGCGCGGCTTCCTGCTGTCCTGCTACGACGCCCTGCCGAACAGCTCGATGGTGCTGGGCGCGGTTGCCAACACCACGCCCGGCGAGTCGCGCGAGTTCGCCGCCATGTACTGGCGCGACCTGCTCGAATGGTCGCTGTTCGCCCTGCTCTGCTCGAGCGTGCTGGCCCTGGGCATCCGCCTCTGGTGGCGCCATCCGCCGCGCCTGCCCGAGCCGCGCGGCTGGCGCATCGCCATCGCGGTCCTGATGCTGGCCCTGATCCTCGGTTCGCTGGTGAGCAAACCCTGGCGCCGCCACCATCCGATGCTGTTCTGGCCGCAGTGGGCGCAGGACATCGGCGAGCTGCGCCGCCACTGGGCGCAGATGGGCGAGCAGCGCCAGCGCCTGCTGGCGGCGGCCAGGCAGCTGGCGCCGACCCTGGCCGAGGACAGCCCGGACACCCTGGTGCTGGTGATCAGCGAAAGCATGAACCGGAATAACCTGAGCAGCTACGGCTATGCGCGGCCGACCTCGCCGAACCTGTTCGCACGCCAGCGCGAACTGGGCGAGCGCATGGAGGTGTTCCGCCATGCCTGGTCGGTGAACGCCTCGACCGTGCCGGCCCTGCGCAATCTGTTCTACTTCGGCGCGCCCGAGGCCAGGGAACGCGTGCACCTGCTGGCGCTGGCGCGTGCCGCAGGTTACCGCACCTGGTGGATCAGCAACCACAACGACCTCGCCATCGAGCAGGAGCACGCGCGCCTGGCCGATACCGTGGAGATTTTGAACCGCAAGCCGGGGCGCGGCTCGGAAGCGCTCGACGAGCACGTGCTGCCGGTGGTGCGCAGCGCGCTGGCGGACAAGGCGCCGCGCAAGCTGATCGTGGTCCACATGCTGGGCCTGCACCCGGACTACGAGATGCGCCACCCGGCCGGCATGCGCACCTTCCTCGATGCCGCCGACGGCGTCGATGCGGGCCTGCGCCGCCAGGGCCGCCCGGCCTGGCTGCGCGCCATGCGCAACCAGTACGATTCGGCGGTGCGCTACCACGACCAGACGGTGGCGGCCACGCTCGACCTGAGCCGCCATGCGCCGGGCAGGCAGACCTGGGTGTTCCTGTCGGACCACGGCCAGGAAGTCGGCCACACGATCGACCGCGCCGGCCACAGCGCCACCACGCCGGACGGCTACCGGATCCCGCTGATGGTGTGGAGTTCCTACCAGGACACGGCGCCCGGCTCGGCCCTGAGCCTGCCGGTACGCGGCGACTGGCTGGCGCACAGCCTGACCAATCTGCTGGGCATCGAGTGGAACGGCGACCAGCCGGGCCAGGACGTGTTCGATCCGCGCTACCGCTGGCAGCCGCCGCCGCTGCCGGTGCGGGTGGATTTCAATTCCTAGCACTCATAAGCGGGCCATCGTGGCCGGATCGGCCTCGCCGTCGAAGAAGGTATCGAGGCAGGCCTGGAAGATGGCCTCGTCGGGCGCGACGTCGGCAAACAGCGTCATCGAGGAATGGAACTTGCGGTCGTCCGGGCTGCCGAAGATATCGCCGATCTCGCGGTCGGCATGGGTGGCGACCAGGCGCGCGCATTCGCGCAGGCGCGGCCCCAGCACCGGGTGCGCGAGATAGGCGGCGGCTTCGTCCGCCGAGCCGATCGCATACCTGCGCGCCATCTCGCTGCTGCCCAGCCCTTCGATCTGCGGAAAGATGAACCACATCCAGTGGGTGTGCTTGTGGCCGGTGCGCAGTTCGGCCAGCACGTCGGAATAGACCGGGTCTTGCGCGGCGACGAAGCGGTCGAGGTCGAAATCGGTATTCATGGCGGTCTCCCAGTAGTTTTCATGCTACATCGTTACCAGGATTTGCTAAAGTGCCGCCACGATGAAACCCGAACACCTGTCCCTGCTGCTGACCCGCGACATGCCCTACGGTAAATACCAGGGCCGCAAGATTGCCGACCTGCCCGGCCACTACCTGGGCTGGTTCGCGCGCGAAGGCTTTCCGCGCGGGGAGCTGGGCGAGCTGCTGGCCCTGATGTACGAGCTCGACCACAACGACCTGCGCGGGCTGCTCGATCCGCTGCGCCGGGGGCCGCGCACCTGACCTATAGTGGCTGTCGTGCCGTAGCGTCAGGGCGCCATCCGCTTGTATCGACAGGCGGTGCGCTTCGATATAATTGCTCCAGCCCAAAGTTTTCTTGAACAGCATGCAGAACGACACCACCAGCGCCAGCATCCTCGTCGTCGAGGACGACGATCACATCTCCCAGGTCCTGCGTTTCATGCTGGAGCGCCAGGGCTATCGCGTGACCCACATGGCCGACGGGCGCGCCGCCAGCGAGCACATCGCCGCCAACGGCCCGCCGGGCCTGGTGCTGCTCGACGTGATGCTGCCCTACGTCGACGGTTTCGAGATCGTGGCCCTGATCCGCGCCCAGCCGGCCTGGCGCGAAGTGCCGGTGCTGATGCTCACCGCCAAGAACACCGAGCGCGACACCGTACGCGCGCTCGACGCCGGCGCCAACGACTTCGTCATCAAGCCCTTCCAGCCCCAGGAACTGCTGGCGCGGGTGCGCCGCTTCCTGCGGCCCGCCACCTGACGCCGCTGCCGCCGGCGACCAGCATCCCCGAACCACGTGCAGGCATCCTTCCTCACCCCCACCGGCCACTCCGATATCTTCATCAGCGCGGCGATCTGGACCGGCCTGGCCGCGCTGCTCCTGACCCTGCTGCTCGGCCTGCAGATCATCGCCATGCGCATCGGCCTGCGCCGCCGCCGGCGCGGCGAGGCGCGCGCCCTGGCGCGCTGGCGGCCGGTGCTGAACGCCGCCATCGTCGGCGAGATCCCCGACACCCTGCCGCCGCTGCGCCACGGCGAGCGCCTGCCCTTCCTGCGCCTCTGGGCCCACCTGCAGGGTTCGCTGCGCGGCGAAGCCAACGAGGCCCTGAACGAAGTGGCGCGCCGCGCCGGCATCGACGTCTACGCGCGCACCCTGCTGGCGCGCGGCGCCCGCCCGGCGCGCCTGCTGGCCGCGCTGGTGCTGGGCCACCTGCATGACCGCCCCTCCTGGCCGCTGCTGATGCGCATGGCCGAAGTGCCGGACGACACCCTGTCGCTGACCGCCCTGTGGGCGCTGGTGCGGGTCGATCCGCAGGCCGCCGCCGACTACATGGTGCCGCTGTTCATACAACGTGAGGACTGGGCGCTGTCGCTGGCCGCCGGCATCCTGCAGCAGGCCGGCGAGCCGGCCGGCGCGGCGCTGGCGCGCCACCTGCCACTGCTCGATGCTACACGCCTGCCGCGCGGCCTGCGCATCGCCGAAGCCCTGCACGTGACGCTGCCGGCCGGCCTGCTGGCAAGCGCCCTGCGCAGCGAGGCGATGCCGGTGGTGATCGCCGCCCTGCGCGGCGTGCGCACGCCCGAGACCATCGCCGACGTGCGCGCCCTGCTCCAGCATGAGGACTGGCAGGTGCGGGTGCAGGCCGCGCGCGCCCTCGGCCGGGTCGGCGAACGCAGCGACGCCGAGCGCCTGGTCGCCCTGCTCGGCGACGCCCAGTGGTGGGTACGCTACCGCGCGGCCCAGGCGCTGCTGGAACTGCCGGCCCTGTCGCGCGCCGACCTCGATGCCCTGCGCGCCTCGCTCACCGACCGCTTCGCGGCCGACATGCTGTCGCAGGCGATGGCGGAAAGCGAGGCCGGATGAACACCGACAGCCTGCTGGTCGCCTTTGTCACCTGGTTCGTGCTGGCCTTCTTCGTGGCGCTGAACGGCGGCTACCTGCTGCTCAACCTGTTTTCGCTGCGCGCCCTCTACCGCAAGGGCCAGGAAGCATTCATCGGCGAGCTGCCGCGCGCCTATTCCGGCCTGGAGCCGCCGGTCAGCATCCTGGTGCCGGCGTATAACGAGGAAGCGACGATCGCCGCCTCGATCCGCTCGATGCTGCAATTGACCTATGCCGAGTTCGAGATCGTCGTCATCAACGACGGCTCGAAGGACGGCACGCTCGACGTGCTCAAGCGCGAATTCGCCCTGCTGCCCTTCCCCGAAGCCTACCGGCGCCAGATCGCGACGAAGGAAGTACGCCAGATCTACCGCTCGACGCGCTACCCGAACGTGCGCGTGATCGACAAGGTCAACGGCGGCAAGGCCGACTCGCTCAACGCCGGCATCAACGCCTCGCGCTACCCGCTGTTCTGCGGCGTCGATGCCGACTCGGTGCTGCAGCGCGACAGCCTGGCCAAGGTCACCGAACCTTTTCTCCGCGACCCGACGGTGGTGGCCACCGGCGGCACCGTGCGCGTGGCCAACGGCTGCGAGATCAGCGGCGGCTTCCTCACGCGCGTGGGCCTGCCGCGCAGCCCGCTGGCGCTGTTCCAGGTGGTCGAATACCTGCGCGCCTTCCTGTTCGGGCGCCTGGGCTGGTCGGCGCTGAACGGCATGCTGATCATTTCCGGCGCCTTCGGCATCTTCCGCAAGGACGCGGTGGTGCTGGCCGGCGGCTACCGCCCCGACACCATCGGCGAAGACATGGAACTGGTGGTGCGCATGCACCGCACCCTGCGCGAAAAGCGCCAGCCCTACCGCATCGAATTCGTGCCCGACCCGGTGTGCTGGACCGAGGCGCCCGAGGACCTGGCCACGCTGAAGAACCAGCGCGTGCGCTGGCAGCGCGGGCTGGCCGAGAGCCTGAACGCCAACTGGGGCCTGATGTTCTCGCGCAACGGCGGCATCCCGGGCTGGGTCGCCTTTCCCTTCATGCTCTTCTTCGAGTGGCTGGGGCCGGTGATCGAACTCGGCGGCTACATCTTCATGTTCTACGCCTTCCTCACCGGGCTGGTTTCCTGGGAGGCCTTTGGCGCCTTCCTTTTCGTGGCGCTGGGGCTGGGCATCCTGCTCTCGGCCTCGGGGCTGATGCTGGAAGAGATGTCCTTCCACCTCTACCCGCGCGGCAAGCAGCTGCTGCTGCTCGGGCTGATGGTGATCCTGGAAAACCTGGGCTACCGCCAGCTCAACACCTGGTGGCGCCTGATCGGGCTGTGGCGCTGGCTGGTCCAGAAGGAAGCGAGCTGGGGCGCGATGAAGCGCAAGGGCGTGGGCTACGACGGGCAGGCCCAGGCCGCGCCGCCGGTAGCGCCGGGTGAGCCGGGCGAGCCGCCCAGCGGCCGGCCGCCGGGCAAGGCGCCATGAAAGCCTGGTGCGCCGCGGCGCTGCTCCTGATGACCACTTCCGCCCACGCTGCCTTCCTGCAGGTCTGCCCCGCCGCGGCGGCGCCGCCCGGCGCGCCGCGCGCCGGGCGGCCGGGCCCGGGCGAGCTGGTGGCCGTGGCCACGGCCCAGGCCCAGCTGCCCGGCTGCCGCGCCCTGCCGCTCGGTGTCGACGCCGGCCAGGTGCAGGCCCTGTACCCGCTGGCGCCGGGAGACAGGCCGGCGCGCACCATCCTGCTGTACGGCGCCCCCGAGCGCACACCCTTCGTCCCGGCCAGCCACGACCTGCCCCAGCCCGACCCGGCCGGCGCCACGCCGCGGCGCGAACCGATGCCCTTGCGCACCAACCTGCTGGCGGATGCGCGCGTGCGCAGCTTCGGCATCGAGGAGCGGGTCAGCGTCGAGCATGCGGGCGGCAAGCTGCTCGTAGTATGCCGGCCCGGCACCCGCGCCGCCGGCGTGCTGCTGGACGGCCCCTGGCGGATGCCGTTGGCCTCGCTGTCGCTGGCGGCCGCGTATTCGGGTAACGGCAGGTTCGCGCTCCAGGCGGCGGACGCCGCCTCGGCCGCGCGCGAAGCCTCGCACGAGGTGGGCGAGCTCGGCCCCGCGCCTGCGCCGCGCAGCGCCAGCCTGCCCCTTCCCGCCCAGCTCGACCGGGCCGGTTTTCGCCAGTTCGTGATCCTGTGTCCGCAAGAGGCGGCGGCGCTGAACCTCGACAGCCTGCGCCTGGAACCGGCAGCCGCCGGCGCCGCGCCGCGCGCCACCTGGATCTGGGACCGCGGCGAATGGATGGAACGCGGCAACGCCCTGCTGGCATGGGCCAGGCGCGAGGCCATCGGCGAACTGTTCGTGGTCGTCACGCTCGACGGGGCCAGGGTGCGCCATCCCGCCCAGCTGCGCGCCTTCGTGCGCAAGGCCCATGCGGCCGGCATCGCGGTGACCTCGGTCGAGGGCGATCCGCACATGGTGCTGCCGAACCACCGCGCCGCCACCGCCGACCGCGCGCGCGCCTTTGCCGCCTACAACCGCGCCGCCAGGCCGGAAGAACGCCTGCGCGCGATGCAGTTCGACGTCGAGCCCTATCTGCTGGACGACGCGCTGCTGGCGCCGGCCGAGCGCGACCGCGAATACCTGGCGATGGCGCGCGCCCTGCGCGAGGCGGCCGGCGACATGGCGATCGAGTACGTGGTGCCGTTCTGGTGGTGGGACAAGACCGCGCTGCTCGACGGCCTGGCGCAGGTGGCCGATGGGCTGGCGGTGATGGATTACCGCACCGCGCCGGACCAGATCTACGGCTTCGCCGCGCCTTTCCTCGACTGGTCGGCCAGGCATGGCAAGCGCGTGCACATCGCGCTGGAAGCCGGCCGCGTCGCGCCCGAACTGCAGCGCCGCTACGTGCGCGCCGATGCGGACGAAGCGGGCGACCTGCTGCTGGCGCAGGCCGGTGAAGTGCCGGTGCTGGTGCTGCTGCGCCAGCCGGCGAAAAGCGCCGGCGCCACCCTGTACCGCTTCAGCAGCGAGCGCACGCTCGACGGCAGCGCCACCAGCTTCCATGCCGACAAGGCGGCACTGCGCAAGCTGCTGCCCGAGCTGGAGCGCGACCTCGGCGCCTGGCCGGGGTTTGCGGGGATTGCCTTGCACGGCTGGCGCTGAGCGCGCTCACCCTGGCATTCACCTGCCGTATCAATCCGAACCCGGCGAGTCAGCCGGAAGCGCCTGCCTGATCGCCATGCCCGCCAGCTGCGCCGTGGCCAGCAGCCGTTCCAGGCTTTGGCCGTGGCGGGCACTGGCGGAAAGACCGGCCATGGTGGTGCTGACGAAGTCCGCCAGCCGGTCGGCGTCCTCGGGATGGCGCGCGGCGATGGCGCGCCGGATCACGTCTTGCGCGGCAAGGTGGAAAGCGCTGGCGGCAATGCGCGCCTCCGCGTCGTGACAACGCGTGCCCTCCAATACCATGCAGCCGGTCGCGGCGTAGAAACTGGGCGGCTTGATGCCGAGCGCGGCGGTCAGGTCGACCCGACCGATACCGACGCCACTCCGGCGGACGGCCCGATGAAGGACCTGATGCACAGCTTCATGGCGATCAAGCGCCATGGCAGCGCCGACGAGGTGGCGGGCATGGTGGCCTGGCTGGCCGGGCCGGAAGCGGGCTTCGTGACCGGGGCGATGCATACGATCGATGGGGCGTTCGGGGCCTGAGCGCTCAGCGGTACGATCAGCTGGTAGCGCAAGCGAGGCCGGGTGCGGGCGCTAGCCCCGCACCAGCGGCAAATCCACGATGAACGTCGTCCCCGCGCCCGCCACGGTCTCGAACCCGATCCGCCCGCCATGCTCCTCGACCAGGCTCTTGGTGATGCTCAAGCCCAGCCCGGTCCCGCCCTTTTGCCGCGTATCCGCCCCATCCGCCTGCGCGAAGCGCTGGAACACGCGCGCCTGGAACTCCGGCGGAATGCCCTGTCCCTGGTCGCGCACCGACAGACGGGCGTTTTCCTCGTGCCGGGCCAGTTCCAGCGTCACCGTCCCGGCGCGCGGCGAGAACTTCACGGCATTCGACAGCAGGTTGGTCAGCACCTGCACCAGCCGGTCGCGGTCGATGGCGGCGGCCAGGTCGCGCGCCGCTTCGTCGCATGCCAGGCGCAGCTGCACGCCGTGCTGCGCGGCATAGCCCTGCATCGAATCGAGCGCGTGTTCGGCCACCGGCAGCAGCAGTTGCGCACGCCGCTCGAACTGCATGCCGCCGGCTTCGATTTTCTGCAGGTCGAGCACGTCGTTCACCATGCGTACCAGGCGTTCGCTGCTGTCGTTGGCCACCGCGACCAGCTGCGCCACGTCGGGCGGCAGTTCGCCGGCCATGCCGTCGGCCAGCATCGACAGCGAGGCGCGGATCGAGGTCAGGGGCGTGCGCAATTCGTGCGAGACGGTGGCCACGAATTCGCTCTTCATGCGCTCGACCTTCTTGCGGCCCGAGATATCGTGCAGGAACACGGCGAAGAAGACCCCTTCACGGCCGCCGGCCAGGGCCGCCGTCATCTCGATCGGGAACTCGTCGCCCTGGCGGTTGATGACGATGCGCTCGACGCGCTTTTCCAGCAGCACGCTGTGGCCGGTGGCGCGGTATTGCTCGATCGCGCGCACGGTGCTCAGGCGGAAGCGCTGCGGCACGATCAGTTCGGCCATCGGCCAGCCCAGCACTTCGCTGCGCTTCCAGCCGAACATGCGCTCGGCCGCGCTGTTCCAGTCGGTGACCAGGCCGCGCAGGTCGACGCCGATAAAGGCGTCTTGGGCCGCCTCGACGATGGCCCCCACCCGCTGCTCGCTGGCCTGGACCGCCGCCAGCGCGCGTTCCAGCTCGGCCGTGCGCGCCTCGACACGTGCTTCCAGGCCCGCGTTCAGGGTCTGCATCTCGGCGCGCCCGCGCACCAGGTCGCCGACCAGGGCGTTCAGGGTCTCGGACAGGCGCTCGACCTCGACGTAGGTGCTGTTCGCGCTGTCGAGCTGGACCGGGGCGCCGCCCCGGATGCGGCCGGCCTCGCTCACCAGTTGCCCCAGCGGCCGCGTGATGTAGCGCGCCACTAGCACGCCGACCACCGAGAACAGGGCCGCCAGCGCGATGCCGCTCCACAGCGCGCGCTCGCGCAGGCGCAGCGCCGGGGCGTAGGCATCGTCCACGGCCTGGCGCACCAGCACGGTCCAGCCCAGGCCCGGATAGCTATCGAAACCCTTGCTGCGCGCATAACCGACCAGCCAGGAATGGCCGTCCGGCCAGCGCTCGACCACGAAGCCGGCATCCTGCCTTTGCGCGGCCTGGAAGCTCGGCAGGTCGAGGGTCTGGCCCTGCAACGCTTTCGGGCCGAGCAGGACCACGCCGGCGCTGCTGACGATCAGGGCCTCGACGGGGCCGCCGCGCGCGGCAAGCGGCGCCATCACCGAGCGCTCGACGGCGCGCGCCCATTGCCAGGACAGGTGGGCGCCGAGCACGCCGATGGTCTTGCCGTCGCGGTCGAGATACGGGAAGGCGACATCGACGAAGCGGCGCGGTTCGCCGTCCTGGCGCGGCAGGATGCGCGCCAGCAGCACGGCTTCGTGCACGTCGCCCACGTTCACGCCGCGCAGGGCATTGCGGAACCAGGGTCGCTGCGACACGTCCACCCCTTCGAGCAGGCCGCGCCCCGCCACCTGCACGCGGCCGTCGGCGCCGGCCATGCCGATCCAGTCGTAGAAACCGTAGGTGTCCTGGATGCCTTCGAGCACGGCGCGGCGCTCGGCCAGCGCGGCGTTGCCGGGCGCCAGATCGCGGCGCTGGGCCAGCAGGCGCACTTCGCGGTAGCGCTCGAACATGCCGCGGTCGAGCTTGTCGGCGGTTTGCAGGGCCAGTTCGCGCAGGCCGTTGCCGATGCTGGTTTCGACCTGCCCGGTGGCGGCGATATCGACCACTTCCACCAGCAGCAGGGTCAGCACGACCGACAGCAGCGAGAAGGCCAGGGCCAGCCAGGTGCCGAGCGAGCGGCGCCGTCTTCTGGAGGGGCGCACTGCCGGGAGTTCGTTGGTTGCTCGGTCCATAGGGGCATGAAGTTGACTGTCTCGCAAGCGTAACACGGCGCGCGGGCGGCGGCGACAGGCCGCCAGGGTCGCGCCCGTGGCCGCCTGCCGCACGGGAAGACGCGAAATCTCTTATACTTACCGGTTACAGCCATTCGCACCAAGACCCAGCAATGTCCAACAACGCCACGCCCAGTACCGAACCCCTGCTCGACTACGTCACGTCCTGCGCCCTGCCGACACCCTGGGCCCAGTTCACGCTGCATGCCTTCGTGGAGCACACGACCGGCAAGGAGCACCTGGTGATGGCGCTCGGCGACATCGGCAACGGCGAGCCGGTGCTGGCGCGCGTGCACTCGGAATGCCTGACCGGCGACGTGCTGTTCTCGCAGCGCTGCGACTGCGGCGCCCAGCTCGAAGGCGCGCTCAAGCGCATCGCGGCCGAAGGCCGTGGCGCCCTGCTCTACCTGCGCCAGGAAGGCCGCGGCATCGGCCTGGTCAACAAGATCCGCGCCTACCGCCTGCAGGAAGCCGGCGCCGACACGGTCGAGGCCAACCTGCAGCTGGGCTTCCATGCCGACGCGCGCAACTACGAGCTGTGCCGTCCGATGCTGGAGCAGTTCGGCATCAAGCAGGTGAAACTGATGACCAACAACCCGCGCAAGATCGATGCCCTCACCCGCCTCGGCATCGAGGTCACCGAGCGCGTGCCGCTGCTGGTGAACCGCAACGCCTTCAACAACAGCTACCTGAACACCAAGCAGGCCAAGCTGGGCCACATGATGACGCCCGCCGAAGCCGTGGCGGAAGACGGCGAACTGTAAGCGTTCGGGGCCTGCATAGCGTCCTGCGCATCGTTCTGCGCATCGTCCTGCGTATCGTCCTGCAGCTCCGCCCATCTGGTGGCAGAATAGCTTCACCCTAGCCACCAGTGCGTGGGCAATGGCCCGCTTGTCGGCCCTTGCCGGCGCCGACAGCCATGCGACGCGCTGCCAGCCTCATCTTGCTGTTGTGCCTGAGCACGTCCCTTGCCGCCCCCAACGGCGGGCCGGCTGCGCGCATCAGGGCAAGCGATGCCCAGGACCAGCCCGTCGCCGATGCGCCGCCCCTGGTTACCCCGCCGGCCACGCCGCCCGCCGCCACGCCGCCGGCGCCCGGCCCCGGCGAAACCGACACCACCACCGACCTGCCGCAGCCCTCCTCCGCCGCGCAGGAACTGTATTCCTCGGCCCAGGGCGACCTGCTGCAGATCCGGATGCTGTTGAAGAACGGCCGTACCCAGTCGACGGTCGGCTCGGGTTTCCTGGTCGGCGACACGAACCTGGTGCTGACCAATTACCACGTGGTGTCGCAGATGGCGCTCGACCCGGCCGTCTACACCGGGGAATACGTCGATACCGACGGCAAGCGCGGCCCCATCGAACTGATGGCGGTCGACGTCCTGCACGACCTGGCGGTGGTGCGCGTGAACCGGCAGGGCAGCGGCTTCTTCATCGTGCCGGAAAAGCCCGTGAAACTGATCCAGGGCCAGCCCTTGTACTCGCTCGGCAATCCGCTCGACCTCGGCTTTGCGATTTCCGAAGGCGCCTACAACGGCGTGGTCAGCCGCAGCTTCTACGACCAGCTGATCTTCAGCGGACCGATCAACTCCGGCATGAGCGGCGGGCCGAGCGTGACGGCCGGCGGCACCGTGGCCGGGATCAATGTCTCGAAGCGGCGCGACGGCGAGGCGGTCAGCTTCCTGGTGCCGGTGAAGTATGCGCAGGACCTGCTGCGCACGGTCACGCTGCAGGGCACGCCGCCGAAGGACTTCAATCCGCTGATCGCGGCGCAGTTGCTGGCGCACCAGCGCGCGATGGTGGCGCGCCTGCTCGAGACGCCGCTGTCGATCAAGAACATGGGCCCCTACCGGGTGCCGGTGCGCGAATCCGGCCAAGTGCGCTGCTGGGGCCGCTCGAACGTGAAGGCCGAGGCGTCCTACAGTGCCGACACCATGAGCTGCGCCATGGAGTCGGCCATCTACGTCTCCGACACCCAGCAGACCGGGCACGTGTCGATGACCCACCAGTACCTGCGCTCGCCCAGCCTGCACCCCTTGCGCTTCGCGGCCCTGGCCAGCAGCCAGTTCCGCATCGACCGCCTGGGCAGCACACGCGACACCCGGCTCACCGGACCGCTGT
>Ga0308166_1002921_pt1 | contig 15052 bp, 9 predicted proteins | sample PhyCR2_2_FD_202137 | JGI IMG/M metagenome (GOLD analysis project Ga0308166, IMG submission 202137) | Phyllosphere microbial communities from UC Gill Tract Community Farm, Albany, California, United States - DLSLCC.R2 | ecosystem: Host-associated > Plants > Phyllosphere > Unclassified | place... | reverse complement strand
TAGATGAAAGTGAAAAATCCGCTGCACCACCGGTTTCAGTACCTGCTGGAAATCAAACAGACGGAAAGGAAATGGCATTTCCCTTTTCTCGCCGCACTGTGCATCGGCAGCTGTCTGTTTATCGGCTATTTTCTGGGAAGGCCGAACTACGGCGCACTTTCCAGCCTGGGAGCCCTCACGATCCTGTACTTTACCTCAGCGCCGATGGCCCAGCGGATGATCCACCTGACGATCTGTGCATTCGGGATCGTATTTTCATTTACCGTCAGTTCCTTTTTCGGATTCAGTATTTATTTTGCAGCCCTGTCTGTAGCTGTCATTTCATTTCTTGCCCATTTTATTTCATCCTATTTTAAAATTCCGCCGCCCGGCAATTTTTTCTTCATTATGGTTGCAGCAATGGCAGGCACCTATCCTTTTGATCCGGAACTGATTCCGTTAAGGACCGGCCTTGTGGCGATGGGCGCCATTCTGTCGTGCTCACTGGCTTTCCTGTATTCGGTTTTTGTTGAAAAAAGTGAAGTGGTGACGGTTCCGAAGAGAACCTTCAACAAAAGAAGATATACCCGATTCGTCGAAAGCACCATCATCGGATTTTTTATGGCACTGACACTGATCACCGGTCATCTGCTGGAATTTAAAAATACCTACTGGGTTTCCATTGCGGCCGTTGCCATCATCCAGGGACGGAACTTTGAACATGTACGGCAGCGGAATACGCACCGGATCCTGGGCACTTTTATCGGCATCGGTCTGGTCTGGCTGATGCTCTTACTGAATCCCGATAAAATAACGATGATCATCATGATTACCGTGCTGCAGTTTATCATTGAGTTTTTAGTGGTGAGAAATTACGGTCTGGCGGTTATTTTCATAACGCCGCTGACAATTCTTCTGGCTGAAACGGCAAGCGTTGCGCCTCATCACGTCGGAAACCTGATGCAGGCCCGGCTTATCGATACCGTCATCGGAAGCCTGATCGGTCTGGCAGCAGGATTTTTCCTCCACCATCAGCAGATTATTAATAACTTAGAGAAAAATATCCGGTTCTCTTATTTCCGGTTTAAAAAATTAAAAAAATAAATATGTTGCGCGTTGTTATTGTTTCTGCATTTTTCCTTTGGAGCTGCAATCCGAAAGCCCAGGACTCGTCTGTAACCGATGAGCTGAAAGTAGAATTTTCTTTGCCTAAAAAGCTGAAGGAAGTTTCCGGAATGGCCTTGTCTCCGGATAAGAAAATCCTATGGACCATTGAAGACCAGGGAAATAAGAATGTGGTGTACGGCTTAAATCTGCAAGGGGAACTAACGGCGGACGTGCTGGTGGAAAACGCAGAGAACCACGACTGGGAAGATATTACGGCAGATGCCCGGGGGAATCTGTACATCGGGGACTTCGGCAACAACGACAACGACCGGCAGAACCTGTCGATTCTAAAAATTGATCTTAAAAAAGCTGATCAGAAATCAACCCGGGTAATCCAGGAAACGAAATTTCATTATGAAGGGCAGACGGAATTCCCTCCTAAGAAATCAAACCTGCTGTACGACTGCGAAGCTTTTGTAGCGATGAATGGGAATTTTTACCTCTTTACCAAAAACCGGAGCAAAGGTTTCGACGGGACGTTCCTCGTCTTTAAAGTTCCCAATCAGCCCGGTGACTTTCAAGCTAAATTAATAGGAAGGCTGAAACTGAAAGGCGGATACAGCGATGCCGCTATTACTTCCGCAGCCATCAACGGCACCCAAAACCAGATCGTTTTGTTAAACCATAAGAACATCCAGGTGCTGACCGGTTTTAGCCCTGATGATTTCAGTAAAGTAAAAATCCGCACCGTCGCCCTGAACCATAATTCCCAAAAAGAAGCCGTTGTTTTCCTTGATGATCATACTTTGCTGATCGCCGATGAAAAGGATAAGAAAACAGGTGGAAAAGTGTACCGGTTTAATCTGAAATAAGTTAAGAACTAATGACCTTTAATACATAAGTCACAGAAGAATTTTTTAGATAGGCTGAAAATATTTTTAGAGTACATCAGAAAAAAAGCAAAGATTTTTTAAATTTTTGTGGGCTTTGCCATCCCGCAGGAATCTAAACATTGTATTAGAGATTCGCATGGAAAGATTCACATCCGGATTCCCTGCGGGAATGACAAACCAGATACATATTTTCAATCGCGATATTCCAATAAAAATCTCTGATTTTCTTCTTCGAAGCTCTGAAATGTTTTCAAAGTATTTCATCTTAAATCTTGTGTTTTTAATGTCTTGAAATTAAACCATAGATTTGCGCAGATATTGATATAAGCTTCGGCTCCGCTCAGTCAGCGGAACGCAAAGTTCACGGAGAAAATGTTCCTGCATGTTGCTAAAAGTTTCACAGAGGCGTTCTACTTGCAGGAGAACACTAAGCTTGACTTCAAGATAGTTAATCAAGCTACTGCATAATTGTTCCTTACCACCATGGAATATAAAGAAATTCAACACCCTGTTTGTCATTCCCGCAGGGAATCTAAACAGCGTATTAGAGAATAGTATGGAAAGATTCATGCCTGGATTCCCTTCGGGAATGACAAATGAGATGTATACTCTAATGCTCTATGAAAATCTTTGATTTTCCTCTTCTGTGCTCTAAAATACGCGCAAACTTTATCTTTAATCTCATGTTTCTAATGTGTTAAAAGCTTTGGGGTCGTATTTAACGGAATCTAAAATGCAAGTCCCACACCTCCCGAAATCCTGCCGCCATCTTCGCCGGTGAAATAATCTACCCTTGCGGAGAACATTTCCAGGATGTTGAGCCAGAACCCTGCGCCTACGCCCTGGTGCCATTTATCGGAAGACTCGCGGTCCATCCAGACCCTGCCGAGGTCATAGCCGATCAATACTCCCATATTGGCTGGAGCGATCCTGTTTTTGACGCGTCCGAAATCCCAGCGGATTTCCGTATTGTTCACAACATAGGATTTTCCGGCGAACCTTTCGTTCCGGTACGCCCGCATTTTGTTGTTCCCGCCGATGGCTGCCGCCTGGTAGAATTCAAAATTGTTGTTGTTGATGATCATGGCATTGGCCGAATTGGCCAGGACAAATTTCCCGCGCTTATCGATCCGGTGGAAAATATTCAGCGTTCCCTGGAACGAAGCGAAGTTTTGGTTGAATTCCGAGAGATTGGCTTTCCATCCCGCATTCAGGGCCAGCTCCAGTCCGAGGGTAGGGAAGGCGGTGTTGTCCAGGTTTCTGAAGCCGAAGGTATAATTGGCTCCGGCAAACTTCTGCCCGTTGAAAACTTCAGGATTCACATCCGGGGAAACGGCAATAAAGCGGTCGTCGTTTCTCTGGACTTTCGCCTGTTCGAAACTGAGCTGAAACTGGTGTTTCAGGCCGTGCCAGCCGGTGGTGGAAACGGAAGGCGCAAATTTGAACTGTGAAATCCTGACCCGGTTATAATCTCTTTCCACGGCATCCTCTTCATAGATGGTTTCATTGCCCAGCCCGAAGAAGGTTCTTGCAAAAAACGGGGTGGTGTATGAAGCGTCAATTCCGGCATCCCAGCCGCCGATGGCTTTCTTAAAGACGCCTTTATAGCCGACATTGAATCCGCCCGTTGCCGTGTACATATTGGCCCTGAGGGTATGTTTCTGCGTATACGGATCGCGGATGAAATTATTCACCGTATAATTGGCCACCACTCCTAAAATGACCCCGTCGTCCGGATTGAAGTTGGCGTTCGGATATCCTGCAAAGAAGTTGTATTTCGGATGTTTATAATCGTAGGTATTCACATTGTAATCATCAGAGATATATTTTGAGGCACCTTTGGTCTCATAGGTATTCTTCTGGGATTTAAAATCGTAGATCTTTACTTTGCTGCCATCGGCAATCTTGTAGGTATCATGATTGTACCCTCCGATCAGTCTGATGTTCATCTTCGGTCTGCCATCACCGGAAACTTCATAAAAATCATCATCTTCAAGTCCGTAGATCCAGAGTTCTTTGGTCTTGGAATCGTCGTAGGTCTTTTCGAAAACCAACTCCGGATTTTGTTTGTTTTTATCTAATTTGTATTGTTTTACATTGACGGTATTTCCTGTTTTTGTAATCACGAATTTATCGGGATGCACAGTTCCTGCCAACGGTACTTTTTTCTGAAGAACGTCATAATATTGGGAAGCATAAGTCCCAAGCTTTGCTTTTCTCAGTTTTAATTTCCGCTGAATACCGGCAAGGGTTTCATCCTGCACTTCTTCCGGTAGATTTTTGAAGGCTTCGTCGATATCACGGTCGGTAAGATGCTCCTGGATATATTTTGCCTGTGCCGCCCAGTCTGCTTCGGTAGCTCCTTTCAGCAATACCAGGTCGAGCGGGTAGGGTTCCATGGAAAACCACTTTACATTTTTGAGATCGTCCTTAAAGGTCTTCATGTGACGGATGGCCGGGATGTTCATAATCACCTTAAAGGCGGTCCCGTCGTAATTGCTGAACGCCTGGTCCCGGTCTCTCGGAACCGGTTTGTACAGCACCTTGTCGCCGTCTTTGTATTCGGCCCATTTCCACTGGTCGGCATGGCGGTCCCAATCGCCGATCAGCATATCAAAGATCCGTGCCCGGATATAGGTTTCCTGATCGACGGAATATTTATAGCTTTTGGTAAAGTTTTTCAGCACATCGTCCGTAGAAACGATGTCTTTTGCATTATCCAGGGAAGCCAGCGTTTTCGGGTCTGCTGAAAAGCGTTCTTCGATCATGTACAGTTCATTACCGTAATGCTGGTTGTATTCCCCCAGCGCTTTCTGCTTGGGAATATAAAACAATCTGGGATTGCTGTGGTAAAGATCGATCTTATCCGCCATGTTCCCGACGGCAAATGGGGTAAAAGGGTGGTTGGTGGTATAAAAATCGAGTAGGAACCTTTCGGGGAAAGTATTGTCCAGCTCGTTTCCGAAAGTGCTTTTCCTGAATGCCATGTTATTTAGGAAGCGGACGGCACTTTTTTTAACGCCGCGCATCACGAATTCCTGGCCGTCCTTCGCTTTCAGCCTTAGACTGTTCGACTGGTTCCCGCCACCTTCACGGAAGGGCGTATATCCGCCGTCCAGCGTGGAAATATCGGCGGTCGGTGCTTCAACCGGCAGGCTGTAATATTTCCGGTAGTGTTTACCCCAGAGCCAGGTATAAAACTTTCCTTTTTGGGTTAAACTTTCAGGATAGATGGTAGATGTAACGGTTGCCGGAAAGGAATCGGGATAATTGTTCACGAATTCTTTCGGCCGGTCCATCACCTGAATGTGGGAAAGACTTTGCAGGGTATTATTTTTGGTCGAAAAATATTCCACATCGGAACTCTGGTCTTTTCTGAGGTTTAGTACGGCAAAACCGCTTCCGCCGTAGGAAAAGTCGGTATTTTCCTTTATCGAAGCCGGATCTACCTTGGAGCCGGCACCGCTGATGATCTGGCGGATGTTCCGGCTTTTGTGATACTGCAGGTTATGATCATGTCCCGAAACGAAAATAATATTTTCTTTCTCCTGGATAATGCTTCGGATACGGCCGGCCAGAGCGGCATAGCGGCTGTTGTTGATGTCTTCCGGGCTGGCTCCTGAAGCGCTTCTTGCCACATTCAGAAGACTGGCTACGCCGGGTGCCGGAATCCTGCCTTTAAAAGGGTAGAGATTGGAACGCGCAGAGGTGAATCCTGCGTGGGTACCGCTGCTGATCAGCGGATGGTGCATCGCCACGATGATCCTTTTGTCCTGGTTTTTATTGATTAAATCTTTAAACTCCACGAAAAGGTCTTCGCGGGTTTTGATATCGCAGTCTTTATTGATGCCCGGGTATTTGTCCCAGTTCAAAAGCGCCCATTCCGAATCGATCACGATCAGCTTGATGTCTTTGGTTAAGCTGATGTCATCAATCGGACAGGAATTTTTGGGAAGGAATCCTTTTTTATCATTTAAATAATCTTTCACGAAATCTTCCTGAGCCTTGATCCCTTCAAGCCCGCTGTACCAGTCGTGGTTGCCGGGAATCACAAGGGTTCTGCCTTTGAAGTTCTTTGCGATAGCCAGCTGGTCTTGCAGTTTCTGTCTGGCCGTTTCATAGTTTTTATCGGATTTTTCCGGCATTCCTTTCGGGTAAATGTTATCACCCAGGAAAATCAGCATCGAATTGCTGTTTGCACTGTCCAGCTGTCTTTTCAGCAGGTCGAGGGTCTGCCGGGCCTGTGGTTCGTCCGCATTTCCCGCATCACCTACCAGGAAAAGCTTAAACTCGTTTCCGGACGGGGTGCCGGCACGGCTTACTTCAGATAAGTTTTTGCCCTTTTTTACGTTATAGGTAGCGCATGAATAAAGCACTCCTGCAGACAGGACAAGCCTAAGTGCAACGGAAGTATTTTTTAAATGCGTTTTCAAGTATAAATTCATAAATTTACATTAATAAAATTGCGGTGATGACTATTCTACACAAAGCCAAAGATTATGTGGAAAGCTTATTCAAAGATAAACTATCTTCGGTTTACTTTTATCATAATTTCATACATACTACCTTTACAGTAAATAAAGCTGAGGAGATTCTCAGGAATACGGAAGTTTCGGAAGAAGATCAGGAAAAAGTCCTGCTGGCCTTATGGTTCCACGATACAGGATACATAGAATGTGCCAAAGAGCACGAAGAAGCCGGCGTACGGATTGCAGAAAAATTTCTGAGAAATGAGAATTATCCAGAGGTGGGCATAGAGGAAATTTCCAGGCTGATCCTGGCTACCCGAATTACCTATAAACCTCAAAACCTCCTGGAGAAAATCGTAAAAGATGCCGACTGCAGCCATTTTGCCAGCCACGACTACAACGATATTTCCGATGCCCTGAGAAAAGAATGGGAACTGACGAACGTGCGTTGCTACTCTAATGACGAATGGAATGCCGGCAATCTGGATATGCTTAAAAACAAGCACCGCTTTTATACGGATTACGCCAAAAAGAACTGGCAGCCGCTGAAGGAAAAAAACATTAAAAGGATTGAGAAAAAGCTGGAGAAAGACGACGGCAAAAAACAGCCTCCCGAAACCAAGAAGGAGAAAGAGCCGAAATCCGACCGGAGTGTAGATACTTTATTCAGGATAACCCTCGGAAACCATACCCGGCTGAGCGATATTGCAGACAGCAAGGCGAACATTCTATTGTCCGTTAATGCTATCATTATTTCGGTCTGCCTTTCCGTACTGGTACCGAAACTGGATGCCCCGAAAAATTCACATCTGATTATCCCGAGTTTTATTTTATTGATTTCCAGTGTTCTGACGATTATTTTTGCGATCCTGTCTACCAAGCCGAATGTCACCAAAGTACGGTTTACGGCTCAGGATGTAGCCGACCGGAAGGTGAATCTGCTATTTTTCGGGAATTTTAACCGGATGATTTTTGAAGATTACCAGAATGCCATGGATATTCTCATCAAAGACCGGGATTATATTTACGATTCCATGGTCAAGGATCTGTATTATCTGGGAAAAGTGCTGGACCGGAAATACAGGCTGCTGTCGATCACCTACCAGATCTTCATGGCCGGGATTATTATTTCCGTGCTGTCTTTCGGATATGCTTTTCTGAGCCTGTAGCATCCAGAAAAATTAAAAACTACAAAAGCTTTTTCTAACACATGATAAGATTTAAAGATAAAGCTTTGCGAATATTTTAGTGCAAAGAAGAGGAAAATCAAAGATTTTCATAGAGCATTAGAGTATACATCTCATATGTCATTCCCGCAGGGAATCCAGACGTGAATCTTTCCAAGTGAATCTCTAATACGGTGTTTAGATTCCCTGCGGGAATGACAAACAGGGTGTTGAATTTCTTTATACTCCATGGTGGTAAGGAACAATTACGCAGTAGCTTGATTAACTATCTTGAAGTCAGGCTCAGTATTCTCCTGTAAGTAGAACGCCTCTGTGAAACTTTTAGCAACATGCAGGAACATTTTCTCCGTGAACTTTGCGTTCCGCTGGCTGAGCAGAGCTGAAGCCACACATCAATATCTTCGCAAATCTATAGTTTAATTTTAACACATGAGAAACATAAGATATAAGATAAAAGCTTTGAAAACATCTCAGAGCACATAAGTTTTTAAAAATCTTTGATTTTTTATCTGATGTGTTCTACAATATTTTCAAACCATTAAAATCTTTCTCTGTGACTTATGTGTTAAAAACGAAGCAACATCATCCGTAAAAATATGTAGGAGATTGATTCATTTTTCCGGATGATTTTCATTGCGCTAAGGAAACCCTTAAAGCCAGAAGCCCGGTGATTCCCTGAAGATCTTCCACTTTTAAAAATTCGGTATCGTTCTGAAGAATTCCTTTTTTCTGGAGCCTGCCGATGTAATCGAGGTATTCCCGCTGGTTTTCCATGCCGAAATAAACGACGGTGATTTTTCCGGGGCAGGTGATCCGGTCGGCAGAGTCTTTTACATGCGCCTTGTCGAGGCGTTTTTTAATAACTTCATAATAGGAATTGTAAGCACCGTCCACATCAAACCGTTTTTCGTCCATTCTGAAGCGGATGTCTATTTTTTCATTATACACAAAAATCAGCGAGGCGATATCCAGGTCCACCGGAAGGTCTCTTTTGAAATTCCGGAATTCCAGTTCCATGTTGCAGATGGTCTTCAGCTGCCAGTATCTCAGTTTATGAACTACTTTGGAGGAATAATGCAGGTCCGGGGCAATATTCTGGCCGGTGTATAAATTGTGCTCAATCCCGTCCGATTTAAACCTTTCATAATAATGCGGAAAGATCTGCTGGGCCTCGAGCTGGGCCTCGTCCAGAACATCGGCCAGCTTTCTGTTGACCAGGGTGATCGAATCGTCCAGGCTTTTTCTTTTGGCGTAAAAGAGACCGGTCTGAATAAAAACCCGGGCGAAATAGTCTTTGATTTTTGCTTTTACCTCACCGGATGATTTTATTTCCAGCTTGCCCTGAAGAAAAGGATGGATTTCGTCCCTCAATAATCTCTGGAAACGCTGCTCGGTATCGGCTTTGATTTCGTTGTTGAGTTCATATTCAAAAATTTCCATGGCCAGCAGGTATTTTTCAGAATCGGGATTGATCATCATGAAAATATCATGAAGACAGCCGATCTGCCGGTTGAGATCCTCCAGCATCAGGTGGTATCTTTTTTCCGATGAAGAGCGAATATCTGAAAATCCGAAAAGCGGGGTCAGGTTTTTAAAAGAAATCTGTTTCAGGGTATAGATCTTTTTAGACAGGGAAGCATTGAAGTATTTTTCGGCTTCGTTCCTGAACTTCCAGACCACGCTGTCATGGATGGTCGTATACTCCCGCTGGATGATGGCCTCGATCTGGTAATTCTTTTCGAAGCTGAACCGTTTGAGGGAAAATAAGATCATGTCCGTAAAAAATTCCATTTTCTTAAGCTTTAACCCATTAAAGCTGTTGGCGATCGGGGAGGTAAACTCCATCATGGCCATAAGTTCGCCATCCTTCATAATGGGGATGACCATAAAGCTGTTGATGTTGTGATCCTTCAAAATACTGAACGACGGCAGGGATTTGACCGGGTGATCCAGATTTTCAATATCGGAAACGACGATGGGTTTGGAATTATAATTCAGGTTGGTAAAGGTTTCCTTTCGGGTTGCCGCGTCGAAGGTATTGATCCAAAAATCGAGGATATGGTTGGTGAAAACGTTTTCGTAAATCGGCAGCTTTTCCAGCCGCTGGTCTTTCTTGTTGAAGAGCATGAGCCCGAAGCTCAGTTGGGCCACATCGAAATAGGATTTGAAAATTTCGACCAGGTTGTCATCCGGTTCTATATTCTCCGGATCGATTTGGATCATGGTGGATTTCAGGTCGGATAATGCCACTTCAGAGGTACAATCGACGAGAGAGACAATGGAGAAACCTTTCAGGACCCACGATTTTGAAGGAAAGTATTTCTTCCAGAGCTTAAAATCATCCAGATTCTCAAGAAGCATATCAATTACCTCCTCCGAGGGAATTTTCACATCTTCCGTAGGGTAGACTTCGGTAAAATCGGCATTGACGGAAATTTTGTAATGCTTCATAATGCCCTGCCGGTTGGGAATGTCGTAATAAAAAGGCAGGTTGCTTTTGATATCTCTTTTAAAATAGCTTTGCAGGATCAGGCAGCAGCAGAACACATAAAATTCATCGTCGTCGATGTTCCGGAGCTCAATAGAAAAATCTTTTCCGGCATCTTTCAGAATGGCCTTGAACCTTTCGGTATAGTTGAAGGTGATATTGGAAAGGGGAATACTCGCGGCTTTTATCTCATTGTGCGTTAGGCCGGTAGGGAAGAGGTCGGCCAGCAGAAGCCGGATGAGGTCTTCATTTTTTTCCAACAGGGAAGTGTCCTGGAATCCGTCTCTGAGTTCCCGGAAATTTTTTGTTTTTTCGATTAAAGACTCCGCGTAATTGACCCGGTATTCCAGTCGGTCGTTGTACCGGATGTGTTCCAGCACATCCAGATAGCGTCCGAATGAGATGTACACCTGAAAGGGCGTGTCTTTTTTATAAAGGTCTGACAAAGCTGAAATTTAGAGTAAAGGTAAAAAAAAACCACAACTTTAAGGTTGTGGTTTCTATTTTATAAGACTTTTTTACAGTCCGAACAGTCTTGCAAATAAATCAGGGAACACTCCCAGAACAATTACTGAAGCAACAACGAATACGCCAACTATATTGTAAGTAACCGTTACTTTTTCCGAAGATTTGAATGAGCTTTCTTTAAAGAAGAACATGGAGATAATCAGTCTCAGGTAATAAGCGATGGAAACCGCAGATCCCAATACCGCTACCAGTACCAGGAATACCCCGTGCTTTGAGTTCATCGCCTGAGAGAACAGTGCAAATTTCCCCATGAAACCCGCAGTTAACGGAATCCCGGCCATTGAAAGCATAGAGATTGCCGCCACAGAGGCCAGTAAAGGTTCTGTCTTTGCCAATCCTTTAAATGCTCCGAAAGAAGTTTCCCTCTTCAGCTTTTCAACGTAGATCAGGGACATGAAAACCCCTACGGTTGATAAAGCGTAAGCAAACAGATAGAAAGCCAGGTTGTAAGTGGAAAGGCTGGTCATTCCGAAGAATACCAATCCGATATATCCTGCATGTGAAACGGAAGAGTAGGCCAGCATCCTTTTGGCATTGGTCTGGGCAAGACCCATCACGTTCGCCAGCAATAAGGTAATGATCAGGAATACGCCGAAAACATTGATCCATTCCGCAGTAACGCCACCGAATCCGATGGTCATCAATCTGAACAGGGCAAAAAATCCTGAGATTTTCACGACACTTGCCATGAAAGCGGTAATCAATGAAGGCGCACCATAATAAACATCCGGGCTCCACATGTGGAAAGGCGCCAATGCTACCTTAAATGCCAGGGCACAAAGGATAAGCAGTACTCCGAGGATGTACATGACGTCTTTAGGATTGGAAACCCCGAAATCCTGGATTTTATATAAATCAAAACTTCCGACACTTCCGTAGATAAAGGCGATCCCGAACAACAGGAAACCCGTGGCAAAGGCACCCATCAGGAAATATTTGATCGAAGCTTCGTTTGATCTCAGATCCGTTTTGTTGGCACCTGCCATTACGTATAATGGAATCGACAGAATCTCAATCCCCAGGAATAAGGTCACCATGTTCTGGTATCCGAAAAGGATAATCCCGCCGCAAAGGGCAAAAAGCATCAAAGCGTAAAGTTCCGACTGGTGGCTTCTGTGGTTGCTGAATGCAAAACCTCCCAGAAAGAATAACAATAAGGTCGTTACGATTGATATTTTAGTGAACAGCGCCGTATTTCCGGTATAGTCGTACATATGCCTGTACTGTCCGAAGAACGAAAGCTCCGGCATAAAACTTACCCATAATGCGATGATTAATCCCAAAATCCCAATGTATCTTGCGAATTTCCCTTGTTCAAAAACTCCTGAAAATAACGCAACAACTGCCGTTAGGAAAACAATAATTAAAACACTCATTTCTTAAAATATCAAATTAGCTTACCATTGACTGGTAAATAAACTTCAACGAACTATTCACCATTTCGATGATCGGCTGCGGGAAAATACCGAACACGATCACGAAAACCGCTAAACTGGCCAATACCGAAAATTCAACGGCAGACAGGTCTTTTGCCGTACTTAAAACTGCTTCGTCACCCTGCCCGAACATCGCTTTTCCGTAAAATCTCAGCAGATAGACTGCGGCAAGGATTACCGTAAGACCGGCGATCACCGCTGCCAATCCGTTGAAATCATACACCGATTTCAACAGGATAAATTCTCCGATAAATCCATTGGTCAACGGAACGCCCATCGAACCCAGTATAATAATCAGGAACAACACGGCAAACTTAGGCGCTACTTTTGCAAGGCCGCCCATCTGTCTGATGTCTCTTGATTTGAATCTCTTGTATAAAATATCGCAGCAGTAGAACAGACCCACCACATTGATCCCGTGGGCAAATGTCTGTACCAAAGCGCCTTCAGCCCCTTCAATGTTAAAGGTTCCTCTTAGGGAAATCACGGCAGAGGCAAAAATACCCGCTACCATCAGTCCGACGTGGGAGAAAGACGAATAGGCAATAATTTTCTTCATGTCGGTCTGAATAATTGCAATCAGCGCCCCATGAACAATTCCTATAATGGCCAGGATGATAACGATCTGTCCTGAAATTCCGGCAATCGGAAGCGGGGTGATCGGCAACAGGTAACGCATTACCCCATAGATCGCCATTTTAAGCATGATCCCTGAGAGAAGCATCGATCCCTGAGTCGGCGAATACGTATAGGTATCCGGCTGCCAGGTGTGGAACGGGAATACCGGTAATTTCACTGCAAAGGCAAAGAAGATAAACCAGAATACCACCGTCTGCTGGGTTTCGTTCAGCTGGGCATTGTAAAGATCCGTCAGGGCAAATGATGCCGAGTGATTATACACATAAATCAATCCGGCCAGCATGAACAGTGATCCTACAAAGGTATAGACGAAGAATTTCGTTGTGAATTCGAATCTTTTATTTTCCTGACCCCAAAGCCCGGCAATAAACCAGATCGGAATCAGAGTTACTTCCCAGAAAATATAGAATAGCAATCCGTCCAGCGAGGTAAATACCCCGATCAGCCCGAACTGCATCATCAGAATCAGTCCGTAGAACGTATTTCTGTAGCTTATATTTTCATTGAATGAAGATAAAATAATAACCGGCGTTAAAATATTCGTCAGCAATAAAAGAAGCAGGCTCATCCCGTCGATCCCGAAGTGAAGAGAGCTTTTCATAAATTGTGACCATGGATAATTGATCTCGTGCTGCAATACGCTGTCTACCGTCGGATTAAAATCAAAATCCGCTGCAATGTAGAAGGTAACCAGCATCTGTACCAACGCAATTCCCAGTGCCAAATATTTGCTGGAATTGTTTTTCCAGGCAAAAACTAATCCCGAACCTACAAGAGGTAATAGCAATAATGTTAATAACAAACCCGACATTATTATTGTAATAAAAAGTTAACAATTAATATAATTCCCACTGCCAGAGACATGATAAGAATATAGTTCTCTACATTTCCGTTCTGGATACGCTTCATGGCTCTTCCGCTGTCTTCAGCGCCCTCGCCTACAAAGTCTACGAAACGGTCAAGAATCCCTTTATCGAACATTCTTCCTCCGCGTCCTAATCCTTCCACTGTTTTTACAATAATCGCATTGTAAAGTTCGTCAACATATAATTTCTTGGCAGACAGTTTCTCCCATCCGGTGTACATTGCCTCCGGCAGGGCCTGTTTTTTCTTGTTAACGTAGGTATTTTTTACCAGGAACCAAACCGTGAAGAACATCAGAACCGTTGCTCCTAAAAGAATCATTTCAGTCCCGAAAGGTACTCCCGAAAGGGTAGCTTCCATCTGGTTGTAGCTTTCCTCGGTAAGCACCGGCTTCAGCCATTCCATTAATTTCGCATAGTGGCCGTGTCCGATAAAATGCGGAAGATTGATGAAACCGCCGATTACGGAAAGGATGGCCAGCACGATCAATGGCAGCGTCATATTCGACGGGCTTTCGTGAAGGTGGTGCTTCTGTTCTTCCGTGCCTCTGAATGCTCCGTGGAAGGTCAGGTAATATAGTCTGAACATATAAGTTGCCGTAACTGCCGCTAAGATAAACAGCATGACCCAATAGATCGGGTTTTTGGAAAAAGCAGCGACAAGAATTTCGTCTTTGGAGATCATCCCTGATAATAAAGGGAATCCGGAGATGGCCAGGGTCCCGATCAGGAAAGTGGCGTGGGTTACCGGAATGTATTTTTTCAGTCCTCCCATGAAGCGCATATCCTGCTCGTTGCTCATAGCATGGATAACAGAACCTGCTCCTAAGAACAGTAATGCTTTAAAGAAAGCGTGCGTCATTACGTGGAACATTGCCGTGGTATAAGCACCCAGTCCCAATGCAATGAACATGAATCCAAGCTGGGAAACGGTAGAGTAAGCCAGTACTTTTTTGATGTCATTCTGGCGCAGGGCATAGAATCCTGCCAACGCAGCCGTAATGAATCCGATGAATAAAATAATATCCTGAACGCTCGGTGCAAGAGTGAATAAGAAATTTGAACGTACGATCAGATAGACCCCTGCCGTTACCATCGTTGCCGCGTGAATCAATGCAGAAACAGGGGTAGGACCAGCCATCGCATCCGGAAGCCAGGTGTATAAAGGAACCTGAGCCGATTTACCGGTAGCCCCGATAAATAAACTTGCCGTAATAAAGATAATCACGCTTCCGTCCAGTTCAAATTTCCCTGCATTTTCTTTTATCGTAAGGTAATCCACAGCATTGGTCTGAGAAGCCAGCATGAAGATCCCGATCAGCAGCGCAAGGTCACCGATCCTGTTCATGATGAAGGCTTTTCTTGCCGCTTTACCATATTCTTCGTTGGTATACCAGAACCCGATCAGCAGGTAAGAGCATAGTCCTACGCCCTCCCATCCGATGAACAGGATCAGGTAATTG
>Ga0308166_1002920_pt1 | contig 15055 bp, 11 predicted proteins | sample PhyCR2_2_FD_202137 | JGI IMG/M metagenome (GOLD analysis project Ga0308166, IMG submission 202137) | Phyllosphere microbial communities from UC Gill Tract Community Farm, Albany, California, United States - DLSLCC.R2 | ecosystem: Host-associated > Plants > Phyllosphere > Unclassified | place... | reverse complement strand
GCCCCGCAGGTGATCGTGATGGTGATCGGCGAATCGTCGCGCTACGACCGCTGGAGCCTGAACGGCTACGGCCGCGACACCAACCCGCTGCTGTCGCAGGAGGCGAACGTGGTGCCGCTGCGCGACGTGATCACGTCCGTGTCGGCCACGCGGCTGTCGGTACCGGTGATCATTTCGCGCAAGCCGGCGACGGAAAGCCTCAAGGACGGCTTTTCGGAAAAATCGTTCCTCACCGCGTTCAAGGAAGCGGGCTATAAAACGTTCTGGCTGTCGAACCAGATCTCGTTCGGCAAGTTCGATACGCCCGTGTCCGTGTTCGCGAAGGAAGCGGACGTCGTCGACTTCCTGAACCTCGGCGGCTTCACGGACAACTCGAACTACGACGAAGTGCTGTTCGGACCGCTGAAACACGCCGTGGCCGACCCGGCGCCGAAGAAGCTGATCGTGCTGCACACGCTGGGCAGCCACTGGAACTACAGCCACCGCTATCCGAAGCAGTTCGACAAATGGCTGCCGTCGCTGTACGGCATCGACAAGCCGGCCTATACCAACATCAAGATCAAGGAACAGCTGAACAACAGCTACGACAGCTCGATCCTGTACACGGACTGGTTCCTCGACCACGTGATCGGGACGCTGAAAGAGGCGGACGAGGCTGCGGCACTGCTGTACGTGGCCGACCACGGCCAGACGCTGTACGACAACAGCTGCCGCCTCGCCTTCCACGGCCACAACACGCAATACGAATTCCACGTCCCGGCATTCGCCTGGTATTCGGACACGTATGCCGAGCGCTTCCCGGACAAGGTCACGCAGCTGCGCCGCCACCGCAAGGCCAGGCTGGCGACGGAAAACATGTTCCACACGCTGCTCGACCTGGGCGACGTGCGCTACCCGGACGAACACCTGGAGTGGAGCTTCGTCAACGCCGCCTTCAAGCAGCACAAGCGCTACGTCGACAGCTACGGCTGGACCGACTACGACAACGCCACCATCAAGGGCGACTGCCACGAAGTGATCGCCAAAGGCAAACCGCTCCCGCGCAACTGAAATCCAGAAATTCGGGGTCAGAGCACATTATTTCTCGGCGACGCGGCAAAGGTATGCCATCCGCGGTCAAAGCGCATTGGTCCCGGCTGCCGCCGCCGAGACCATTCCTCGTCCCGGCAATAAAGCGCAGCGCTGTCCAACTCGGCATGTCGCAACTGAAATTTATGCTCTGACCCCGAATTTACAAAGGTGAGTTCACAAACAGACAACGCCGATTGTCTTCGTCATGCTGGACCGGTTGTCTCCGATCGATCCACTCCCCCGAAAGCGAGCATGCGATGAAACGTCCTCTCAGCGTTGCAGTGCTGTGCCTGGCAGTCGGCGGTGCCTGGGCCCAGCAGGGCGACGGCACCGACACCGGCGCCCAGATCCATATCTTCAAACCCGACAAGGTTGCGCCCACGCCCGAGCGGCTGGCAGGCATCAAGGCGCCGGCCGGCTTCACGGTGACTCCCTTCGCGACCGGCCTGAAAAATGCCCGCATCATCGCGGTGGCGCCGAACGGCAACGTCTACGTCAGCCGGCGCGACCAGGGCGACGTGCTGCTGCTGCGCGACGCCAACGGCGATGGCCGCGCCGACGGCGCACCGGAGATCGTGGCCAGCCGCGCCGGCGCGCACGGCCTGGCGATCAAGGACGACAAGCTCTACCTCGTGACAGTGAAGGAGTTGTTCGTGGCGGATATCCGGACCGACGGCCGCCTCGGCCCGCTGAAGCTGCTCGTCGGCGACCTGCCCGACGCCGGCCAGCACGCCAACCGTACGATCGCGTTCGGACCGGACGGCATGCTCTACCTGAGCGTCGGCAGCACCTGCAACGACTGCAACGAGACGAACCAGGAAAACGCTACGCTCCTGCGTTTCTCGCCCGATTTCATGAGCCGCAATATCTTCGCCAGCGGCCTGCGCAATACCATCGGCTTCGACTGGCAGCCGCGCACGGGCGAGCTGTGGGGCTTCGACCACGGCATCGACTTCCTCGGTGACGACGAGCAGCCGGAAGAACTCAACAAGATTGAGCGCGGCAAGATGTACGGCTGGCCGCACGTCTACGCCGCCGGCAGCATCTATCCGCAAAGCACGCCGGTGGGCGAGATCGGCAAGCAGGACTGGAAGACCCACAGCACACCGATGGTACTCGGCTATGCCGCCCATGCCGCACCGATGCAGTTCGTGTTCTACCGCGGCACGCAATTCCCCGCCGAGTACCAGGGCGACGCCTTCGTCACCATGCGCGGCTCGTGGAACCGCAAGCAGGCCTCCGGCTACGAGATCGTGCGGGTGCGCTTCCAGGATGGCCAGGCGAAAGCCGTCGAACCGTTCGTCACCGGCTTCCTGACCGACGGCGGCCGCACGCACATCGCCCGCCCCGTCGGCCTGGCCATGGCGAAGGACGGGGCCCTCCTGATGGCGGACGATGCCAACGGCACGATCTACCGCATCGCGTACACGGGCAATGCCGCGCGCGGCAGCGCCGAACTGCATGCGCCGGCCGGCCCGATGCAACAGCAGGCGGCGCAGGGCAGCGGCGTGCCGGTGGCCATCACGCGGCCGCAGACGCAGGCCCAGGGCAAGGTCACTGTGAGTTCCTCCGCCTTCGGCCGGAACGGCGCGCTGCCGGCGAAGTATTCCGAATACGCCGACGGCGTCTCGCCGCCGCTGTCCTGGACGGCCGTGCCGAACGCGAAATCGTATGCCGTGATCGTGGAGGATCCGGATGCGAAACCCGTCACGCCGGTCGTGCACTGGCTCGCCTGGAACATCCCGCCCGCGCTCACGAGCCTGCCGGAAGGCGTGCAGGAACAGCCGCGCCTGACCGAACCCGACGGTGTACTGCAGGGCCGCACGACGCGCGGGACGACGGGCTGGACCGGTCCGCATCCACCGGTCGGCGACCCGCCGCATCACTATCACTTCCAGGTCTATGCGCTGGACACGATGCTGACCGTGCCGTGGGGCGCCGAGCGCGATACGCTGCTCGATGCGATGAAGGGCCACGTGCTGGCCAAGGGCGAGCTGGTCGGCACGTACGCGCAGAAGCAAAAGCCGCTGAAATAAATTCGGGGTCAGAGCACATTATTTGGTAATGACGAATGGGATTTGAGTCAGAGGAAATTCGGGGTCAGAGCCCATATTTCCGAGCACATATTTCCTAAAAATGTGTTCTGACCCCGAATTGACTGACTCCGGATTCAGGCGGCGTGGCGCTGCTGTGCCAGCCATGCCGCCACCGCCTCCGCGCGGCGCTGCACGTCCTCGTCGAAGCCATGTTCGGCCAGCAGCGCCACGCCGTTCGTGCGGCCCAGCACGCCCGGCTCCATGACCAGGTCGCCGGCGCCCCCGGCCGCGCGCACGATGCGCCACGGCGCCAGCGCGGGCGCCAGCAGGGAGCCCAGCACGAGGTTGTGCGACGACACGACCACCAGCGCATCCTGCGCCAGCGCCTCGACGACAGCCGCCGCCGCGGACACCGATTCCTCGTGATTGGTACCGCGGAAGATCTCGTCGACGAGGCAGACGACCGGCTGCGGCCCGCGCGCCCGCGCCAGCAATGCCCGCGCCCGGGCCAGCTCGGCGATATACAGGCTCTGGCCGCCCAGCAGCGAATCCTCGTTCTGCATGCTCGCCACGACGGGCAGCGCCGGCAGGCCGGCATGCCGTGCATAGGCGAACCCGAACGCGCGCGCGACGGCGAGGTTCAGGCCCAGCATGCGCAGGAAAGTGCTCTTGCCGACGCCGTTCTGGCCCGACAGGAACGCGCCCTCCCCGTCCAGGGTCACGGACAGTCCGCGCGCATCGTCCAGCAGCGGATGCACGCCGCCGTCCAGCGCCAGGGTGCGCGGCCTGGCACGTTCGGCCCAGCACCAGGCCTGACCCGCGGCCGTGCGCGCGCGCAGGTGGCGCGCCAGCGCGACGTCGGCGTCCAGTTCGGCGCACAGGCGGTAGCAGTCGCGCAGGAAGTCGCGCCGGCCGAATACGATGTCCAGCGTGCGATAGTAATGGCGCACGTCGGCCGCCGCGAACCAGTCCGCGTACTCGCGCGCGCCGGGTACGCCGGATGCGGCCAGCAGCGAGCGGTCGAGCGAGCGGCTCAGGCGCCCGGCCGGCGCGCGCAGGCCGGCGAACGGCGCGGCCAGCGCCGGGCCGCTGCCGTCCAGCAGCGAACAGGCGCGCAGCAGCATCTGCAGCGCGCGCAGCGACCGTGTCCAGCGGCCGACGCGGTCCTGGTAGCGCAGGTGCACCATCGTGAGCAGATACATGGCGACGCCGACGCCGATCCAGCCCGCGGGCGAGACGAGCAGCGCGGCCGCGATCGACACGACCAGCAGCACCGGCAGCCAGAGCAGCCGGCCGACCCAGTCCGGGCGGACGGGCTGCGTGTCCGCGAACAGCAGCGATGCCACGTCGATGTCCGCCTGGCGCAGGCACGCCAGCCTGCCCTGCAGCGCATCGAGCTGCGCGGGATCATCCAGCAGCGCCTGGACACGCGCACGCCGCGCCGCATTGGCGTCAAGGCCGGCACCGGCGCGCAAATCGCGTTCCAGCACCTGGCGGCCGAAGATGCTCGTGCCGGGTGCGAGCAGGTCCAGGTAGCGCGGCAGCAGGAGGTCGCGCCAGGTCGCGTCGTCCAGCACGTCGCCGGCCGGCGGCGGGACGGCCGTGCGCAGCGCGGCCACCTCGTCCGGCGTGAACGGCTGGTCGCCGGGATCCGGCTCGGGACGGCGCGTGAACATTGATCGGACGGCGGGCCGCACGGCGTCAAACAGGCGAAACAGGAATGGCGTCATGCGGGCTTTCCACGGCGGGGCCGGATCGTTGATGACGAGAAACTATGGCCGGTTTCCAGAATATCAAGTCCGTCCGCATTGTCCGTCGGGCCGCCGCGCGGACAGCCGCGGACGCTGCCATGTCCGCCGTCCGCTTCCATGAAATCAAGGACTTGGACTCTGGCACGGATCGTGCAAGTACAGGCAATGTCCACCCTACCGTGTCCACATCATGATCCGCGATACATCACAACAAGACGCCGTCATCGCCCCGCCGGCGGGCCAGAAGCTGAAGCGCCGCGCCCTCTGGATCGGCAGCGCCGTCCTCGTCGCCGCCGCCTGCGCCGCGCTGCTGTCGTCGTGGCGCGGCAGCGATGCCTCCGTCAGCGCGGCGCGCCTGCGCATCGCCGAGGTCGTGCGCGGCACGCTCGTGCGCGACGCCTCCGTCAACGGCCGCGTCGTCGCCGCCGTCAGCCCGACGCTGTATGCCAAGGCGCCGGCTACCGTCAACCTGAAGGTCGCCGCCGGCGACACCGTCAAGAAGGGCCAGGTGCTGGCCGTGCTCGAATCGCCCGACCTGGCGGACGTGCTGAAACGCGAGACGTCCAGCTACGAAGGGCTGAAGGCGGAGGTGGCGCGCCAGCAGATCCTGTCGCGCAAGCAGAAGCTGCTGGCGCAGAAGGAAGCGGACACCGCCGAGATCGACCGCCTGTCCGCCCAGCGCATGCTGGAACGCTACGACAGCGTCGGCCAGGTAGGCATCATCGCCAAGAACGATTACCAGAAGGCGCAGGACGCCGTGCGCTCGGCCGAGATCCGCGCGAAGCACGCGACGCAGGCGGCCGTGCTGGAAGGCGACGACGTCGCCCTCGCACTGAAGACGAAGATCAACGAGCTGGAACGCGCGCGCCTGTCGATGGAGGAAGCGCAGCGCCGCGTCGATGAGTTGACCGTGCGCGCGCCCGTCGACGGCTTCATCGGCACGCTGAACGTGCAGGACCGCATGGTCGTCGGCGCGAACGCGCCCTTGATGACGCTCGTCGACTTGTCCAAGCTGGAAGTCGAGGTCGAGGTGCCGGAGACGTACGTGGCCGACCTGGGCCTCGGCATGAACGCCGAGATCGCGCTGCCGTCCGGGACGGCGGCCGGCAAGCTGTCCGCGCTGTCGCCGGAAGTCGTCAAGAACATGGTGCTGGCGCGCGTGCGCTTCGACGACGCCCAGCCGACCGGCCTGCGCCAGAGCCAGCGCGTCACCGCCCGTCTCCTGATCGAGGAAAAGCCGAACGTGCTGATGGTGCAGCGCGGCCCCTTCGTCGAAAGCGAGGGCGGACGCTATGCCTACGTCGTGCGCGACGGCGTCGCCACCCGCACGCCGATCCGGATGGGCGCGACGAGCATGTCGTCCGTCGAGATCCTGTCCGGCCTGAAGCAGGGCGACCGGGTCGTCGTCGCCGGCACCGACGCCTTCAACAACGCACAACGCATCTCGATCAACCAGTAACGCACCGAACCACCGAACAATCACAGGAGCCACCATGCTGCGCATGACCAACCTCTCCAAGGTGTACCGCACCCACATGATCGAGACGCACGCGCTGCGCGGCTTCGAGATCGACGTCCGCGAAGGCGAATTCGTCACCGTCACCGGGCCGTCCGGTTCGGGCAAGACGAGCTTCCTGAACATCGCCGGCCTGCTGGAAGAATTCACGTCCGGCGAATACGTCCTCGACGGCGTCAACGTGCAGGGCCTGGACGACAACGCCCGCTCGCGCCTGCGCAACGAAAAGCTGGGCTTCATCTTCCAGGGCTTCAACCTGATCCCCGACCTGAACCTGTTCGACAACGTCGACGTGCCGCTGCGCTACCGCGGCTTCAACGCGACCGAACGCAGGAAGCGCATCGAGGATGCGCTGGCGAAGGTCGGCCTGGCGTCGCGCATGAAGCACTATCCGGCCGAGCTCTCGGGCGGCCAGCAGCAGCGCGTGGCGATCGCGCGCGCGTTGGCCGGCTCGCCCAAGCTGCTGCTGGCGGACGAACCGACCGGCAACCTCGATACGCAGATGGCGCGCGGCGTGATGGAACTGCTGGAAGAGATCAACGCGGCCGGCACGACGATCCTGATGGTCACGCACGATCCGGAGCTCGCCGTGCGCACGCACCGCAACGTGCACATCATCGACGGCCAGGTGTCGGACCTCGTGCGGCGCGGGCCGACGCTGGTCGACAGCAAGCCGGCCGCGACGACGGCCGCGGTCTGAAGGAGCGCATCATGTTCGGCTACTACTTCATGCTCGGCGTGCGCAGCCTGCGCCGCAACCCCGTCCTCACGGCGCTGATGGTGCTGACGCTGGCCGTCGGCGTCGCGGCCAGCGTGTCGACCCTGACGATCCTGCACATGATGTCGAACGACCCGCTGCCGGGCAAGAGCAGCCGGCTGTTCGTGCCGCTGATCGACAACGGCCCGCTCGAAGGCTATACGCCGGGCGAGCGGGCGGACGACATCCAGATCAGCTACCAGGACGCCATCAACATGCTGAAAAGCGGCCAGGGCGTGCGCCGCACGGCGCTGTACGGCGTGGGCGCCGCGGTCGAGCCGCCGCGGCGCGACATCGCCCCGTTCACCATCGTCGGCCTCGCGCCCACGCGTGACTTCTTCGCCATGTTCGACGTGCCGTTCCTGCACGGCCAGGCCTGGACCGAGCAGGACGATGCACGCGGCGCCGACGTCGTCGTGCTGTCGCGCGCGATCGCCGAAAAACTGTTCGGCGACGCCGACCCGGTCGGCAAGCGCCTGAACCTGATGGGCTTTCCGTTCACCGTCGTCGGCGTGGCCGACACGTGGAAGCTGCTGCCGCGCGTGTACCTGCTGCAGGGCGGCTCGCCGTACGCGACCGGCGAAGAATTCTTCATCCCGCTGTCGAGCGCGATCCGCCACGAGACGTCGCACTACGGCGGCATGTCGTGCACGGCCAACATCGGTCCGGGCTTCGCCGCGCGCCTGGCATCCGAATGCACGTGGATCACGGCGTGGTTCGAGACGGCATCGGCGGGCGACCGCGCCGATCTGCAGTCCTGGCTGGACAACTACGCGGCCGACCAGCGCAAGCTGGGTCGCCTGAAGCGCAACGCGCCCAATCAGCTGTTCGACGTGCCCGGCTGGATGGACTACACGCACGTGGTCGGCAAGGACAGCAAGCTGCAGACGTGGCTGGCGTTCGGCTTCCTCGCGCTGTGCCTCGTGAACACCATCGGCCTGCTGCTGGCGAAATTCTCCGTGCGCGCCTCCGAGATCGGCGTGCGCCGTGCGCTGGGCGCGTCGCGTGCCGAGATCTTCCGCCAGTTCCTGATCGAGACGACGGTCGTGGGCCTCGTCGGCGGCGTGCTCGGCCTGCTGCTCGCATTTGGCGCGCTGGCGCTGATCCGCCTGTCGAGCAAGTCGATGGCGAGCGTCGCCCACATGGACTGGCAAATGCTCGGCCTGACGTTCGTGATCTCGGTCGGCGCCGCCATCGTCGCCGGCCTGCTGCCGACCTGGCGCGCTTGCCAGGTCACGCCGGCGATCCAGCTCAAATCGCAATAAGCGCGCCAAACCAAAGGAGAACGCCATGGCATTCCGTCCCATCCTGTCCGCCCTGCTGCGCAACAAGACCGGCCCGCTGCTGGTCGCGCTGCAGGTCGCGCTCAGCCTTGCGATCCTCGCCAACGCCGTACACATCGTGAACGAACGGCGCGCCGTCATGAGCCGCCCGTCCGGCATGGCGGACGAACACGCGGTATTCCACGTGGCCGTGCGCACGCTCGCCAACACGACGCCGGAACAGCAGCTGGCCGACATCAAGCGCCAGACCGACGTGCTGCGCGCGGTCGGCGGCGTCGTGGCCGCGGCCCAGGTCAGCCAGGTGCCGATGTCGCGCAGCGGCAGCAACACGAGCGTGTCGCTGGATCCGCGCCAGGACCGCCCCAGCGCCTACGTATCGACCTACGTGTCGGGCGATTCCCTCGTCAAGGCATTCGGCCTGACGCTGGTCGACGGCCGCGACTTCCAGCCGCAGGAATTCGTCGACGTCAACGAACGGACCGACGACGTCTACCCGCCCGGCGTGATCATCTCGAAGCCGGTGGCCGACAAGCTGTGGCCCGGCACGAGCGCGATCGGCAAGACGATGTACTTCGGGAACCGCGCCGATGCGCATGCGGCCCGCATCGTCGGCGTGGTCGAGAACCTGATCAGCGCGCACGCCGAGTCGAACGAACGCGGCATGTATTCGGTGCTGCTGCCGCTGCGCCTGTACGGCGGCGACCGCGGCGTGCTGTACGCCGTGCGCACCGAACCGGGCCAGCGCGACCGCGTGATGAAAGAAGCGGAAACGGCGCTGCGCAAATCGTCGGCCATGCCGATGATCCTGGACCTCGAGACCACCGACCAGGATCGCCAGGACCGCTACCGCGGCGACGTCGCCCTGCAATGGATGCTGATCACCGTGAGCGCGCTGCTGGTGCTGATCACCTGCTCCGGCATCGTCGGCATGGCCAGCCTGTGGGTCACGCAGCGGAAAAAGCAGATCGGCGTGCGGCGCGCGCTCGGTGCCCGCCGCGGCGACATCCTGCGCTACTTCATCCTCGAAAACTTCATGATCACGAGCGCCGGCGTGTTCGGCGGCGTGGCGCTGGCGCTGGCGCTGAACCAGCTCCTTGTCAGCAACCTGGAAATGGCGCGCCTGCCGGCCGGCTATCTCGTGTTCGGCGCGCTCGGCTTCTGGCTGCTGGGCGTGCTGGCGGCGTACGGTCCGGCATGGCGCGCGGCGAGCATCTCGCCGGCGACGGCGACGCGCAGTGTCTGATCCGGCAATGCTATGCTAGCGGGCATGCCTACCGTACTGATCATCGATGACAACGCCGCCGTCGGCATCGCGCTGGACGTGCTGTTCTCGCTGCACGACATCGCCTCGCTGCGCGCCACCTCGCCCGAGGAGGGTCTCGCCATCCTTGCGCGCACACCCGTCGACCTGGTCATCCAGGACATGAATTTCACGGCCGACACCACGTCCGGCGAGGAAGGCGTGGCGCTGTTCCGCGCGATCCGCAAGCTCGTGCCGGACCTGCCCGTGATCCTGCTGACGGCGTGGACGCACCTGGACGCGGCCGTCGACCTGATCAAGGCCGGCGCCGCCGACTACCTGTCCAAGCCGTGGAACGACGACCGCCTGCTGGCGACCGTGACGAACCTGATCGAGCTGGGCCAGGCCAACCGCGCGCTCGGCCAGCGCCTGCAGCGCGAGCGGCGCGCGCGGCGCGAGCTGGAACAGAACTTCGACCTGCGCGGCTTCGTGTGGGACGACCCGGCCACGGAGCGCGTGCTGAGCCTCGCCTGCCAGGTGGCGCGCGCCGACGTGCCGATCCTGATCACGGGTCCGAACGGCACCGGCAAGGAGCGCATCGCCGAAATCATCCAGGCCAACAGCGCCGTGCGCGACGGCCCGTTCGTCGTGCTCAACTGCGGCGCCCTGCCGTCGGAACTGATCGAGGCCGAACTGTTCGGCGCCGATGCCGGCGCGTACACGGGCGCATCGAAAGCGCGCGAAGGCAAGTTCGAAGCGGCCGACGGCGGCACGCTGTTCCTCGACGAGATCGGCAACCTGCCGCTGGCCGGGCAGATGAAGCTGTTGCGCGTGCTGGAGACGGGCCGCTTCGAGCGCCTCGGCTCCAACCGCGAACGCCAGGTGAAGGTGCGCGTGATCAGCGCGACCAACGCCGACCTGGCGTCGATGATCCGTGCCGGCACCTTCCGCGAAGACTTGTTCTATCGGCTGAACGTGATCGAACTGAAGCTGCCGGCGCTGGCCGCGCGCCCGGGCGACATCCTGCCGCTGGCGCACGGCTTTCTTGCGGCCGGCAAGACGCTGCACCCGGCGGCGGAAGCCGCGCTGCTGGCGCACACGTGGCCCGGCAACGTGCGCGAACTGAAGAACGTGATGGCGCGCGCCAACCTGCTGGCGCAGGGCGACGTGATCCGCGCGCCCGACCTCGGCCTGCCGCTGCCCGCGCACGCGGCGCCGGACGCCGAGCCGGACCGCGACGCCATCGCGCAGGCCCTCGCGCGCGCGGGCGGCGTGATCGCGCAGGCGGCGGCCGAACTCGGGCTGTCGCGCCAGGCGCTGTATCGCCGCATGGAACGCCTCGGCATCGCGCGCGGCGCATGAAGCCGCGCCAGGGATTCCGGCTGTCGCTCGTCACGCGTTGGTCGGCCCTCGTCGGCACGCTGCTCGCCGTCGGGATCCTGATCGCGCTCGCGCTCGACCACCTGCTGCCGGGCCGGCCGCTCGCCGTGCTCGGGATCTGCCTGCTGTGCGTCGTGCCGATCTCGATCATCACCTTGCGCTCGCAGGTGCAGCCGATCCTGTCGCTGTTCCGCGCCCTCGAAGGCACGGTGACGAGCTACCGCGACGGCGATTTTTCGTTCAGCCTGCACTGGCCGCAGAACGACGAACTGTCGGACCTGATCGCCGCCCACAATGCGCTCGGCGAAGTGCTGCGCGAGCAGCGCCTCAGCCTCGTGCAGCGCGAACTGCTGCTCGACACGATGGTGCAGAACACGCCGGTCGCGATGCTGCTCGTGACGGAACCGCCGGGCGCCGCCGACCGCCACGGACGCGTCATCGTCTACGCCAACGTGGCGGCGCGCCAGCTGCTGTCCGAAGGGCGCAAGCTGGAAGGCCACGCGCTGGACGAGGTGCTGGCCGGCGCCCCGGCGCTGGTCGAGGCGCTGGCGCGCGGCGGCGACGGCCTGTTCACGGCCGGCGGCGGCGAGGAGGAAGAGGTCTATCACCTGGCGCGCCGCCAGTTCAGCCTGAACGGCCGGCGCCACGAACTGCTGCTGCTGCGCCAGCTGACGGCCGAACTGCGGCGCCAGGAAGTGCAGACGTGGAAAAAGGTCATCCGCGTCATCAGCCATGAATTGAACAATTCGCTCGCCCCGCTCGCATCGCTCGCGCACTCGGGCACGGAACTCGTGCGGCGCGGCCAGACCGAGCGCCTGCCGCAGATCCTGCAGACCATCGGCGAGCGCACGCGCCACCTGGAGAGCTTCATCCTCGGCTATGCGCGCTTCGCCAAGCTGCCGGCGCCGCGCCTGGAATCGATCGCCTGGCGCGATGTCGTGGCGGGACTGACCGACCAGGTCGTGTTCCGCGCCGGCGGCGAGCTGCCCGACACGCCGGCCCGCATCGACCGCCCGCAGATGGAGCAGGCGCTGCTCAACCTGCTGAAGAATGCCCACGAATCCGGCTCGCGCCCGGAAGACGTCGAGCTGCACATCCGCAGGGTGCAGGACGTCGTGCGCATCGACGTGCTCGACCGCGGCAGCGGCATGAACGATGCCGTGCTGACGAACGCCCTCGTCCCGTTCTACTCCACCAAGCGCAGCGGCACGGGCCTCGGCCTGGCGCTGGCGCGCGAGATCGCCGAAGCGCACGGCGGCCGCATCACCCTCGGCAACCGCGACGGCGGCGGCCTGGCCGTCACCCTCATCCTGCCCGCCTGAAATTCGGGGTCAGAGCACCATTTTCCGGCAGAGACCCTGCTTTTTAAACCCTGTTTTCCGTACTTACTGGCATATTGCGCGACGTTGCCTGCATGAGGCGAATATAATTGGGGTCTGACCCCGAATTTTGGCAACGAAACGCACGATCGTGCGATACTCCGGGTTTCGTGAGATTGGAGTACCCCGAACGATGATGCGACTCTCCCTGTTTTGTCTGACCGCGCTGGCGCTGGGCGGCTGCGTGCAGTCGCCGGCGTCGGAGCGAACGAACAAGAATGCGGCCGCCGCGCAGCCGGCGCCGTCGCCCCAGCCGCCGTCGGTGGCGCAGGACTGCGCACCGCCCGCGTATCCGGCCGGGACGCAGGAAGCGCGCATGGGCGGCGTGTCGATGATGGCCTTTCTCGTCGGCAGCGACGGCGCCGTGCGCGAAACGCGGCTGCTCAAGTCGAGCGGCCACGCCATCCTCGACGAGGCCGCGCAGGCCGCCCTCAAACTCTGCCATTTCCGGCCGGCGCTGAAGGATGGCCAGCCGGTCGCGGCCTGGCAGCCCGTCCAATACGTGTGGGCGCCGTGATGCAAAAACCGCCCCGGCCGGACGATCCGCGCTATGCCCGCCCCGGCCACCCGCCGGCGACGATCACCGAATTCGAAGGCGTGCGCTCGCTGCACCTGGGCACCTCGTGGGTGCAGGGCGCGATGCGCCTGACGCGCCCCGATGCGATCGAGCTCGAATACGTGCAGATGATGATGATGTGGACGCTGTTCCTGCCGGACCCGCGCCGCATCGTGCAACTGGGCCTCGGCAGCGCCGCCCTGACCAAGTTCTGCCACGGGCGCTTCCCGCAGGCGCGCGTGACGGCCGTCGAACTGAACCCCAACGTGATCGCGATTTGCCGCGACTGGTTCGGCCTGCCGCCGGACGACGAGCGCCTGGACGTGCGCGAGATGGACGCGCTCGACTTCGTGCTCGACCCGGCCAACCACGGCACGGTCGACGTGCTGCAGGTCGATTTGTACGACGAACAAGCGCGCGGCCCCGTGCTCGACACGCCCGAGTTCTACGCCGCCTGCGCCGCCTGCCTGAAGAACGGCGGCATCATGACGGCGAACGTGTTCGGCGACTTCGGCAACTACGACAAGAACCTGGAAGCGATGGAAGACGCGTTCGACGCCGTCGTCTGGCTACCCGAAGTCCACGACGCCAACATCGTCGTCATCGCGTTCAAGGACGCCCCGCAGATCGACTTCGCCGTGCTGTACGAACGCGCGGCCGACATCAAGCGGCGCTACAACCTGCCGGCCAAGAACTGGGTCAACGGGTTGAAGACGTGGATGCGCGACCACGCGGCGTAGCCGCTTCCACGCCGGACTGCGCCTGCGCCGGCAGCGCGGCGCGCCACCAGTCCCCATGTTCCTGCGGCTGCGCCAGCGACAGCCGCTCGCCCATCGCCGGCGTCGCCAGCGCCACGCCGGCCGCACGCGCCAGCGCCCCGATGCGTTCGAACGGTTCGTACCACGGATGCAGCGCCAGGTCGAAGGTGCCGTTGTGGACCGGCACGAGCCAGCGCCCGCGCAGGTCCAGGTGCGCCTGCAGCGTCTGTTCCGGCTGCATGTGCACCTCGGGCCACATCGCGTCGTAGGCGCCGTTCTCGATCAGGGTCACGTCGAACGGGCCGCAGCGCTCGCCGATGGTCTTGAAATCGTCGTGGTAGCCCGTGTCGCCGCTGAAGAACAGGCGCAGCCCGGCCGCCTCGATCACCCACGACACCCACAGCGTGCGGTCGCCGTCGCGCAGGCTGCGGCCGGAAAAATGCCGCGCCGGCACGGCGGTCAGGCGCATGCCGCCGACGTCCGCCGACTGCCACCAGTCGAGCTGGCGCACGCGGGCCGGATCGGCGCCCCAGCCGACGATCCGGTCGCCCACGCCGAGCGGCGCGACGAACAGGTCGGTCTTCGGGATCAGCCGCACGATGCTGGCGTAGTCGAGGTGGTCGTAATGGTCGTGCGACAGGATCACGCCGGCGAGCCGCGGCAGCGCGTCGATGCCGAGCGGCGGCGCGTGGAAGCGCTTCGGACCGGCCCACTGCACGGGCGCGGCGCGCTCGGAAAACACGGGGTCGGTGAGCCAGTACCGGCCCTCGAGCTTGACGAGCATCGTCGAGTGGCCGAGGCGCCACAGGCTGGCGTCGGGCGCGGCCTCGATGTCGGCCGCCGTCAGCGGCTGCACCGGCAGCGGCGCGTCCGGCACGGCCGTTTTCGGCTTCGCGGTCCAGGCTTTCCAGATCATGGCCAGCATCTCGGCCACGCCCTGGCGGCGGCGCGCGATCACGTTGCGGAAACGGCCGCTGGACAGGCGCGGGGCGCCGCTGGTGTGTGAGGAGTCGGGCATGAATCATCATCGCACGATCCGCCGGATCCCGCAGAAACCGCTGCGTTCAGGTCAACGGGCGTCCCCGCTCCCGCCACCACAACCCCAGCACCGCCAGCGCGAACGCGACCCCGAACGGCCACACCGGCAACGGCCGCGTCCCCGCCGCCACCGGCGCGGGCGTGCGCGCCGCGTAGCGGGCGGTCGCCGTACGGCGTTCGCTGCGCTGCCACAGCGGCCAGTCGCCCGGCGCATACACGTACACCTGTCCGTCGCCCGCGCGCGTTTGCAGCTGCAGCCAGCCCGGCGCCGCCGGCCACAGGGCCACGCA
>Ga0308166_1002916_pt1 | contig 15066 bp, 18 predicted proteins | sample PhyCR2_2_FD_202137 | JGI IMG/M metagenome (GOLD analysis project Ga0308166, IMG submission 202137) | Phyllosphere microbial communities from UC Gill Tract Community Farm, Albany, California, United States - DLSLCC.R2 | ecosystem: Host-associated > Plants > Phyllosphere > Unclassified | place... | reverse complement strand
GATACGTTTGAGCGCCTCGCTGAAGACATCGCCATCCTGACGGGAGTGTAACCATGGGCGTAAAGATAAAGGGCATCAAAGAAGCGCAGCGGAGGCTTAATGCTGTTGTTGAAGATGTCAGAACACGGAAGGCTGTCAGAGCTATCAAAACCGCATTGTTCATCATCGGTAATGAGGCTGCTTTAATGACCCCTGTTGGTAAAACTTCAGTGCTGATTAATTCGCAATACCAAGACACCCCTATGGTGAATGGTACACGAATAACCGGACGCATTGGGTACTCCGCCAATTACGCGGTCTACGTTCACAACGCTGGCGGGATAATGAAAGGACTGCCACGACCAGAATCGCAAGGCGGTGGTAATTACTGGGATCCGTCTGGTGAGCCTAAATTCCTCACCAAAGCTGCCGAGAAAACCCTACGCCAGGTGGATGACATAATCCGGAAGGAGATGAAGCTGTGACCCCTCCAATGTATCTCCGTCTCCGTGACCATTTCGAAGATGCAGGGCTGACTGCTGGCCTCACTATCCAAATTCTGATGTGGAATGACACCGGAAAGCCATCTGATGCCTTCATTGTATTTCGCTCAGGCGGTGGATCTGATGTTCAGCATGACCGTGGAGGTGATTTTTTCGTGATGGTTGATGTGATCGGCGCAAAAGGTAAGAACACTGTGGCCGATGCTGTCGCCAACAGAATCGCTGAATTCATCAGTGATCAGGAAGGGGCTGATAGTTGCGTTGGCGCTATGCGATTACTTGGTGGTGTTCCTGCACCTATTCCATCAGCAGAGGGCCGTCTTATCTACCGATTAATGGTTTGCTGCACTTACGGCGAATAACCGCACATATCTATCCATCAGGCTGCCTGCGGGCGGCCTTTTTTATTTGAAGAGGTAACACATGCAAGGTTGTGCAAATGACACCGGCAAGCTGGTGGGTAAAACAGCTGTGCTGCGTATGGCGTTCGGCTGTGCCGATGCTTTGCCTGCACTAAGCGACTGGAAGCGCCTGGGTGCGCTGACAACTAAGGGCTTCGATTTCTCTCCTAATACCGTGACATCGGAAGCGGATGACTCAAAGGGGATTGTTGAAACGCTCGTCACCAATATGGACTTCACGATTTCCGGCGAGGGCGAGTATCGCCGCAAAGATAAAACGACGGAAATCGGCGCTATCAAAATGGCGAAATATGTCTTTGATGAAATTCAGGCAGGCCGCCAGCCTTCAATCTGGGTTCGTTTCGATTTTGTTGGTGAAGATTCTGGCACCTTCATCATGGGGTACTTCAACACCACTGGCTTTAACGGTGACTTTGGCACCAGTGACATTTCAACCTTCACGGGCGAGTGGAAAGTTGCGGATGCCGATACCGTGGTATTTGAAGTCGCTGATGATATTCCCGTTACCGGCGTCACTATAGCTCCGGCAACAGCAAGCATTGCTGTCGGGGCGACTCAGCAACTCACCACTACCTTTGCGCCAGTTGATGCCAGTGATAAAACCGGTACCTGGTCATCTTCTGCAACCGGCAAGGCCACGGTTAACCAATCAGGTCTGGTCACTGGGGTTTCCGCTGGTTCGGCGATTATCACTTTCACCTCTAACGATGGTGCTAAGACATCGACCAGCGCGATCACTGTCAACGCGTAACTATCACAAAGGGCATGCATGTGCCCTTGATGATAATTATTCGAGGTTTAATCAATGATACCGTTCACCGAAATTGGCGAGATGCTTATCTCCGATACAGACCGCGATTACTTCTTTAGGCCGTCGTTCGCCAACATGTCCCGCATAGGCTCGCCAGCGGCGATTGTAGAACGCTTTGCTGAGCTGCATACCAGTGACGCGCCGAGATTGCTTGAAGCTGCCCTTGGTGCGTATGGCGAGATCCCAGGGTGGTTACTCGAACACATCAATGCACCTTCTTTTAGTAGCGATGCCATCTACGCCGGAATGATCGTCATGCAGGCATGCTGTGATGAGGATATCAGTGCGCTGGTGGGGGAACTGAGACCGAGCAAAAGAGGAAAACGAGCGTTTGTGTATCGCCGCGGTAAGATGCCGCCCAGCGATATTATCGTACTCGGACAGGCTCTCATTACTCACGGCATCATCGGAAAGGCAAAGGTGCGAAAGCTGCAGCGTCATGAGTCGAACAGTTACGTGAACGAGTTCAACGCGTTTGAGTACATCAGTGCTGCACGGAACCACTTCAACATGCCGAGAGTGGAAGCTGAGCAGCTCACGATGACTGAGTTCCAGCAGCTTCTTGCTGCCAAATATCCTGAGCAGAAAGGTTTCACACGTGAAGAGTATGACCAGGTTATGGACGAAGACGAGAAGCGCTGGCAGGGAATGATGGCTCCCAAGGTGGCTTAGTGAGAGATAGCACAAACAAAAAAGATGAATAAACTACTTATAGTTACTATACTCACGCCATATCAAGGACGGCTTATTCGTTAGGTATGTTATTAATAAGCTAGGTTAATAATTACAAAGAGAACAAATCATGAAATTCACGAGCATACGTTCTACAGAGCTGCCAGGAATCGATATCTCTGTTAAAGAGTGCGTCAATGCTGGACAGTGGTTTCTCTTTAAAGCGAATACTAGTGATGCTCAGGTGTGCTTTTTCCTAAAGGTGGAGAAGGACATCTTTGCTCTCGATCAACAGGGTGCGCCGTTGACGCATTTCCCTTTAGAAAATATAGAGATGAATGAATTCATCTACTTTGATGATTTACCAAAACCAATCTCATTAAGCAATCAATTTGCCGGTAAGTGACGAGGCAGGCTGAGCTGCGTGAGCTCAGCTCCTAAAGGGACTGAATAGTGGGTTTAATACAAAGTAGAACAAAATGGGTTTTGTTCCTTTCATCATCAGAGCCTGACCCAGAAGATAGACATATTCATGATCTAGTGCATGGATTAATGTGTCTTGAAAGTGCTGGAATTTCTCCAAATGACATATTCATATATGTTGATGGGGCAAATAGGCAAAACATAAGAAATCTATTTTCGATTGCAACGATAAATCAGTATGTAATAGCGAGTACTGATACTTTCTTCCTTGATTTGCGCGATAACAGGCATGAAAATCTAGTTATGTTTGTTACGGGGCATGGTAGCGAAGCGGGAATTGATGCTGTAGTGCCCATAACACCTTACATGTTGATGAATGCATTAAAGGCTGCTCCAGGCTTGGATAAGGTTGTTGTGTATCTTGGCCAATGCTATGCAGGCGTTTTTAATTATGTTAATGCGGGCCGTGGAAGAGGACGGGACCAAAATGGCCCTGATGTGATTCTCATAGGAGCAACTAACCTACATGAGAGCCTTAGCTCCTCAACACAAGAACAATTTCCTAATGGTAATCTCCATTGGGTAGCTAATCTTTTCCTCTTACATGTCTTTCGTTGGATTTCGGCACCACATGACATCGATGGTGATGGTCTAAACACCATCATGGATTCGTACAAATATGCCGGAATAGGCTCGAATAAGCATAATAAGTTATCTAAGACTAATAGTTTTGGGCAAATGGTCGATACCCATATCATGCACAAGCAAGCTGTCCAAGTAGCAAGTGTCAGGACTGGTGTTCCGCAAGTTGATTCACAGAATCAGCTGAGACTTATGGCAGTCAGATCGCAGTATTACAATTTATTAAGTGTTAACTATGTGCATCAAGAGTGTTGGATACTTAACTCGTACCCTGCGCAACAAATAGAAATTTAAGAAAACCCACCTGAGAAGTGGGTTTTTGGTTTGTCGGTTTTCCACTTTCAAAGCAGGGTAGAAAGGCCAGCAGTCGTTATCGTTTGAACAACTGCCTTGAGCGCTTCCGTAGGCATCTCACCAAGGGTGGATTTAGCTTTATCCTTCTCCGCATCGCTCATGTTGGATATCGCAATCAGGTCTTCAAGAACCACCACTGCGGTACGATGGAATTTGATGGTATGTACTTTTAGAATTGCGCTTAACCCTCCATCATCAAGAAGAAAATCAATGCCGTTTTGAGTAATAGCGCAAGAGTGACTATTGAAAAGATAGTTTTTACCTTTAAAGGTGCGGGTTACTGTAAATGAGTTAGAAATAAGGTCATGCATCTCTAAGTAAAGCATGCATGCTACGAAATGATCGAGGTCTTGAAATTTGGCTATTAGCTGTTCTTCTTGCATGTCTGAGAGGTGATTTGGAGCTACTTCGATCAAAGCGTTTAGGATTTCAAGTTGCAATGCGCGATCGTACTTTTCTACCTTGTCCATTCTTTTAGCTCCATATTGGTTTGCTGCTTGGCCTATCCTGATATTTTAGCAGTGTCACCTAAGAGGTGGTTTTTTGCTTTCAAGAACTAAACTAAACTTAAAACTTAATAGTCAGGTGCTTACCGCCAATGCGAGCTAGATCTTGGAAGATGGAAGGGTGACCCCCTTTGATAGTCAGATGTCCATTCGACGCTACTACTTGACGCATTAGTTCTAAAAGAATATTGGGGTGAACAGAATTTTCAGAAAGGTCGATATGGATTCCGGTTTTTGCGATATCTGTCAGTAATGAAGGGTGCACTATGATCTCCTTTTTATGTGTCATATTGTTAGTTACCTAGTAAGAGGTATACGTGAAGTCTTGCAAAACTGCAAATTCAATGGTTTTACAGTATCAAAGACACTCTTAATATACCTTTTATTTCTAGCCCAAAGAAAAAAACACCGTCGTGGGCTTTTTGCTTTATGCCCTCCAGTTATTTCATTGGAAAGCCATCCCAGAATCCTGCGATGAACTCAGGGTTGAAAGCTATCGCGAGCACGATGGCCCCCAGAACCAGTATCAGCATAGTTTTTTGCATGGTGAAATCCTTTAGTGTTTTAAGAGAGGCCATGTTGTCACGCTCCCCACTCTTGATTCCAGGGAAAAGCCCGACAAAACGAGGACAAAAACCACTTTTCGTTGCCACCGCCGCGACCTCTGCTACCATGTAACGACTTGTTACTTGTCTATGGGAATTTGCCATGAAGATAGCGTTGCTAGCTATTTTGTTGTCAATGTCGTTGCCGGTGTATGCGGAAGACTGTGTTGGTGAGGGTGAGTATCAGATTTGCACGGACACAAGCACTGAATACAACGGGGATACAACGGTTTCTTCTTATGATTCTGAGGGGAATAATTACTCAATTACATCGGGCTCGAGAGAGTACTCTGATGGTGTTTCAGAGTCATTTTCTTCCGATAGTGAAGGTAATAAATACTCAATAAAAAGTTGGTGTGATGACTCTGGGTGTCATTCGTCTGATAGCGAGGGTAATACATGTACTATAACAAAAGACGGGCAAATGATAGGATGCTAAGGATTATCTATGTTAAAAAAAATACTACTTGGTAGCATAGTTATGCTATTGGTCTTGTCGGCTTTTGTTTATACAAAAATATCCTTTTTCAGCGTCCAACCTATAGGTGCACTACCCGAAGGAGCTACATTTGTAATGTGGCGGAAAGGGAACATGGGTGTGTTTGAAAGTGCAGATGGAATGTGCGTTAAGGCAACGGGAGGAGTTAGCTTGTTGTGCAGAAGTATGATGATCGGAAAGGTAATGGAGAAAGATTCCATAATATTTAAAATGCCATATATGAAAACACTTTATCTTAAATCAACCAATGGTCAGGAATTTGATCGGTAGCGGATTGATTAACAAGCCCACCTAAGTGGGCTTTTTGCTTACTTCTCTCCAGTTATTTCATTGGCAAGCTATCCCAGAACCCTGTAATGAACTCAGGGTTGAAAGAGATCGCGAGCGCGATGGCACCTAAAACGAGTATAGCTCCAGTTTTTGACATATCTCTTTCCTCATATAGTCATAGTCGAGTAGCTATGTTGTCATGCTAAGTAAGCATTAAACTAGGATAAATGGCCTCGGTTTGTCCTCAAAAACCACTTTTCGTTGCCACCGCCGCGCCCTCTGCTAACATCTATCCATTACTTGCTTGTGGGGATAGGGATGTGAAGAAATTTCTGGCCATCATGTTGGCTGCGTTGGCGCTAGCTGGCTGTGAAAAAAATGACCAAGGTGCTTTTGATTTCGCCAAGAAAGAAATTACATCAGCGGTAACTGGCAATGAGACAATTCTGTTCAAGGATATGAAGTTGGTTAGGGTTGTAAAACTTGCAGATGGAACTAGTAAGGGGATTATCTGCGGGATGTCTACTAACCCTAGTAATTTCTCTGGATATAAAGAATTTGCTGTTTATTACAAAACAGAGGTCGGCGCGGTTACAGGGAAGCACAATTATGTCGCAGAAGACAAAATCCTACCCGGGCAAGATGACCGGACGGTTATAGCTATTTGCCGTTAGATAATATACCCATTTCTATATCAACCTCGCGCTCGCGGGGTTTTTTTATGCCTGGAGATAAGTGAATGGCAGAACAAGGCGGTGGAAGCTTGGTTTACCAAGTGGACATAGAAACGGCAAAAATGGTTACAGGGAGTCGAAAGGCATCTGTAGTGCTTGACGAGATGCAGCGGCAAGCAGGAAAAGCATCTAAATCTGTTGATGGCTTGTCTTCTTCTGCTGACCGCGCAGGAAACTCTATGGGAGGACTAAAAACGGTTATTTCTGGCGTGGCTAGCGCGATATCTGTGGCATTGGTTATTGACTATGCGAAAGCATTCTTAACTGTTGCAGATAATATAACTCAGCTACAGGCTAGGATTTCACGTCTCTCATCAGATGCAGCGGCAGCCAAGGATACATTTAATATTCTTACCGCCATTGCTTCTAATACAGGAGCGAGTTTACAGGACACAACGAAGCTTTGGGAAAAAATGACCTCATCCCTAAAAGGGGTGGGTGCCACTAACAGTCAGATTTTGTCGCTCGTAGATACTTTGCAAAAAATTGGGCGAGTAGGTGGTTCATCAAGTGAAGAGATGGCTGCTGCTTTACGTCAATTTGGCCAGTCGATGGACGGCGGAATAGTGCGCGCGGAGGAGTTCAACTCAATTATCGAGAGCATGCCAGAGCTTGCCAGGCAAATGGCGGCAGGTATGGGTATATCAATGGGGCAGCTTCGACAGTCCATGCTTGAAGGTAAGATAACCGCTCAAGCTGCTCTGACCGCGATTATGAAGCAGTCATCATCCGTGAATGATGAGTTTGGAAAGCTGCCACGCACAATGGATCAAGCCAGCAATTCTCTTACCATTTCACTGCAAAACTTGATTGGGAAGATGAATGACGCCATGGGTGCCAGTGCGACAATGGTCAAGGTGATTGACTCCGTAAGTGCGGCTATAGACAGACTTAGTGGGAAAACGGAGACAGCGTCGCAGAGAATTGCAGATCTTACATCTACTGGAGAGATGTATGGGCGGAGGGCGAGAACATGGGCATGGCTCGGTCTTGACGGATGGTCGGAACAAAATAAGGCATTGGCTGGGTTAAGCAATAAAGCTGCCGTGTTAGTTGGTGATCTAGACTCAGTAGCAAAAGCCTCTAATAGCGCAGTAAATGGCGCAATTCAGTTCAATAACTCAGGCACAGCCAATCCCAAACAGGATGCGCTTGTTAAGCGCTCACAGAGGCGCATTGAACTGTCGAAACTTGAAGGGGAAGCCAGGGCTAGACTGCAGGCTGTTTATGACGCTGAAGATACTGGCATATCTAAGAACGATCCACGGGTTAAGACTCTCCAAGATCAGTATGCAGAGATAGAACGGAATACCAAAGCCCAGAAAGAAAGCAATGCGGAGGGCAAGAAGTCAGCTAGCCAGGCTGAAAGTGTCGCGCAGAAGGTAGAAAATCTGAGGCAACAGTCAGAACTTGCGGCAGATTCAACAAGTGAGTGGAGCCGAGCGCAAGCGATCCTCAATGCTCAACTGTCTCTTGGTAAGGGCGCAACGCAATCGCAGATCGCCGAGGCTGGAGAATTTGCGGCTAAAAAGTGGGACACAGATAACGCCATTAAGGCGCAGGCCGCCGCCGAGAAACTACTGCCAGAGGCGCGAGAAAACGCCAGCTATAACCAAGATGTGAAGGATTTAAATACCGCTCTTGCCGCGAAGAAAATCAGCCAGGAACAGTACAACGCCACGTCTGAGCAACTTGAACAGCAGCATCAGGTTGCCCTGGATCAAATCAGTGCCGGACAAGCCGTGACACCCCAGCAGGAGGCTGCAGGCTCAGTTGACCCAGTACAGGCGCTGGCAAATGAAAACGCGAAGAAATTAGCTCTTATCCAGCAGTTTGAAACCAACGGAACATTGACGCATCAACAAGCAATTGCCTTGCGTGCTGCCGCTGATCGGCAGTATGAGACAGAGCGTGTTAATGCCCAGTGGGCGCTGTTCACTCAGCAGAGTATTGGCTATGAGGCTTTAGGCGCGGCTGTTGACTCGTTCGGGCAAGGTGCTAGTTCGGCGCTATCTAGTGTCATAACCGGCACGCAATCAGCCTCTGATGCGATGAGGGGGCTTGCAGATACCGTCCTGAGTAGTGTCATTCAGACATTCGTAGAAATGGGGTTGCAGCAGGCCAAATCAGCCATTATGGGTGCATCCGTTCAGCAATCAGCTATAGCCGCAACAACAGCAACTCAAGTAGGAGCCTTAGGAACCACTACGGCAGCAAGCGTCACATCAGCTGGCACTACAATGGCAGCATGGTTACCGGCTGCGCTGGTGGCTTCGGTTGGCTCATTTGGTGCGGCGGCAATCATCGGTGGTGCTGCTTTGGTGGGGGCCTTTGCTCTGTCCAAGACGTTATCTGGTAAGCGCAAGAATGGCGGGCCCGTGTCTGCTGGTAGCATGTATCAGGTTGGTGAAGGCGGCATGCCTGAAATCTACCAGGCCTCTAACGGTAGTCAGTACATGATCCCCGGTGATAACGGGAAGGTAATAAGCAACAAGGACATACAGGGTGGCTCGCCAAATATAACTCTCATTGTGCAGAACATGTCATCGGGGGCTGGAGTGCAAGATTACCAGGTAAGCCAAGGCTCTGACGGTGGGAGCGTCATACAGCTTGCTATAGCAGATATACAGGCAGGGGGGCCATTGAGCGGTGCTATTTCCAAATACCATCAGGCACCTCGTCGTGCTACTGAATAACAGTATTCTTTCCCCCTAAACCAACCTCGGCGTTTTTTATAGGGCACCAAATGAAAATATTTTCAGCTTGTTTTCACCCAAACAGTTTCTTTATAGATGCGGACACCCAGGAGGACTTCTGGGTGCTGCTGAGCACATCATTAGGGTGGGGTAAATTTACCCTTGTTAGGACTTCCACCGAATTCAGTCTTACCGGAGGGCTGTTTGAATTAACTGAATTACGGCTGGAGTTGCCACAAGAGCCTTCGTTATTAGTTCATTCGTCAAATGTTTTATGGCGTCTGCCGGAAGCTCTCGAAGTCTTGAAACGATACTCGCCTTCTCAGGTTCCGGAAGGCTGGAAAGAGAGAGAAGGTCTTCAATAGCCATGATTGTGTCGTTATGGAAGCGGATAGTTTGAACATTAAGTATTGCACTTAAGCCTCCATCATTTAGTAAAAAATCTATGCCATTTTTTGTCGCCCTCACGTGGTCAAGTATGTAAAAAGGGTCGTCACTTCTTTGTTCTTCAAGAACGATAAGCTTATGTTCATGTAGATAATGAATATTTGCAAAAATCTTTCGATTGCCAGCCTTGACTATCGTTTCTTGGTCGAACGACGAAGCCATCGCGTTTTCAGGATATGCGGCTGCACAAACTGTTAACAGATGAAGCTGAAATTCTCGATCGAACTTTTCCATATCACACCGTTGAAGGTTAAAAACAGGACATTACTCCCAACTTATCCGTGTGCATATCCTGATATATCAACAGTTATAACCCGCTTCGGCGGGTTTTTTATTACCGGGAGAAAATCGTGGCAATACCTTATCCCGACTGGCTATCCATTCCTCAGAAGGCCAACAAGAGCCGCACGATTGATGCGGGGTTTCGCACCGAGCAACCTGCAGTAGGCGCGCCCATCTTCCAGCGGCTGACCGATGACCTTAAAACCACCTGGTCACTGAACTGGATTTTCACGCTGCAGGAAGACCGAGCATTTGAGCAGTGGTATCGCAGCCCGCGTTATCTCGATAACGGCAATCAGTGGTTCACCATGTTGTGCAATCTGGGGGGCTCAGGTCTGCAGATGCAGGAACTGCATTTTGTGGCCCCGCCGGTACAGACAAGCATCAACGGCAATACGACGACATGGACGGGGAACGTCATCACCCGGAAGGTTTACAACCCGGATGATGAATTCTCAGACGTCATTGTTGAGCTACCACCGAACCAGTGGGGGATCATTGATGAGGTGGTTAACCGAGATTTACCGGAGTTTTAAATGCCAACTTTACGCGAATTTCAGTCTCAGCGTCCCAACCGCATTCTCTACGACACCATGACGTTTTATCACTCGACCTTCGGCTATATCCGCCTGGTGAATCGCCAGATTTACCCAAAGACGTTTGCGGGGCAGGTTTATACCCCATGCCGGATGGAGGTATCAGAGAGCCAGCAGAGCAACACGCCGGTAATCAATGCCACAGTAAAGTTTGGCCGACTGGCGCAAGACTTTAAGCAGCAGTTGAAGTTGTGGCGCACCTATTCTCGGATAACGCCAATATCTGCCACTTATCAGCGTTTTGATGCTGCCGACATGAATACACCGCTTAAGCCGTGGACGCTTTACGTGAAAGACGTGTCGATGGACGAGAGCGACGTTACATGCTCGCTGACTCTTCAGAACCCGCTGAACAACAACATCGCCTTCCTCTACAACACAACCGACTTCCCAGGACTAGCCAATGCATAAATCTGCCTTTGTGGCCGCAATGGAAGGTAAGCCGTGGCGCGATCGGGCGTGTTCATTTGAGGCGGCTGATTGTTGGGGACTCGTCGTTTTGTATTACCGGCATGTGCTCGGTATTGAGATTCACCAAACACCGGACTACGAAGCCGGTAGCGACTTCCTGACGTGTTTTGAGGGTGATGTTGTGTTCTGGCAACAGGCCGAAAAGTCTGCCGATGGTCGCATATTTATCGCGTATTACGGCGATGAGCCAAAGCATGTTGGTTTGGTGGTGAATGGCCAAGCATTCCATAGCCGTGGCGAGTCTGGGCAGGTGCGTTTCGACAAGCTTCGGACGTTAGAAAAAGTGTTCACCAAAGTGGAGTTTTACGACTATGCCGTTGATCGAAGTTCAGCGCGTGCCGGGCATACCGAAAGAGCGACATAACCTCGCTGCAGGCAGCATGTTTTACCCCTGGCTGAAAGCGGCCAACCTGCATTGTGATGTTGAGATACTGAGGAACGGAGTAAAGCTTAAACCTGATGATGAACTTAACTTTCCGCTGAACCAGGGCGATATCATCAGCGTGTTTGACCAGCCAAAGAGTGGCGCACTCGGCACAATCTTGAACCCGCTTGAACACTTCAACCCGATAAAGTTTACCCAGAAAATCCTTTCGTCACTCATCAAGCAACCCAGCGCTAACGCGGCCACAAACAACTCCAAGACTTCACCGAATAATAGCCTGAAAGGGCAAACGAATATCGCCCGTAACGGTGAGGCAAAGCCTGATAATTACGGTCAGGTGAGGGCGTTTCCAGACCTGATCCAGGAGTCTCTATTCGAGTACACCAATAACATCAAAAAGGTGACCGAGTGGATGAATTTTGGCCTGGGCAAGTATGACGTGACGTCTGTTCGCTACTCAGAGTCGAATCTTGGTGCTCTAGCGGGTGCCTCATACCAGATCTTCCAGCCAGGCCAAAACATACCGGTCATCAACGAAGGATTCGCATTCGATGATATCGACGGTCAGGAATTGCCAGGGCCAAATGAGAGCGAAGACTTCCCTGCTGAAACGGCTACGACTACCACGGATATGGTTTCTGGTGAATTCGTTGCCGGTCAGGCTCAGGTGAAGATTAAGCAAAATAGTGACTTCGACTACTTCTATGATCTGCCGAAACCGCACTCAGTTTCATTCGTGGTTAGCGTCACCTACAACACGGTATCTGGCCCAGTAACGCGGGATATCACCGTGTTTGCTGAACTAACAAATGCCACGACCACGGATGACGGTGCGCCTGTTGATCCTCAGTATTTCTATGAATTCACGTTTGCGAACCTCAGCGGGAACGACATCGGTCAAATACCGGGTGATGCTGTAATCAATACAACTATATTCACGCTGAATGATAACGAGCCGCTGGTTATCGGGCCTTCGTTTTCACCCGTAGAAGGAACACAGCTCTGGATTCACCTGCAGGCTCAGCTTGGCCATGGGGATTACGCCAGAACAAACGTTACTTTCTACAAAGTTGATGACGACAACAACCAGATCCCCGGCACGCTTGAGAGCTACAACGTTGGGTTAAATAACGACGATGAAAACACCGATACCAAATACGAAACTTTTAAGTTCACACCCGCTGCAGGTAATGGGCGGTATGCTATTTCGTTCATTCGGTCGAATAACAGCAACGATCATTCGGTACTGAAGGTTGAGGCCGTCCACATTGTCAGGACGCGCAGTAATGTCGCGTACCCGAATGACACACTCGTTACCGTCACTGTAACGGCCACCGAAAGGGCTACGAGCGCAAGGGAAAGGAAATATAACGTGCTCATTACCCGTCATGTCATCAGTTACAACATGAGCACTCAAACCGTCGATTACACCGAAAGGCCGTCACGCTCGTTTGCTGATGCCGTGCTTCATACGTGGATAAAAATGGGCGGGCAGGCCGAGTCCAGCATCGACATCTATGAGCTGTATTCGATAGCCGCGTCATTACCGGATCAGCGGCTGGGTTACTTCGACTACACGTTTGACGATGAAGATATCTCTCTCGGTGCCAGGGTGCAGACCATTTGCGATGCAGCCACAGTAACGGCGTTCTGGGATGACGGCGTGTTGTCGTTTACGCGTGACGAGCGTAAGCCAAACGCGGTGACCGTATTCAACCGAGCCAACACCAAGGCGGAGGATTACAGCCTCTCCTACGACATGACCCTCCCTGGTGGATTTGACGGTGTGCAGGTCACTTACAAGAACCCCACAACAAACAAACAGGCATTCATTCGCTATCGGATCACCGGCTCAACCATTGAAGAGGGAGAGCCAGTCAAGGCGAAGAAACTCGACATGCTGTATGTCAGGAACACTTATCAAGCCAGGGACAGGGCACTTAAGGAGGTTCGTCGTCTTCTCTACTCGCGGCAGACAATGTCTATTCGTGCGTTAGCCGATGGGGAATGGGTGAATGTCGGGCAAATGGTACAGGTTGCCGATACATACGATACCAATCAGCAATCCGGTTACATCAAATCGCGACAAGGGAATGACTTTTACACCAGCGAACGCATTGAATGGCAAGGAGACATGTTTGTCATCGTCACCGATGCTAATGGCACGCCAACAGCGAGAATCCAGGCATTTCCTCGTAGCGACACGATATTTGGATTCTCCGCAACAGTACCAGCAATAACCCTCAATATTTTTGACGGCTACAACGTGCAATCACCCTCCCGGTATGTCATCGCCACGCAAGTGGAGATGGATGCCACCAAGTGGACGATCACAGAAAAGAAACCTAATGGCGACGGGACTACCTCGTTAACCATGTCTGAATATAACGATGAAATGTATAATTACGAGGTAACTGAATAAATGGCTACCACACCAACAACTAATCCTGTTCCTAGTGAAGATGTAAGAGATCTTAAATTTAACTCAGGGAAAATAGATGAAATAATCAACTCTGGTCTGGAGAAGTATTTAGACAGGTTTGGTGTTGAGCGATATACCATTGAGGGAATAAGAAAGAATTTAGCTCCGCTAGGGAAAGTGTATGATGACCTTGCAGCCGCCAATGCGGCAATTGCAAATGGCTCCATCCCAAATGGCGCGTACTTTTTTATCAGATCCCCCAATGATGAGGCTATTGCTGATGAGTATCAGAATGTTGGCGGGGTAGCAACAGCAACAGGTAAGGGGTATCCAAGTTCAAATATTGTATATGAAATTTTAAAGCGCTTGTTATGGGATGATGACACGTTTAATGCTTTTTTATTTCAGGACCAACTGGGGCATTCTGCCGTAAGAATAAAAAGCTCAGGAGAGTTCCAGGCAGCCAAAGCCAGGTTATTTAAAGCCGTTGCCGATGAAATATCGGTTAAGACCATGTTGTTAACTCCAGATAAGAGCGGTGCATTATGGCGATGGACCGATCAACTGGGTCATGATGTTGCCAGGCTTATGAAGGATGGGCGTTTTCTGACGATACCCACCTTGAAGGTTTTCAACGGCAATACACTCGTCAGTAAGCGCGTGGGCAGTATTAAGCTCGGAGATGGGCTGAGGGCAACTAAGACTTCGACGGGAGTCGAAATTGATACGGTTGGTGGTGGCGATGGCGGCCCTCTTGGAAAGATAGCATCCCAATATACCGGGCCAAAAAAACTAAACGATCCTGAAAGCTGGGGGAGCCGGAAGCTGGTGCTTTCCGCAGGTACGGCGATGGCAGAAGGCATCTCCGGATCACCATCGGTATTTGGTTTCTGGGTGATCAGCACAGAACACATCCCTGAATCACAGCGGATAAATAATGCCAAGTATTACTCTTACTGGTCAACGGATCATGGAGCACTCGGTGGAGTATTCCTTGCAACGTCTGATTCACCGGAGGGGCCGTGGACTCCCCACGGTCGCATTTATGTTGACCCTTCTTCTCAGCAAACGGAAACCCCTTGTGTTGTGTGGGACCGTCACACAAAAAATTGGCGGATGTTCTATCACGTCCAACTGGCAAAATACGGACCAAATGACAGCCTTTCTGCAAGAGGGGTTCAGTCAACGCTATCAGCCTACAGTGATGACGGTGTTAACTGGACGAAAGACCCTTACTTCATCATCGATAAGTGGGATCAAAACGTAGGCGATGGACACACTGGCTATTTCTATGTTTCAGAAACCCCGGATGGATACATAGCCCGGAGCGCCCTGGGGGGGACTGGG
>Ga0308166_1002915_pt1 | contig 15066 bp, 10 predicted proteins | sample PhyCR2_2_FD_202137 | JGI IMG/M metagenome (GOLD analysis project Ga0308166, IMG submission 202137) | Phyllosphere microbial communities from UC Gill Tract Community Farm, Albany, California, United States - DLSLCC.R2 | ecosystem: Host-associated > Plants > Phyllosphere > Unclassified | place... | reverse complement strand
ATGCCATGCAGGGCGTACGCGAGGTGAATCCGGTGGTACTGGCCAATGCCCGCATCCTGGGCGCAAGCCGCAGCGACCTGCTACGCCATGTCTACTTCCCGGCAGCGGCCAGCTGGATCCTGTCCTCGCTGCGCACCTCGGTGGGCTTCGCCGTGGTCGGCGCGATCATCGGTGAGTACCTCGGCGCCTCGGCGGGCTTGGGCTACCTGATCGCGCAGGCAGAAGGCAACTTCAACGCCGTCGGTGTGTTCGCCGGCATCATCATCCTGGCCGCCTTCGTGCTGGTCATCGACGCGCTGCTGGACGTGGTCGAGAACAAGCTGATCACCTGGCGTCCCAACGCCCAGGCCCAGGCCACCAGCTGACCGGGCCGGGCTGAGCCCGCCTGCCGCGCCGCCGGGCCGATCCGGCGGCGCGCGCTTCCTCCCCCGATCTTCCCCCGCACCACCGCAACAGGCCAGCGCCGGGCCAGGGGGCCGGCTGGCCGGAGAGAGTCCATGAACCATTCCACCGTGCTGCCGCTGGCAGCGCTGTCGGTCGCGCTCGGCCTGCTGTTGGCCAGTGGCCATGCTGGCGCCCAGTCCACGTCTTCGCTGCCCGCGCCGCTGAGCCAGGCTGAGCTGTCACGCCTGGTGCAGCAGCAGGCACTGCAGATCCAGCAACTGGAAGCACGCCTCCGCGCCGTGGAGGGCGGGCACAGCACCGCCGGTGCGGCGGCCGCAACGCAGGCCCCCGCGCTGGACACCCGCGTCGCCGCACTGGAATCCAGCCAGGCCAAGGCGCCCAAGGTCACCTGGTCCAAGGGCGCACCGGAGTTCAGCAGTGCCGATGGCAGCGTGGTGTTCCGTCCGCGCGGACGCCTGTTCGTCGACGCATCCAGCACCGATGGATCGTCAGTGAGTGACCGCAACATCTCCGGTACCGAGATCCGCTCGGTGCGGCTGGGCGCCGAAGGCCGCTACGGCATCCTCGGCTGGGCGGTGGAAGGTGACTTCGCCGACAACGCGGTGGCGTGGAAGTCGGTCTACGCCACCGTGGACCACCGCCTGTTCGGGCTGCCGGCCGACCTGACCGTGGGCAACCGCCTCAACGACCGGGGTATCGACGGCTCCAGCAGCACCTCCAACACGCCGTTCCAGGACCGCAACGTGGTCGGCACGCTGATGCTGCCGCAGCGCGGCCTGTTCGGTGTCGGCCTGACCGAGCGCGTGTACGGCAAGAACTGGCATGCCAGCCTGTCGGTGGCCGGCAACGATCTCAACAACGCCGGCACCGACAACGACAGCCAGACCTGGGCCACGCGCGTGCATTGGAACCCGTTGGCCAACGACGCAGTCACGGTGCACCTGGGGGCCTGGGCCTTCCACGAGGAGATTGCCGCAGGCGCCAGCGGCGTCGTCCGCAGTTCGGCCATCGCCGGGCACTTCAACGACCTGGTCAAGATCGCGCCGGGCACACTGCTGGGCGCCGAGCGCAGCACGTCCTATGGCGCGGAACTGGCAGGCTTCTTCGGGCCGGCCTGGGCGACCGGCGAATGGGGTACGCGCAACCTGCGCGGGGCCGACGCCAGCGGGCGCTACGATCTGGACCACCAGGCCTGGGCGATCTCGGCGGGTTGGTTCCTGGCCGGTGCAAGGCCGGCCTATTCGGGCAAGGCCGGCACCTGGGGCCGGGTGAAAGTGGCCGATCCTGTCACCCGCGGCGGCGCCGGGGCATGGGAACTGAAAGGGCGCTACGAAGACGTGGACTATGCCGAGCTGCCCAGTGGCGGTACCGGCCACGCGTGGACGCTGGGTGCGAACTGGTATCTCAACGACTTCAGCCGCGTGATGTTCGAGGCGATCCGTTGGCAGACCCGCAACCGCAGCGGCACCGGCCAGGGCAGGGATGAAGGCACCACCTTCAACACCCGCCTGCAGGTGGCCTTCTAGAAGTGCATGCCGCACGCGCGCCGGTCAGAGCAGCAGCAGCGCTCCGATCAACGCCGGCGGCATCACCAGCGCGCCGACGCGCAGGAAGTCGAGCGCGCTGACATGCTCGCCCTCGCGGCGCAGCGCCACCAGCCACAGCATCGTCGCCAGCGAACCGGTGACCGACAGGTTGGGTCCCAGATCCACGCCGACCAGCAATGCGGCACGGGTCTGCGCCGGCAGGTCGGCCATCTGCCCCAGCGAACCGGCGGCCAGGCCGACCGGCAGGTTGTTGGCTACGTTGCTCAGCAGCGCAGCCGCGCCACCGGCCAGCCAGCTGGCCTGGCGTGGAGACGCCTGCGCCACGGCCTGCAGCGCGCTGGCCGCGCTCTGGATGACACCGGTCTGCGCCACCGCTTCCACCAGCACGAACAGTCCCGCCACCAGCGGCAGCACGCCCCAGGACACGTGTCGCAGCAGTGGCAGCGGGCTGCGCCTCTGGCGGATCGCCACCACGGCCACACTCAGCGTGCCCGCACAGAACGTGGTCAGGCCCAATGGCCCGTTCAAGGCGGACGTGACCAGCAACACGGTGCCGGTGAACAGCACGCCCAGTGCGCTCAGTCGGCCGCCGTCGGTCAACGGGCGATGCGCCGGCGCGGCAACCAGCGGCTGGGCGATCTCGCGCCGGTGCACCCAGCGCAGGACCAGATAGGTGGCACCGATCGCCGCCGCCGACGGCAGCGCGAACTGCGCCAGCCACTGCAGCAGCGGCGGCAGGTGCTGGCCGTACACCACCAGGTTGGCCGGATTGGAAATGGGCAGCACGAAGCTGGCCGCATTGGCAATGAATGCACAGACGAACAGGTAGGGCAGGGGATTGGCGCGCGCCGCCTTGCAGGCAGCGTAGACCGCCGGCGTCAGCACTACGGCCGTTGCATCGTTGGACAGGAACACCGTCACCAGCGTGCCGACCAGGAACACCAGGTCGAACAGGCGTCGCCCGGATCCGCCCGCATGCCGCACCGCGTACAACGCGACCCAATCGAACAGGCCTTCGCGCCGCGCCAGTTCGGCCAGCATCATCATGCCGACCAGGAACAGGTAGACGTCGCGGCCTTCGGCCACCGCACCCCATGCGGTATGCAGCGACACCGCGCCCAGCAACGGCAACAGGGCGGCAGCGCCCAACGCCCACACATATTCGGGGATGCGCAAAGGACGGAACAGCAGACCGAGGGTGGCAACGGCGACCGCTGCCCAGATCACGAGGGGGGCTTGGGGGGCGAGCATGGAGTGGGGCTTCAGCGGCACTTGCAGCGACCCCGGCGCAGGTGGGGCCTGGCGCGCGCGATCAGCGGATGGGCGGCCGCTGCAAATCATCGCAGGTTCCGGGTCGCCGCATCATACCGTGCGGCGCGGCTTGGCGACCGCTGCCGTCGACCGCGTTGCAGGTGGGCCGGGGGGCGGCGCCCAGCCCACGTTCAGCACTCAAGCGCGCCATGACTTCAGGCACTGTAGCGTGACTACACATGTAGTCAATCTACGCACACACCCATTGGACGAGATTGCGATGCCAAGATCCTGCTGGTTGTCCTGCGCCCTGGCCCTGGTGTTCGGCATCGCCGGGCCCAGCCAAGCGGCGACACGTGCCGATGCCCTTGCCGCGATTGAGCGCAATGCACGCGCCGCGCATTCCGATGCGGTCCTGGTGATGCATGAGCGGGAGACGCTGCTTGAGCTGAAGCCCGCCGCCGGGCAGGAATCCGTTCACCTGATGTCGGCCACCAAGTCGGTCGTCGCGCTGGCCATTGCATTGCTGCTGGACGAAGGAAAGCTGGCTTCGATCGATACGCCGGTCAGCCGGATCTATCCCGAATGGAAGCAGGGCAGGAAGAGCGCCATTACCGTGCGCATGCTGCTGGACCATACCTCGGGCCTGCAGAACGTGGCGAACGCGGGCGAAGAGCTGGAAGGGGCCCCGGACCTGGTCAAGCTGGCACTGGCTGCCGAGCTGAGCGATGACCCGGGCAACGTGTTCTCCTACAACAACAAGGCTACCAACCTGCTGCCCGGCATTGTCGAGCGCCTGGCAGGCGAGCCTGTGGACGCGTATCTGGACGCGCGGCTGTTCAAGCCCCTGGGCATTGCCCACTACACCTGGATGAAGGATGAGGCAGGCACCCCGCTGGGCATGGCCGGGCTGTCCCTGCGCGCGGCCGATCTTGCCGCCATCGGGCAACTGTTGCTGGACGGAGGCGTGGCACCGGATGGCAGGCGTCTCCTGAGTGAGCAGTCGGTCGCGTTGATGACGACCGAAAGCGCCCGTGCGCCAGATGTTGGGCTGCTGTGGTGGCGGATACCGGCCTGGGAACGGTACCAGCTCAAGCCCCGGCTACGGGATCTGCTGGTGAAAAGGGGCGTGGATGACGACGTACAGCGCGCACTGCAGGCCAGCGCAGGGCGAGTATTCGAAAGCCGCAGCGCACTGGTCGCCTTCCTCGCCAATCAGCTGGGCGCGGACTGGTCCCAGCGCTACGGCAGCCAGATCTCCGCGCGCGGCCTGAAGCTCGCCGATCTCTACGACATCTCACGGGGACCGGTCGTCGGCTTTGCCGCCAACGGCTACCTGGGCCAATACCTGATGATCGTCCCGGAACAGCGCGTGGTCGCCGTGCGTCTGGTTCACCGGCGCGAGACCCACAGCGCTCCACAGGACGACTATCCCTCCTTCTTCGCCGATGTCCTGCAGTTGGCGCGGACACTGCAATAGGCCCTGTCGTCATCATGTCCACGCGCTCTGAACATCCTCCTGGAGCGTTCTTCACTGCCGTGCCGCTAAAAGTGGGATGACATCTTGGCCGCACACCTACTGAAGCATGTTTGATTATCAGGACTGGACCTTCCACGCCAATGGCCGCACGGTAGTGGCGCGGGTAGCGCTGGACGGCGACGGTGGCGGTACCATCAACCGCTACCAGCTGGTGCCGGGGCCGGCGCAGTCGGGGCTGAGCATCAAGGTCGCCTCCCAGGATGAGGCCGCGCAGAAACTGGAGGCCGAGGTGACCAAGCTGCTCGGGCCGGAGTGGTAGCCACGACGCCATGCCGGGCAGGGATCCGCATGGTGACGTCGGGATGACCGGCCCGGGCAACGGGCATCGCGCCGGATGCCCGTTGCGTGAGGCCGCTTACTTGGGCATCAGCACGGTGTCGACCACGTGGATGACGCCGTTGGACTGGCCGACATCTGCAATGCTGATGCCTGCCTTTCCACCCTTTGCGTCGATGACCCAGAGCTTGCCATCGTGGAGCGCCACGGTGAGAGGCTCACCCTGCACGGTCTTCAGGGTGGCCTTGCCGCTGTGCTTGCGCGCATCGGCCAGAAGCTGGGCGGAACTGTAGTTGCCCGGGACGACGTGGTAGGTCAGGATCCGGGTCAGCTGTGCCTTGTTTTCAGGCTTCACCAGTGTCTCGACAGTGCCTGCAGGCAGCTTTTCGAAGGCCGCATTGGTGGGCGCGAAAACAGTGAAGGGCCCGGCGCCGTTGAGGGTGTCGACCAGGCCGGCTGCTTTGACCGCTGCAACCAGCGTGGTGTGATCCTTGGAATTGACGGCGTTCTCGACGATGGTCCTGGTGGGGTACATTTCTGCCCCGCCCACGATGACGGTGTTGGCGGCGAAAACCGAGGAGCCGGACGAAACGAGTACGGCGAAGCCAACTGCGGCGGCGATGCGCTGAAGAGCGTTCACGGTGCGTTCCTTTCTGGATGACCCGCAAGTGCGGGCATTTTTCCTACGTCGGGTGAGCGTGACCGGATGCAGCAACGGCCGAGTCATCAGCTGTTTGGCCCGCAGGCGGTTTTGCTGCGCTGCATGGTGACAACGGCGAACCGCGGTGATTACTCTCCGCAGCAACGCGATGGTAGCGCTACCAGTCGGACGGAGATCCAGGGTCCGGGAGGCTGCCTTCTTTGCCGCGTGTTTGTCCTGGCAGGCTTGAAAAGCAAGTGTAAGTCGCGGCGTGCCCGAGCACCCGTGCTGTTCGGTTTGGAATGCGGGCCACGCCCGTGCGTGCCCCTGGGAGGGGGCGGTACATCCATTCGATCGTATGTCAGAGGGGACTTTCATGAGCACTTGCAGTTTCCGCGGCACCCTGGCCCCGAGGTCCGGTTCATGAGCCGCGCATTGGCGAAGTTCCGGTCCCGGGCCATGTTCACCTTCGTGGGTGGCGCCCTGGTCATCAATCCTGCCTTTGCGCAGGACGCAGCACCGGCGACCGGGCAGCAGCCGCAGAGCCAGTCGCAGCCCACCCAGCTCGATGCAGTGCAGGTCACGGGCATACGCAACAGCCTGAGCCAGGCCATGGACATCAAGCGCGACTCGGCGGGCGTGGTCGACGCGATCAGCGCTGAGGACATCGGCAAGTTCCCCGATACCAATCTTGCCGAGTCGTTGCAGCGCATCACCGGCATCTCCATCGAGCGCCGTGACGGCGAGGGTGCGCAGGTGACCGCGCGTGGCTTCGGCCCCCAGTTCAACATGGTCACGCTCAACGGTCGGCAGATGCCGGGTGCCGATGCATTCGGTGCCTCTGGACAGGTCGCCATCGGCGGTGTCGACGGCGGCACCCGCGCCTTCAACTTCGCGCAGCTGGCCGCCGAGGCCATCAATGGTATCGAGGTCTACAAGACCAGCCAGGCACAGGTGCCCAGCGGCGGCATCGGTGCGACGATCAACATCCTGACCTCGCGCCCGCTCGATCACGCCGGCATCGTGGCCAACGCCGGGGCGAAGCTGGTGTCCGACCAGAGCCAGCCGTTCGACAATGACCTGACACCGGAGCTGTCGGGCATCTTCAGCTACAGCAATCCGGAAAAGACCTTTGGCGTCAGCCTCAGCGCGAGCCAGCAGAAGCGCAAGGGTGGCTCGGTGCAGGCCACGGAGAACTACTGGAACGTGCAGCCGTGGACAGGGTCGATGCCGGGCAATCCGACCGTGGTCAATGCCCCGGCCGTCGGCCAGCTTTACGCGCGGCCCAACGACCTGCGCTACGCGTTCTCCGAATTCGAGCGCGAACGCGTCAATGGCCAGGCCGTGCTGCAGTTCGCACCGACGGACAGCCTGACCCTGACCGTGGATTACACCTACTCGACCAACGAGATCACCGAGAATCGCGGCGAGCAGGGCATGTGGTTGCAGAACAGCAACTACACCAACGTCGAGTTCGACACCAGTGGCGCCGTCGCGACGCCGGTCTACATCCGTGAAATCGCCGGCACCAAGGATTTCGGCCTGGAACAGCAGCGCAGCATGCAGGAATACAAGCTGGGTTCGCTGGGTTTCAATGCCGTCTGGAATGTCAGCGACCGCTTCAAGCTCAGTTTCGATGCGCACAACTCGAAGAACGAGAGCCGCCCGAATGACCCGCTCACCGGCGGTGGTTCGATCTTCATGAGCATCGCCGGCACCAACAACTGCACCCGTGGCCCGCATTGCGGTGGCTCCTGGGTGCAGGAGTTGAACTTCAACAATGGCCTGCCGGTTGGCACCCAGGTCTGGTATCCCAGCACCGCCGATGCGCTCGCCGGGACCAATGGCGTGGTCAATCCGGGCTTCCAGGAAGGCGAGGTCGGCACGCAGGTGCTGCGCGTCAACGCGCAGACCCAGATCAGCGAGATCAAGCAGGCCTGCGTCGATGGCGAATGGAACTTCGACCACGGGCGCTTCCAGTTCGGCGTGGACACCAACAAGTCCACCACCCACCGCATCCAGGCCGCCGAGGCCTACTCGACCCTGGGCGACTGGGGCGTGGCCAACGTGGACCGGGATACCGCCGCAGGCCTGATGGACCTGCTGCAGCCGGTCAGCATCGTCGGCCTGTTCGACGACTACAGTGCCAACAGCTGGCCCGCCTGGCGCGGCAATGCCGGGCAGCTCGCGCAATGGGCATCGCGCGAGTACGGCGTCGGCCTGGGTGTGAACCCGCAACGCGCGGCCGACAACTTCGTGGAAGAGAAGACCAAGGCGGCGTACTTCCAGGTGGAGCTGGACGGGGAGCTGGGTGGCATGCGCACCAACACCCGCCTGGGCGTGCGCTATGAAACCACTGACGTGGTGTCGACCTCGGTCATTGCCGTCCCCGAGTCCATCGAGTGGCAGGCCAACAACGATTTCCGCATCGTGCTGTCCGATGAGCAGCAGCCCTTCACGGAGAAGGCGCGCTACAGCTACATCCTGCCCAACCTTGATTTCAGCATCGACCTCACCGAGGAGCTGAAGGGCCGCGTTTCGTTCGGCAAAAGCATCGCCCGCGCGCCGTATGGCAATCTCTATGCGGGACCCGGGGCCCAGCAGCCGTTCGGCTCGGTGCTGATCGATCCCTCGTCGCGCGCCAGCGGCAACTCGCAGAACCCGAGCCTGAAGCCGCTGGAATCGGACAACCTCGACCTGGGGCTGGAGTGGTACTTCGCCGACGCCAGCTATGTGTCATTGACCTACTGGAACAAGTCGGTCAGCAACTTCATCGGCAACACCGTCGTGCAGGAAAGCCTGTACGGCCTCACCGACCCGACCTCCGGGCCGGATGCGCGGGCGGCGTTGGACTTCCTGACCAGTGGCGCCTGCGTCGCCCAGGTCGGGCCGGCCAATGCCGCTGCCTGCTCGGCCAACGACACCTCGCTGTTCACCGCACTGGCATTGCTGCGCAACAATCCTGCCGGCCTGGGCGCCTACAACGGCACTGATGCGCAGGTGCTGGCCACCGAAGCGGCCTACGATCTGTATGGGCAGCCCAACGACCCGCTGTACCAGTTCAACGTCAATCGCCCGATCAACCAGAACAAATCCAAGCTGCATGGCTGGGAGCTGGGCGGACAGTACTTCTTCGGCGACACCGGCTTCGGCGTGCTGGCCAACTACACCGTGGTCAAAGGCGATGTCGGCTACAACAATGGCGGTGACCCGGGCATCGACCAGTTCTCGCTCACCGGCCTGAGCGACACCGCCAACGCCATGCTGATGTACGAGAAGTACGGGTGGTCGGTGCGCCTGGCATGGAACTGGCGCGACCAGTACCTGATCCTGGCCAACCAGGGCTCCAGCCGCAATCCCTACTATGTGGAGCCGTACGAGCAGTGGGATCTCAGCGTCAACTACGCGCTGGATGACCACTGGTCCTTCAGCCTGGAGGCGATCAACCTGACCGGCGAGGATGTGCGCTGGCGCTCGCGCACCTCGCAGATGATCGTCAAGCTGGCAGACCAGAGCCCGCGCTACATGCTGGGCGTCCGCTACAAGTTCTGAGCCTGGTTGCCGATGCGTCCGGCATGGCACCACTGCCCTCCAGCGGTGCCCTGCCGGGACGGTGTCGCCGCACCTGTCGCGCCTGCGCTACGCTGCCGGCCAGCCACCCCGCACTGGACTGGATACCCTGATGGCCCGCTACGAAATGCTCAACAACATCGCGCATCGGGACCTGAGGGTCGCCACCGGATTCGGGCCGCAGTTCGGCGATGCCGTGGGCATGGTGCCGGCCTATCCCAGCGAGTTCGCCGAACTGCAGCGTGAGTATCCGATCTTCCTGCGCAGGGATACCGGGACGAAGGCGTGGCAGTCCGTGGCCCTGCTGGGTTTCGAACAACACGAGAACCTGTTCCTGCAGGACGGGCGCTGGAATGCTTCCTACCTGCCAGGCGCGGCGGCCAAAGGGCCGTTCCTGATCGGCTTCCAGGAGCACTACGTGGATGGCGTGCTCACCCAGGATTCGGTGATGCACGTGGACCTGGACCATCCGCGCGTCACCGCCGGCGCCGGTGAGCCGGTGTTCCTGCCGCAGGGCGGCAACACGCCCTACCTGGACCACATCGCCGGCGTTCTGCGCGGCGTCCACGAGGGCAGTGCCTTCGCGGCCAGTATGTTCACGATGCTCGACGACTGCGGGCTCATCCAGCCGGTCACGCTCGATGTGCAGCTCGCGCCGCACCACCGGGTGAGCGTGAGCGGATTGCACGGCATCGACCGCGAGCTCCTGGCTGCGCTGGACAGTCCACGCCTGGCTGCGTTGAACCGCGCCGGTTACCTGGAGGGTGCGTACCTGATGCTTGCCTCGCTGCATAACATGCGCCGCCTGATCGCCGAGAAGCAGCGCCGTCTCCGCGTCCAGGACGGCACCGCGCAGGCGGCCAGGAACTGACCGGTGCCGGCCACCCTGCCGATGCGGATGCTGGAAGGCATCGATCCTGCCGCCTTGCCACTGGCTGACCTGGTGGAGGCCGGTGAGCCGGTTGTACTGCGTGGCATCGCCACCGATTGGCCACTGGTCCAGGCCGGGCTGGGCGGGGTGCAGGATGCAATGGCGTACCTGTGCAGCGTCGATGCGGGTGCACCCATCCAGTACTCGTTCGGCGGCGCCGAGATCGGGGGGCGCCCGTTCTACAGCGCGGACTTCACCCGGTTGAACTTCGAAGTGCGGCGCGGCGTGCTGGCCCAGGTGCTGGAAGAGATCGCCATGACGCTGCATGCACCGCAACCGCCCACTTACTACGTGGCCTCGCTGCCGATTGCGCGGGCACTGCTGCCGGGATTCGCGCAGGCCAACGACGCTGGTCTGGCGAAGCAGGGCATCGACGCCACCGCCAGCATCTGGATCGGCAACCGGGTGACGGCCTCGTGCCATTTCGACACACCCGACAACCTCGCCTGCTGCGCGGTGGGGCGGCGCGAGTTCACCCTGTTCCCGCCCGCCCAGATCGACAACCTCTATCCGGGCCCGCTCGATCCCACGCCGGGCGGACAGGTGGTCAGCGTGGTGGACTTCGAACAGCCAGACTTCGATCGGCATCCACGTTTCCGCGAGGCGCTGGCGCACGCGCGCAGTGCGGTGCTTGGGCCCGGCGATGCGATCTTCATTCCCAGCATGTGGTGGCACCATGTACGCAGCCTGGAACCGTTCAACGTGCTGGTGAACTACTGGTGGCGAAGCTCGCCGGCCTGGCTGGGATCCGCGCTGGCGGCGCTGCACCACGCGATGTGGGCCGTGCGTGATCTGCCGGCGCGCGAAAAGCAGGCGTGGGAAGGGCTCTTCCGCTACTACGCATTCGGCCCTGGCGAGCGCGCGGGGCAGCACCTGCCTGACGCCGCGCGCGGGGATCTGGCACCGTTTGACGAGCAGCGCGCCCGCCGCATGCGCGCGATGCTGCTGGGCAGGCTCAACCGTTGAGAGAGGGGCACCATGTTGGATACCCAGAGCACGCCTTCAGGGCGCATCCGCAAGGTGGTCATTGCCGGTGGCGGTACGGCGGGTTGGCTGGCCGGCTGCGCGCTTGCGCACCAGTTCCGTGACCAACTGGAGATCACGCTGGTCGAGTCCGAGCAGATCGGCACGGTCGGTGTCGGTGAGTCCACTGTGCCGCCGATCCGCACCTTCCACCGCTTCCTGCAGATCGACGAGCAGGAGTTCCTGCGCGCGGTGGCCGGCACCTTCAAGCTGTCGATCTCGTTCGAGAACTGGCGCCTGCCGGGCGATCGCTTCTTCCATCCGTTCGGCACCATCGGCCATGGCACCTGGGCGGCCCCCTTCCATCACTTCTGGCTGGACAGCCTGCGCCGCGGCATGCCCTCGGACCTGGGCGACTTCTGCCTGGAGAGCATCGCCTCGCGTGGCGACCGCTTCTCGCTGCACACCCAGCCGCAGGCCAGCTATGCGTATCACTTCGATGCCGGGCTGTATGCGCGGTTCCTGCGCGGCAGGGCCGAGGCCCACGGCCTGCGCCGGATCGAAGGCCGGATCGCCCAGGTCAGGCAGCACGCGCACGACGGGTCGGTGCGGGCGCTGGTGCTGGACGACGGCCAGGTGATCGAGGGCGATCTGTTCATCGACTGCACCGGCTTCCGCGGCCTGCTGATCGAGCAGGCACTGGGCACCGGCTACGAGGACTGGCGCGAATGGCTGCCGTGCGACCGGGCCGTGGCAGTGCAGACCGAAGCGGTGGCGCCGCCGGTGCCCTATACCCGGGCGATCGCCCACGAGGCGGGGTGGCGCTGGCACATCGCGCTGCAGCACCGCGTTGGCTGCGGGCTGGTGTATGACAGCCGCCATCTGTCCGATGACGAGGCCGCCGCGAAACTGCTGCGCGATGCCGGGGCTCCACCCTTGCGCGATCCATGGAAGGTGCCGTTCCGCAGTGGACGCCGGCTGAAGGCCTGGAACAGGAACGTGGTGTCGCTCGGGCTGGCCAGCGGCTTTATCGAACCGCTGGAGTCGACCAGCATCCATCTGACGATCAGCGCGGTAGTGCGCCTGATCCAGCTGTTCCCGTTCGACGGCATCAGTGCGTCGCTGGTGCAGCTGTACAACGATGTCAGCCGCCAGGAAATGGAGCACGTGCGCGACTTCATCATCCTGCACTACCACGCCACGCAGCGCAGCGAACCGATGTGGAAGGCCTGTCGCGAGATGCGCGTGCCCGAGTCCCTGCAGCAGCGGCTGCAGGCGTGGCGCGAGCGTGCGCATGCGTGGCAGGACCCCGGCGAGCTGTTCCGCGTCGAATCCTGGACCAGCGTGCTGCTCGGGCAGGGCATCGCGCCCGGTCCTGCGCACCCGCTGGCGCAGGCCGTGAGTGATGTCGATCTGCGCACCTTGTTGAAGGGCATCCAACGGCCTGTGCAGCAGGCCGCCGCGCAGATGCCGGCGCAGGCGGAGTTCATCGCGCAGTACTGCAGGTCCGGCGTGGACGTGTGGCGTTCGACGGCAGCAAGCGCGTAGCAGGCTTTTGCGTTGCAGCACGCTTTTTCCGCTGCAGCTGGTTACAGTGCGGCAACACCGCTGGCGATGACGCGCGCGGTGGCAACGAGGGGGCCGGACACCACGCCCCCTTTTTGAGTCCACGGAATGGTAGCGCTACCTTTTTGTGATCGGAGGCGGTTTCGATGGGTCTGGTTGCAGGGATCGATGCAGGGACGCAGAGCCTGAAGGTGCTGGTCTATGACCCGCGGAAGCAGGCGGTGGTGGCCTCGGCCGGCGCGCCGCTCGCGCTGGACAGCGGTGCCGACGGCAGCCGCGAACAGGCGCCGGCCGACTGGGTGTCGGCCCTGCGCGACTGCTTTGCCCGGATCGATCTCTCGCTGCGCGCACGCATCGTCGCGCTGGCGGTATCGGGGCAGCAGCATGGGTTCGTGCCGGTCGATGATGCTGGCGAGGTACTGGCGCCGGCCAAGCTGTGGTGCGACACCAGCACCTCGGCCGAATGCATCCAGATCATGGACGCCGTGGGTGGGTTCCAGCGGACCATCGCGCTGGCGGGCAATCCGATCCTGGCCGGCTACACGGCCTCCAAGCTGCCCTGGACCCGGACCCACCGTGCCGACGCCTATGCGCGGCTGGCGACCATCCTGCTGCCACACGACTACCTGAATTTCGTGTTGACCGGGCAGCGGTTCTGCGAGCTTGGCGATGCGTCCGGCACCGGCTGGCTGGACGTGCGCACACGCACATGGTCGCAGGAACTGCTGCGCGCAACCGATCCTGATCGTGATCTTGCTGCCTGCCTGCCGCCGATCGCTGCGCCCGATGCCCTGTTCGATATCGCGCCGAAGGCAGCCGCCGAGTTCGGGCTGCCGGCGGCCGTGAAGATTGCCGTGGGTGGCGGCGACAACATGATGGCGGCGATCGGCACCGGCTGCGTCACGGAAGGGCGGCTGGCGATGAGCCTGGGAACCTCCGGAACGCTGTTTGCGTATTCCGGCTCGCCAGTGATCGATCCGGACGGCGCGTGGGCGGCGTTCTGCTCGTCCACGGGGGGCTGGCTGCCGCTGATCTGCACCATGAACTGCACCGTGGCCACCGAACGCGTGGCCAGCGCCTTCGGTTTCAGCAGCCGCGACGGTGACGCGCATCTTCGCGCAACGCCGCCGGGGGCAGGGGGCCTGCTGATGCTGCCGTTCCTCAATGGCGAACGTACCCCTGACCTGCCGCTGGGCAAGGGCGTGCTGGCTGGCCTGGACATTGCCAATTTCACCCCGGCGCATGTGTACCGCGCCGCCATGGAGGGCGCGACCTACAGCCTGAAGTACGGCTACGACGCCTTCGTCCGCGCGGGCATGCAGTTCGATCGCATCGTGCTCACCGGCGGTGGCAGCAACAGCGCTGCCTGGCGTCAGCTGGTGACTGATGTGTTCGGCCTGCCGGTGGACGTCCCGGTGCAGGCCGAAGGTGCGGCGTTTGGTGCGGCACTGCAGGCGCTGTGGGCGCTCGCCCGGGCGCAGGGAGAGGCCACGTCGATCTGCGACATCACCGCGCGCCACGTCACCGTCGATCCCGCGCTGTCCGCACGGCCGGATCCGGCCCGCAGCGATGCCTATGCACGGGCCTACGCACGCTTCCTCAGTCATCTCGATGCCATCACGCCGCTGCAGCGCGGCTGATGACTCCTCCACGACACCCCGTACAACGACAGGAGCACGCACCATGAGCACGCAGCCCTTCATCGGCGCCAAGGAATACTTCCCCGGCGTCGGCCGCATTCCGTTCGAGGGCAAGGGCTCGGACAATCCGCTTGCCTTCAAGGTCTACGATGCCAACCGGGTCATCGGTGGCAAGACCATGCAGGAGCATCTGCGCTTCGCCGTGTGCTACTGGCACACCTTCTGCAATGCCGGGCACGATCCGTTCGGCCCGGGCACCCGGCAGTTCCCGTGGGAGGCCGCCTCGCCACTGGCCACGGCCGAAGCAAAGGTGGACGCGGCGTTCGAGTTCTTCACCAAGCTGGGGGTGCCGTACTGGTGCTTCCACGATATCGACCTGGCGCCGGATGCCGACGACATCGCCCAGTACCAGAAAAACCTCTCGCATATGGTGGGCCTGGCCAAGGCGCGCCAGGAGGCCACCGGCGTCAAGCTGCTGTGGGGCACGGCCAACCTGTTCTCGCACCCGCGCTACATGAACGGCGCATCGACCAATCCCGACTTCGCGGTGGTCGCGCGTGCAGCCGTGCAGGTCAAGGCCGCCCTCGAGGCCACGGTCGAACTCGGTGGCGAGCACTACGTGTTCTGGGGCGGGCGCGAAGGCTATGCGTCGCTGGCCAATACCCAGATGAAGCGGGAGATCGAGCATTTCGCGCGCTTCCTGATCATGGCACGCGACTATGGCCGCAGCATCGGGC
>Ga0308166_1002914_pt1 | contig 15069 bp, 17 predicted proteins | sample PhyCR2_2_FD_202137 | JGI IMG/M metagenome (GOLD analysis project Ga0308166, IMG submission 202137) | Phyllosphere microbial communities from UC Gill Tract Community Farm, Albany, California, United States - DLSLCC.R2 | ecosystem: Host-associated > Plants > Phyllosphere > Unclassified | place... | reverse complement strand
TCGTGCCCAAGACCGCCGTCAAGCATGTGATCGTCACCGAAGTCGCCGACCTGCTGTCGCCGTTCAAGCGCCTGCTGATCAACAGCGTGATCAAGTACGTGAAGAAGATGGTCCCGGCCTATCACTTGCCCCAGGCCATCAAGTTCAATGACGTGCTCGCCAAGGGCCATGGCCAGCCGGTGAATGATGTCAGCCCGGCCAGCAGCGATGTGGCGGTGCTGCAATATACCGGCGGTACCACCGGCGTGGCCAAGGGCGCGATGCTGACCCACCGCAACCTCGTCGCCAACATGCTGCAATGCAAGGCGCTGATGGGGTCCAACCTCAACGAAGGCTGTGAGATCCTGATCACACCGCTGCCGCTGTACCACATCTATGCCTTCACCTTTCACTGCATGGCGATGATGCTGATCGGCAACCACAACATCCTGATCAGCAACCCGCGTGACCTGCCGGCGATGGTCAAGGAACTGTCGAAGTGGAAGTTCAGCGGGTTCGTCGGCCTGAATACCCTGTTCGTGGCGCTGTGCAACAACGAAGCTTTCCGCAAACTCGATTTCTCCGCGCTCAAGGTCACCCTGTCGGGCGGTATGGCCCTGCAACTGGCGGCCGCCGAGCGTTGGAAGGCCGTGACCGGCTGTGGTATCTGCGAAGGCTACGGCATGACCGAAACCAGCCCGGTGGCCACGGTGAACCCGATCCAGCATATCCAGATCGGCACCATTGGCATTCCGGTACCGTCCACGGTGTGTAAAGTCATCGCCGACGACGGTACCGAGCTGGCGCTGGGCGAAACCGGCGAGCTGTGCGTCAAGGGCCCGCAAGTCATGAAGGGCTACTGGCAGCGCGAAGACGCCACCGCCGAGATGCTCGACAGCGAAGGTTGGCTGAAAACCGGTGACATCGCGATCATCCAGCCGGACGGCTATATGCGCATTGTCGACCGCAAGAAAGACATGATTCTGGTCTCCGGCTTCAACGTCTACCCCAACGAACTGGAAGACGTACTGGCGGGCCTGCCGGGCGTGTTGCAGTGCGCAGCCATCGGCGTGCCGGACGAGAAATCCGGAGAGCACATCAAGATCTTCATCGTGGTCAAGCCAGGCGCCACCCTCACCAAGGACCAGGTGATGGAGCACATGCGCGCCAACGTTACCGGCTACAAGGTGCCCAAGGCTGTGGAGTTCCGTGATGCGTTGCCTACAACCAACGTCGGCAAGATCCTGCGGCGTGAATTGCGTGATGAAGAACTGAAAAAGCTCGGTCTTAAAAAGTAACCCATAAAAAAACCCGCTGATGCGGGTTTTTTTATGGGCGCGCGGTCATCACCATCTGTAGGAGCGAGCTTGCTCGCGAAAAACGTCAACGGTAACGCGTGCTTCCTGGATAAACGCGGTGCCTGTGAGTTTTTCGCGAGCAAGCTCGCGCCTACAAAAAGCCTATCAGGGCAGCCCGTAGGGTTCTTACAGGGTGAACTGCGCAAAGCTCACGCCAGCACCCGCCGGGCGTACATCCTTGAGGAACGAGTCCTTGTCGGCGCTCAGCTCCAGGGTAATCTCCGGCTTGCGCTTGCCCGCATTGCGTACCACCAACCCTTCCAGCTTTTCGCGCAGAAACACCGTCGGCACCTTAAGGTGCAACAACTGGTCAGTCTCGGCGTTATGCATCAGCAGATGGATCCACTCGTACTGGCCCACGGCAATCCGCGCAACGGGCAGGTCGAACCACCAGATGTTGCGCTTGTGGTCCAGGTCGGTGAAATGGCAGTTGTTGACGCCGAGTACGGCACCGCCCAGTTCCTGGTTTCTGCGGGCGATAGCCTGTGCTTTATTGAGTTTCATAACCTTCCTACGGGATCTGTTATTCAGCGTTGCAGCCTGAATGTGCCGGGCATTCTCATGGGTTGGCCGCAAAACATAAAGCCAAACCTGCGGCAGGCGATAAAATGCCTGACGAAAATAATTGAAACTCTGCCGAAGCGCCCTGGGTCAACCTCTACGTAATGACCAAAACCCTCGATTGTTCCAGGAGAAATACCATGAGCAGCACATCGGATAAGGCAAAAGGTTTGGCGAACGAAGCGGTCGGCAACATCAAGCAGGGTGTCGGCAAAGTCACGGACAACGACAAGCTGCGTGCAGAAGGCGTGATCCAAGAGAAAAAAGGTGAAGCGCAGCAAGCAGTCGGGAAAACCAAGGACGCGGTGAAAAAAGCCACCAAATAAGGCGTTCTGCTGGTTTTACCCAGCAGTAGGGCGGCCATCCACGGATGGCCGTTTTTGTGTGAACTGTTGCAACTAAACTTTGGAAATTGTTTCAAAGTCGCCAAATGGGCTACTTTGATGTAGAAAACGGCCCCTGAGTCGCCCACGAACTGAACCTCTTTGCGGCGAAAGGAGACGCTATGATTTTTCCGGTACTCGATGGTCTCAAGCTGCACAAGGTGCTGATACGCACCGTCACGGAATTCGTCGATGACGAGATGCCGACTTACGCCTCGGCACTGGCCTATCAGATGCTGTTCTCGTTGTTCCCCTTCCTGCTATTTCTGATAGCCCTGATCGGTTTCCTGCACCTGCCGGACTTCTTCACCTGGCTGCGCCTGCAGTCGGAGCTGGTGTTGCCGCCCCAGGCGCTGGAGCAGGTCAACCCGGTCATCGACCAGTTGCAACAGTCCAAGGGTGGCTTGCTCTCGGTCGGTATCGTCATCGCGCTGTGGACCGCCTCTGCGGGCGTACGCTTGATGATGAGCGCAATGAACGCCGCGTACGATGTAGTCGAAGGCCGGCCGATCTGGAAGCGTTTTCCGCTGTCGATTTTCTACACCGTTGGCATTGCCGGCATGTTGCTGGCCGCCGCTGCGCTGATGGTGCTTGGCCCGCAGGTCATGGAGTGGCTGGCCGGGCAGATCGGCATGCAGGAGTTCGTCGTCACCCTGTGGACCATCCTGCGCTGGCCATTGATCGTGATCCTGCTGATGTTCGCCGTGGCACTCATGTATTACGTGATGCCGGACGTCGAGCAGAAATTCCGCTTCATTACCCCAGGCTCGGTGTTGGCCGTGGTGGTGTGGATCTTGGCTTCCCTGGGCTTTGGTTATTACGTCAAGACCTTCGCCGACTACAACGCCATGTATGGCAGCATCGGCGCGATCATTGTCCTGCTCCTGTACTTCTATATTTCCGCCGCCGTGTTACTGCTGGGGGCGGAGATGAATGCCGTGATCGAACACATGTCGGCCGAAGGCAAGGACCCAGGTGAAAAGGAGTTTGACGAACCCGGTCACACCGATGAAAAACAGCACGTCTCGGGCCTAGGCCGGGACCACTCCAAGCCCACCCCTGAAGAAGTGCCGCGATGATCCGTGAAATCCTGAAAATGGGCGACGAGCGCCTGCTGCGTATCGCCCCGCCGGTACCGCCGGAAATGTTCGACAGCCCCGAGTTGTGGCAACTGATCGACGACATGTTCCAGACCATGGAACACGTGGGCGGTGTTGGCCTGGCTGCACCGCAGATTGGTGTCGACCTGCAACTGGTGATCTTTGGTTTCGAGGCCAGCGAACGCTACCCGGAGGCGCCTCCGGTACCGCAGACCATCCTGATCAATCCGCTTATCACGCCCCTGAGTCCGGTGCTGGAAGAGGGCTTCGAAGGCTGCCTGTCGGTGCCGGGTTTGCGCGGCGCCGTGAACCGTTACCAGCAGATTCGCTACGAAGGTTTCGACCCCAAGGGCGAGCCGATTGTGCGTTTCGCCGATGGCTTTCATGCGCGGGTGGTGCAGCATGAATGTGACCATTTGATCGGTCGGCTGTATCCGTCGCGGATCACCGATTTCAGCAAGTTCGGGTTTATCGAAGTGATGTTCCCGGAGTTGGATCCGACAGCTGACGAATAAACATCAGGCTTCCTGAGGTCCCAATGTGGGAGGGGGCTTGCTCCCGATAGCGGTGGACCGGTCGACATTTCAGCGACGGACACTCCGCCATCGGGAGCAAGCCCCCTCCCACATGTTTATCCGGCATCATTCAGGTGATTGAGAACCCCATCGCAATCATCGGCTTGTTCCGTTTGTAGCGCACCAACCGCTCGCTGAGGGACTGCGGCAGCAGCGTGTCCTGACTGAACCCCATACGCTGATACAACCCCTCCAGGTCCGGATGGCACAGCAGCCACACCGTACCCTCCACTCCGGCTACCGCCTGTTCAATCAAGCGCGCCGCCAACCCCTGGCCGCGATGGGCCGGGTCGACAAACACCCCCGTCAGCCACTGCCCACCCACCACCGGGCTCAAGCACAAGCCGGCCACGATCTCGCCATCGCGAGCTACCCACAAACGGCCGCCCTTGAGGGCCTTCATCGAAGAGTTGTGGCTGCGGTAAAACTTGTTCAGCAGCGGCCACAGGGGCTCTGCCAGCGGTTCGATGTGCAATGGGGGCATGGGGTTCAGACAAGCGTTATCCAGGGCCGGGGATTATAAGCGCCTTCTGCCGGGCAATAGGTGGTATACCCAGTGCTACATCCCCTGTTAGTGGAGCACGCATCATGGCCAAAGGTATGGATTCAAAGAAAGCCGCGAAGAAAAAGCCGGCAAAAACCGCGGATGAAAAACGCGCCGACAAGAAGACCAAGAAATCCGAAGCAGGCCTGTTCGGTCACTGAGTTACAAGCTTAGAACCAAACAATCTGCAAGATTTTCGCGCCTCATTGCACAGAGCAGGAAACACCTGCTCTGAGCTGCCGATGGCCAACTACCTTGATCTGAGCCACCGCCGGGAAATCCAAGCCCTGGCCGCAAGTTTTACCGCGAAGACCGAATGGCCGACCTGGCTGCTGTTGCTCGGCGTGTATGCCGGCTGGTTCGGTGTGTTGCTTGCCAGCCACTGGCTGGGGCTGTTTTGCAGCACCTTGTTGCTGATCCCGTTGGTGACCCTCTGGCTGTCGCTGCAACACGAGTTGCTACACGGCCATCCCACTCGTTTGCCGTGGGTGAACAAACTGCTCGGTTACGCGCCGTTTGCCGTTTGGTACCCCTACACCCTGTACCGTGACAGCCACCTGTTGCATCACCACGACGAAGACCTGACCCTGCCCGGCATCGACCCGGAAAGCCGCTACCTTAACCAACAGCAGTGGGACGCCAGCTCGCGCCTGCAACGCAGCGTGCATTGGCTGACCAAGACCGTAGTCGGTCGCTTGCTGCTGGCGGCACCCTTGGCCATCAGCCGCTTACTGCGCGATCAATGGCAACGCCTGCCAGAGGTTTGGCCGATGTGGCTGGCCCACGGCGCCGTGACCCTGTTGATGCTGGGGTTTATCGCCCATTACAGTGTCTTGCCGGTGTGGCATTACCTGCTGCTGGTCAGCGTGCCGGCCTTGTCGCTGGCGTCGATCCGTTCCTACTATGAACACCGCCCCCACCCCCGGCCGGAACAACGCACGGTGCTCAACGAAGCGTCCTGGGCCTGGCGATGGCTGTTCCTAAACAACAACCTGCACCTGGTGCACCACGACCTGCCCAAACTTCCCTGGTTCTTGCTGCCCAGGGTATATCGCGCCCGTCGCGAACAGTGGCTCGCGCGCAGCGGTGGGTTCCTGGTGCAGGGCTACGGCCAGTTGATCAGCCGCCACGGCCTCAAGGCCATCGACAGCCCCCGGCACCCTTTTGCCTGAGAGATGCCCATGAGTGAGCACTATGCCGAGTTGCGCATGTATGTCGCCCCGGAGCCCGTCGAGCAAGCCAATCAACAGTGGCTTGTGCGCAGCATTGAACGCCTGGGCCTGCGTCGCCTCAACGCCGACCACCTCGACTTGCCCGGCCTGTGGCTGGCGCCTGAATTGCTCGTCACCCAAACCTGCGGCTACCCGTTGATGACCCAGCTGCGTGGCCAGGTTCGCGTCATCGGTCGCCCCGGCTACGAGCTGCCCCATAGCAGCAATGGCGAACACTGCAGCCTGTTGCTGAGCCGCGCTGACAACCCGCGCATCACCCTGGCGCAGTTCTATAACAGCCGTGGGGTGATCAACGGCCACGATTCCAACAGCGGCATGAACCTGCTGCGCCACTGCCTGGCACCGTTGCAGCGTGACGGGCGTTTTTTTGCCAGCGTCGCCATCAGCGGTGCCCACCGTGAGAGCCTGCGCTGGCTGCGCGAAGATCGCGCTGACCTTGCCGCAATCGACAGCGTGACCTACGACTACCTGATGCGTTTCGCACCCCAGGAAGTCGCGGGTTTGCGCATCGTTACCCGCAGCGCACCGAGCCCCACCTTGCCCTATATCGGCCCACGAGGCTTGAGCGGTGTGCAGGTGGAACGGGTCCGCGAGGCGATGAACCTGGCATTGCAGGATTTGCCGCAGGTAGTGGAAACCCTCGGTGTGCACGCGGTACTCCCCGCCGCTGAAGACGACTATCAGGTGCTGTTGGATTACCAACGGCAGGCCGCCAGTGTTGGTTACACAGTGCTAGAATAAGGTTATATAAAAATGCATTTTAAGTATTATTAAAGAATAAGCGGCCTTGCTAGGATCGCTTCACCGGAACACCGGACATAACGCGCAACCTACTCGAAAGGAGCCACTATGTCCGGCGCCGACACCTCTCATCGCGCTTACGTAGGCGCATTGTTCCACCGCCATTACGCCTGGCTGTGCAGCCGCTTGTATCGTCACCTCGATTCCCGTACACACGCTGAAGACATCGCCGCCGACACCTTTGTCCAGCTCCTGACCGCACTCGACGGCGTCCCGATCCGCCAGCCCCGCGCCTTGCTCACCACGATTGCCCTGCGCCTGATGTATCAGCTGTGGCGGCGACGTGACCTGGAGCGTGCCTATCTCGATGTCCTGGATAACGATGAAGGCTTTAGCGTGCCGTCCCCCGAAAACCTGGCCCAGACGTGCGAGTCGCTGCAGGCCGTCGACCAGTGGCTCGACGGCCTGCCGGCCAAGGTCAGGGCGACGTTCCTGTTGTCCCGACTCAATGGCCTGACGTACCCCGCGATCGCCGCCGAACTGGGAATTTCCCAGCGCTCGGTCAGTGATTACATGGCCCGCGCCCTTAACGGCCGCCTGCGGTTGCGCCTGGAATGAATGCCACGTCTGACTCACTGCACACGGCCAACCCGCTCACGATCACGACCATGAGGCAATCCATGAAAAAACTGAAAAACCTGCTTGGGGGTTCGCTGCTGGCGCTCACCGTCCTGGCCCAGCCTGCGCTCGCCGCCGAACCTCCCACCCTGCGCATCGGCTACCAGAAAAGTTCGGTGAGCATGGTGCTCGCCCGTGAGCACAAGCTCTTCGAAGCTGCGCTGCCCGGTACCCAGGTGCAATGGACCGAATTCCTCGGCGGCCCGCCGCTGATCGAGGCACTCAATGCGGGCAGCCTGGACATCGGTAATATTGGTGACATTCCGCCGATCTTTGCCCAGGCGGCTGGCATCGACTTGCAGTACTTCGCCGTCGAGCCCAATGAGGGCAAGACCGAAGCGGTGCTGGTGCCCAAGGCCAGCACGGTGCAGAACGTCGCTGAGCTCAAGGGCAAGCGCGTGGCGTTGCTCAAGGGCTCCAGTGCACACAACCTGTTCCTCAAGAGCCTGCTGCGCGCCGGTTTGCAATGGAAGGACGTGAACGTGGTGTACCTGTCGCCTTCCGACGGCCGTGCCGCCTTCGAACAAGGCAAGGTTGATGCCTGGGTAGTTTGGGACCCGTACTACTCGGCCGCGGTGGTCGACGGCTCCGCTCGCGTGCTGGGTGATGGTCAGGGTCTTAACCCGGCAGGCAGTTTCTTTGTGGTCAACGGCCCGTTCGCCCAGCAACATCCCCAGGCCATTGCCGCCATTATCCAGACCCTCGGCAAGGCGCAGCGCCTGTCACTCGACCAACCCGATGAAAGCATCGCGTTGATGGCCGGCACCCTTGGCCTGCCACCGGCGGTGGTCAAAAGCTACTTCGAGCATCGCTCGCCCGCGCCGATCCGTCCGTTACAGGCGATCGACATCGCCAACCAGCAGCGCACGGCCGACCTGTTTTTCGCCAACGGCCTGATCCCGAAAAAGGTCGACGTGCAGCAGATTGTCTTCAAGCCCGAATAAGCCCCCTTTCATCGATTGAGCGCATTTCAGAACATGGGGTGCGCGCCGCCAGCGCCCTGCTGGCAATGCTGGCTGATTAGTGGCCTTGCATAGCGCCAAGCCCTGTCTATGCTCACCCGGGACCGTTAATGATGCTTGGCCTATAAAGCGTTTTGAATGGTTATTTCCCCGTGAAGGTTTACCAACACAAGAATGGAATGCGCCGTTCAGGCGCCGGGACTCAAGGGTGATCTGACCATGTTCAACCGCCAGCACAAATCCGACCTGCAAGAAATCCAGCGTTTTTCCTGTGCCCTCACCGAAGCCAATGCCAAGCTCGCAGCCATCAGCCGTTCCATGGCGATGATCGAGTTTGATCGCACAGGCGTGATCCTCGAAGCCAACGAAAATTTCTGCAAGAGCATGGGTTACAGCGTCGATGAGATCCGCGGTAAACATCACCGCATTTTTTGCGATGAGGCCTACACCCACACCGACGAATACAGCAAATTATGGCGCGACCTGGCGCGGGGGGAAGCGCTCAGCGGCACCTTCATGCGTTTGAACAAGCGCGGTGAAGAGGTATGGCTTGAAGCTAGCTACATGCCGGTGCTGGACAGCGACCATCAGGTGCGCAGTGTGATCAAGGTGGCGTCGGATATTTCCGCGCGAGTACACCATGAACACGAGAACCAAAGCCTGATCGACGCCATCAGCCGCTCCATGGCAGTGATCGAGTTCACCCCACAGGGTCAGATCCTCAACGCCAACGACAATTTCCTGCGCACCGTGCAGTATTCACGTGAGGAAATCATCGGTCAGCACCACAGCATGTTCTGTCATCGCAATGAAGTGGAGTCGCCGGCCTACAAAGCCTTTTGGGCCTCACTCAATCGTGGCGAATACCACTCCCATCGCTTCGAGCGTAAAAACAAATACGGCAAGACCCTGTTTCTGGAGGCGTCCTACAACCCGATCTTCGATACCAATGGGCGCATGTACAAAGTGGTGAAATTTGCCAGCGACATCACCGACCAGGTCACCACCCTGCGCACCGCCGCTGATTCGGCCCACGCCACCTCCGTACAAAACGACGCCTGCGCCCGCAAGGGCTCGCAGGTGGTGCAGCAAACGGTACAGATTATCGAGGCCATCTCCAGCGACTTGAACCAGGCTGCCCACAGCATCAATGCGGTCAACAAACAGTCCGACATCATCGGCGCCATCGTGCAGACCATCCGCAGCATTGCCGAACAAACCAATATGCTGGCGCTCAACGCCGCGATTGAAGCGGCGCGGGCTGGTGAGCATGGACGTGGGTTCGCAGTGGTGGCCGATGAAGTGCGCAGCCTCGCGGCCCGCACCAGCCAGGCGACGGTGGAGATAGTGGAGGTGGTGCGCAAGAACCACGACCTGTCATTGAGTGCGGTGACGAGCATGCAGTCGAGCTTGAGCCGCACGGGGCTTGGGGTGGAACTGGCCAACGAAGTGGGGCAGGTGATCCTGGAGATCCAGGAAGGCTCGCGGCATGTGGTGGATGCAATCAGTCAGTTCAATTCGACGCTGCAACTGCAATAGCTGCAAAGCTGTCTGTAGGAGCGAGCTTGCTCGCGAAAAACTCAAGACCGCCGCGTTCATTCTGGATGTGCGCGTCATCGTTGACGACCTTCGCGAGCAAGCTCGCTCCTACAGAGGATGGCCTTAGATCGCGGCCAGGGTTTCTTTCACCACCTGTGCCTGCGGGTCAGTCGTTTTCGCCGCTACCTGCTGCTCTTGCTGCTGCTTGAACCGCTCGGACACTTCCTTGGCAAAGGCCTGTTGTTGCTCGGCCGGCAGGGCGTTCAGCTCCTCCAGGGTCAGGCCCCGTTCTTTGAGCAACTGGTCACGGATGCGTTCGGCTGGCGTTTTAGTCATGTAATCGGTGAATTCACTGCGTGCTGACCCGGCAGCGTTGCTTGCCGGTACATCGCTATTGGGCGCCGTGGCTTGCAGTTGCACACGGGTCTTGGCGAAGGCCTCGTCGATACGGTCGCCGGCCTTGTCCAGCGCCTTCTGCGCTGCCGGTAGCGTGACGTTTTGCTGCGCAACTTGCAGGGCACCGCTGTAAAGCGCGCTGGCGGCGGCGTTGGCGGGGTCCATGTCGGGGCGCTTGAGTTGCTGGACGGTCGATATGGCTTGAGTGTTGTTGTTAACCAGCATGATCGGTCACCTGTGCAAATGGTCGGTGCGACAGCTGGAGCAAAAAGTGTGCCGACGATCCAACACAGTAGCGGCGGGTAGGCGGACGCTTCAGGCGGCAAGCGATGACCGCGTAGAGACCAATCGTTGCCGCTGGCTAGCTGTTTTGTACGGTGCGAATATCAAACGAGCCATTGAACGAATGGTCCGTGCCTTCGACATCAGCAGTGATTTCGAAAGTGCCGGCTGCATAGCCTGTATTCCCGTCATAGCTGCGCAAGTCAAGCGTGCCGCTCTTTGCACGGTAGGAGGTGCGATGGCCGAAGGCTGTTTCTCGGAAATAGCTGACGTTAACGTCTCTTGGCCAAGGTTGAGGCACGGTAATCGGACCTGGGGGCTGATCCTTGGGAAAGTCGATTTGAATGCCAATAAAGTCGCCACCCTGACTGGGCTGGCGTCCATCCAGGGCGATCCAGCGTCCGGTACTGGATTGGCGATACACGACGTTGCTGGTATCTATTTCACCTTCGAACCCTGTGGATTTAAGCCATCCTGCTGAAGCGTGTTCGCTCTGGTCCATGTTCAATCCGGGTTACCTTCCAATGGCGGCCCACCACGGGAACGCCTGGTCATCAGTAAAGCGGCAATGGGGCATTACGATCTACTGTCAAAGTTGACAGTAGAGTCACTCCACTGACGGACGGTATCGAGCGCCGACGGTGGTCAATGGGCAATATTTTCCAACGCCAGATTACGCGTACGCGGCCCGAACCAACTGATGGTGATCATCACGATCAACATGCTGCTGGCGATAAATGCCAACACCCCCGGCGTGCCTAAGTGTTCGAGGATGAAACCGATCAGCAAACTGCTGAACACCGTAGACAAGCGGCTGAACGAATAGCAGAACCCCACCGCCCGTGCGCGGATATTGGTGGGGAACAATTCGCTCTGGTAGGAGTGGTAACTAAAACTCAGCCAGGCATTGCAGAAGGTGATCATCACCCCGCAGAACACCAGCCCCAGCGCGGTGGTTTGCAGGGCGAACAGGCTACCGAATATCACCGCGCCCATGGCCGAGCCAACGATCTGCCATTTGTTTTCAAAGCGGTTGGCCACCTTCACAAACAGCAACGGCCCCAGCGGGTAGGCGAGGGTGATGATAAAGGCGTACATCAAGCTGTGCGTCACGCTCACGCCCTGGCCCGACAGCAGTGCCGGCAACCAATTGCCAAAGCCGAAAAAACCGATGGCCTGGAACACATGGAACACGATCAGCATCAAGGCGCGGCGCCGGTAGGGCGGTTGCCAGATATCGGCGAAACGCCCGCTGCCCTGAACGCTGATGGCTTCGGGTTGCGGCTCATCCAAGGGCTTGCCGTGATCTTTCAGGCAGCGTACTTCCAGTTTGTCCATGATCGCACCGGCTTCTTCGAAGCGGCCTTTCTGCGCCAGCCAGCGGGGTGATTCCGGCAGGCGCTTGCGCAGTTGCCAGATAAACAGCGCAAACACTGCGCTGCTCAACACCACCCAGCGCCAGCCGGAGATGCCGAACGGCGCCTGGGGCACCAGCCACCACGACATCAAGGCCACAGCCGGCACCGATAGAAACTGGATAAAAAACGCGAAGGCAAACGCCGAACTGCGCATGCGCTTGGGCACCAGTTCCGAGAGGTAGGCGTCGATGGTCACCAGTTCGATGCCCAGGCCTATGCCCACCACAAAGCGCATGCAGATGATGCCCAGGGCGGAGGTTTGAATACCCATCAGCACCGTGGCGACGGTGTACCAGATCAATGCAAAGGTGAAGATTGCCCGGCGTCCGAAGCGGTCGGCGATGGGGCTGAGCAGGCTGGCGCCGAGGAACAGGCCGAGGAAGGTCGCCGAGGCGAACGCGGCCTGGTCCGAAAAACCAAACACGCCCTGGCTGCCGGTATAGAAAATGCCGTCGCTGATCAGCCCGGGGCTGATATAGGCGGTCTGGAACAGGTCATACAGCTCGAAAAAACCGCCGATGGACAGCAGCGCCACCAGGCGCCACACGGTGGCCACGGCGGGCAGGCGATCAATGCGTGCGCTGATATGCGCGGCGCGGAGTGGGTCGAGGCCGTCGGTGGTGGATTGGGCGGGCATGGTGAAAACTCAGTAAGTGATGGGGATTTCAAATACCTGGAACGCATCATCCAGCGGTTGATAGCCCAGCACACGTGTGGTTTCGCTCAAGTCCAGACGCTTGAAGCGGTTGTTGGAAATACCGTGGGCAATCAGGTGCTTCACGCCGACGGTTTCCACTGAGCGTTGCAGCAGTTGCACGGCATCCCGCGGGCTGAGCCAGGCGCTGAGGTCGCGGGCGTTGTTCAGGTCGTGGGTTTCGGAGAATTCAAAGGCACCGATACGCAGGGCGATGGTCGACAGCGGCGTCTTGGCCGCGTAGTAGCCACACAACGCCTCGCCGTAGCATTTGCTCACGCCGTACATATTGGCGGGCATCACCTGCATGCCGGGAGTGATCTGTCGGTCCACCGCATAGCCTTCGATGGTTTGCGCGCTGCTGGCGAACACCAGGCGCTTTACACCCGCTGCCACGGCGGCTTCGAACAGGTAGGTGGTGGCGAGGATGTTATTGGGCAGCAGTTCGTCGAACGAGGCGCTGGCATGGGGGATGCCCGACAGATGCACGATCACATCGATGCCTTCGAGCAGGGTCGCCAGGCTGGATTTATCGCTGAGGTCGGCGTGTACGAAGCGGTGTTCACCCAGGTCGAAATCCGGCGCGATGCGGTCAGTGAGCGTGAAGCAGTAGCGATCTTTCGAGGCCTGGAAAAATGTCTTGCCGATTCTGCCGCAGGCGCCGGTGAGTAGTACGTTGAGTCCGTTCACGTGGTGATCCCTGTGCTTAGTTGTGGCCGTCGAGGGCAAAGGTCTTGAAGCCGGCGTGCTGGCTGAGCCGCTGATAGTAGGCGGCAATGGCGGGGTAGGGTGGACGCTGCATGGGCGTTGCCTGCCAGCGGTGTACCGAGAGGCCGATGAGGATATCGGCGAGGGTGAATTCCTCCCCGGCCACATAGGCACCGGTCCTGGCCAGTTGTTGTTCGAGAATGCCCATCTTGTCGTTCCAGAGCTGCACTGCGGCGGCGATTTGCGCTGCGTCGAGACCGTCGGGGTTGTTGCGTACCAATGCGGTGAAAGCGTCGCTCCAGGCGCGATTGAGTTCCACGGCTTGCCAGTCGATCCATTGCTCGACACGCGCCCGGGGGGCGGGCTCGACAGGCAGCAGGTCGTGGCGTTGGTACAGGCCGACGAGGTAGCGACAGATGGTGTTGGACTCCCACAGCACGCCGTGGTCGTCGATCAGCACAGGTATCTGCGCGTTGGGGTTCAGCGCGAGGAACTCGGTGGACTGCGTGGGCTTGAAGCCGATGCCCCAGTCTTCACGCACGTAGTCGATACCCAGTTCCTGGCAGGTCCACAACACTTTGCGCACGTTGATGGAGGAGGTGCGGCCCAGGATTTTCAGTGAGTGTGCCATTGAGCTTCCCTGCGATCATGAGTGCCAGGGGCCAATTTACCAGACGTTTGGGAGCTATAGCGAGGATAGGCAGTGATCAGAAAAGGCAGGCACTTGCCTGACTATGCGCAGTGCTGCCTTGAGGTGGACGGATGTGTAAGCGGTTATGGAGTCGCATTGAAATTTTTAATGTAGTACTCACCGCGTTCGACGGTAATAATTTTTTCTCGGTCGTCGGCTTTGGCGGCTATGAAGGCAAATTTTGCTTCAAGGATATTATCTTCGTTGCTGACAATTTCAAATGTTCCCGAGATGGCCGGATATGGATCCGAACCCCCGTTAGGGTTAGGCACGTTATAAATAACTTGAACATGCTCCTCCTTCTTGGAATGGGAAAGTTTATAGCGGCCTGGTGTGAAGCTCTTGTCTATTTCGAATGCAATAAAATGGCTGTTTTGTATGAATGCCAGTGTGGTGTTTTTTGTGCCAGGGAATGTATTCAGGTGGAGAATGTTGTGAGAATCAAAACTCTCGTTAGTCTCTTTCAGGAAGCCAGTGATTTTATTGGGTAAATTCATAATGAGTCTCCTTGAGGGCAATGAGTATGCGAGGGGGCTGCCCCTGATATTTAGGCCGCATACACCATGCAGGTCTACTGTCATTTATGACAGTTCTCTGGAGCGACCGATGAGCGGTAAGCGTACGTTGAAAACCGCCGGTTGAAAGGCGCTGGTGATTTGGTCGACGTTTGTCTGTCCTCTGAGTCGACAGATACAGGGAGGCTGCTTTACATCAGGCTGACGTGCTTATTGGGCCGAGCCTCCCCTTACTACTAGGCCAGCGGTACTTGTTGGTTCATGGCTTTGCCTACCAGCAATACACTCAGCTCGCTCAATTGATGCATGGCCAGCGCTACATCACGGTGCTTGCCGGTGAGGTCATCGGACAGGTCAAGCAGCAAGGCACTTGCCGCGATGTCAGCCGCTTCCTACAGCCGTCCTACGTACTCTCGCGCACCTGCAACTCAAACCCCATATCCACCACCGGTTTGGCAATCTTGTTGCCCGCCATGATCGTCAGCAAATGCTCCGCCGCACGTCGACCAATCGCCTCGCGTGGCGTGCTGATGCTGCTCAGGCGCGGCACCATGAATGACGACGCGGGCAAGTCGTTGAAGCCCAGCACCGCGACACGCTCCGGCACCTTGATGCCGTGGCGCAGGGCTTCGAGCAGGGCGCCCTGGGCCAGGTCGTCGTTGCCGAAGAAGATCGCATCCACATCCGGATGCGCCGCCAGCAATTGCAGGAAC
>Ga0308166_1002912_pt1 | contig 15078 bp, 14 predicted proteins | sample PhyCR2_2_FD_202137 | JGI IMG/M metagenome (GOLD analysis project Ga0308166, IMG submission 202137) | Phyllosphere microbial communities from UC Gill Tract Community Farm, Albany, California, United States - DLSLCC.R2 | ecosystem: Host-associated > Plants > Phyllosphere > Unclassified | place... | reverse complement strand
ACCGAGGTTTATGAGAAACAAGAGACTGGCCCTGCAGCGGGCTGAGCTGGCATACTTGCGCCCATTTGCGGAGAAAGCAGCGTGCTTATTGGCTACATCAGGGTGTCAACAAATGACCAGAACACGGACTTACAGCGGATTGCGCTGCAGAGCGCAGAATGTGAGCTAATTTTCGAGGACAGAATAAGTGGCAAAACCAGCGAAAGGCCGGGGCTGAAAAAGGCGCTGCGTTGCCTGCAGCCTGGCGATACGCTGATTGTGTGGAAGCTCGACCGGCTCGGCAGGAGTATGCGCCACCTGGTCATGCTGACGGAGGAGCTGCGCGAACGTGGCGTTAACTTCCGCAGCCTGACCGACAGTATTGATACCAGCACGCCAATGGGGCGATTTTTCTTTCACGTCATGGGCGCGCTGGCTGAAATGGAGCGCGAGCTGATAATAGAGCGCACCCGCGCGGGGCTGGCGGCTGCACGGGATAAAGGGCGCATCGGCGGCAGACGTCGCGTAATGACCCCGGACGTTATCGGCCGCGCTGAAAGAATGCTGGCGAACGGCGCGACGCTGCAGCAGATTGCTCTTGTGCTGGAGGTGTCAGTAAAAACCCTTTACCGGTACATTCCGGCCGACAGGCAGCGCCAGATTATTAATTCTGTCTGCTGACTGACCAGCAAACCCCCATCAGATGCACGGCTAAGCCTGACCTGACACCCTGAGCACACCCTCAAAACGGAGTGCATCAGATGTCTGATTATCATCATGGTGTCCGTGTCGTCGAAGTCAACGACGGCACGCGCACCATTACAACAGTATCAACAGCAATCGTCGGCATGGTCTGCACCGCGCAGGATGCGGATGCGGCAACCTTCCCGCTGAATACGCCGGTACTTATCACCAACGTGCAGGCCGCCGTCGGCAAGGCTGGCAAAAAAGGCACGCTCGCAGCAGCGCTGCAGGCTATTGCTGACCAGTCAAAACCCGTCACCGTTGTGGTGCGCGTGGCCGAAGGCGCGGACGAAGCCGAAACAACGTCCAACATCATTGGCGGCACCGACGAGAATGGTCAGTACACCGGCATGAAAGCGCTGCTTGCTGCGCAGACGCAGCTCGACGTCAAGCCGCGCATCCTCGGCGTGCCCGGGCTGGATTCACTGGAGGTGGCAACCGCGCTGGCGAGCATTGCGCAGCAGTTGCGCGCCTTCGCCTACGTGTCAGCGTGGGAGTGCAAAACCATTTCCGACGCCCGCCTGTACCGCCAGAACTTCAGTCAGCGTGAAATCATGGTGATCTGGCCTGACTTCCTCGCCTGGAATACCGCGGCTAACAAATCCGACGTGGCTTACGCGACCGCCCGTGCACTGGGCCTGCGCGCCAAAATCGACAATGACACCGGCTGGCATAAAACCCTGTCCAACGTCGGCGTTAACGGCGTGACCGGCATTTCTGCTTCAGTGTTCTGGGATCTGCAGCAGACCGGCACCGACGCCGACCTGCTCAACGAGGCGGATGTTACCACGCTCATCCGTAAGGACGGTTTTCGCTTCTGGGGTAACCGCACCTGCAGCGACGATCCGCTGTTCCAGTTTGAGAACTACACCCGCACGGCGCAGGTGCTGGCCGATACCATGGCCGAGGCGCACATGTGGGCGGTAGACAAGCCGCTGACGCCGGTACTGGTTCGCGAAATCATTGCAGGCATTAACGCCAAATTCCGCGAGCTGGTGAGCGCCGGTTATCTGATCGGGGCATCCGCCTGGTACGACGAAAGCGCCAACGATAAAGACACCCTGAAGGCGGGCAAGCTCTTTATCGATTACGACTACACGCCGGTACCGCCGCTGGAAGATTTAACCCTGCGCCAGCGCATTACCGACACCTATCTGGCGAACTTCGCCGCATCCGTAAACAGCTGAGGAACCGGATAAATGGCACTGCCACGCAAACTGAAGGCCATGAACCTTTTTAACGACGCTAACAGCTATCAGGGCGTCGTGACCGCCGTCACTCTGCCGAAGCTGGCCCGCAAGCTTGACCCGTTCCGCGCGGGCGGCATGAGCGGCGCGGCGCACATCGACAACGGCCTGGAAGATGACGCGCTTGATATTGAGTGGAGCATCGGCGGCATGGATGACCTGGTGCTTACGCAGTGGGGTGCGACTGTCGTGCCGCTGCGCTTTACCGGCTCTTACCAGCGCGACGATACCGGCGAGGAAATCGCGGTAGAGATTGAGGTGCGCGGTAAGCATCAGTCGTTTGATTTCGGCGAAGCCAAACAGGGCGAAGATACCGAGACCAAAATCACCAGTAAAAACACCTATTACAAGCTGACGTTTAACGGCAAAGAGCTGATCGAAATCGACACCATCAACATGGTGGAGAAGGTCAACGGCGTTGATCGCCTTGAGCAGCGCCGTAAAAACATCGGCCTGGTATAACCCCGGCGCCGGCGTCATGAGGCGCTGGCTCTGCCTGACTACAGTGAACAGAGATAATGAACATGGAAAATAGTGAACATACCGTCGTACTTGAAACTCCGATTAAGCGCGGTGATACCGTGATCAGCCTGGTTGAGCTGATTAAGCCTAACGCCGGCGCGCTGCGTGGCGTGCGCCTGTCAGACCTTGCAGGCTCCGACGTGGACGCGCTGATGATGGTGCTGCCGCGTATTACTCAGCCGTCGCTGACGAAAGCCGAGTGCAACAACCTTGATCCGGTCGACCTGATTGCGCTCGCTGGTAAGGTGATCGGTTTTTTGTCGTCGAAGTCGGCGGAATAGAATGGCCCCCCGGTCTGACGGTTAATGACCTGATGGCCGACATTGCCACGATATTTCACTGGCAACCCTCCGAGATGTACGACATGCCGCTGGCCGAGCTGATGGGCTGGCGGCATAAAGCCTTTATCCGCAGCGGAGCAACCCCGGATGAGCAATAACCTCAAGGTGCAGGTGCTGCTGAAAGCGGTGGACCAGGCGACCCGGCCGTTTACCGCAGTGCGCAAAGAAACCCGCAGGCTGTCAGGCGATATCCGCGAAACGCAGAACAGCATCAAAGAGCTCGACGCGCAGGCGGCGAAAATTGACGGCTTGCGTAAAGCAAATGCGCAACTGGCCGTGACCGGGCATGCGCTTGAAAAGGCGAAGCTCGAGGCAGAACAGCTTGCTACCCAGTTTAAAAACACCGAGCGGCCAACGCGTGCGCAGGCGCAGGTGCTTGAATCGGCAAAGCGCGCAGCTGATGGTCTGCAGAAGAAATACAACAGTCTTACCGAGTCGGTTAAACGCCAGAATCATGAGCTGGATGCGGCGGGCATCTCCACCAAAAGCCTGAGTAGCGAGCAGCAGCGCCTTAAATCCGCCTCGGCGCAGGCAACGGTCAGCCTGAATCGACAGAAAATGGAGCTGCAGCGCCTGAGTCAGCAGCAGGAGCGGCTGAACCAGATAAGCGATCGCTACCGGAAAGGACAGGAGCTGTCGGGAAAAGTGCGCAACATGGGCGCGGCTGGCATCGGTGCCGCCACGGTCGGCGGTATGGCGGCGACGTCACTGCTGATGCCGGGCTTTGAGTTTTCACAGAAGAACTCCGAGCTACAGGCCGTGCTCGGCGTGGCGAAAGACTCAAAGGAGATGATCGCACTGCGCGCGCAGGCGCGTCAGCTGGGTGATACAACCGCCGCCTCTGCCGATGATGCGGCAGGCGCGCAAATCATTATCGCCAAAGGCGGTGGTGATGCCGCTGCTGTTGAAGCGGTTACGCCGGTTACGCTCAATATGGCGCTGGCAAACAAGCGCACGATGGAAGAAAACGCCGGGCTGCTGATGGGGATGAAATCAGCTTTTCAGCTCACTAATGACAAGGTTGCACACATCGGCGACGTGCTGTCGATGACCATGAATAAAACGGCCGCTGACTTTGACGGGTTGAGCGATGCGCTGACCTACGTCGCCCCGGTAGCGAAAAACGCGGGCGTCAGCATAGAACAGGCTGCAGCGATGGTCGGCGCTCTGCACGATGCCAAAATCACCGGCTCAATGGCCGGTACGGGAAGCCGCGCCGTACTGAGCCGGCTGCAGGCGCCGACTGGTCAGTCATTCAAGGCTATCAATGAGCTGGGAATTAAAACGGCAGACGGCAAAGGAAATACCCGTCCGATCTTCACCATTCTGAAAGAAATGCAGACGAGCTTTGACCGTCACAGGCTGGGAACAGGTCAGCGCGCCGAGTACATGAAAACTATCTTTGGCGAGGAGGCCAGCTCATCGGCCGCCGTGCTGATGACCGCCGCCTCAACCGGCAAGCTCGACCAGCTGACTGCTTCGTTTAAAGCCTCTGATGGTAAAACGGCCGAGCTGGTCCAGGTGATGCAGGATAATCTCGGCGGCGATCTGAAAGAGCTGCAGTCTGCTTATGAGGCTATCGGCACCGACCTATTTGATCAGAACGATGGCGCGCTACGCACGCTCACCCAGGACACCGCGGCGCTGCTGCTTAAGGTTGATGGCTGGATTAAAGCTAACCCTGAGCTGGCAGGTGGGATTGCAAAAGTCGCAATGGTCGGGCTGATTCTGGCTGGTGCGCTGGGCGCAATCGGGCTAATAGCCTGGCCGGTGATTGCGGGCGTGAATATCTTGATTGCCGGGGTGGGCTTCCTCGGTGCGGCATTCAGCATCGCGGGCGGAGCTATTACGACAGCGCTCGGCGCTATCACACTGCCAGTTGTGGCAGTCGCGGCGGCAATCGTGGCCGGTGCGCTACTGGTACGCAAATACTGGGAGCCCATCAGCGCCTTTATTAGCGGATTTGCCGATGGGTTTACGGCTGCGATGGGGCCGATTGGTGATGCGTTCGGAAGCCTGACGCCAATATTCTCGGCTATGGGTGAAAAAATCAAAGAGCTTTGGGGCTGGTTCGGCAAGCTGTTGGAGCCGGTAAAATCCACTCAGGCAGAGCTGGCGTCAGCCGGTGACATGGGCAGGAAGTTCGGCAATATGCTGGCCGAGGCCCTGAAGATTCCGGGGCATGCGCTGGACCAACTGCGTAGCGGTATCGACTGGGTGTTGGAAAAGCTCGGCATCATCGACACGAAATCCGACGGTCTTAAAGATAAAGTGGTATCCCCCGACCCGATAGCAACCGGAGGTGCGGGCGTGGATACCGGTGGGCTGCAGTACAGTCTGGCAACAGGTGGTGCGCCCTATCGCCCTGTATCGTCTCCGTCTGCCGGTGGCGGCTATACCGACCGCAGCCAGAATACCTACCAGTACGAAATTAACATGCACGAAGGCATGACCAAAGACGACGCAATGGCGCTTATGGCGCAGCACCAGGCTAAAGAGCAGCGCAACCGTCAGGCTCAGAACCGCAGCAAAATGGGCTGGGAGGATTAAACGATGATGATGATTTACGGCATGATGCCGTTTATGCGGCAGACGCTGCCTTATGGCGAACTGCAGCACAACATTGACTATCGGTGGCCCACTAACAGCAGGTTTGGACAGCGGCCGGCCGCGCAGTTTATCGGGCCCGGTGATGAAAAAATTACGCTGTCCGGGGAGCTGCGCCCGGAGATTACTGGCGGTGCGATTTCATTGCTGACTGTGCGCGTATTGGCCGATGAGGGCATGGCCTGGCCGCTGATTGGCGGAAACGGCACGATTTACGGTATGTACGTGATCGAGAGCATTTCCAACACGCATAGCGAATTTCTGCCAGACGGAACGGCCAGTAAAATCATGTTTACCATGAGTCTTAAGCGTGTGGATGAGTCGCTGACAGCTATGTTTGGCGATCTGAAAAAACAGGCGGACGGGCTTATCAGCGGTGCCGGCAATCTGCCGGGGCAGCTTACGTCTGCCATGAGCAGCGTTAAGTCAGCAGCGGGCAGTCTTATTACTTCGGCAAAAGGGCTTGCGGGATGACGGGTATCATCGGCCTGCCGGTGCAGGCAGGCGCACGGCTTACGCCTGATTTCATGCTGACGGTTAATTCAACGGATGTTACGACCAATATCCGTGATCGGCTCATATCGCTGACGCTCACTGATAACCGCGGCTTTGAGGCTGACCAGCTGGATATTGAGCTGGACGACGCCGACGGGCAGCTTGCCATGCCGGTGCGCGGTGCAGTGGTTGCGCTGTTTCTTGGCTGGAAAGGGCAGGTACTGATCGGTAAAGGTAGCTTTACTGTTGATGAGGTGGAGCATCACGGTGCGCCGGATACGATGACCATCCGCGCCCGCAGCGCTGATTTTCGCGGTACGCTCAATTCTCGCCGGGAGGTGTCTTATCACGATACCACTTTAGGCGATATCGTGACGCAGATTGCCGGGCGAAATAACCTGCAGCCCATGCTGGCGGAGGGATTCGCCGGGATCGCCGTAGCCCATATTGACCAGACACAGGAAACAGACGCTAAATTTCTGACCCGAATTGCAACGCTATACGGGGCGGTGGCAGCTGTGAAAGCCGGGCGACTATTGTTTATAAGGCCGGGGAACGGCGTCACTGCTAGCGGGAAGCCTATTCCTCAGATGACCATCACCCGCCAGGACGGTGATCGGCACACTTTCAGCATTGCCGATCGTGGCGCGTATACAGGTGTTTCGGCGAGCTGGCTGCATACAAAAGACCCGAAGCCTAAAAAGGTAAAGCTGCAGCGCAAACCCAAAATAAAACACCTGCGTGCGCTTGAGCACCCCGCTGCGAAAAAGAAAAAAGCGGTAACGACAAAAACGCCAGAGGCCCGCGAGGGGGATTATCTGGCCGGCAGTGAAGATAACGTGTTTACGCTCACAACCGTTTATTCCAGCAAAGCAACGGCGATGCGAGCGGCAAAAGCTAAATGGGAAAAGCTGCAGCGAGGCGTCGCTGAGTTCTCGCTAACCCTTGCAATGGGGCGCGCCGATCTCTATCCGGAGACGCCGGTGAAAGTTCGCGGCTTTAAATCAGTAATTGATGCGCAGCCATGGCTCATCAGCAAAGTGACGCACAACCTTAGCGGCAGCGGGTACACAACGCAGCTTGATTTCGAAGTTTTGTTATCCGATGTTGAGTATCAGGCAGAATCAGACGATGATGATTCACAATAAGTGAAAAATTGTTGCTCATTTTGGTATTTAAGGGTATTAAAGCTACGAGCTTATAGGGAGACGCCACCGATGATGCATTGTCCGTTATGCCAGACCGCAGCACACGCTAAAAGCAGTCGATATATTTCAAAAGAAACAAAAGAGCGCTATCACCAGTGCCAGAACATCAATTGCAGTTGTTCTTTCAAAACGCACGAAACGTTAGCGATGATTATTGTATCGCCCGGCCAGGTCAATCGTGTGCCGATTTTCACCGGGCATGAATCCCAGCCATCTTTGCTGCATTAATTTGAGCAGCCCATAAAACCCCGCATTGGCGGGGTTTTTTGTGGGCGCTATTCGCTACCCCTGAAAACGTGAGTATTGCCAAGCAGCAACGCTGTTGCGGGCTTATCCATCAATTTTCCCATTTCATTACAGGTCGATAGTGGGTTTTCAAAGGAATATCCGCTGGCTTTAAATTTGTTTGTTACGTTGATGGCCTTGATATTTTTTAGGTAATTAGCAGGAGCGTCTTTTGTCCAGATGGGGGCGCATATCCCGCTAGAGGTAATTGCTTTATAAGTTTCATCATCAACATTGGCTGCGGGTATCACAATAATTAGCTGATCTTCCTTTTGGCTGACTTCCGTCGGTTGCCAGGGCTTAAGTTTTTTTTTGAGGGTGATCACGTCTGAAGCTTGCGCCGCAGCGACTGAAGAGAATATTAACGCAGAGCAGATCAGGGCTAAGTGTAATCGCATTATCAATCATCCTTTTGAGGTGAGTTTGTCTGGCGATTCGATCGGGGGAGGGTGGCGGCGGTAAAAATGCACCGCCACTTTACCGCCACTCAAAAAACCAGATACAAAAAAACCGCTTCGATGAGCGGCTTAACTATATGTTTTTTATGATTAAATTTGGTGGCCCCTGCTGGGTTTGAACCAGCGACCAAGCGATTATGAGTCGCCTGCTCTAACCACTGAGCTAAGGGGCCAGCGGAGCGGGGATTATAAAGTATCTCGGTGGGGCGATCCAGCGTTGCTCAATCGGTTGGTGAAAATTCCCGCAATCACTGAGTCCTTGATCTCACAGCAAAAAATCCCGCAACCCCGGCAGAAGCGGGCGATAAGCGCCCAGCGATGTCGCGTTTTTGAGACAAGGCTTGCTGCTGCCTTGTCTCCGGATGCGCAGGTTCAGCGATAGCGCGTGGCGGGCTTATTCAGCGAGATAAACGGCAGGATGGCGCCGCGCGCCTGCTCAAAGCTGTGCCACAGGCCCATGTCTTCCACCGAAGGAATAGTGATCGCTTCGCCGTCATCCAGACCGCGCAGCGCGGCGGCGACTAAATCGTCGACCTCCATCACCATCTCTGCCGGCAGGTCATCCACCGAACGCCCGGTGCGCTGAAAGATCTCGGTGCGCGTCAGGCCCGGCAACAGCGCCTGCACGCGTACGTTGTGGCCCGCCAGCTCACGCTGCATATTCCGCGTCAGCGAGAGCACAAAAGCTTTCGTCGCATTGTAGGCCCCGTTTGCCTGTTCGTTGACCAGCGCCAGTACCGACGCCACGTTCACGATGGTGCCCGCGTTGCGGCTGCGGAAAACCTGTGCGGCCGTGTGAGAGAGCTGCGTCAGCGCCACCACGTTCAGTGCCAGCATGGTTTGCGTCTGGTCGATGCTGGCGTCGATAAACTCGCCTTCCACCGTCATGCCCGCATTGTTGATCAGCGTGGTAATACGCGTATTGTCCCGCAGCTCGCTATCAATACGCGCCAGATCCTCATGGCGCGTCAGGTCCGCGGCCAGCACGCTGACTTCCACGCCGTGCGCTTCGTGCAGCGACTGCGCCAGTGCGCTCAGACGTGCAGCATCGCGCGCCACCAGAATCAGGTCGTTGCCGCGTGCGGCCAGCTGTTTAGCGTAAGTTGCGCCGATACCGCTGGAAGCGCCGGTGATTAAAGCCAGTTGGTGTGACATGGGAAAGCCCTCTGTATGATGTTCGTCATATTGGTGTGCTGATAATATGACGACCATCATATCTATCGTCAAGCTGGAATATGACGATCGTAATAATTACACTGATTGCCATTAACGATGAGCAGGGTAACAACCGATGGAAAAGCTAAGCCATAAGGCGCGCACGCGGCAGCGCATTCTGGAAGAAGCGGCGGTGGTGATGCGCGAATGCGGCACCGAAGGCATTGGCGTGGCAGCGCTGATGAAGCGCGTCGGCCTCACGCACGGCGGGTTTTATGCGCATTTTGCCTCGCGTGAAGCGCTGGTCGAAGCGGTGATTAGCGAGATGTTTGCCGACTCGGCGCAGCGTTTTGCCGCCGTGCTGGCGATAGAGGATCCGGCTGAACGGCTGAACCAGTGGATCGATCGCTATCTGTCGGACCAGCATTGTGGCGCGCCGGGCGAGGGCTGTCCGATACCGGCGCTGGTCAGCGAAGTGGCGCATTTACCGCCGGATGCGCGGGCGCTGTTTTCGGCGAAGCGCGAAGCGGTGCGGCGTCAGCTGGTACAGGCGCTGCAGCAGCTGGGACATGCGCAGGCGGAGAGCATCGCCAGCAGCATGCAGGCCGAAATGGTCGGTGCGCTGGCGCTGGCGCGCGCCTGCACCGATGAAGCGGAAGCGCGCCAGATGCTGGAGGTGACGCGTCAGGCAGTCAAACTGCGCGCCGGGCTGGTGACAGCATGAGCGATCACGACATCCGCGACATCATCGCACCCGATTTGCAGGTGCTGTTTTGCGGCATCAATCCGGGCAAATCCTCGGCGCATACCGGCTTTCACTTTGCGCATCCCGGCAACCGCTTCTGGAAGGTGATTCATCAGGCCGGATTTACCCGCGAACAGCTGCTGCCGGAGCAGGAACAGCGGCTGCTGGAGACCGGCTGCGGCATCACCATGCTGGTAGAGCGCCCCACCATTCTGGCCAGCGAGCTGGCGGGCGCGGAGCTGCGCGACGGCGGTGCGCGTCTGCAGGAAAAGGTGCTGCGCTTTCAGCCGCGCACGCTGGCCGTGCTGGGTAAGGATGCGTTTCAGAAGGCGTTTCGTCAGCGCAACGTGGCATGGGGCGAGCAGCCGCAGCTGCTGGGCGAAACCCGTTTATGGGTGCTGCCCAATCCCAGCGGATTAAACCGCGCTTCGCTGGAAAAGATGGTCGCCGCTTATCGCCAGCTTCATGATTGGTTACAGAATAAGGCGTGAGCTGGCTCTGTTTCATCAGGTAATAACGTTGTTCATCGTTTTGTTTCTGGCTACACCGGATGCTCCACGCAAAAAAAGGAGCAGGGAGATGAAGCAACGCACCATGGTTCTGGCGGCACTGCTGCTGGCGGCGCAACCGGGCGTCCAGGCCGCAACGCTGAAGGTATTCAGTTCCGGCGGTATGTATCCGGTAATTGAAAGCCTGAAGCAGGATTATCAGCAGCAGAGCGGTGACAGCATTGAGCTGGAAGCGGCGCCGTCGATGGGTGACACGCCGCAGGCGATTCCGAATCGCCTCAAACGCCATGAAAGCGCCGACGTGCTGGTGATGGTGGATTACGCCATCAAGCCGCTGGAGCAGGCCAAATGGGTGGATAGCGCCAGCCATCAGGTGCTGGCGCACTCGTACATTGCCATGGCGGTGAAGCAGGGCACCACGCCGCCGGATATCAGTACCGTCGCGAAGTTCAAACAGGTGCTGACCTCCGCCTCAAGTATCGCCGTGTCTGACAGCGCCAGCGGCAAATATATTCAGAGCAAGATGCTGGATAAGCTGCAGCTGGGCCCGAAAACGGCGGCGAAGATCACCGTGATTCCGGCCACGCCGGTGGGTGAGGCGGTCGCGCAGGGCAAAGCCGAGCTGGGCTTCCAGCAGAACAGCGAGCTGAAGGCGGTGAAAGGCATTACTATCGTGGGACTGATTCCGCCGGCGGCACAGCAGGATACGCTGTACGGTGCGGTCATCACGCGCAGCAGCCAGCAGCAGCAGGCCGCGGCGAAGTTCGTGAAATACCTGCAGAGCGACAAGGCGCGCAGCGTGATGCAGGAGAAAGGGCTGACGCCATACTGAAGACAATAAAAAACCCCGGCTAGCCGGGGTTTTTACTGACCAGGACGATTAATCGTCGAGGAAGCTACGCAGCACTTCCGAGCGGCTCGGGTGGCGCAGTTTACGCAGCGCTTTGGCTTCAATCTGACGGATACGCTCACGCGTTACGTCAAACTGTTTGCCCACCTCTTCCAGCGTGTGGTCGGTATTCATATCGATACCGAAACGCATACGCAGGACTTTGGCTTCACGCGCGGTCAGGCCAGCCAGCACGTCGTGGGTGGCAGAACGCAGGCTTTCCGAGGTCGCGGAATCCAGCGGCAGCTCCAGCGTGGTGTCTTCGATAAAGTCGCCCAGATGCGAATCTTCATCATCACCAATCGGCGTCTCCATGGAGATCGGCTCTTTAGCGATTTTCAGCACCTTACGGATTTTATCTTCCGGCATCAGCATGCGCTCAGCCAGCTCTTCCGGCGTTGGCTCGCGGCCCATCTCCTGCAGCATCTGGCGCGAAATACGGTTGAGTTTGTTAATGGTCTCAATCATATGCACCGGAATACGGATGGTACGCGCCTGGTCGGCGATGGAACGGGTGATAGCCTGACGGATCCACCAGGTGGCGTAAGTTGAGAACTTATAGCCACGGCGATATTCAAACTTATCCACCGCTTTCATCAGACCGATGTTGCCTTCCTGAATCAGATCGAGGAACTGCAGGCCACGGTTGGTGTACTTCTTGGCGATGGAGATCACCAGACGCAGGTTAGCCTCAACCATCTCTTTCTTCGCACGACGCGCTTTGGCTTCGCCGATCGACATACGACGGTTGATGTCTTTCACCTGCTCAATGGTCAGGCCGGTCTCTTCTTCGATCTGCAGCAGTTTCTGCAGCGAACGCATGACGTCTTCTTCCACTTCCTGCAGTTTTTCTGACCACGGCTTGTTCATGGCCAGTGCCGCTTTGAACCAGCTCTCACTGGTTTCATTACCGGTAAACAGGGTGATGAAGTTTTTCTTCGGCATTTTGCACAGTTCAACACACAGCTTCATGATCAGGCGCTCTTGCGTGCGCACGCGCTCCATCATTTCACGCATGTTGTTCACCAGGTAATCGAACTGCTTCGGTACCAGGCGGAACTGTTTAAACACTTCAGAGAGATTGTTGATCTCGGCCACGGCGTCCGCATGGCTGCGGCCTTTGGCTTTGATCACGTTGCGCGTAGTTTCGTACTGCGTACGCAGGTCGTTAAACTTCTCGCGCGCCAGTTCCGGATCGATAGAGTTATCGTCGTCGGAGCTGTCATCGTCGCTCTCTTCGTCTTCCTCTTCGTCGTCGTCGCGGTCTTCTTCTGACAGCTCAGAACCAACGTGGGTCGCGGTCGGTGCCAGATCTTCCTCGGCGTTCGGATCGACGAAACCGGTGATCAGGTCAGACAGGCGTGACTCGCCCGCTTCAACGCGATCGTACTGATCGAGCAGGTAGGTGATTGCTTCCGGGTATTCGGCGACAGAGCATTGCACCTGGTTGATACCGTCTTCGATACGCTTGGCGATGTCGATTTCGCCTTCACGCGTCAGCAGTTCAACGGTACCCATTTCACGCATGTACATGCGTACCGGGTCGGTGGTACGGCCAATTTCAGATTCAACGCTGGATAATACCTGAGCGGCAGCTTCCGCGGCATCTTCGTCAGTATCGGTGCTGTTTTCATTCAGCATCAGATCATCGGCATCCGGGGCTTCTTCCACCACCTGAATACCCATATCGTTGATCATTTGGATGATGTCTTCGATCTGATCGGAGTCGACGATATCTTCCGGCAGATGGTCATTGACCTCAGCATAGGTCAGATAGCCCTGCTCCTTACCACGGGTGACAAGCAGCTTAAGCTGTGACTGCGGGTTTTGCTCCATAAGACGGTATCCACACTTCTGTTAATTAGATTGGTGTCGGTCGGCAGCGAGCCAACTATAACAGTGAAGGCGTTGTATTTTTGCCGCTGCCTTCAACGCGGCCAGGGCTTTGGCCCATCGTAAATCGGCACTTAAGCCGCTTAATATTCTGTCCGGGGCTAACTTACTTGCCATTTTCAATGCTGGCAGTGCCCGCAATCCTCACGTACGCCAGTACGCTCCGGTTGCTGCGCGCTGGCAGCCTTGAAACTGACAGCGACGTTAACGCCTCTGGTATGTATGCATTGCTTCCGGCTTCGCTTACAGCGACCATAAACCAGAAACATCAGGCAAGAACGGCGGCGCTATCAGCCTTCATCGTTCTGACCCGGTAAAATCTTATTTTTTGGCTAATGCCTGGCTTAATGCCCAGAATTCACGGCGTTCGGCGGCGCTCAGGCCTTCAGTCCGGTCGCGCGCAATCAGTGCTTCGAGGCGCTGCTCCAGCGCAGCATCATAGATGCTTGCCAGCGAGTCCTGGAACACTTCTTCCGCTTCGTCATCTACGATCATGTGGTTCCAGGTGGCCAGTGTTTCAAGGGGCTGGCTAAATTCTGTCCCGCGATATAACTCTAGTAGCTGTCCGGTGGTCAGGCCAGGATTCTCAGTACAACGGCGGACTAACTCAACAAACAGTGGCAATCCCGCTAATTTAGACTGCTCCAGCCCGTCCAGGGCAGGCACGATGGCGGCAAATTGCGGATTCTGCACCAGCAACGCAATCAGCACGCGCATGGTGGTGCGTTTCATCGGCGGCGCCACCGGCGCGGTACCGCTTTCCGCCTGCTTCGGCATCAGCTTGTCTAACTGGTTATCGTCCAGAATGCCGAGTTTATTACCCAGCGTCTGACGCATATAAATCCGCAGCGTTTCGCCCGGAATCTGGCTAATCAGCGGCAGCGCCAGCGTCGCCAGCTTGGTACGGCCGTCGCGCGTACTCAAATCCACCTGCGGCATCAGGCTGTCGAACAGAAACGTGGAGAGCGGCATAGCCTGCTCCATCCGCGCTTCGAACGCTGCTTTGCCCTCTTTACGCACCAGGGTATCCGGGTCTTCGCCGTCGGGCAAAAACATAAAGCGTAGCTGACGACCGTCATTCATGTAAGGCAATGCGGTTTCCAGCGCACGCCATGCAGCTTCACGGCCGGCGCGGTCGCCGTCGTAGCAGCAGATCACGTTATCGGTCGAGCGGAACAAAAGCTGGATATGTTCCGCCGTGGTCGAGGTGCCCAGCGAGGCGACAGCATAATCAATGCCGAATTGCGCCAGCGCAACCACGTCCATATAGCCTTCCACCACCAGCAGACGCGCCGGTTGCGGATGATTTTTTTGCGCTTCATACAGGCCGTATAACTGGCGACCTTTATGGAAAATCGGCGTTTCCGGTGAGTTCAGGTACTTGGGCGTATCGTTGCCCAGCACGCGGCCACCAAAACCAATCACGCGTCCGCGCTTGTCGCGAATCGGAAACATCACGCGATCGCGGAAACGATCGTAGGTGCGGCCGCTGTCATTGCTGACCAGCATGCCTGCTTCCATCAGCGATTCACGATCTTCTTTCTGCTGACCGAAACGCTTCAGGACGTTGTCCCAGCCGGCTGGCGCATAGCCAATGGCAAAGTGATCGATCACCTGCTGGCTTAGCCCGCGTGTGGCGAGATACTGTTGTGCTGATTTTGCCTGCGGATTGCGCAGGCTCTGCTGATAAAAGCTGTCTAAACCTTCCAGCAGCTGATACAGGCTCTGGCGCTGATGGCGCTCCATCGGGCTCGGACCATTGCCCGCTTCGTACGGCACTTCTAAGCCGTGCTGCGTGGCAAGTTCCTCAACGCTCTCGACGAAATCCAGACGATCGTGATTCATCAGGAAGTCGATGGCGTTGCCTTTGGCACCACAGCCAAAGCAGTAGTAGAACTGCTTTTCACCGCTTACGGTGAAAGAGGGGGTTTTTTCGTTATGGAAAGGACAGCACGCGTGATAGTTCTTACCCTGCTTTTTCAGCTTAACGCGGGCATCGAT
>Ga0308166_1002909_pt1 | contig 15094 bp, 16 predicted proteins | sample PhyCR2_2_FD_202137 | JGI IMG/M metagenome (GOLD analysis project Ga0308166, IMG submission 202137) | Phyllosphere microbial communities from UC Gill Tract Community Farm, Albany, California, United States - DLSLCC.R2 | ecosystem: Host-associated > Plants > Phyllosphere > Unclassified | place... | reverse complement strand
CAGCTGGCGCCTGTCCGGGGCGGCCGGGACGGCATGAACCAGACCGGCGCCTGCGCACATCGCGAACAGGATACCTTGAAGGAGAACGCGGCGCTTGCGGATCATGTCAGGCCTTGGCGTGCTGGAACAGGTTAAAGAAGTTCTCGGAGGTGCGGTCCGCCACTTCGCGCAGCGGCACGCCTTTCAGGTTGGCGATGAACTCGGCCACGTGCGCCACGTAGCCCGGCTCGTTCACCTTGCCGCGATAGGGCACCGGCGCCAGGTAGGGCGAATCGGTTTCGATCAGGATACGCTCGAGCGGGATCGTGCGCGCCACTTCCTGCAGGTCCCTGGCGCTCTTGAAGGTCACGATGCCCGAGAAGGAAATGTAGAAACCCATCTCGATGGCCGCCTCGGCCACCTCGAGCGACTCGGTAAAGCAGTGCATCACGCCGGCCACGCCGCCCGCCTCCACCGCCGCGCCCTCTTCGCGCAGGATGCGGATGGTATCGGCGCTGGCCGCGCGGGTATGGATGATCAGCGGCTTGCGCGTCTCGCGCGAGGCCCGGATATGGGTGCGAAAGCGCTCGCGCTGCCATTCGAGGTCGCCCTCCAGGCGATAGTAGTCGAGGCCGGTCTCGCCGATGGCGATGATCTTCGGGTGGTCGGCCAGCTCGACCAGCTGCCCCACGCTCGGCTCGGGCGTGTCCTCGTAATCCGGATGGACGCCGACCGACGCGTAAATGTGGGGATACTGCTCGGCCAGGGCGAGCACGGAGGGGAATTCCGGCAAATTGACCGACACGCACAGGGCGTGCGTGACCTTGTTCTCCGCCATCTTGGCGAGGATCTCGGGCATCCGGGCGGCCAGCTCGGGGAAATTGATGTGGCAGTGGGAATCGATATACATGCCGACATTGTAAAGGCTGGCGCCGGACCATGCCACGCCGCCCGGCGCCCGCCCGGAATGCGCCCCTTACTCGACCACGCGCTTGCCGAGGATGATCAGGTCGCGCTCGATCCCGTCCAGGTTCGCCACCCGCGGGAAATTGGCCCAGGTATCGAAGCCGAACTTGCGGAACAGTGCCAGGCTCGGCGCGTTGTGGCCGAAGATGAAGCCGAGCAGGGTATGCACCTTGATCTCGGGCGCAAAGGCGATCGCCTGCTCCAGGCAATACTTGCCGAGTCCCTTGCCGCGCCAGGCTTCGGCGATGTAGATCGACAGCTCGGCCGTGCCCGAGTAAGCCGGACGGCCGTAGAAGTTCGAGTACGACATCCAGCCGATGACTTCCGGGTCGGCCGAGGTGTCGGCGGCGTCGTGGATGGTCCACAGCGGGCGGCGTTCCGGCGTATGCTCGTTGAACCAGCCGACGCGCGACTCGACGCTGATCGGTTCGGTATCGGCGGTGACTTCGCGCGAGGCGATGGTGGAATTGTAGATGTCGACGATGACGGGCAGGTCGTCGCGGCGGGCGAGGCGGTGTACGTAGGACGGCATGAAGGGTGCGCGTGTGAATGGGGGTAAGGAGGAAAGCTAGAGCGTGTGGGTGGCGCGCGAGGACCGCAGGGCGGCGCCGAGGATTTCTTCGATGCGGGCCTTGGCGCGCTGGCCGGTCTCGTCGGCCGGGAAGTGCACGCCGACGCCCTGCGCCTTGCTGTTGTTGGCGCCGGCCGGGGTGATCCAGACCACCTTGCCGGCGATCGGGTACTTGGCCGCATCTTCCATCAGCGACAGGATCAGGTAGATCTCGTCACCGATCTTGTAGGGCTTGTTGGTCGGCACGAACAGGCCGCCGTTCTTCAGGAAGGGCATGTAGGCGGCGTACAGGGCCGCCTTTTCCTTGATCGACAGCGACAGCACCGCCGGCCGCGGCAGCAGCGAAGCATTCGGGTCGGTGGTGTTTGCGCTCATCGCTTTCCTTTCAAACTGGGCTGCAGCAGGACGTGTAATCGAGCAGCATGTCTTCGATGAACAGTTTAGCCGACAACGGGTGATCCGCCACCGCGCGCCGCTCGTTCGCGGACTTTACCGCACGCAACACATTCGCAGTGTGCACGTTGCCGGCCAGTGCCGCAAGTTCCTTCTGGTAGCGCGGATAGTAGCGCACCACGCCGGAGAGTTTGACCGACAACAAATCGTACAGCCAGCGCTGTTGCCACGCCACCAGGGACGCCAGCGGCGTCTTGCTGAGCTTTTCGGCCTGGCGCAGCGCGCTCTCGGCCGACGGCCGGGCCAGGAAATGCAGCAAGGCTTCGAGTTCCTCGCGGCTGCCGCCCTCGGCCTGGGCACGCGCCGCCAGCGGGGCGCCGCCTTCTTCGCGCAGCCAGCTGTCGGCATCCGGCACGCCCTGCTCCTTCAGCCAGGCCAGGGCCGCGGGGTGGTCCGGCATCGGCAGCGCGAACTTGCGGCAGCGCGACAGGATGGTCGGCAACAGGCGGTCCAGCCCGTTCGAGGCCAGCAAGAAAACGGTGCCCGGCGGCGGCTCTTCCAGGGTTTTTAAAAGCGCATTCGAGGCCGGCATGTTCAGCGCCTCGGCCGGGTACAGCACCACCACCCGCAGGCCCTGGCGATGGGTCGAGATATTCATGAAGTCCGCCAGGTTGCGGATCTGCTCGATCTTGATTTCCTTGGACGGCGCCTTGCTCGACTTCGATTTCTTGTCGCCCTCGGCAGCGGCGCCCTCCTCGCCTTCGGCCGCCGGTTCGTCCTCCAGCGCTTCCGGACGCACGCGGCGGTAGTCGGGGTGGTTGTGCTGGACAAACCAGCCGCACGAGGCGCAGGCGCCGCAGGCATGGCCGTCGGGCCGCACGTTCTCGCACAGCAGGGCCTGCGCAAAGGTTTCGATGAAGTCGGCCTTGCCGATGCCGGCCGGGCCGTGGAACAGGATGGCGTGCGGCAGGCGCGCGCGCATCTGCTGCAGGCCGGTCCAGGCGGTTTGCTGCCAGGGGTAGATCACAGGTATTTCTCCAGGGCCTCGCGGAGAGTCTGCTGCGTGGCCTCGATACTGCGGGTCGAATCGACGACCACGAAACGGTCCGGGAATTGCGCCGCGCGGCGCAGGTATTCGGCGCGGCAGCGGGCAAAGAATGCGCCTTGCTCCTGCTCGAACTTGTCCAGGGTGCGGGTGGCATCCAGGCGCTCGCGCGCCACTTCCAAAGGCACGTCGAACAGCAGGGTCAGGTCGGGTTGCAGCTGCGGATGCACCCAGGCTTCGAGCGCCTCCATCTTGGCGCGGTCCAGGCCGCGGCCGCCGCTCTGGTAGGCGAAGCTGGCGTCGCTGAAACGGTCGGACAGCACCCAGGCGCCCGAGGCCAGGCCCGGTTCGATGACCTGCGCGATGTGCTCGCGGCGGCTGGCGAACATCAAGAGGGCCTCGGTTTCCAGGTGCATCGTTTCGTGCAGCAGCAGATCGCGCAGCTTTTCGCCCAGCGGCGTGCCGCCCGGCTCGCGCGACGCCACCACACGCTTGCCGCGCGACTTGATCAGCTCGGTAACGAAGCCGATGTGGGTCGACTTGCCGGCGCCGTCGATGCCCTCGAAGGTGACGAACTTGCCGCGCACGGGAGTTTGCACACGTTTCATGGACGCGCCACTCCCCGCTGGTACTGGTTCACCGCACGGTTATGGTCGTTCAGGTTGTCCGAGAACTGGCTGGTGCCGTCGTTGCGCGACACGAAGTACAGGGCGTCGGTCTTGGCCGGCGCCATCGCCGCGGCCAGCGACTGCACGCCGGGCAGCGAGATCGGCGTCGGCGGCAGGCCGTAGCGGGTGTAGGTGTTGAACGGGGTATCGGTCAGCAAGTCCTTCTTGGCGATCTTGCCCTCGTAGCGCAGGCCCATGCCGTAGATCACGCTGGGGTCGGTCTGCAGCATCATGCCGGTGCGCAGGCGGTTGACGAACACGCCGGCGATCATCGCGCGCTCGCTCTTCTGGCCGGTTTCCTTTTCCACGATCGAGGCCATGATCAGGGCTTCGTACGGGTTTTTATACGGCAGGTTCGGATCGCGCTTTTCCCAGGCCGCGTTCAGGCGGTTGACCAGCATCTGGTGCGCCTGGCGGTAGATCTGCAGGTCGCTCGAACCCTTGGCGAACAGATAGGTGTCGGGGAAGAACAGGCCCTCGGGCTGCTTGAACTCGGGCGAGATCTTCGCCATCAGCTCGGTGTCGGACATCTGCGCCGTCTCGTGGCGCAGGGTCTTGGTGGCGGCGATGGCCTCGCGCATCTGGCGGAAGGTCCAGCCCTCGATGATGGTCACCGCTTCCTGGGCGAATTCGCCGCGCACCAGTTGCGTGAGCAGGCGGCGCGGCGAGGTGTTCGGCTTGAGCTCGTAGCTGCCGGCCTTGATGCGCGCGCTCTGGCCGGTGAGGCGCGCCAGCATCTGGAACAGGAAGGGGTTCACCGGCACGCCCGCCTTGGCCATTTGCTGGGCGGCCGCATTCACGCCGCTGCCGGGCGTGATCGTGAACTCGATCGGCGGCTCGGACGTGGTCAGCGGATGCTTCGACCACCAGGCGAAACCGCCGGCCGCCGCGACTGACACGATCGCGCCGGTGAGGATGATTTTTTTCAGAAGTGCCATTCAATATTCTTGGTTTTCGGTTGTCCCCGGCGCGATTCGCTCGACAACTCTATAATGAGGCCGTAATGATATAGCCTAATCGCACAGCATATTGCATTTATGAGCAACTGGACAGACTATCTGGCGTCGCAGGGCGCCCGCTTCCATATCGACGAAGCGACCCAGGTCGAGGATTTCGGCCGCAGCTTGAGCGTGGCCGACCTGGCCTCCGGCTTTGTCGCACCCGTGACCGACCTCGGCCTGATCGCCGTGGCCGGCGAGGATGCGGCCGGCTTCCTGCACAACCAACTTACCAACGACGTCGAGCACCTCGGCACCGGCGAAGCGCGCCTGGCCGGTTATTGCACGCCGAAGGGCCGCTTGCAGGCGACCTTCCTGTATTGGCGCGATGCCGAAGCGGTCTACCTGCAGCTGCCGCGCGCCATCCAGGCGCCGCTGCAAAAGCGCCTTACCATGTTCGTGCTGCGCGCCAAGGCCAAGCTGCGCGACGCCAGCGACGAGGAAGCCTTTGCGGCCGTCCTCGGCGTCGGCGGCGCCGGGGGCGAAGCGGCGCTGCGCGCGCAGGTGGGCGAACTGCCGGCCGCACCCTACGGCAAGAGCGCCGGCGACCAGGGCACGGTGATCCGCCTGGCCGACGCCTTCGGTGCGCCGCGCTACCTCTGGATCACCTCGGGCGCGACGGCGCAGGCGGCCTTGCCCGCCCTGACGGCGCAACTGGCGCTCGGCGGCAACGCGGCCTGGCAGCTGGCCGCCGTCCACGCCGGCGTGCCGCAGGTCACCCGGGCGACCCAGGAGCAGTTCGTGCCGCAGATGATCAACCTGGAATTGCTGGGCGGCGTCAACTTCAAGAAGGGCTGCTACCCGGGCCAGGAAATCGTCGCGCGCAGCCAGTACCTCGGCAAGCTCAAGCGACGCACGGCCCTGGCCAGCGTCGACAATGCCGCCGCACGTGCCGGCGACGAAGTGTTTTCCACCGCCGACCCCGACCAGCCTTGCGGCATGGTGGTGAATGCCGCGCCGAACGGCAACGGCGGCGCCGACCTGCTGGTCGAGGTCAAGCTGGCCGCGCTGGAAGAAGACGTGCGCCACGGCTCGGCCGCCGGCCCGGCCCTGCGCTTCCTGCCCATGCCCTACCCCCTCGATGCGCTCGACGTCTAGCATGATCGACCTGTACGTGTACTACAAGGTGCCGGACGCAAACGCCGCCGCGCTCGAACCGCTGGTGCGCGCCATGCAGGCCAGCCTGGCCCGGGAAGGCATCGGCGGCCAGCTGCTGCGCCGGCCCGACAGCAAGGACGGCCTGCAGACCTGGATGGAGGTCTATCCGCGGGTCGCGCAGCAGCTGGCGCCCCTGGTGGAAGCGCGCGCCCGCGCCAGCGGCATCGCCGGCCTGGTGGACGGCCCGCGCCGCGCCGAAGTTTTTGTGGAGTTCACATGTGCCTGATCGTCTTTGCCTGGCGTGTCATTCCCGGCGTACCGGTGATCGCCGCCGCCAACCGCGACGAGTTCTATGACCGCCCGGCCGCTCCGGCCGCGCCCTGGCCGGAAAACCCGAACGTGATCGCCGGACGCGACCTGGAGCACGGCGGCAGCTGGATGGGCGTGACGCGCGAAGGCCGGCACGGCCCGCGCTTTGCCGCGCTGACCAACATCCGCGCGCCGCACGAGGTGAAACCCGACGCGCCCTCGCGCGGGGCGCTGGTGGCGGACTTCCTGAAGGGTTCGCTGCCGGCCGCCGACTACCTGGATGTGCTGCGCGCGCGCGGCGACATCTACAACGGCTACAACCTGGTGCTGGGCGACGCGCGCGCCCTGTACTGGTACTCGAACCGCGCCGGCGACGACGCCCGCAACGGCCAGCCGCTCGAGGAAGGCCGCATCTACGGCGTCTCGAACGGACTGCTGGATGCGCCGTGGCCGAAGGTCACCCGCACCAAGGCGCAGTTCGCCAGCCTGCTGTGCCAGGGCGCGCCCGAGGATGCCTATTTCGAGATGCTGGCCGACACCACGCGCGCGCCGGACATGCGCCTGCCCGAGACCGGCGTGCCGCTCGACCTGGAGCGGGTGCTGTCGGCGGTGTGCATCGAAACGGCCGGCTACGGCACCCGCACCTCGACCGTGGTGAAGCTGTACGAGAATGCGCCGGCCGAGCTGCACGAGCGCATCCTGCGGCCCTAGAAAAAAGGGCGGCCGGCGCCGCCCTCCCCGCAAACCTTACAGCTTGGCGCGCAGGATCTCGCGCACGTGCGGCGTCGCCGCATACGGATCCGGCGGATTCTGCGCATGCACGATCGCCTCCATGCGCTCGGCCACGCCGCCCAGCGCGTGCGGATGCGAGAAGATGTAGAACTGCCCGCCGCGGATCGCATCGAAGGTCATGCGCGACACATCGCGCGCCGAGACCTTGCCCGACTCGACCGCCTTCACGGTGAGCGCCTGGGCCGCGATCTGGCTGTTGGTCGGCCCGCCCTCGGCCTTCAGTTCCTCGGGGCGGTTGCGGTGCGAGTGGCTGATCCCGGTCGGCACGAAGTAGGGGCACAGGACCGAGGCCCCGATCGGCGCCTCCACCAGCTGCAGGTCGTGGTAGAGCGTTTCCGACAGCGACACCACCGCGTGCTTCGAGACGTTGTAGACGCCCATCGCCGGCGCATTCAGTAGCCCGGCCATCGACGCCGTGTTGACGATGTGCCCCTCGAAGGACGGGTCCTTCTTGGCGCACTCGAGCATGGCGCGGGTGAACACGCGCACGCCGTGGATCACGCCCCACAAATTCACGCCCAGCACCCATTCCCAATCCTCGGTGCTGTTTTCCCAGACCAGCCCGCCGGAACCGACGCCGGCATTGTTGAACACCAGGTGGATGCCGTGGAAGCGCGCCAGCGCCGCGTCGGCCAGCTCCTCGACGTGCGAGCCCTTGCTGACGTCGCAGACCATGGACAGCACCTCGACGCCTTGCGCCAGCAATGCGTCGGTGGCTTTTTCCAGGGCGTCGGCCTGGATGTCGGCCAGCACCAGCTTCATGCCGAGGCTGGCCGCCGTGTCGGCGAATTCTCGTCCCAGGCCACTGCCCGCGCCGGTGATGACGGCGACTTTACCGCTGAAGTTCTTCATGTGTTTTCCCCGTCCCTGTTCATACCGCGGACACGCCGCCGTCGACGGCCAGGATCTGGCCCGTGATGTGCTTGCCGGCGTCGGAGGCGAACAGCACCACCGCGCCCTTCAGGTCTTCGTCGTCGCCCAGGCGCGCCAGCGGCGCATCCTTGGCCAGCACGTCGGCACCGATGGTCGACAGCACGCCCTTGGTCATTTTAGACGGGAAGAAGCCCGGCGCGATCGAGTTGACGGTGATCCCGTGGCGGCCCCATTCGCCCGCCAGCGCGCGCGTGAAATTCACGATCGCGCCCTTCGAGGTGTTGTAGGCAATGGTGCTCATGGTGCCCGGCGGGTTGCCGGCCAGGCCGGCGATCGAGGAAATGTTGACGATGCGGCCGTAGCGGCGCGGGATCATCGACAGCTTGCCCACCGCCTGGCTCACCAAAAAAATGCTGCGCACGTTCAGGTCCATGACCTTGTCCCAGGCTTCGAGCGGGTGCTCCTCGGCCGGCGCGCCCCAGCTGGCGCCGGCATTGTTGATCAGGATGTCGATCTGGCCGAGGCGGCGCAGGGCTTCCTCGACGAAAGGCAGGACGTTCGCCTCCTGCGACAGATCGGCGGCGATGGCCGAGGCCTCGATGCCTTTCGCCGCCAGGTGGGCCACGGCGGCGTCGAGTTCTTCCTGCTTGCGCGAGGACAGGACCAGGCGCGCGCCCTGCTCGCCGAGCGCCTCGGCCATCTGCAGGCCGAGCCCGCGCGAGCCGCCGGTCACCAGCGCGGTCTTGCCTTGAAGTGAAAAGAGTTCCTGGGTAGTGCGCATGCTGTCTCCGTTGTTATTGATCGGTTCGGTTCAGGCTTCGTAATCCATGCACTGGCGCTCGTCGCGCACCGCCTTGAAGAAAGGCATCAGCGCCTTGTGCGTCGGGTGGCTGGCATAGGCCTCGAGGGCTGCACGGCTCTCGAAGGCGGAGTTGAGCACCACGTCGTAGGTGGCTTCCAGGCCGGGCTGGGCCAGGGCCACCTCGAATTGCAGGATGCCGGGCGCGATGGCGGCGCAGGCGTCCAGGCGGCGCTTCATTTCGCGGGCATTGGCCAGGCGGTCGGCACCCTCGGCATGGTCCTTGAGCTTCCACATCACGATGTGTCGGATCATATCTTTTTCGAATCTCAACAGTTATTACAAAAGGTTTTACATATCACAGGCCGTCACACGACCTCGAACAGGCCCGCCGCGCCCTGGCCGCCGCCGATGCACATCGTCACCACCACATACTTGACGCCGCGGCGCTTGCCCTCGATCAGGGCGTGCCCCACGAGGCGCGCACCGGACACGCCGTACGGGTGGCCGACCGCGATCGCGCCGCCGTTCACGTTCAGGCGTTCCATCGGGATGCCGAGCGTGTCGGCGCAATACAGCACCTGCACGGCAAAGGCCTCGTTCAGCTCCCACAGGCCGATGTCGTCGACGCTCAGGCCGGCCTTTTGCAGCAGCCTGGGCACCGCGTACACCGGGCCGATGCCCATTTCGTCCGGCTCGCAGCCGGCCACGGCAAAACCGCGGAACACGCCCAGCGGCGCCAGCCCCTTGCTTTCCGCCATGCGCCGGCTCATCACGACCGAGACCGAGGCGCCATCCGAGAACTGGCTGGCGTTGCCGGCGGTGACCACGCCGCCCGGCAGCGCGGTGCGGATCCTGCTCACGCCTTCCAGGGTCGTATCGGCGCGGATGCCTTCGTCGGCGGCGATCGTCACTTCGCGCGTCAGCAGGCGCCCGGACGCCTTGTCGGCCACGCCCATCACCGTCGTCATCGGCACGATCTCGCGGTCGAAGCGGCCCTCGCGCTGGGCGGCGGCGGCACGCAGCTGGCTCTGCACGCCGTAGATGTCCTGGCGCTCCTTGGCCACGCCGTAGCGCTTGGCCACCATCTCGGCGGTCTGCAGCATCGACCAGTAGATCTCGGGCTTTTGCGCGCGCAGGGCCGGGTCGCGCAGCATGTGGGTGTTCATTTCCTGCTGCACGCAGGAGATCGACTCGACCCCGCCGGCCGCGAAGATCTCGCCTTCGCCGGCCAGCACGCGCTGGGCCGCCAGGGCGATGGTCTGCAGGCCCGACGAGCAGAAGCGGTTCACCGTCATGCCCGGCACGGTGACCGGGCAGCCGGCGCGCAGCGCGATCTGGCGCGCGATGTTGCCCCCGGTGGCGCCTTCGGGATTGGCGCAGCCCATGATCACGTCCTCGACCTCGCCGGGCTCGATGCCGGCGCGCGCGATGGCGGCGGCCAGCACGTGGCCGCCGAGGCTGGCTCCGTGGGTCATGTTGAAGGCCCCTTTCCACGACTTGGCCAAGCCGGTGCGGGCGGTCGAAACGATGACGGCGTCTTGCATTCTGGTCTCCCTGGTTGTTGGTTTGTATTGGCGATGGACGACATTCGACCAAACGAGAATAGCACAAGATAAGAACGGTCGTTCGCAAATTTAAACGCTTGCGCCACGTCATATGCGAGCCGGATTTTCTGGCTGGGGACGCTGTCGAATAGTGGGTGCGGACCGGTGTGAAGCCCGGGGCCGGGGCCGATGGCGAGCCCGTCAAGCCGCCTCGTCAAGCCTTAGTAAGTTTGCAGTAAGTTTGGAGCAAGCATGACGTAAGTTTGGCGGTCCACACTCCGTCGGGCTGACCAAGTATCGGCGAGTCGCAGACTTAAACTACACGGAGACAACAACATGGCTATCACACCCGGCATGACCGCTGGCGGCAAGGCAGTGCCTTCCTCCCAGGGAATGACCAAGGAAGAACGCAAGGTGATCTTTGCGTCCTCGCTCGGCACCGTATTCGAATGGTATGACTTCTACCTCTACGGTTCGCTCGCCGCCATCATCGGCAAGCAGTTCTTCCTGGGCGACCCGACCACGTCCTTCATCTTCGCCCTGCTCACCTTTGCCGCCGGCTTCATCGTGCGTCCCTTCGGCGCGCTCGTGTTCGGCCGCCTCGGCGACATGATCGGCCGCAAGTACACCTTCCTGGTCACCATCCTCATCATGGGCGGCTCGACCTTCCTCGTCGGCCTGCTGCCGGGCCACGCCTCGATCGGCATCGCGGCGCCGATCATCCTGGTCACCCTGCGCATCCTGCAAGGCCTGGCCCTGGGCGGCGAATACGGCGGCGCCGCCACCTACGTCGCCGAGCACGCCCCCGAAGGCAAGCGCGGCGCCTTCACCGCCTGGATCCAGACCACCGCGACCATGGGCCTGTTCCTGTCGCTGCTGGTCATCCTCGGCACCCGTACCGCCGTCGGCGAAGAAGAATTCCTGGCCTGGGGCTGGCGCATTCCCTTCCTGCTCTCCGTCCTGCTGCTGGGCATCTCCGTCTGGATCCGGATGTCGATGAACGAGTCGCCGGCCTTCGCCAAGATGAAGGCGGAAGGTAAAACCTCGAAGCGTCCGCTGTCGGAAGCCTTCCTGCAATGGAAGAACGCGAAGATCGTCATCCTGGCCCTGGTCGGCCTGACGATGGGCCAGGCCGTGGTCTGGTACACCGGCCAGTTCTACGCCCTGTTCTTCCTGACGCAAACCCTGAAGATCGACGGCGCCACCGCCAACATCCTGATCGCCATCGCCCTGCTGCTGGCCACCCCGTTCTTCCTGGTGTTCGGCGCGCTGTCGGATAAAATCGGCCGCAAATGGATCATCCTGGGCGGCTGCGTCATCGCCGCGGCCACCTACTTCCCGATCTTCAAGGCCATCACCCACTACGGCAACCCGGCCCTGGAGCAGGCCATCAACTCGTCGCCGGTCGTGGTCGTGGCCGACCCGAATTCGTGCAACTTCCAGGTCGACCCGAGCGGCACGCGCAAGTTCCCGGCTTCCTGCGACATCGCCACCCGCATGCTGACCAACGCCTCGGTCAACTACACCACCATCGACGCGCCGGCCGGCACCGTGGCCACCGTCAAGGTCGGCGACAAGGTCTTCCAGTCGTTCAACGCCAACATGACCGCCGACGGCCTGAACTTCGACGCCGACAGCAAGGCCAAGGAAGACGCGCTGAAGAAAGAGATCACCGGCGCCCTGAAAGCGGCCGGCTATCCCGACAAGGCCGATCCGAACGGCATCAACAAGCCGATGGTCGTGCTGCTGCTGTTCATCCTGGTGCTGTACGTGACCATGGTCTACGGCCCGATCGCCGCCATGCTGGTCGAGATGTTCCCGACCCGCATCCGCTACAGCTCGATGTCCCTGCCTTACCACATCGGTAACGGCTGGTTCGGCGGCCTGCTGCCTACCATCTCGTTCGCCCTGGTGGCGGCCAACGGCAACATCTATTATGGCCTCTGGTATCCGATCATCATCGCCCTGATCACCGTCGTGATCGGCGCCCTGTTCGTTCGCGAAACCAAGGACAACAACATCTACGCCGCCGACTGAGCGTTTCACACTCCGTCGCAAGCACAATGCCGCTGGAGACAGCGGCATTTTTCATGGGCCACCCGGCGCGGCCGGGGGAAGCCGGCAGCTGCGTATGATTCTGGCGACAGCCGGCCGCATCCAGCCATTCAGCGGCCGCGCCTGGGGCCGCGCTCCGAAGGCATCCTGAAATTGATCGCCCTGGCCCGTCAGCAAGGCCCGAAGACCGAAGCGAAGCCGGCCCTGCTCGCCAGGCGCACCGGGGTTCAGCCCAGCCCGGCCTCGCTGACCAGGTAGGCGCAGCGGCGCGCCCCCTCCAGCTGGTGCTCGATGCGCACCACCGACACCCCCGGCCCCAGCACGCTCCGGAATACCTCCAGCTCGGAGCGGCAGAACTGCTGGCACGCCTGGGCCGCAGCGCAAATCGGACAATGGTTCTCGAGCAGCAGCACGCTGCCGTCCACGCGCGGCTCGGCTTCGGCCATGTAGCCCTCGAGCGAGCGCGCCGCCGCCAGCGCGGCCACCTGCTGGTCGAGCGTGGCGGCCGGATCGACCTGCTCGCGATACAGCCGTTCGCTGGCCCCTTCGCGGGCGACGATCAGTTTTTCCAGCCCGCTCTCGCCGAACAGGGTGCGCACGCCGTCGATCAGGTCGAGCGTGACCTCGGCATGCCGGTCGGGAAAGCGCGCATGGCCGGCCTCGCTCAGCTGCCAGCGCCGCACCGGCCGCCCGACCTTGCCCGGACTGTCATGGAAGCTGACCAGCCCCTTGCCCACGCCCAGCTCCAGTTGGCGCCGCACACCCATCGCCGTCATGCCGAGCAGCCCTGCCAACGCCTGCGCGGTCTGGGCGCCGCGCGTCTTGAGCATCATCAAGACCTGGTCAAAGGTATTCATTTCGCCTCCTCCGTCAATGCGAGCGAACGCTCGTTCCCCGCATGCCGGCTCCAGCGCCGCAGCGCCAGCGCCGCCCAGGCCGCCAGCACGCCGCCGACGACGAGTACCAGGCGCGTGTCGACCAGGCTCAGCACGCCGCCCACCAGCGCCATCACGATGTTCGCCAGGCAGAAGGTGGTCGACAGCAGCCCCATCACCGCACCCTGGCCGTGCCGTGCAAAACGGTCGGCCGACCAGCCCTGCAGCGTGGCGTTGTAATAGGCATGCGGCAGGCCGAACAGGACGATCGCCGCCAGCCCGACCGGCAGGCTGCCGAAGCCCACCGCCAAAATCGCCGTGGCCGCGCATGCCGCCTGGACGCTGGCGCGGCGGCGCGGCTCGAGGGCGCTGGCGCGGCCGGCAAACAGGGCGGCGAAGGTCATCAGGGCGCACATGCCCATGTTCACCAGCGCGATCCGGCGCGTGTCGTAGCCGCCGACATCGACCAGCCACAAGGGAAAGAATTCGTAAAAGGCGGCCACCCCGCAGGCATAGGCGAAGTGCACCGTGAACAGGGTGCGCAGCGGCGGGTGGCGCAGCAACGTGAGCGCATGGCGATCGCGCGCCACCGTCCACCAGCTTTCCGGTCCGGACCCACCTGCCTGCAGGCGCGGCTCGCGCTCCAGCGCCAGCGCCGCCAGCCCCGCGCCGAGCAGCAGGGCCGCGGCCGCGATATAGAACGGCAGCGTGATCCCGGCACCGACCGTGAAGCCGGCCAGCAGCGGCCCCACCAGCCAACCCATGTGGAAGGCCCCGTTCAGCCAGGACAGCGCATGGTTGCGCAGTGGGCCCGAGAGCCGCTCGGCCAGCATGGCGCGCATGATGGAGCCGTTCCCTTCCAGCAGGCCGGTGACGAAGCGCGCCAGCAGGAACAGCGGATAGGACTGCGCCACCAGGGCCGCCGCAGTGAGCGTGTGGCCGAGCGCGGCGCCGATGGCCGTGGTCAAGAGCACGCGGCGCCGTCCGAAACGGTCCGACACCGGCCCCAGCATGGCGCTGCCGATCAGCAGGCCCACCGGATTGATCATCAGCGCGATCCCGAACAGCAGTGTCGGCGGCAGCCCGAGAAAGCTCGTCAAGGCATTCTCCGCACCGGCGGCGAACAGCGGCGGCAGGATGGGATACGGCAGCGAAGCCCCGGTGGTGGACAGCAAACCCAGCAGGCAGGCGCTGGCGATCAGGAGCACGGTCTTCATATGGCGGGAGCGACGTTGCAATACCGGCATCGTATGCCGTGCCCGACAATAAGTAAACGACTTTGTTTATTTAATCATCCGGCACAAAAAAACGCCGCTGGATCCAGCGGCGTCGCTCACCTCGGCTCAGCCAAATACGACATGCGCCTAGTCGTTGAAGCCCTTGCCCTCGTTCGCCAGGCGCTCGAGCAGCGGCGCCGGTGCCCAGGCTTCGCCGTGGCGCCCGCGCGCGAACTTGCGGATCGTGTCGAGCACGTTCGGCAGGCCCACGGTGTCGGCGTACAGCATCGGCCCGCCGCGGTGCAGCGGGAAGCCGTAGCCGGTGAGGTAGACCATGTCGATGTCGGATGCGCGCAGGGCGATCCCTTCCTCGAGGATGCGCGCTCCCTCGTTGGTCAGCGCAAACACCAGGCGCTGCACGATCTCTTCGTCGGAAATCGCGCGCCGCGCCACGCCCGCTTCCTGCGAATAGGCGGCGATCATGTCGTTCACCAGCGCCGACGGCAGCGGCTTGCGCTCGCCGGCCTGGTAGTCGTACCAGCCGGCGCCGGTCTTCTGGCCGAAGCGGCCCTGTTCGCACAGGCGGTCCGGAATCGGCGAGTACACCAGCTCCGGCGACTCGGCATAGCGGCGCTTGCGGATATACCAGCCGATGTCGTTGCCCGCCAGGTCGCTCATGCGGAACGGCCCCATGGCAAAGCCGAATTTCTCGATGGCCTTGTCGACCTGCTCGGGCAGCGCGCCTTCTTCCAGCAGGAAGAAGGCCTGGCGCAGGTACTGCTCGACCATGCGGTTGCCGATGAAGCCGTCGCACACGCCCGACACCACGCCGGTCTTGCGGATCTTCCTGGACAGCGCCAGCGCCGTCGCCAGCACGTCCTTGCCGGTCTTGGCGCCGCGCACGATCTC
>Ga0308166_1002904_pt1 | contig 15114 bp, 10 predicted proteins | sample PhyCR2_2_FD_202137 | JGI IMG/M metagenome (GOLD analysis project Ga0308166, IMG submission 202137) | Phyllosphere microbial communities from UC Gill Tract Community Farm, Albany, California, United States - DLSLCC.R2 | ecosystem: Host-associated > Plants > Phyllosphere > Unclassified | place... | reverse complement strand
ACACTCACCGGCCGGGAAGCCATCAGCCAGCCTTTTGTCTTTGAGGTGGAGCTGGTCAGTGAGCAGCCGTCGCTGGACCTCGAAACCCTGCTGCACAAACCGGCCTTCCTGCAGCTGTCGCCTGACGGCAGCGGCATCCATGGCCAGATCTACCGCGCCGCGCAAGGCGATTCCGGCAAGCGCTTGACCCGATATTCGGTGACGCTGCGCCCGCAACTGGCGTACCTCGCGCACCGCATCAACCAGCGCATTTTCCAGAACCTCAGCGTGCCGAAAATCATCGGCCAAGTGCTGGAAGAGCACGGCATCCAAGGCAACGCCTACGAATTCAAGACCGGCTCGATCTATCCCGAGCGCATCTACTGCGTGCAATACGACGAGTCGGATCTGCACTTCATCCAGCGCCTGTGCGAAGAGGAAGGCATTCACTTCCACTTCCAGCACAGCGCCAACGCGCACAAGCTCGTTTTCGGCGACGACCAGACGGTGTTCCCGAAACTGGCCCCTGTGCCCTATCAGCAAGACTCCGGCATGGTCGCCAGCAACCCGGTGATCAAGCGCTTCGACCTGCGCCTGGAAACCCGCACCAGCCGCACCACCCGTCGCGACTACGACTTCGAAAAACCGCGCCTGACCCTGGAAAGCGAAAACCGTGGCGACGCCCTGCCCGACCTCGAAGACTACGATTACCCGGGCCGCTTCATCGACCGCGAGCGCGGCAAACATTTGGCCAAACGCGCCCTCGAACGTCATCGCAGCGACTTCCAATTGGCCGAAGGCAAGAGTGATCAGCCACTGCTGGTCAGCGGCCATTTCCTCGCCCTGACCGAACACCCGAAAGCCAAGTGGAACGACCTCTGGCTGCTCACCGAAGTCCTGCATGAAGGCAAGCAGCCGCAAGTGCTCGAGGAGTCGGTGACCAGCGACACCACCGCGCTGAAAGACGATTTCCACCAGGGCTACCGCAACCGCTTTCAGGCCACGCCATGGGACGTACCCAACCGCCCGCCGCTGCGCCACCCGAAACCGCGAATCCTCGGCAGCCAGAGCGCAGTAGTCACCGGCCCGAAAGGCGAAGAAATCCACTGCGACGAATACGGCCGGGTCAAAGTCCAGTTTCACTGGGATCGCGAAGGCCAGGCCGACGACAAGACCAGCTGCTGGCTGCGCGTCTCCAGCGCCTGGGCCGGCGCCCAGTACGGCGGCATCGCCATCCCGCGCATCGGCATGGAAGTGCTGGTGACCTTCCTTGAAGGCGACCCCGATCAACCGCTGATCAGCGGCTGCCTGTACCACAAGGAAAACACCGTCCCCTATCCACTGCCGGCGAACAAGACCCGCAGCACTTTCAAGACCCTGAGCTCCATGGGCGGTGGCGGCTACAACGAACTGCGCATCGAAGACAAAAAAGGTCAGGAACAGATCTACCTGCACGCCCAGCGCGACTGGGACGAGAACATCGAGCACGACCAGAAAATCCGCGTCGGCAACGAACGCCACGACACCGTCGAGCAAAACAGCTACACCGAGTTCAAGGCCGAAGAACACCACACCGTCTACGCCGACCGCAAAGTCGAAACCCGCGCCAACGACCACCTCACCGTCGGCGTGAACCAGCACATCAAGATCGGCACCGGCCAGTTCATCGACGCAGGCCAGGAAATCCACCTGAGCAGCGGCATGAAAGTGGTGATGGAAGCCGGCGCCGAACTCACGCTGGTCGGCGGCGGCAGCTTCATCAAGATCGACGCCGGCGGCGTGACCTTGAGCGGCCCGGTAATCAACATGAACTCCGGCGGCAGCCCCGGCGTTGGTACGGGCGCCGCGCCGTTGATGCCCGGCGTGCTGAAACAGGCGGATGCCGACAAGGCCGGCCAGGTCCTGACCCCGGCCCAGATCAACACCCTCAAACGCAACGCGCCGTTCTGCGAAGAATGCGAAAAATGCAAGGCAGGTGCCTGTGCCATCTGAACGAACCACCCCCAAAGACTGGCTGGCGCAACAGCCGCTGCAAAGCGGCGAGCGCCTGTACCTGACCGTCAGCGCGGCCAGCGACGCAGACGCCCTGAAAACCCTATACCTCACCGAACCCACCGCCCAACTCATCCCGATCTGGGGCGGCACGCCCTACTCCACCTGGCAACCGGTGATGCCCTACCTCACCGAACTCAAAGCCAACTCCGCTTTCCTGCCCTGGATCGCCGAAACCGACGCCCTCGACTGGGGCTGGCTGGGGGTGTCGCGTTCAGAACCGAACGAAGTGTTCGAACATCTGCGCAGCCTGACGCAGGTGAAGATGCCGGACGGCACTGAAGTGTTTTTCCGGTTTTGGGATGGGCGGCATATTTATCCGATCCTGCAGGGGCTGGGGGAAAAGGCCGGAGAGGTGCTGCCGGTGTTTGAGCGGTATCTGATCAATGGGCAGGCGCTGGAAGTGGGCACACGGGTGGTGCCGAAGGTGCGGGATTGGCCGTGGTGGGAGGTGCCGAAGGGGTTGTTGGAAGGGTTGAGCAAGGACAATCCGGCGACGCTGGTCAGCAACCTGATGCAGTGGCTGGAAGAAGACCGCCCGGACCTCTACACCGCATGGCCCGAGAACAATCTGAAGCTGAAAATCACCCGCTTCGTGCGCCGCCCGGATGCGCCGCAAAATCTTAAAGAAGCATTGATAAACCACCTGATTCTGGAGCAAGGCTGATGGATCGCGTTGCCTTTGTTGACAACCAACTGAACACCTTCAAGGACAGTCTGAAGCTGTATCAGGAACAAACAAAAACCTGGTACGCACAGGCTCTCGACAAGGGTAGCCGTGCCGCGGACATGCCGTCCTTGTTGGGCATGGAGCGTGTCATCAAGGCGGGCAACACCAGTAAAACGGTGAGCATGACCGACGGTAACTTCACCTCGAACGTAGCTCAATGTCCGCTCAAGGGTCCGTTGCTGATCGAGAGCAAATTCGAATCGGTTTACGACATTCCCGTCGGCGATATCGAAGTCGAAATCGTGGCCGTGGACGGTGGTGCTGTCAGCAAGGTCAAACTCGACGCCCAAGGCAAAGCCGCATGGACCGGCGGTGTGCCCGGCAAGTTCTACACAATTCGCGTCCATAACGAAGTGACCCCGGCGCAGATCGACGCCCTCTTCAGTTCTTACAGCGGCGTGACTGCGGACCTTGAAGGTTTCCTGCGCAAGGAATGGGCCGGCTTCAAACCGCAATGGTCGAATCTTTCGACCTCCGGCACAGCCATGGCCATCGGCAACGGCATTCTTGAAGGTGGCTGGGAGGCCATCAAGGGTGTGTGGGACGGCATCAGCCTTGTGCTCGATATCCTCCAGGATCCGAAGAAATTCGCCAAGGATCTCGGCGCTGGCGCAGACGAGCTGATCAAAGTCGCCAAAAGCTCGCCGGACATCATGAAAAAGGCCATGTTGCTGGCCAGTGACGAAGCGGCTTTGTTTTTGCTGGTGCGCAGTGCGGTGATCTGGCTGGCGGGCTTGCCGCCGATGAAGATGGCGGGCGATGTAGCGAAGATGACCACGGCAATTGTCGTTGGCATTGCGATCGACATCGTGATCGGCGTGGTATTGACCATCGCGGCAGAAGGTACCGGCGTCATCTACCTTGCGGCCCGACTCAAGAAGTACGGAGAGCTTGTCATCAAGGCTGTGATCGGCTTCGTGAAGTCGGTGTTCAAGATCATCAACGGCTTTATGGAGTATGTCGCCAAGTACACCGCAGTGGCGGCCCGAGGGGTGACGGCGAAGGTCAGGAACGGGATTTCCGAGTTGCGTTTTGATGGCAAGAAAAACGCCAGACTTGCTGACGGTAAAGTCGCTGACGACGTATCGAACCAGGCGACGAATCCCGCCGAAAAGAGCGCAGAACCTGCTGCAAAGACTTGCACTAACGGGTGCCCTGTTTCGATGGTCACTGGCGAAGAGTTATTGACGTTAACTGACGGCCAACTCGACGGCCTGCTGCCATTCGAATGGACCCGTCTCTATCGCACCAGCGCTGTGGAAATCGACTGCGGTCTCGGCTATGGCTGGAGCCACGCGCTCGCTCATCGCATCGAGATCAACGGCGACGAAGTCATCTGGACCGATCAGGAAAACCGCTCCACCGTTTTCCCACTTCCGAGCGAGCAGCGTCCCGCCATCACCAACAGCCTATCGCACGCGGCCATTTTTCTAGGTGACGATCCATCCGAGCTGATTCTCGCGCAGGCTGGCCAGCGACCATCGTTCTATCACTTCCGCTTCGACAGCAAAGGCGCGACCCTGATCGCCATCAGCGATAGCTATGGCAACCGCTTGCACGTTACTCGCGACATCCATGGGCGCATCAAACGTCTCGACAACGGTGCCGGCCGCGCCCTGCTCCTGCGCTACGATCGCAAGCACATCATCGCCGTCGACTATCAACAGTTCCTGCCAGCGGACAATCTTGAGGCCGCATGGAACACAGTGCAGACGCTGGTCACTTACAGCTACGACACGCAGCATCGCCTGATCGAGGCGAAGAATGCCGCCGACGAAGCCGAACGCTATCGCTACAACGACCAGCACGTCATTCTCGAGCGGCAATTGGCAGGCGGCGCGGCGTTCTACTGGGAGTGGGAAAACGAAGGCAAACTGTCTCGGTGTACACGTCACTGGGCCAACTTTTCCCAGATGGAAGCGCAATACGCCTGGGACGACAAAGGCAGCGTTACCGTTACCAACGCCGATGGTAGCGAAGAGGTCTACACTCACGATGATCAGGCGCGACTGATCAGCAAAATTGATCCCGATGGTGCCGAGCATCAAAAAGCCTATAACGACAAGGGTCAATTGATCGCGGAAAAGGACCCATTGGGCGCCGTTACCGAATACCGCTACGACGACAACGGACTGATGACCGCTGTCATCCCCCCAGAAGACGAAGCTACAACTTACGAATATATCAACGGCTTCGTCAGCGACGTTCGTCGCGGCAAAGCCAGTTGGAAGTATCAACGCAACCGACAGGGTGATGTCACTGCGCAGATTGACCCGGACGGCAATGCCACCCATTACAGCTACGACCCGCAGGGTCGTCTGTTGGAAATCCGTCACCCGGACGGCAGCCGTCATCAACTCGGTTGGAACAATCTCGGTCAACTGCTTGAAGAACGTCTTCCCGACGGCGGTCAGCGCAAGTACCGTTACGATGCACTAGGCAGGCAAATCACTCGCCAGGAAGAGTCCGGCGCGATCACTCATTACCAATGGGATGCTGCCAATCGCCTTGCCCAAGTTACGCTGCCCGGCGGCGCCACTCGCGCATTCAGCTACAACGCCTACGGCAATGTCACTGCTGAACGTGACGAACTTGGCCGTATCACCCGCTATGAATATGCCGACAATCTTCACCTCGTCAGCCGTCGAATCAATCCCGACGGCAGCCAACTGCGCTATCGCTACGACAACTCGCGCCTGCTGCTCACTGAAATCGAAAACGAGCGCGGCGAGCACTACCACCTCGATTACTACGCCAACGGCCTGATCCAACAGGAAACGGGCTTCGATGGTCGTCGGACCGCCTACGAGTACGACCTCAATGGCCAACTGCTGAAGAAAACCGAGTGCGGTGATGACGGTAGCGAACTGGTCACCGAATATCAGCGCGATGCCGCAGGCCGCTTGCTCGTAAAAACGCTACCCGACGGCGAAGAGATTCACTACAGCTACGACGCGCTTGGCCGCCTCGTTAACGTTGACGACGGCCATTGGCCGCTCGCCTATAAATACGACCTACAAGACCGACTCATCGAGGAACACCAAGGCTGGGGCACCCTGCGCTACGAATACGACAGCGTCGGTCAGCTCAAGCACTGCCGCTTGCCCGATGGCAGCAAACTCGATTACCGCCACCAGCCTGGCGGGCAACTCACCAGCATCGACCTCAACGGCTCTCGCCTGACCAGCCACCAGTTCAACGCCGGTCGCGAGCAACAACGCCAACAAGGCTTGCTGCTTAGCCAATACCAATACGATGAACAGGGCCGACTACAGGCCCACAGCGTCAGCCAACGGGACAAGCACCTGTTCCAGCGTCGCTACAACTACGATGCCAACGGCAACCTCGCCGGTATTAACGACAGCCGCAAAGGCAACCGCAGCTATCACTACGATCCACTCGACCGACTGATCAGCGTACGCGGCGCCATGCCAGAGAGCTTCGCTCACGACCCGGCAGGCAACCTCCTCGGACAAAATGACCTGCCCGCAGCCAACCTCGCCAACGTCAAAGGCAATCGCCTGCTCATGCAGGGCGACCGCCACTACGACTACGACTCTTACGGCAACCTGATCCGAGAGCGTCGCGGCACCGGCCAGAAGCTCGTCACCGAGTACCGCTACGACTGCCAGCACCGCCTGATCGGCGTCAGCCTGCCGGGTGGCAGCACCGCATCCTATAAATACGACGCCTTCGGCCGCCGCATCGAGAAAACCGTCGACGGCCACACCACTGAATTCCTCTGGCAAGGCGAACGCCTCATCGCCGAAAGCGCAGAAAATCGTTATCGCAGCTACATCTACGAACCGGGCAGTTTCCGCCCGTTGGCAATGCTCGACGGCGAAGGCCCGCTAAAAGCGGCCCCGTTCTATTACCAACTCGACCACCTCGGCACACCGCAGGAACTCACCGATTACAGCGGCGAAATCATGTGGTCGGCAAACTACCGCGCCTACGGCAATCTCGCGGCGCTGGATGTGAGCGAAATCGATAATCCGCTGCGTTTTCAGGGTCAGTATTTCGACGCCGAGACAGGCTTACATTACAACCGCCACCGCTACTACAATCCGGGGACTGGACGGTTCTTGACCCCGGATCCGATCAAGCTTGCGGGTGGGTTGAATAGCTACCAGTACGTGCCTAACCCTACGGGGTGGGTGGATCCGTTGGGGCTGAACGGGTGCCCAGGCCAAACAAAATTTACGAGAAAAGACAAATTCTATGGTTCGCGCAGAGCTGCATTTCAAGACGCAAAACGTGATGCGAGAATACCCATGTCAGCTGAACCAATGGAAGTCAACCATGTTGCCCTTACAAAAATAGGTGAACATGGAGTAGGAAAGCAAAATGTTCTCGATGCAGATGGCAATATTGTTTATACAAGGGAATATCATTATAAAAATATTGACAATGAGCGCGTTGTAATTCAGGAACACTCGTATGGGCATGAAGATTTCCCAAGCGACCATGCTTCGCATAAACCGCATTTCAATGTAAGAGAGTATGACCCCAAAACCGGAAATGCAGACCGCAACAGGACCTTCCACCTAAAAAGTGTCTCCACCCATTATGTTTTCGAGTAACTAAAATGTGGACAGATTTCATTTCAGACAAGAAACAATGGCTAGCCATCTTCGGAAATGGTTATACACCAACAAACCTTAGTATCTCTCATGCCATATTTAGCGACAACGCAATAACCTTAAAGCTATTCAGCCATCTCACAGGCAACAGCTATCCAGAGAAATGGATAAAAAACGGATATAACGAATACACATTTGACCTAATCATTAACGGTGTAACAACGGTGGAGATTATAAATTTCAGCTTCTACGGACCACTAGAGCTAGAAATAAAAAAACACAACAACAATTACGAGATAAAGACAACAATCAACACGCTATGCAACTTTGCCTGCAGTGCTAGCGCAATATTCATAACTAATATCAAAGCCTACCACAATGACGGAGCAGTTTAGAGCTTCAAAACCCCAAGCTGACATAATTTATACACGGAAACCATAGAACAAATGGGGACAGGACAGATGGAGACGACCGATGGGGACAGATTTATTTTCTAATGAAATAAATCTGTCCCCATCGGTCATTGACCAGCCACAAAAACATAGTATCGACGACATAAAACCGTAGGGTAACGCCCCATCCGTACCATCCGGGTATTTTGAAATCAAATGAAAGTCAAATGCATAACAAATAGAATAGACGAAAGGTTTACGCTAGACACTGCAGCAAGACTGAAGCGCTATATCTCTGTCGGCGAGAGTGAACTAGATATAGAAATTGGAAGAGAATATATAGTTTACGGTATAGAGCTCTGGGACAATTACCCTTGGGTTTATATATTCTCAGAGTCCTATGATGAATACCCTAAACCTTTCGCATTAGATTTTTTTTGAAATCACTGAAAGAAAAATCTCGTCTCACTGGGTCCTTAAGTCACAACACACATATAACAACAAAATCAAAACACAGCTCGTTTTTTGCGAATGGGCTGATGACGACAGCTTTTATGAAAAACTGGTTAACGAAGATGAAAAATGCATCGAGGCATTTGAAAGCTATAGAAAAATTATGAACGCTGAATAGAGCATAAAAAGCGCACCTAGTATTTCAGTGCGCAAGTAGAAAACCGTCATTCTTTGGTGCATGACAAAGGTTCTTCTCAATGTCGCTACAGCTAAGAAGCCAATGGCAACTTTCGTGGAGTCGACGTCAGTCGCAACTGAGCATGGAAAGCGCCGAGAACCGTTACTTTCAGAAACTCAACACCCAAAAATTCTCGGGCTATCTGAAATAACTTACGGACGAGACTCGTTGGATCGTACAGGCCAAGCAGTCGGCATAAAAGAGGTTGGCAGCCCAAAACTATGTACGATCCATATATAATTTCTACAGATAAAATGTTCAAAACAGGCAGAGAAGCGGCCGCCAAGGACTACCACTAAGCCCGATCCGATGGCAACCGAGCTTACAGTGCTTCTTATGACGGAATAACCTTCAGAATCTATCTTGATGAAACTTTTACCACAGTCACCCACTTCCACCCAACAATGAAATAACTATGAATATAAATATTAGCAGCTCTCAAGAAAACATAATTCACAATTGCTTGTTAGATCTCTTAGAGTCCTCTTCAAGCAACCACTCCAGCTTCCTACTCAAAGCGCTCCAGAGCCTTCTTCATTCACAAGAATTCGGAATAGAGATGTCTGGTATATACATCAGCACCGATGCCGACCGAGAAAACATACCCACCTATTTAACTACAGGTATTGCATTCGAGTTCATGGATAATCACGTCACTTTACCATTCAGAGATGCGATCGCATGCATCACCAATTGGTATAACCATCACGACAATATCAGAAACCCTGAATTAGATAAGATTATTGAGTACTTAAAAATAAAGTTTTTACAACATGGTATTTAACCACAAAAATGCGTGGCCTTTCATTATAGCCTTTAGTAGAAAAATAACGAGCAAAAGGGAACCGAGCAAAAGAGCAAAAGAGCAAAAGAGCGGGAAATGAGGACAGATTTATTTTATACAAACCGAATATACCCCCCTTTCCTTACTCTCACAATTAAAAGCAAAAAACCATGAAATTAAAAAAAATAATACATCTCGACGGAAAAGTAATTTTTGACGAACTATCCAACCTAATCAATTACGACATAGCACTCATCTCAGAGAACCTGAAAGAGGACCTCTTACAGGCAGCATTCCCAAACGAACAAATATTAGACATCGGATGGTATCCAGAATTTGACAAAAATGGTGCCTTTAGAATTTCATTAATTGCAAATCGAAATTGGGAATCTCCGATATACACCGACACCGCCAAAACCTGGAGCGACCTTGGCAAAATCTTAGATCACACGCTGCATAAAGTTAAACAAATCTGATGCAGGCTTCACATATTAGAGTATATGGGGAAAGCAGTGGACCTGACATTGGCTAAGCCATAGGGTGTAGCGGCGCTGCCAATCGATGACAAAATTTGTTAGAGCAACCCACTACGCTAAAGCAGTGCGCAGTCGCTGCGGATGCGGATGCGGATGCAATTAACTTGGGAAAAGCCTCAGACCTGTAGTACAAGGGAGTTTTTCTTTCGGGTAAAAAAATCTCGACAACCAAACCTATAACAGCGAAAGCAAAACCATGATATTTAAGTGCTCAGGCAACGCAGTCAATCCAAGCACCGTATCTTATAGAAGCTTGGGTTTCGGAGAGGCGGTTACGATCAAGACTCAGCCCTACATACTGCAAATCAAACCCGGCGACTTTCCAAGAGGGTTTAAAACTATCGCAGACACGTTTATTTCGGAATGCAGGATTGATGATACCGAGCAAGGCTATGCGGACATCCCCGAGCTTGCGACAGTTGATTACCCGACTTTCAATGAACTTCTGAACATCCATCCAAACCTAGCAGCAAGTTTGATCGAAGATTATCTTTACTTCGAACTCTTCTATCATCTTTTTCAAAACCCAACCAACCTACAGCTGGTTATCAACAACATCAACAACGTATATACAGAAAAAGATTCAATAATAATCACGGGAGACACATATCCATTCAAATACTTCTAGCAGAAGGAAACTTGCTCGACGGCAGGCCCGCCGACTCATACCTCAACGGTCGACTGTTGAATAACACCGATCTGGCGACGAAGTCAGTGCGCTAATCACCGATTGCTAGTGATCTATTTGCCAGCTCTATTACGCGGCTAGTACCAAAAATATGCAGAGCCGCCGCAAGAGCAATGTCCGCCATCGGGACAAAGGTCGATTCAACGCCGTTACGGAAACTACTGAAACGCAGAAAGTCTAGCTAACGTAGAAGAGCAACCGCCTGCTGATGCCCGGCGATCGCCACTACGATTACACGCTATCCGCCCCGGCCAACCGCACCTGCCTCTCCAACTCCACCTTCAACCCCGGCTCCAACTTCAACTGCCGTGCCAGTTCATCCAGATAACTCTTCTCCATAAAATTCTCCTCATCCACCAGCATCACACTGGCGATGTACATCTCCGCCGCCATTTCCGGCGTGCTCGCCGCGCGGGCGACGTCGGTGGGGTCGAGGGGTTTGTTGAGTTCGGCGTGGAGCCAGTGTTGCAGCTCCTGGTCGTTGTCGAGTTTGGTGAATTCGCCTTCGATCAGTTCGCGCTCGCGCTCGTCGATGTGGCCGTCGGCTTTGGCGGCGGCGACCAGGGCTTTGAGGATCGCCTGGCTGTGCTCCTCGACTTGCGCGGGTGGCAGGCGGTCGAGGGTTTGTGGTTCGCGTTGTGGTGCGCTGTCTTTTTGGGCGTTGTAGTTGCCGTAGGCCTTGTAAGCCAGTACGCCCAGCGCGGCGAGGCCGCTGTAGAGGGCGACTTTGCCGCCGACCTTGCGGACCTTTTTATTGCCGAGCAGCAGGCCCATCGCGCCTGCGGCCAATGCGCCGCCACCCGCGCCTGAGAGCAGGCCGCCGAGACCGCTGGAGCCAGACGAGCCACCGAGCAAGCCGCCAAGTCCGCCGGCAGCCGATTTGTTGGAAGCGCCGCCAGTCTTGTTCTGCAGCATTTCCTGCCCGGACTTGAGCAGTTGATCGAGCAATCCACGGGTGTTCATGTTCCGTCTCCAAACAAGGGTTATCCGGATCTAAGGCCCTCAGCCTAGTTCGAAAGTGCCCCAACCCGCGCCGCGAGTATGCTTCGAGATGTTGCTCGCCACTCAGAAGGGCCCGTTCCGAGCGTTACCCAATGAAAAGGGGCAGGCCTTTCGACCTGCCCCCTTCTCCCCTCCTCCTTAAAACCGCGAAACACTCCGCATCGCATCCACCAGATAGCGCATGGCGATCCGGTCGCTTTCCGATAGCTCTCGATAACGTTCCACCAGTTTCAATTCCTCGGAATTGAGACGGCGTCTTCTGCGCCCGCCGCCCAAGCAAGGAAAGATGCCCAACATTTCGGTGATGCCCTGTATTTTTGCCATGGACGATGTCCTTCTCTATTGAGTCAAGAAACTGCTGAACCTCACATCGCCCTGCCTCTTCGAGCAGCGTCGTGTGCCCCGCCGGCACGAAGGCTTGTATCCGGTCTTGCCCATAGAATAGGAATTAAATCGGCGTTGAAAAGTGGTTTTTAGAGTAATTAATCGAAAAAAGCAGATATGCCCTCTAAATCAGAGAGCCCTGTCAGAAAAATTACAGACATGTCTTGTTTCATTGCCAGATGACGCAACGCAAACAAGCCTTTTTGCCCGACAATCGAACCGATTAAGCTAGCGGGCATCTGTTTATAGTCCGTTGCGTTTGGCCGAAGGCATGACCGAACCGTAATTTCCGATCCGACAGGTGCCAGGAACGGCGCTGGATTGCACACGACAGGTTGTATTTATGCACCGCAGGAATTTGCTCAAAGCGTCCATGGCCATTGCGGCCTATACCGGTCTTTCCGCGTCGGGCCTGTTGGCCGCCCGCGCTTGGGCAGCCAATGGTGGCGCCGCCGATGGCGAGGCCCAGGCCTTCGATTTCGAAGCGTTGAAGCGTCAGGCCAAGCAGCTCGCCGGCAATGCCTATCAGGATACGAAACAGGTGTTGCCGCCAACCCTGGCGACCATGACTCCGCAGAATTTCAACGCGATCCGCTACGACGGCGAGCATTCCCTGTGGAAGGAAAACAAAGGTCAGCTGGACGTGCAGTTTTTCCACGTCGGCATGGGTTTCCGTCAGCCGGTGCGCATGTACAGCGTTGATCCGAAGACGCGCATGGCGCGCGAGGTGCATTTCCGCCCGGCGCTGTTCAATTACGAGAACACTTCGGTCGACACCCAGCAGCTCAAGGGCGACCTGGGTTTTGCCGGCTTCAAACTGTTCAAGGCGCCGGAGCTGGATCGGCATGATGTGGTGTCGTTTCTCGGCGCCAGCTATTTCCGTGCGGTCGATGCTACTGGCCAATATGGCCTCTCCGCGCGCGGCCTGGCCATTGATACCTACGCGAAGAAGCGCGAAGAATTTCCCGACTTCACCAAGTTCTGGTTCGAGACGCCTGACAAGAACGCCACGCGTTTTGTGGTCTACGCCCTGCTCGACTCGCCGAGCGCGACCGGCGCCTATCGCTTCGACATCGATTGCCAGGCCGAGCGCGTGGTCATGGAAATCGACGCGTACATCAACGCACGCACCACCATCGAACAGTTGGGCGTGGCGCCGATGACCAGCATGTTCAGCTGCGGCACCCACGAACGGCGGATGTGCGACACCATTCACCCGCAGATTCACGACTCCGATCGCCTGGCCATGTGGCGCGGCAATGGCGAGTGGATCTGCCGTCCGTTGAACAACCCGGCGACGCTGCAATTCAACGCATTTGCCGACAAGGACCCGAAGGGTTTCGGCCTGGTGCAGACCGACCACGAATTCGCCAACTATCAGGACACTGTCGACTGGTACAGCAAGCGCCCGAGCCTGTGGGTAGAACCGACAACCGCATGGGGCGAAGGCTCTATCGATCTGCTGGAAATTCCTACGACCGGCGAGACGCTGGATAACATCGTCGCGTTCTGGACGCCGAAGAAACCCGTGGCTGCCGGCGATTCGCTGAACTACGGGTACAAGCTGTACTGGAGCGCCCTGCCACCGGTCGGCACGCCACTGGCACGGGTGCACGCAACGCGTTCGGGCATGGGCGGCTTCACCGAGGGTTGGGCGCCGGGTGAGCATTACCCGCCAGTCTGGGCGCGGCGCTTTGCCGTGGACTTCACCGGTGGCGGCCTTGAGCGCCTGCCACAGGGCACCGGGATCGAGCCGGTGATTACCTGTTCCAACGGCAAGGTGCAGGACTTCAGCGTGCTGGTGCTGGATGACATCAAGGGTTATCGGATCCTGTTCGACTGGTATCCGACCAATGACAGTGTCGAGCCGGTGGAACTGCGCCTGTTCATTCGCACCAATGACCGCACGCTGAGCGAGACCTGGCTGTACCAGTACTTCCCGCCGGCGCCGGACAAGCGTAAATACCCTTGAGGTTCTAAGGCGGCTGTTCTGGCGTCATTCGCGAGCAGGCTCGCTCCCACAGGGGTCCGCAATCCTACTGTGGGAGCGAGCCTGCTCGCGAAGAGGCCCGCCTGGACAACGCAAACTTCTGCCGAATAGAAAAGCCCCGGCCATCACTGGTTCGGGGCTTTTGCTTTCCAGCCTTCAATCAATCGCGCAAATCCGATTCATGAATCGGCTGATCCCGATGGGTCGCGCGCTGATACTGCGCCGGCCACACTGCTTTGCGCCCGCCCAGATCATCGTCGGCGTGGAGCGGCCAGTACGGATCACGCAGCAATTCGCGCGCAAGGAAAATGATATCGGCCTGACAGGTGCGCAGAATGTGCTCGGCCTGGGCAGGCTCGGTAATCATTCCGACAGTACCGGTGGCAATGCCTGACTCTTTGCGTACCCGCTCGGCAAAGCGCGTCTGATAACCCGGCCCGACCGGAATTTCCGCGTTTGCAGCTGTCCCTCCTGAAGACACGTCAATGAGATCGGCGCCCAGCGTGTGAAGGCGACGCGCCAGTTCCACAGTTTCGTCCGGATTCCAGCCGTCTTCGACCCAATCGGTCGCCGAGACACGGACAAATACTGGCAATTCCTCCGGCCAAACCGCCCTCACCGCGTCGGTGACTTGCAGCACCAGGCGGATGCGATTCTCGAATGAACCACCGTACTGATCGCGACGCTGGTTGCTCAGCGGCGAAAGAAACTGATGCAGCAGATACCCATGCGCGGCATGCACCTCGACCACGCTGAACCCCGCCGTCAGCGCGCGCTTGGCCGCGTCGACAAAGGCCTGGATCACTTCGGCGATCTGCCCCTCATCCAGCTGCTTCGGTTGAGTGTGTTGCGGATCGAAAGCAATCGGCGATGGCCCGACCGGGGTCCAGCCGCCATCCTCGGGTTTGACGCTGCCATGCTTGCCGATCCACGGCCGATGGGTGCTGGCCTTGCGCCCGGCGTGGGCCAGCTGAATGCCGGCGACCGCGCCTTGGGCGGTGATGAAGCGAGTAATGCGTTGCAGCGGTTCGATCTGTTCGTCGTTCCACAGGCCAAGGTCTTCGGCGGTGATGCGCCCGTCGGCGGTAACCGCCGTGGCTTCGGTGAAAACCAGACCGGCACCGCCCACCGCGCGGCTGCCCAAGTGCACCAGGTGCCAGTCGTTGGCCAGGCCATCGACGCTGGAATACTGGCACATCGGCGACACGGCGATGCGGTTGGGCAGGGTCAGTTGGCGCAGGGTAAAGGGTTCAAGCAGCAGACTCATGGGGCACCTCTCGAATCAGTGGGCAGGCTCCAGGGT
>Ga0308166_1002895_pt1 | contig 15151 bp, 11 predicted proteins | sample PhyCR2_2_FD_202137 | JGI IMG/M metagenome (GOLD analysis project Ga0308166, IMG submission 202137) | Phyllosphere microbial communities from UC Gill Tract Community Farm, Albany, California, United States - DLSLCC.R2 | ecosystem: Host-associated > Plants > Phyllosphere > Unclassified | place... | reverse complement strand
AGACGCAGGCGCCTGTTCTCACAAGTGAGTGGAGTGGGAGGTGGTTCTCCGCTTGAGGGGGGTGAAGCTCTCGGCCTCTCCGCTTCCCTGTGGGGCGAACAAGTAATAAGTTACGGGGGTTCCTGGGTTCTGGCAAATCGGGGCACCACCCCCGGGCGTGTCGCAGAGGCTCGTCGCCAGGATTTTCCCAGTCCAGGGGGCGTTATCGCCTCAGATCGGCGTCACGAGTACGATCACAGCGTGACTCCGCCTTCGATTCCCTCCCCTTCCGCGGCCCTGTTGGAGCGGGTGTTCTCCGAGCTCGGCGCGATGGGCCGCACGGCGGACTTCGACGCTGAGCCACCGCATCCCGTTCCCCTCCCTTCGCGTCTCTCCACCGCAGCTCTCGCATGGGCTGGCGTGCGCGCAGTCAGCCTGGTGGCCGGCATCCGCGATCTCCCCGACCCGGATCGCATATCCACCGCCTACAGGAGCGATCGCGTTCTCGCGGTCGATGGCCGGGCACCCGACGTATGGTCCGCGTACTCGGGATTCTGGCGCTCGGCCGACGGGTGGGTGCGTACCCACGGCAACTACCCGCATCATGCCCGCCGCCTCCTCACCGGGCTCGGACTCGATCCCGGCGCGAGCGCCGACGAGGTGCGCGCAGCCATCCTGGAGTGCACGACCACCGAGGCGGTCGGACTCATCACGGCCGAGCGTGGCCTCGCCGTCCCCGTGCTCCCCGAGGATCCTCACGTCGATGCACGGTGGCGCGCCACTCCCCTGCTCGAGGTCGCACGCCGGGACGCCGGGGAATCCGGCACCCACTTGCGCCGCCATCTGCTCTCGCATGACCGTGGCGCACCACTCAGCGGCATTCGTGTCCTCGACCTCACGCGGGTGATCGCGGGGCCCGTGTGCACCAGGACTCTGGCTCTGCTCGGCGCCGACGTGCTCCGTGTGGATCCACCCGGCCTCGCAGAGCCCGAATGGCAGCACCTCGACACAGGTCACGACAAGAGGTCGACACTGCTCGACGCGAGAAGCGAGCGATTCCATGAACTCCTCGCCGCCGCGGATGTCGTGGTGCTCGGGTACCGGCCGTCGTCGCTCGACCGCCTCGGTCTCTCGGCATCCGCACTGGTCGAGCAGCGTCCGAATCTCGTCGTCGCCCAGCTGAGCGCATGGGGCATGGATCAGCCGGATCGCGCCGGCTTCGACAGCCTGGTGCAGGCCGAATCGGGGATCTCGCTGATCGAGTCACCCGACGGCGATCGGCCAGGAGCACTCCCTGCCCAGGCGCTCGACCACAGCGCCGGCTACCTGCTCGCTGCCGCCGTCATCGCCATGCTCGAGCGACGTCAACGCGAAGGCGGCGCCTGGACGGTGCGCACGTCACTGCGTCGGATCGCCGCCGAGCTGTTGGGCATGCCGCGTGCCGATGAACCGGAACCGGTGCGTGAGTTCGACGCCGGCGCTCACTCCACGACTTTCGACATCGCCGGGCAGAAGGTCACCACGGCGAGTCCCGCACTTCCCGGGCTCGAGTTCGGGGCGCCGCATCGGTGGGGGTCGGATCAACCGCGCTGGTGATGCCGGCGAAAGAGCGGCAGGGCCAGGCAGAGCGCCAGGGTGAGCGCACCCCACAGCGCGCTGGCGGGCGGGAGCATACGGTAGGCGAGGTGCTGGTACGTGAACTCCTCGGTGAACGGACCGTACGCCAGGTATCCGATGACCACGGCCGTCACCAGCACCACCGGAAGCGACAGCCACCACGAGATCCGGACCCCCGCCGGCAGCGTTCGAGGCACGTCAGTCCGCGGCTCGGCTTGACGCAGTCGGAGCAGCGCCCAGATCGCGATGACCACAAGACCGAGCACGCTCGATCCGTGCTGGAGCCATTTGTAGCCGGTCAGAGGTCCCCACATCTCGTCGAGCGCGGGGAATGCGTCGACGCCCCAGCGTCCTTCATGCGTGAAGAGATCCCAGAGGATGTGCGACAGCACACCCAGGATCAGAGAGACGGCGAGCAGCACAAGGTACAGCGGGCGCTTCGACCCGGCGCCGACCGCAACGCGCGCCGCCTGCACTCCCGACTCGGACCACTCGGCAGGAATCCGCGTCGCCAGCCGGAGCGGCGCGAGTTCACCGACGGCCGGACGGAGCACGACCCGCCAGATGACGAACAGCACGAAAGCGACCAGTGCCGTCCACACCACGTTGCCGAACGTGTGCGTGAACGAGTAGTCGAGTCCGACACCGCGCAGGAACAGAGGTAGATCAGGCGTCATCGCGCCGATCGCGATCGCGGCCGGCACCAGCGGCGTTCGGATGAAAGGCAGCGCGACCAGCGCGTGGCTCGGGGTGAACGGCATGCGATGTCTCCTGTCGATCCGGCTGGCGGGAAGCGTGACGGCGGCCGCCTGAGGACTGTCCAGGCGACCGCCGTCTCGCGATCAGAGATCGAACGTCAGGCGATGAAGACTCCTGCAAGGGTCTTTTTGCCGCGGCGGAGCACCGAGACACCTCCGGGGAGGTTTCCCTGCACGGTGGCCGCTTCGTCGTCTACGCGTTCGCCGTCGAGGGACACGCCGCCCTGACCTATCGCGCGGCGAGCCTCCGACAGACTCGAGACCAGCCCCGTCGCGACGAGCGCGTCGACGACCGATGAGCCCGCGTCGACCGTGGCGTTCGGGAGCTCCTCCAGCGCGGTGCGCAGCGTCGATGCATCCAGTGCGGTCAGGTCCCCCTGCCCGAACAGAGCCTCGGATGCCGCGATCACGGCAGCTGTCGCGTCGATGCCGTGCACGATGGCGACGACCTCGAGCGCCAGACGTTTCTGCGCGGCACGCCGGAAGGGCTCGGACTCCACGAGCGCCTCGTACTCCTCGATCTCAGCGCGGCTGAGGAACGTGAACACCTTGAGCCGCTCGATCACGTCGGCATCCGCCGTGCTGAGCCAGAACTGGTACATCCGGTACGGGCTGCACATCTCCGGATCCAGCCAGATCGCGTTGCCTTCACTCTTGCCGAACTTGGTTCCGTCGCTGTTCGTGATCAGCGGCGTGCCGATCGCGTGTGCGGCCACGCCCTCGGAGCGGCGGATGAGATCGGTGCCGCTGGTGAGGTTGCCCCACTGGTCAGAGCCGCCGGTCTGCAGGACGCAGTCGTACTGGCGGTACAGCTCGAGGAAGTCCATGCCCTGCAGGATCTGGTAGCTGAACTCGGTGTAGCTGATCCCCTCGTCAGAGTTCAGACGTGCAGCGACCGCATCCTTCTTGAGCATCGTGCCCACACGGTAGTGCTTGCCGATCTCGCGCAGGAAGTCGATCGCCGACAGCGGCGCCGTCCAGTCGAGGTTGTTCACGATGCGCGCGGCGTTGTCGCCCTCGAAGCTGAGGTAGCGCTCGACCTGCGTCCGCAGGCGCCCGACCCATTCCTCGACGGTCTCACGCGTGTTGAGCGTGCGCTCGGCGGTGGGTCGCGGGTCTCCGATGAGGCCGGTCGAGCCTCCGACCAGGCCCAGCGGCTTGTGCCCGGCGAGCTGGATGCGACGCAGCGTCAGCAGCTGCACCAGGTTGCCCAGGTGCAGGCTGGGAGCAGTTGGGTCGAAACCGCAGTAATACGTGATCGGGTCCCCGGCGAGAAGGGCGCGCAGCGCCTCCTGGTCAGTGGACACATGGACGAGGCCGCGCCACAGCAGTTCGTCCCACACGTTCTCGAACGTGGGGTCGATCGCCGGTGGGGCGGTCGTCAGATCGGTATTCGACACGCGCTCCAGGCTATCAGCGGTGGGTGGCCGCCATTCGCCGCGGCACGGACGGATGCTGCTGTCAGCTGTGCGCTGCCCACCACACCAGGAAGGCGGCCCCCAGCCCGATCACCCAGCTCACGAGGCTGCCCACCAGGAAGTACTCGGCGCGCGCCCCGGTCTCGCCATCCCGCGAGATCTCGGGGAATCGCACGATGCCCTTGGCCGCGAGCATCGCCGCGAGGATCGGATAGGCGGCGGCGAGCGTGAGGATCATCACCAGGATGCGCTCGAGCGGTCCGATCAGGCGCCCACCCTTGAATCCGGCGCGCGGGTCGGAGGGCGTGAGGCCGGCAGTCGTGCTCTCGACGGACGCATCGTGTGCGACAGCTCCATCGGCATCGACGCCCGGGCTCTGCACGGCATCGGCACCCGGGCTCTGCGCGGCATCGGCGCCAGGGCTCTGCGCGGCATCGGCACCCGGGCTCTGCACGGCATCGGCACCCGCGCTCTGCGCGGCATCGGCACCCGCGGCAGCTGGGATCGACATTTCGGTGTCGGACGCGACGCGCCGCAGCTCGGCGGGCCGCCAGGTGTGCTCGCCGTCGAGCGCGGCCCGCACCACGAGATTCGAGGACTCGAGCAGGAAGACAGCCGCGCCCAGGGTGAGTATCGCGAGATCGAACGGGACCTCGCCGAAGGGCGAACGCAGGGTCCACACCGAACCGATCAGACCGGCATCCGCTCGAGCACCGAGCCACACCACGGCCCCGACGCTCAGAACACCGAGCAGCACGGCGGGCCAGAACCCGAGCGGCGCCGGTCGCTCCGACGGCATGCACCAGACCCACAGCGCACCGACGACCAGGCCTGCGAGCATCGGCAGCAGCGCATCGCTCACGCTGCCGAGCAGCAGCAGGATGATGGCCACCGCGAGATAGCCGATCCACCGACGCGGCGCGAACTGGCGCACGAGGTCGGCGGCACCCACCGCCAGCAGCAGAAACCCGGCGACGATCATGCGTGCGCTCCCCTCAATGCGGCCACACCCTCGATCAACGCGGCGCTTCCCGCGCTTCTCAGCGACTTCGAGACACTCGGCTGCGAGATGCCCTCCTCGGACGCCAGTTCGTGCTGCGATCTGCCGATCAGGCGCCCGTAAGTGAGGCGGCGCTCACGCTCGTTCATCGCGCCGACCAGCTCGTCGCGGACGAGGAGGTAGGCGTTCGATGCGGCGATCACGCTGTCCATGACCTCATCCTGCCCGGAAGCACCGACAATCCACGTGCGCGTGCGCGGCACGGTGCGCCCCTCCCTCGCATGCACGGTCTCGATCGCGGCACGCGCGGCGTACCAGCCGGGGCCATCGGCGAGCTCGCCGTGGACCGAGTCGACCGCACGCACGTCGCCGACGCCGATGCCGAAGCGGAAGGCGATGCCGTCGGGGAGGGCGAGCTGGATCATCAGGAGCGACACCATCGCATCGTCGAGCGCGAGGTAGACACCCTGCTGCTCATCCCCTACCGTGGGCGTCAGCGGCTGGTGCGCGAGGGGCAGGTCACCTTCCACCCGCCTGATGGTGTCATCGAGGATCCGCTGCGCAGCAGACCTGTCGTCGAGTTGGCGAGAGCCCACGATGTCGGCGAGCACAGCGATGACCATGTGATAACCGTATCACGAATAACTTCCATTTATGCCCTATTTGGCTATAGTCTCGGAACATGCCTGAATCAGACATCATCCCCTGGGCCGAAGGCTCTTGGACTCATGCACCCGCTGCTCTCTCCGCCGACGGCGAGAGCCTCGACGTGACCGCTGTGGAGGGCAGCGATGCCTGGCGGCACACCGCCTACGGCTTCGTGCACGACACCGAGCATGCGCTTCTCGCTCCCCTGGAGGTGGGCGAGGCGATGGACGTCACCTTCCGGGCTCCCTGGGACGGTCAGTTCGACCAGGCCGGCGTCTTCGTGCGCATCGATGACGAGCGCTGGATCAAGGCGGGCGTCGAATACGCCGACGAGCACCTCGGCCTCGGAGCCGTCGTCACCGACATCCGCTCCGACTGGTCGGTCGGGTACGTCGACGACTGGCACGGCAGCGAGATCACGGTTCGCGTGAGCCGCTGGTCCGATGCCGTGATCGTGCGTGCGCGTGCGGATGACGGGGAATGGCGACTCGTCAGAGTGGCACCGTTCGACGGCGATGCCGCCGCATCCGCCGGCCCTTTCCTCGCCGGTCCCACTCGTTCCGGTCTCGTCGTGCGCTTCACCCGCTGGGCGCGCTCGGCCGCCGACGCCGCACTGCACTGACCCTCACGCATCGATCGCCGCAGAGAACAGAACGGCCCGCGGCTGCTCTCACCGAGAGCATCCGCGGGCCGTCCTCCGTCATGCGAGTCTTCGCACGCCGGGATGCCGGCTAGAGGCCGAGCGCGTGCGCGGCCGCCTGAGCACGGGCCACGAGCTCTGCGCGCTGCTCCGCCACCCGCACGGGCGCCGTGCCTCCGGCGCCGGCGCGCGACGCGACCGAACCCTCGATCGTGAGAACCTCGCGGACATCCGGTACGAGATGCGGCGAGACCGACAGCAGCAGCTCATCGGACGCATCCTCGAGGCCGATCCCCTGCTCCTCGCAGGCGCGGACGAGGGCACCGGAGACCTCGTGCGCATCGCGGAACGGCACACGCCGCTTCACGAGCCACTCCGCGACGTCCGTCGCGAGCGAGAAGCCCTGAGGGGCGAGCGCCGCCATCCGCTCGGTGTCGAAGCGCAGCGTCGCGATCATGCCCGCGAACGCGGGAAGCACGACCTCGAGGGTCTGCACGGAGTCGAAGACCGGCTCCTTGTCCTCCTGCAGGTCGCGGTTGTAGGCGAGCGGGAGCCCCTTGAGCGTGGCCATGAGACCCGACAGGTTTCCGATCAGACGCCCGGACTTCCCGCGCGCGAGCTCGGCGATGTCGGGGTTCTTCTTCTGCGGCATGATGCTCGACCCGGTCGAGTAGCTGTCGTGCAGCGTCACGAATCCGAACTCACGCGTGTTCCAGAGGATGATCTCCTCACTCAGACGCGAGATGTCGACACCGGTCATCGCGGTGATGAAGGCGAATTCGGCCACCACGTCACGTGCAGCCGTGCCGTCGAGCGAGTTTTCGGCCGGACGATCGAGGCCGAGCTCGGTCGCGACGAGAGCCGGGTCGAGGCCGAGCGTCGAACCCGCGAGGGCTCCCCCGCCGTAGGGCGAGACGCCGGCACGACGACGCCAGTCGACGAGACGCTCGAGCTCGCGTACGAGCGGCCATCCGTGCGCTTGCAGGTGGTGGGCGAGCAGCACCGGCTGCGCGTGCTGCAGGTGCGTGCGTCCGGGGAGGATGGCGTCGGGGTGCGCCTCGGCCTGGGCGACGAGCGCGTCGATGACGCGGAGCAGGTCACGGGCGATCACTCGGGCATGATCGATCAGATACATCCGCACGAGCGTGGCGATCTGGTCGTTGCGGCTGCGGCCGGCGCGCAGGCGCCCGCCCAACTCCGGTCCGAGCTCGACGATGAGCGCCTGCTCGAGAGCGCCGTGCACGTCCTCATCGGACGGGACGGGCTGCAGGGTGCCGTCAGCGACCTTGCGCGCGACGGCGTCCAGGCCCTCGTGCATCCGCGCCGCCTCGTCGGGTTCGAGATACCCGGCCGCCGCGAGCGCGTTCGCATGGGCGTGGGAGCCCGCGATGTCGTACGGCGCGAGCACCCAGTCGAAGTGCGTCGAACGGCTGAGCTCAACCAGCTCGGGTGAGGGTCCGCTCGCGAAACGAGCTCCCCACAGAGCGCCCTCGTTGGTGCCTTCGTTCTTCGAGTCGACCATCACGCGTCCTTCTTGCCGAGCAGCCAGACAAGCAGCGCCTTCTGCGCGTGCAGACGGTTCTCGGCCTCGTCCCAGACGACGCTCTGCGGGCCGTCGATCACCTCGGAGTCGACCTCGTAGCCGCGGTCGGCGGGCAGGCAGTGGATGAAGATCGCTTCGGAATCGGCGATCTGCATCGTCTCGGGCGTCACCTTGTAGCCGCCGAGATCGCGGATGCGCGCGAGCTTCTCCTCCTCCTTGCCCATCGACACCCACGTGTCGGTGACCACGACGTCGGCACCGGCCGCCGCCTCGACGGCGTCGGTGTAGAGGGTGATGGACCCACCGGTCTCGGCCGCACGGCGATCGGCAGCGTCGACGACGTCGGCGCGGGGCGCATAGTCGGCGGGCGACGCGATGCGCACATGCATCCCGGCGGTGACGCCCGCCAGCGCATAGGAGTGCGCCATGTTGCTCTGACCATCGCCGAAGAACGTCAGGGTGAGACCCTTGAGATCTCCCTTGTGCTCACGGATCGTGAGCAGGTCGGCGAGCAGCTGACACGGGTGGAAGTCGTCGGAGAGCGCGTTGACGACCGGAACCGTGGTGCCGGCGGCCATCTCCTCGAGACCCGCCTGCGCATAGGTGCGCCAGACGATGGCCGCCACCTGACGCTCGAGGACCCGGGCCGTGTCGGACGGGGTCTCCTTGCCGCCGAGCTGACTGCTGGCCGTCGAGATGATCAGCGGCGAACCGCCGAGGTCGGCGATGCCCACCGCGAACGAAACGCGGGTGCGGGTCGAGGACTTGTCGAAGATCACCGCGACCGTCTGAGGACCCGCGAGCGTCTTGTTCGCCCAGCGGTCCTTCTTCAGCTCGATGGCGAGATCGAGGATCTCCGCCTGTTCCGCGGGGGTCAGATCGTCGTCACGCAGAAGGTGGCGGGTCATGCGAGGGCCTTTCCGGATTCGGTGAGGGATGCCTGGACATCGGCGAGCGACGCGGCGAAGAGTTCGCGGAACTCGGCGAGCTCGGCGTCTCCGATGGTGAGCGCCGGCGCGATGCGCACGGTCTCGGGGTTGGCGGCGTTCACGATGAGCCCGCGCTCCTGGGCGGCGGCGACCACGTCGTTCGCGACGGGGGCGCTCAGCGCCACGCCGATGAGGAGTCCGCGGCCGCGGACACCCGTGACGAGGGGCGAGTCGAGTCCGGTGATGATCTCACGGAGCTCCCCGCCTCGGCGCGCGGCGTTGTCGACGAGGCCTGCACTCTCGATCTCGGCCAGCACCGCATCGGCCACGGCCGTCGCCAGCGGGTTGCCGCCGAACGTCGAGCCGTGCGAGCCGGGGGTGAACAGCGAGCTCGCCGCACCGTAGGTGACGAGCGCACCGATCGGGAAGCCACCGCCGATGCCCTTCGCGAGCGTGATGGCGTCGGGGGTGATGCCCTCGTGGCTGAAGCCGAACCAGGCTCCGGTGCGTCCGGCGCCCGTCTGGATCTCGTCGACGATGAGCAGCGCTCCGTGCTTCAGAGTCAGCGACCGCGCGGCCTGCAGATAGCCCTCCGGCAGTTCGACGACACCGGCCTCCCCCTGGATGGGCTCCACGATCACGGCGGCGACCCGATCGTCGATCGCTGCCTCGAGAGCCTCGATCGTCGCGGGGATGTGCTCGACTCCTCCGGGCATCGGCTCGAAGGGCGCGCGCATCGCAGCCTTGGCGGTGAGCGCGAGCGAGCCCATGGTGCGCCCGTGGAACCCGTTCTCGAGAGCGATGATGCGCGGCTTCTCGGTGCCGCCGTGCAGACGGGCGAGCTTGAACGCCGCCTCGTTGGCCTCGGCGCCCGAGTTCGAGAAGAACACGCGACCGTCGATCCCGGCACCGGCGAGGCGCTTCAGCCGTGCGGCGAGCGCGAGCTGCGACGGCGTCGCGAAGTAGTTCGACACGTGCGCGAGGGTCGCCGCCTGCTTCGACACCGCCTCGACGAACACCGGATGCGCGTGGCCGAGCGAGGTCACGGCGATGCCCGCGAGGAAGTCCAGGTGGCGGTTGCCCTCGGAGTCCCAGAGGTACGAGCCCTCACCGCGGGTGAGCATCGCCAGGCGCGGCCCCGCGTTGAGGACCAGATCACTCGCTGCGTCATCCTGCCAATTGCTCATGCGTTCGTCCCTGCGCTTCCGATGACCACTTCTGTTCCGATTCCCTTGCTGGTGAAGAGCTCGACGAGCACCGAGTGCGGCACGCGTCCGTCGATGATGGCGGCGGCGTCCACGCCGCCTTGGATCGCATCCAGACACGCCTTCATCTTCGGGATCATGCCGGATTCGAGTGTCGGCAGCATCTCGATGAGCGCCTCCGAGGTGAGGTGAGAGACGAGCGAGTCGCGGTTGGGCCAATCGGCGTACAACCCTGGCACATCCGTGAGGATGACCAGCTTGCGCGCGTTGAGCGCCACAGCAAGGGCCGCAGCCGCGGCATCCGCATTCACATTGAGCGACTGACCGGGATGATCGAGGTCGGGCGCGATGCTCGAGACCACCGGCACACGCCCCGCCGCGAGATGGTCGAGCACGGGCGTCGGGTCGACCTCGACGACATCGCCCACGCGCCCGAGATCGATCTCCTCGCCGTCGATGACGACGCCTCGGCGGCGCCCTCCGAAGAGCCCGGCGTCCTCACCGCTGAGCCCGGTCGCGATCGGACCGTGCGAGTTGATCTTGGAGACCAGCTGCGGGTTCACCTGGCCGGTGAGCACCATGCGCACGACGCTGATCGCCTCGGTGTTGGTGACGCGGTAGCCGCCCTTGAACTCGCTCGGGATCTCGAGCCGCTGCAGCATGTCGGAGATCTGCGGCCCACCGCCGTGCACGACGACCGGCTGCACGCCGACGTACCGCAGGTAGGCGATGTCCTGCGCGAACGCCTCCTGCAGCTCGTCCGAGACCATCGCGTTGCCGCCGTACTTGACGACCACGATCTGGTCGCGGAACTTCTTCAGCCACGGGAGCGACTCGATGAGCGTCGCGGCTTTGACCGCGGCGACGTCTGGCGTGGTGTCCTGGATGTCGGTCATGAGGCGTAGGCGCTGTTCTCGTGCACGTAGTCGTGGGTGAGGTCGTTCGTGAGGATCGTGGCCGAGGCGTCGCCGACCTTGAGGTCGATCACGAGGTGCGTCGCGCGGGGCGTCAGGTCGACCTCCTCGCGGGGACGATCGGGGCCGCCCTCGCTGCACACCCGCACCCCGTTCATCCAGACGTCCACGTCGTACGGGTCGAACTGGGCGTTCGTGGTGCCGATCGCGGCGAGGACACGGCCCCAGTTCGGGTCGTTGCCGAAGATCGCGGCCTTGAAGAGGTTGTTCCGCGCGACGGAGCGGCCGACCTCGACCGCTTCGCCCTCGGAGACCGCATGCTGCACCTCGATGGTGATGTCGTGGCTCGCACCCTCGGCATCTCCCTGCAGCTTGACCGCGAGCTGCTGGCAGAGCTCCCGCAGCGCTGCTGAGAAGTCCTCGAGATCGGGGACGACGCCGGATGCACCGTTCGCGAGCAAGGTGACCTGGTCGTTGGTCGACATGCAACCGTCGGAGTCGAGCCGGTCGAACGTGGTGCCGGTCGCGGCACGCAGCGCGGCATCCGCCTCCAGCGGTTCGAGCACGGCATCCGTGGTGATGACGACCAGCATGGTCGCGAGCCCCGGAGCGAGCATGCCCGCGCCCTTCGCCATGCCGCCGATGCTCCAGCCGTCGCGGCTGACGACCGCGGTCTTCGACACGCTGTCGGTGGTCATGATGGCCTCGGCCGCGACCTCTCCGCCGTCGGTCGAGAGCGTCGCGATCGCCTGCTCTGTGCCGAAGAGCACCTTGGCGCGGAAGACCTCGTCGCCGACGCCGATGAGACCGGTCGAGCAGACGAGCACGTCGCCGGCGCTGACGCCGAGCAGCTCGGCCGCCTTCTCTGCGGTCTGGTGCGTGGTCTGGAAGCCGAAGCTGCCGGTGAAGCAGTTCGCTCCGCCGGAGTTCAGCACGACGGCTTCGACCACGCGGTCGGCGACGGCCTGCTGCGACCAGATGATCGGGTTGGCCTTTGCGCGGTTGCTCGTGAAGACGGCGGCACCGACCTTGCGAGGTCCGCGGTTGACCACGACGGCGACGTCGGGCTTGCCCGTCGACTTGAGGCCGGCGGAGACTCCGGCCGCTTCGAATCCTGCGGGGGCGGTGACGCTCACGGCGCGACTCCGTTCACTGAGAGGGCGCGGGACTCGGGCAGCCCCAGCGCGAGGTTCATGGACTGGATGGCAGCGCCTGCGGTGCCCTTGACGAGGTTGTCGACCGCGGTGACCACGGTCACTCTGTTCGCTGCGCGATCGATCGCGAGACCGATCAGCGCGGTGTTGGCACCGAGGACGTCGGCCGTGCGCGGGAACTGACCGGCCGGCAGCAGCTGCACGAAGGTCTCGTCACCGTACGCGTCCTCCCACGCGGCGCGGATCTCGGCATCGCTGACTTCGCCGACGATCGGCGCGGTCGATGTGGCGAGGATCCCCCGCGACATCGGCACGAGAACGGGCGTGAAAGAGATGCGGATGCCGTCGGGCGCGGCCCCGGATGCCGCGGCGAGCGCCTGGCGGATCTCGGGGATGTGCCGATGCGTGCCGCCGACCGCATAGGGGTTGGCCGTGCCGAGGATCTCGCTGGCGAGCAGGTTGGTCTTGAGGCTCTTGCCGGCCCCTGACGGGCCGACGGCGAGTACGGACACGATGTCGCCGGGGTCGATCACGCCGGCCGCGACCCCTGGGGCCAGGCTGAGGCTCACGGTCGACGCGTTGCAGCCAGGAGCAGCGATCCGTGTCGCATCGCGCAGCGTCTCCCGCTGTTTGCGACCGCCGACCAGCAGCTCGGGCACCCCGTACGCCCAGGGCTCGTGGAAGTCGCCCCCGTAGAACGCGTCCCATGAGTCCTGCGAGGTGAGTCGGTGGTCGGCACCCGCATCGATCACGAGCGGGGTGTCACCGAGCGCATCCGCGTACTGGCCGGACTGACCGTGCGGAAGGGCGAGGAAGACGATGTCGTGGCCCGCGAGGATCTCGGGGGTCGTGTCCTGCAGCGTCAGGTGCGCGAGGGAACGCAGATGCGGCTGGTGCTGCACCAGCGGCTGGCCGGCGTTCGAGTGCGCCGTGACGGTGCGGATCTCGATGTCGGGATGAGACGCGAGGAGGCGCAGGATCTCGCCGCCCGCGTAGCCGGATGCGCCGGAGACGGCGACGGAGTACGTCATGCTTCTACCTTAACGGTCAGGCCCCGTGTCGAACTCGGGGTGCAGTGTCGGGAACCGGGGCGGCGACACCGGCACTCGACCGCCGTGCGCGGAGCAGGCAGAAGCGCAGGGTCGCCTAGAGTCGGCGGCCGCTGCGGCGTCGGCGCACGGCGATGACGCTCGGGACGAGCGTCAGAGAGGCGGTGGCGGCCGAAGGCATGCCGCGACGATAGCGCGCTCGTCGCGGCATGCGCAAATCCGCTTCGTCACGCAGAGGCCGAAGAGGCGAACGGTGCGGCGAAGAAGGCGAGCTCATGAGCGCTCGACACCTCGAAGGCACGGAGCATCCGATCCCGTGTGGCCGGCGCAGCCGTCACTGCTGTGGCCGTGACGAGGGCGATCGCCTGATCGGTCGCATCCTCGAACGCCGGGTCTGCGTAGGTGGCGAGCCACGACGCGTACGGATGCCGGGGATCCCGCGCGTACGCACCGAATTCACCTGCCTGCAGTCGCCGGCCGAGGTCGGTGTAGAGCCAGAAGCATGGCAGTACTGCGGCGATGATCTCGGCGTAGTCGCCGCCGAACGCCACGGAGCGCAGGTGATCGAGGTATGCGACGGTGGCGGCGGCAGGAGGGACGGCGAACATCGTCTCATCGACCCCCTCTCCCGGAATCAGCCACGATGCATGCAGTTCCAGCTCTCCGACGATCGCTCCCTCGGCGGAGTGCGCCCAGAACCCCTGCTCATGCGGAGTGGGAGCGAGACGCGCGGCTTCGGCGAGCACTCGGGCGTACTCGCGCAGGTACAGCGCGTCCTGCGCGAGGTAGTACAGGAACGGCTCCAGGGCGAGAGTGCCGTCGGCGAGGCCGCGGATGAAGGGAAGGGCGTCGATGCGGTCCCGCACGTCGGCAGTGCGCGCCCACCATGCGGCGCGGGTCTGCTCGGGAGTCGGTCTCGTCTCGAGCCCGCCCCGGTCCCACAGCCCCGCGAAATGGCTCACCGGCCCGTGACCACGTCCGACGCGCAGCGCCTCGCTCTCACGCAGCGATTCCCGCAGCCACGCTCTGGTCGAGGCGACGGCGTCGACGGCCGTCTCGCCGCGAGCCAGACGTGTAGCCAGCGCGGAGGACAGCGAGCACCCTGTGCCGTGGGTGTTCGCGGTGCGGATCCGACCGCCCTGGTACTCCCGCCGTATGCCCCTGGCGACGTCCACGAGGGCATCGGGCACACCGTCGCCGTCGAGGTGCCCGCCCTTGACGAGCACCGCCACCCCGCTCGCCGTCGAGAGCTCCTGCGCTGCGGCGAGCGCGTCGTCCCACCCCGAGATCGTGCGCTCGGACAGGGCGGCGAGTTCGTCGAGGTTGGGGGTCACGACGTGAGCACGCCGGAGGAGCTCGCGCAGTGCCGTCTCGGCGTCTTGGTCGAGCAGCCTGTCGCCGCTGGTGGCGACCATCACCGGATCGAGCACGACGATCGGCGGCCGAACGGCATCGAGCCACTCGGCGACGGTGCGGATGACGTCGGCGTTCGCGAGCATGCCGATCTTGACCGCGTCGACGACGACGTCGTCGGAGATCGCATCGAGCTGCTGTCGCAGGAAGGCCGCGGGCGGTACATGCACGCCGCGCACTCCGGTGGTGTTCTGGGCGGTCAGTGCGGTGGGCGCGGCCATGCCGTAGCCGCCGTTCGCGGCGATCGACTTCAGGTCGGCTTGGATCCCCGCTCCACCGGACGGGTCGCTCCCGGCGATGCTGAGCACTCGCGGCGTGCGCGCCGCACGCCAGCGCCGCACGAACGCATCGGCGGTCTCGGCCGGATCCGGAGCCGCGCACAGTGCCGAGACCACGGCGAGCCCAGCCGCGCCGGCGCTTCGCAGCCGCTCGGTGTCATCGATGCCCACCCCGCCGATGGCGACGCACGGGATCGCGGTGGCCGACGCGAGCGCACGGAAGCCGTCGACTCCGAGGGCCGGCGGGTGGTCGGGCTTGGTCGCGGTGGGACGGATGACTCCGACGCCCAGATAGTCGACGGTTTCCGGCGGCAGCAGGCGCACAGCCTCGAGGTGCTCCCGGGTGTTCGCGGTCAGTCCGATCAGCGCCTCAGGGCCCAGAGCTTCTCGCGCGCGCAGCACCGAGGCGTCGCCCTGCCCGAGGTGCACTCCGTCGACCCGCGCGCCCTGCTCCCGCGCGGCGAGCACCGCATCGAGGCGGTCGTTCACGACGAGGAGCGCGCGCCCGTCGATCACGCGCGCGAGCTCGAGGAGCTGCGCCGTCGTCTCGGCATCCGTCGCCGCCTTGTCCCGCAGCTGCACGATGCGCACACCCCCGTCGACGGC
>Ga0308166_1002893_pt1 | contig 15157 bp, 13 predicted proteins | sample PhyCR2_2_FD_202137 | JGI IMG/M metagenome (GOLD analysis project Ga0308166, IMG submission 202137) | Phyllosphere microbial communities from UC Gill Tract Community Farm, Albany, California, United States - DLSLCC.R2 | ecosystem: Host-associated > Plants > Phyllosphere > Unclassified | place... | reverse complement strand
CGACGCCTGCCTGCCGAACCTGCTCGTCGACGCCGCCGGCAACGCGGCCTGGATCGACTGCGGCCGGCTGGGCGTGGCCGACCGCTGGCAGGACCTGGCGCTGACCACGCGCGACATCGCGGAAGAATTGGGCGAGGAATGGGTCGAGCCGTTCCTGGCCGCGTACGGCACCGCCTTCGATGCGGACAAGAGCGGTTTCTACCGGCTGCTCGACGAGTTCTTCTGAACCGCGTCCGGTGCCGATCCGTGGGATGATCGGACCATCGAGCGATCAAGGAGCGGCACCATGGCAGCAATCACGCAGGACACCCCCGTCGGCATCGTCGGCGGGGGACTGATGGGCATCGGCATCGCGACGCGGTTCGCGCTGGCCGGTTTCACGACGACGGTGATCGAAACGGATCCGGGGCGTGCCGGGGCAATCTCCGCCGGCGCGGACGAGATCCTGGCCCAGCTGGCCGAAGCGGGCCGCATCGACGCCGCCGGCCGCGCCGCCGCGCTGGCGCGGCTGCGCGTGGCGCACGCGCTCGACGCGCTCGCGGGCGCCGGCATCGTCGTCGAGGCCATCCCGGAGAGCCTGGAGGCCAAGCACGGCCTGTACGCGCGCCTGGAAGCCATCCTCGGCGCGGATGCGCTCATCGCCAGCAATACGAGCGGCTTCCCGCCGGACGCGCTGGCCGCGCCGCTGCGGCACCCCGAACGCCTGCTCGTCGCGCACTTCTGGAATCCGCCGCACCTGATCCCGCTGGTGGAAGTCGTGCCGGGCAGTGCGACGGATGCCGCCGCGGTCGAGCGCACGGTCGCGCTGATGCGCACGATCGGCGCGGAACCGGTCGTGTTGAAGGCGGCGATCCCTGGCTTCATCGGCAACCGCCTGCAATTCGCCGTGCTGCGCGAGGCGCTGCACATCGTGCGCTCGGGCGCGGCGGATGCCGAGACGGTGGATGCGGTCATGAAAGCGTCGCTGGGCCGGCGCTGGTCGATCATGGGACCGTTCGAAGGCGCCGACCTGGGCGGGCTGAACACCTTCCTGGCGATCTCGGAACACCTGATGCCGGCGCTGGCGCACGACCAGGATGACCTGGCGCTGCTGCGCGAGCATGTCGCGCGCGGCGACACCGGTGCCGCCAGCGGCCAGGGTTTCTATACGTGGGACGACGCGCGCCGCGACGACGTGCGGGCGCGCCGGATGCGCCAGCTGAAGGCGCCGGACGCGTGACGCCTTACGGCTGCTCGCGGTGGCGCACGACGACGCGCTCGGTATCGCCGAAGTAGGCGCCGAGCCGCTCCGCCATGTACACGGAGCGGTGCTGCCCGCCCGTGCAGCCGACGGCCACGGTGAGATAGCTGCGGTTGTCCTTCTTGAACGACGGCAGCCACTTGGCGATGAAGGCGCGGATGTCGGACAGCAGCTCGGCCGCCTGCGGCTGCGCGTCGAGGAAGGCGATCACGGGCGCGTCCTTGCCGTTCAGCGGGCGCAGCGTCTGGTCGTAGTACGGGTTCGGCACGGCGCGCACGTCGAACACGAAGTCGGCGTCGAGCGGCACGCCGCGCTTGAACGCGAACGATTCGAAGAACAGCGTCAGCGGTGCGTATTCGACCTCGGCCAGTTCCTTGACCCAGGCGCGCAGCTTGTTGGCCGACAGCTCGGACGTGTCGATCACGTGGCCCATCTTTTCGATCTGCACGAGGCGGTCGCGCTCTTCCGAAATGCATTCGATCAGCGTGCGGCGCGATGCCGGGTTCTCGCCCGGGCGCAGCTCGTGCGACAGCGGATGGCTGCGCCGCGTCTCGGAAAAGCGCGCGACGAGCGAGTGCGTGCTGGCGGTCAGGAAGATCACCTTGACCTGGTGACCGTCGTCGCGCAGGGTCGCGACCGTGGTCGGCAGTTCGGCCAGCGACTCCGCGCTGCGGGCGTCGACGGCCACGGCGATACGTTTGGTGTCGCCGCCGTTCATGCTGGCGACGAGCGCGGGCAGCAGGGCGGGCGGAAGGTTGTCGACGCAATAATAGCCTGCGTCTTCAAGGACGTTCAGGGCGACGGATTTGCCGGAGCCCGAGATACCGGTGATGAGTAGGATGCGCATGCGGCGATGATAGCATCGGCCGGCGCCGGATGGAGCGTCGCGGCCGTACTACGCAACGGTCATGACGCTCAGGAGTGCGGACACGCCCGTTTCGGCAGCCATTGCCACTTGCCGCCGGCCTTGGTCAGCTTCACTTTCCAGCGCAGCTTGTCGTCGGCCAGGCATTGCGCCGTGGCCGTGAATTCGCCGGTGTCCGTCCACGCCGGGGTCTCGAGCGTGGCGGCGATTTCGCCCTTGCGCTGCTCGATGAAGCTGTAGCCGGACCACGACGGCGTGCCGTCGGCCGCGCGGATCGTCCACGCTTCGCCGTCGAGGCCGTCGGGCTGCACCCTGGCGAAAAAGGCGCGGCGATCGTTCGAGAACAGGACTTCCTTGCCGGCCTCGATCGTCTTGCCGCCGGCTTCGTCGATCAGCACGCCGGTGAAATCCGAGCCGTCTTCCACCTGCAGCAGGACGAAGCCGTCGCGCCGGTCGCAGAAATAGTGATGCTTGCCGTCCAGCGGTTCGTCGTACGGCGGTTCGTCCTTGAAGCGCAGCACGCCTTGCGCGGTGCGCACCGACAGCACGTGCTTGCTTTCGCGCCGCACGACACCCTGTGCACGGCCGGCGATGCGTTTGGCTTCGACGCGCGGTTCGTTGTCGCCGCCGTCCCCGCAGCCGAGATGCGGGCCCGCGCCGTGCGCCAGGTTCAGGCAGCCGGACAGGCCCAGCGCCAGCAGGGACACCGCGCCGCGGCGCGCACGCCGCTCAGTCACTGCTCATCGCCTGGCGCTGGCGCTCCATGAATTCCTGCAGCGTGTCGATGCCGCGCAGTTGCAGGATGGTGTTGCGCACGGCGGCTTCCAGCAGCACCGCAATGTTGCGGCCGGCCGCGACGGGAATCACGACCTTGCGGATCGGCAGGCCGAGCACGTCTTCGGTCGGGAAGTGGAACGGCAGGCGCTCGACCTCTTCGTCCAGCGCGCCGCGCTTGACGAGGTGGACGATCAGTTTCAGGCGCATCTTGCGGCGCACGGCGGTCTCGCCGAAGATCGCCTTGATGTCCAGCAGGCCCAGGCCGCGCACTTCGAGCAGGTTCTGCAGCAGCGGCGGGCAGCGGCCTTCGATCATGTTCGGCGCGATGCGCGAGAATTCGACGGCATCGTCGGCGACGAGGCCGTGCGAGCGCGAGATCAGTTCCAGGCCCAGCTCGCTCTTGCCGAGGCCGGAGTCGCCCGTGATCAGCACGCCCACGCCCAGCACGTCCATGAACACGCCGTGCATGATCACGCGCTGCGCCAGCTTCTTGGACAGGTACACGCGCAGGTAGTCGATCACCTGCGCCGCCGGCAGCGGCGTGGAGAACAGCGGGATGTTCTGTTCGTCGCAGATGGCGAGGATGTCGGGCGGCGTGTCGAGGCCCTGGGCGATGAACAGCGCCGGCGGGCCGCCCGCGATCAGTTCACCGATCAGGTGGCTGCGCGAGCCCGATTTCAGGCGTTGGTAGTAATTCAGTTCCTGGTGGCCGAACACCTGCATGCGGCCCGGGTGGATCAGGTTCAGGTGGCCGACCTGGTCCGCGGCCGAGACGGCGTCGCCGGAAATCTGGCGCTCGCCGCCCGGGAATCCGGCGAACCAGCCCAGCTGCAGGCTGTCGCGGTTATCGTCGTACAGCCGTTGGATGGTCAGCGGAGTCTGCAGCATGGTCGCTTTCGCAAGGTCAGCCGAGGGCTTGCAGGCTCGGCTGCCAGTTGATGATGCGCTCGTACACGGACTTCGGATCAAGGTCCGTCGCGAGTGCCGTGCGGATCGCCTCGTCCGAGAACAGTTCCGCGATCTCCGACAGGATTTCCAGGTGCTGTTGCGTGACGTGGTCCGGAATCAGGAGGAAGAACAGCAGCTTGACGGGCTGTCCGTCCGGCGATTCGAACGGGATCGGCTCGAGCAGGCGCACGAACGCGGCCAGCGGCGCCTTCAGGCTCTTGCTGCCCTTGATGCGGCCGTGCGGCACGGCGACGCCGTGGCCGAGGCCCGTCGACCCGAGCCGCTCGCGCGCGAACAGATTGTCCGACACGGTGGAGCGGGCGATGCCGCAGTTGTTCTCGAAGATGAGGCCGGCCTGCTCGAAGGCGCGCTTCTTGCTCGACACTTCGATGTCGAGCTGGACGTTCTCGAGCGAGAGGATTTTGCTTAGATTAGTCATAACACGCTTCTATTGCGGTGCACCCGGGGGTGCTTGCGAGCGGGAATTATAGGCCGGTTTCCTGGCCGTGACATTCGATTTTGCACACTGTCCGGCGCTGCCGCGGTCTCTGCCGCAAACCTGTGCGGCAGGGGGCCGTCAGCCGCGTTAAACAGAACGCAATTTCCGCTACGAAATCCCGAGATTTCACGCATGAAACATCTTCCCGGGGCCTCATTTACCGATTTTTCTAGCGCTTACGTATCGCTTTGCACATTCGGCAGGTGCACCGTCCGCCCGCATGGGCAAACATCGTTCGGGCCATCCATGTCGCCGGAAACGTACACTGCAGATGGGGGCGGGTGAGGAAAAATCACCTGCCCGCACCGTTTATTGACGTGCGGTACGCAAGTTCGGCGGTTTGCCGGTGCTGAAATTGGCGCGCCACGGGTTGATGTCCAGGCCGCCGCGGCGTGTGTAGCGCGCGTACACGGCCAGCTTGCTCGGCTTGCACTGGCGCAAGATGTCCGTGAAGATGCGCTCGACACATTGCTCGTGAAATTCGTTGTGCTCGCGGAAGCCGATCAGGTAGCGCAGCAGGCTTTCCTGGTCGATCTGCGGGCCGACGTAGCGGATCTGCACGCTGCCCCAGTCCGGCTGGCCGGTGACGAGGCAATTCGACTTGAGCAGGTGCGAGACCAGGGTCTCTTCGACCGCCGCCTCGTCTTGGTTGGCCTTGAGCAGTTCCGGTGCCGGACTGTAGCTGTCGACGTCGATGTCGAGGCGGTCGATCAGCAAACCGTCCTGCTCGCCCATCTTCAGTTTTTCGAAGTCTTCCGGCAGGGTCAGCGTGACGTGCACGGGCGCGCCGACGGCGTTCGACAGGTCTTCGCGCAGCAGGGCGAGCAGGGCGTCCGTGTTGGCGAGGCGGGTCTGGTTGAACGAGTTCAGGTACAGCTTGAACGATTTCGATTCGACGATGTTGGGGGAGTCGGCCGGCACGGTGAAGGTCGCGATGGCGACCTGCGGCTTGCCGCGCATGTTCAGCCACGACAGCTCGTAGGCGTTCCAGATGTCGACGCCGAAGAACGGCAGCGTGCCGGACAGGCCGAGCTCGTCGCGCTTTTGCTGGCGCGCGATGGGAAACAGCAGCTCCGGCGCGTACTGGGTCTGGTAGGCCGAGTTCTTGCCGAGAGGGGATTGTTCAGGGGTATTGGTCATGATGTGGGTCTCGTTGCCGGTCGATGACGTGGGTAACGTGCGTGACGATGCCGGTCCGGCGGCGGCAAAGCGGCGTATCGTACACCTTTTTCGCGCCCGCACGCGCGCTCCGTTAACACATGTGTTCTGGATATGTTCGGGGGGTATCGCAGGGCAACGCGGCAGGGGCCTGGACGCCGTGGTGTCCGGGCCCCTGACGTTTTCTTCCGGGCGCTTACAGGAACAGCTTGTAGACCGGATTCGCGCTCTCGTCCCAGTGGCGATAGCCCTGCGTGGCGAGGAACTGGCGGAATTCCTCCATCTCGCCCGCCGGTACCTGCAGGCCGACGAGGATGCGGCCCACGTCGCCGCCCTGGTTACGGTAGTGGAACAGCGAGATGTTCCAGTTCGGCGCCATGCTGTCCAGGAAGCGCATCAGCGCACCCGGGCGCTCCGGGAATTCGAAGCGGTACAGCAGTTCGTCGTGCGCGAGCGAACTCTTGCCGCCGACGAGGTGGCGCACGTGCTGCTTGGCCAGTTCGTCGTGCGTGAGGTCGAGCGTGCGGAAGCCGTGTTCCTCGAAGGTGTGCGCGACCGTGCCCGATTCGCTGCGGCTGCCGATCTGCACGCCGACGAACACGTGCGCCTCGCGCTCGTCGCTGATGCGGTAGATGAATTCGGTGACGTTGCGCGGGCCGATCAGCGCGCAGAAGCGCTTGAAGCTGCCGCGCTGCTCGGGGATCGTCACGGCGAACACGGCTTCGCGCGCCTCGCCGACCTCGGCACGCTCGGCCACGAAGCGCAGGCGGTCGAAGTTCATGTTGGCGCCGCAGGCGACGGCCACGAGCGTCTCGCCGCGCACCGGATTCTTCGACATCTGCGAACGTTCCACGTACGCCTTGGCGCCGGCGATGGCCAGGGCGCCGGCCGGTTCAAGGATGCTGCGCGTGTCCTGGAACACGTCCTGGATCGCCGCGCAGATCGCGTCGGTGTCGACGATGATGATCTCGTCGACGACTTCCTGCGCCACGCGGAACGTCTCTTCGCCCACCAGGCGCACGGCGGTGCCGTCCGAGAACAGGCCGACGTCCGGCAGGGTGATGCGCTCGCCGGCCTTCAGGCTGCGCGCCATCGCGTCCGAATCGATGGTCTGCACGCCGATGACGCGGATGTCCGGCCGCACGGCCTTGACGTAGGCGCCGACGCCGGAGATCAGGCCGCCGCCGCCGATCGCGACGAAGATCGCGTGGATCGGCCCGGAGTGCTGGCGCAGGATCTCGAGGCCGATGGTGCCCTGGCCGGCGATCACGTCCGGATCGTCGAACGGATGGACGAACGTGAGCTTTTGTTCGCGCTCCAGCGTGATCGCATGGTTGTACGCGTCGGTGTAGGAATCGCCGTGCAGCACCACTTCGACGTGCGGACCGCGCGCTTTCACTGCGTTGATCTTGACGGGCGGCGTCGTGGTCGGCATCACGATCAGGGCACGGCAGCCCAGTTTGCTGGCGGACAGCGCGACGCCCTGGGCGTGGTTGCCGGCCGAAGCGCAGATCACGCCGCGTTTCAGTTGCTCGGGCGCCAGGTTCGCCATCTTGTTGTACGCCCCGCGCAGCTTGAAGCTGAAGACGCTCTGCATGTCCTCGCGCTTGAAGTAAATTCGGTTGCCGATGCGCTGCGACAGGGTCGGAGCGAATTCGAGCGGCGTTTCTTCGGCCACGTCGTAGACGCGCGCGGTGAGGATTTTCTTCAGATAGTCGGTAGTCATGATCGGTGCGGTCAGGTTCTGGGTTCCGGGGCGACGCTGACTGTCCTGCTTGGCGGGTAACCGAGGCGAGCAGTGCGGCACGAAGGCTCGGTAGAGCCTGGCGTACCGTGTCGTTGCAATATGTTTCTCCTCATTATAATGGACCCATCTGCCCACTGCTCCAGCTTATTTCCGCGGCTTTTGCCCGCCTTCCCGATGATCGAATCCGCCGTCCTGTGGCTGCTGAAATTCCTCGCCGTGCCGGCCGTCGGACTCACGTCGGTCTTCTTCATCGCCTTCGTATCCGCCACCTTGCTGCCGCTCGGCTCCGAGCCGGCCGTGTTCGCGGTGGTGAAGGCGAACCCGGCGATGTTCTGGCCCGTCGTGCTCGTTGCCACGCTCGGCAACACGCTGGGCGGCGTGGTCGACTACTGGATCGGCTACCGCGCCAAGGTCGCTTTCGCCAAGGAGCGTTCGTCGCGCTGGTTCCACTGGCTCGCGCGCTACGGTGCCAAGACGATGCTGCTGTCGTGGGTGCCCGGCATCGGCGATCCGCTGTGCACGCTGGCCGGCTGGCTGCACCTGCCGTTCTGGCCCAGCGTGATCTACATGGCTATCGGCAAATTCGGGCGCTACGTCTTCATGACCGTGACCCTGCTGTACGTGCCCGATGGATGGTGGAAGTGGCTCGGGGACATGAGCGCCCGGCTATTCGGCTGAAACGGCCGGCGGCCGGCGTGGATAAGATGTCTGCCGTTCCCGCCTGCCGAGCTTTTGGCGGCGAATATTGCCTTTCTCCAAAACAAATTCGAGGATAGTCGAGATTTTCCGTCAGTTTGTGCTTTTCGAGCGTTGCAAAAAACATTCCTCGCCGAGCGTGGTGCATCGCAATAAGCTAGAATAGACAGTCCTACCGCGTCCGTACGACAGTCGATCTCCCCATGAACGCTCCTGCCAATATCCACGCCCTGCTCGAAGAAAACGCACCCGTCCGGCTGCGCGAAATCCCCTACAACTACACGTCGTTCTCCGATCGCGAGATCGTGATCCGTCTGCTGGGCGAGTCATCGTGGCGGTTGCTGGACGAATTGCGCGGCGCGCGCCAGACCGGCCGTTCGGCGCGCATGCTGTACGAGGTCCTGGGCGACATCTGGGTCGTGCGCCGCAATCCTTACCTGCAGGACGACCTGCTGGACAACCCGAAGCGCCGCGCCAAGCTGATCGAGGCACTGCACCACCGCCTGGCGGAAGTCGACAAGCGCCGCCTCACGGTCGACGACGCCGATACGGATCCGGCCACGGCCGCCCGTCGCAGCAGCGCCGTCGAACAGCTGCTCGTCGCCGCGCGCAAGGCCGTCGACGACTTCGGCGCCGAGTTCCGCCAGACGTGGGACCTGCGCAAGCGCGCGAAGGCCGTGCTGGGCCGCTACACCGACAAGCGCAACATCCGCTTCGACGGCATGCACCGCACGTCGCACGTGACGGATGCCACCGACTGGCGCGTCGAATACCCGTTCCTCGTCCTCGTGCCGGATTCGGAAGACGAGATGGCCGGCCTGGTGAAAGGCTGCATCGAGCTCGGGCTGACCATCATCCCGCGCGGCGGCGGCACCGGCTACACCGGCGGCGCGATTCCGCTGACGCCGATGTCGGCCGTGATCAACACGGAAAAGCTGATCGGCATGGGCGCCGTCGAGATGACGCGCCTGCCCGGCGTCGACCGCGACTACGCGACCGTCTACACGGGCGCCGGCGTCGTCACGCAGCAGGTGTCGCAGGCCGCCGAAAAGGCCGGCTTCGTGTTCGCCGTCGACCCGACCTCGGCGCACGCCTCCTGCATCGGCGGGAACATCGCGATGAACGCGGGCGGCAAGAAGGCCGTCCTGTGGGGCACGGCGCTGGACAACCTGGCCTCGTGGCGCATGGTGGACCCGAACGGCGACTGGCTCGACGTCACGCGCGTCGACCACAACCTGGGCAAGATCCACGACGCGCCGGTCGCGACGTTCAAGCTGGAGTGGACGCACCCGTCCGAGAAGGGCGCGCCGAAGGGCGAGCCGTTCCGCACCGAGACGCTGGCCATCGAAGGCCGCCGCTTCCGCAAGGAGGGTCTTGGCAAGGACGTCACCGACAAATTCCTCGCCGGCCTGCCGGGCATCCAGAAGGAGGGCACGGACGGCCTGATCACGTCGGCCCGCTGGATCCTGCACAAGATGCCGAAGTTCACGCGCACGGTCGCGCTGGAGTTCTTCGGCCAGGCGCGCGACGCGATCCCGTCGATCGTCGAGATCAAGGATTACCTGGACAGCCTGCCGAAAAGCGGCAAGCCCGAATTCGCCAGCCTGCGCCTCGCCGGCCTGGAACACCTGGACGAGCGCTACCTGCGCGCGGTCGGCTACGCGACGAAATCCAAGCGCGGCACCTTGCCGAAGATGGCGCTGTTCGGCGACATCGTCGGCGACGACGAGAACGCCGTCGCGCTGGCGACGTCGGAAGTCGTGCGCCTCGCGAACACGCGCGTGGGCGAAGGCTTCATCGCCGTCAGCCCGGAAGCGCGCAAGAAGTTCTGGCTCGACCGCTCGCGCACCGCGGCGATCGCGCGCCACACCAACGCCTTCAAGATCAACGAGGACGTCGTCATCCCGCTGAACCGGATGGGCGAGTACACGGACGGCATCGAGCGCATCAACATCGAGCTGTCGATCAAGAACAAGCTGCAGCTGGTGGAAGAACTGCACGCGTACTTCACGTCCGGGACCCTGGAAGTGACGAAGGCGGACGACGCCACCGGCGAAGGCGTGTCGAAGGAAGAGCTCCTCGGCGACCGCCCGCAGCAGGCCGACGACCTCCTGGCCCGCACGGCCGCGCGCTGGGGCTGGATCATGGCCAACCTCGACCAGCCGCTGGGCGACGTGCTCGCCAAGCTGGCCGAGTTCGGCCTCGACGGCCTGGCCGGCACGTTTCAGGCGCGCCTCGCGCAGCAGCCGGGCGCCACGCTGTTCGACGTCGTGCAGGACCACACGGTGCGCGTGTCGTGGAAGACCGACATCCGCGCGCCGCTGCGCCAGATCTTCAACGGCGCCGCCTACAAACCGATCCTGGACGAAGCCACCGCGATCCACAAGCGCGTGCTGCGCTCGCGCGTGTTCGTCGCGCTGCACATGCACGCCGGCGACGGCAACGTGCACACCAACCTGCCGGTGAACTCGGACGACTACGCGATGCTGCAGGATGCGCACAAGGCGGTCGAGCGCATCATGAAGCTGGCGCGTTCGCTGGACGGCGTGATCTCGGGCGAGCACGGCATCGGCATCACCAAGCTGGAATTCCTGACCGACGACGAGATCCGCGACTTCCGCGACTACAAGCAGCGCGTCGATCCGGAAGGCCGCTTCAACAAGGGCAAGCTGCTCAACGGCCATAGCGGTTACGCCGACCTGCGCAACGCGTACACGCCGTCGTTCGGCCTGATGGGCCACGAATCGCTGATCATGCAGCAGAGCGACATCGGCGAGATCGCCAACAGCGTCAAGGACTGCCTGCGCTGCGGCAAGTGCAAACCGGTGTGCACGACGCACGTGCCGCAGGCGAACCTGCTGTACTCGCCGCGTGACAAGATCCTCGCGACGTCCGCGCTGATCGAAGCCTTTTTGTACGAAGAGCAGACCCGCCGCGGCGTCTCGATCCGCCACTGGGAAGAGTTCGAGGACGTGTCCGACCACTGCACCGTGTGCCACAAGTGCGTGACGCCGTGCCCGGTCAACATCGACTTCGGCGACGTCTCGATGAACATGCGCAACCTGCTGCGCAAGATGGACAAGCGCAGCTTCAAGCCGGCGCAGCGCGCGGGCATGTTCTTCCTGAACGCGACCGATCCGACCACGATCAACGCCACGCGCAAGGCGATGATCGACTGGGGCTACAAGGCGCAGCGCCTGGGCACCCGGGTGTTGAAGGCCGTCGCCAAGGAGCAGACGAAGGCACCGCCTCCGACCACGGGCAAGGCCCCGATCCGCGAGCAGGTGATCCACTTCGTCAACAAGAAAATGCCGGGCAATTTGCCGAAGAAGACGGCGCGCGCGCTGCTGGACATCGAGGACGACAAGGTCATCCCGATCATCCGCAACCCGAAGGTCACCAACGCCGATACGGAAGCCGTGTTCTACTTCCCGGGCTGCGGCTCCGAGCGCCTGTTCTCTCAGGTGGGCCTGGCCACCCAGGCGATGCTGTGGGAAGTGGGCGTGCAGACCGTGCTGCCGCCGGGCTATCTGTGCTGCGGCTATCCGCAACGGGGCGCCGGCCAGTACGACAAGGCCGACAAGATGATGACGGATAACCGCGTGCTGTTCCACCGCATGGCCAACACGCTGAACTACCTCGACATCAAGACGGTGCTCGTCTCGTGCGGCACGTGCTACGACCAGCTGGCGACTTACGAGTTCGAGAAGATCTTCCCGGGCTGCCGCATCATGGACATCCACGAGTACCTGCTGGAAAAGGGCGTCAAGCTGGAAGGCGTCACCGGTACGCGCTATATGTACCACGACCCGTGCCACACGCCGATGAAGCTGCAGGACTCGATGAAGACCGTGAACGCGCTCGTGCAGACCGCCGACAACGTCAAGATCGAAAAGAACGACCGCTGCTGCGGCGAGTCGGGCACGTTCGCCGTCAGCCGTCCGGACATCTCGACCCAGGTCCGCTTCCGCAAGGAGCAGGAAATGGAGAAGGGTGCCGACAAGCTGCGCGCCGACGGCTTCACGGGCGACGTCAAGATCCTGACGAGCTGCCCGTCCTGCCTGCAGGGCCTGTCGCGCTACAACGACGATTCGGGCACGACGGCCGACTACATCGTCGTCGAGATCGCGCGCCACCTGCTGGGCGAGAACTGGATGCCGAACTACGTCGCCAACGCCAACAACGGCGGCATCGAGCGGGTGCTGGTATGACGACGACCGACGCCCTGCTGCCCTGCGAACTGTGCGACCTGGTGGGGGCGGCGGCGTCGCACCCGTCGGCGTCGTCCGTCGTGCTGGTGCGCGACAAGTTCACCGTGATCCTCGTGGACGACGCCAACTACCCGGGCTTCGCGCGCGTCGTCTGGAACGCCCACGTGCGCGAGATGAGCGACCTGGCGGATGAAGACCGCCTGCTGCTGAACGACGCCGTCTGGCGCGTGGAGCAGGCGCTGCGCGAGGTGATGCAGCCGCTGAAGGTGAACGTGGCGAGCCTGGGCAACGTCGTGCCGCACCTGCACTGGCACGTGATCCCGCGCTTTGCCGACGACGCGCATTTCCCGGCGCCCGTGTGGGCCCCGGTCGCGCGCGTGAGCGACCCCGAGGTGCTGGAGGCGCGCCGCGCGCTGGTGCCGCAACTGGCGCAGGCGATCGCGCGCAGGTTCGCCAACGGCTAGAATAGGCGTAACCGCCATCATCGCGCGTATCATCGCGTCATCCCTGCGCAGGCAGGGACCCAAGTATTGCACGAGCCGCCGCATTGCCGACAAATTGGGCCCCGCCTCCGTGGGGTGACGTGCAATCCATTTCGACACATCATGCCAATCCCCACCAATCTCACCATCCGCCAGCAATCCAAAGTGCTGGAAATCGCCTTCGACGACGGCGCCGCCTTCTCCATCCCGTTCGAGCTGCTGCGCGTCTACTCGCCGTCGGCCGAAGTGCAGGGTCACGGCCCCGGCCAGGAAGTCCTGCAGATCGGCAAGCGCGACGTGGGCATCCGCGGCGCCGAGCCGGTCGGCAACTACGGCGTCAAGCCGCTGTTCACCGACGGCCACGAATCCGGCATCTTCACGTGGGACTACCTGTACAAGCTGGGCAAGGAGCAGGACGCGCTGTACAAGGAGTATGTCGGCCGTTTGCAGGCCGCGGGCTTCGCCGGCGACAGCGGCCGCGACCCGGCCAGCGCCCCGACCCCCGCGAAGGGCGGCGGCGGTTGCGGCAGCGGCAGCTGCGGGTGCAGCTGACGGGCGCTATCGTCCCCGAGCGTCGTTGCCATGAGCGATAACATCGTCTGGCTCGTCGACGAGGACGCATCGGCCGACGCGGCGCCGGCGCTGGCCGCGCGGGTGCGCGACTGGCTCGTCGCCGAGCGCATCGTGGCGCCGGGGCCGGGCCGGATCGAGGACGGCACCCTGCTGCTGCGCAGGGGCGAGGCGGCCGCGGCGTGGGATACCTTTCCCTGCGAGCCGCGCATCATCCCCTGCGGCCTGGAAGTCTCGGTCGGACGGCGGATTTTCCACACGGGGGGCAACGGCATCGACGGCATCGGCTGTCCGGCCTGCGGCACCGTGCATGGCGCGGACGACCTGCCGTGGAGCGATGCGGTCGAGGCGTGGCTGCTGGAAGAGGGCGACGACGCCATGGCGTGCCGGGCATGCGGCGCGCGCCGCGGCATCGCCGACTGGGCGTTCGACATGCCCTGGGGCTTCGGCCATCTGGCGTTCGGGTTCTGGAACTGGCCGGTCGGCGAACGCCTGCGGGACGCGGTGGCGGCCCTGACCGGCCACCGGTGCAGGCTCGTGTACGAACATATCTGACCCGGCGGCCGTCGCGGATTGGCCGCACCCATGAAAAAAGCGCCGGTTTGACACACGGCGCTTTTTTTATGGCCCGGCCCAATGGACCGGACAATGGTTCGCAGTGACTGCGACGCGATTATTGCGGCTGGATGTTGGCTGCCTGCTTGCCTTTCGGACCCGACGTGACGTCGAAGCTCACGCGCTGGTTTTCCGCCAGCGATTTGAAACCGGCCGAATTGATTGCCGAAAAGTGCGCGAACAGATCGTCGCCACCATCGTCAGGTTTGATGAAGCCAAAGCCTTTTGCGTCGTTGAACCATTTCACGGTACCAGTCGCCATGTTTCTCTCTCTAATAAGAAATTTTTTTAACAAGTAATGTTTCGCTTGCAGCACGTGGTAAGCGATAGCATCCCTGTTCCAGACTGTGCGCGAGCGAAAATCATTATAAGCAGAGTTTTCAAAAAGGGATGAAGATTTATTATGTTGTGTGGCAAAGCCGACATCCCTGTCGAGAATTCGTATTTACCGGGGACGCTTCCACGTCCATACGTGGCCCGCGATGGTGACAGGTCGCGGAATCACTTTTTCGCGGTACAGCAGATCGGCCACCTTCTGCTGGCTGTCCGCGATCTCCGGCGTCACCGGCGTGGTGCCTGACTGCGAGCGGCCCAGCCACGTCGCGACGACGTCCGCCGGCACGCCCACCTGCGGCGCCATCAGCGCGACCATCTCCTGCCGGTGCGCGTTCGCCCACTGGCCGGCCTGCGCGAACTGTTCGAGCACCGTCGCCACCACGTCCGGCGCGCGCTGCACGAAGGGGCGCGCCGCGAGATAGAAGCCGTAGGCGGGCAGCAGGCCGGTGCGGTCGGCCAGCACGCGCGGGCGGTAGGCCTTCTGCGCCGCCGCGAGGTAGGGATCCCAGATCACCCAGGCGTCGACGGCGCCGGCCTCGAACGCGGCGCGCGCTTCCGCCGGCGCCAGGTACACGGGCTGCACGTCGCGGATCGACAGGCCCGCCTGTTCCAGCGCCGCCACCAGCAGCAGGTGCGAACCCGAGCCGCGCTGGAACGCCACCCGTTTGCCGCGCAGCCCGGCCACGCCGCGGATCGGCGAATCCGGCTTGACGACGATCGCCTCGCCCGTGACGGGCGGCGGCTCGGCGCCGACGTAGACCAGGTCCGCGCCTGCCGCCTGCGAGAACACGGGCGGCGGCGCGCCGGTGCCGCCGATGTCGATGCTGCCCGCGTTCAGCGCTTCCAGCAGTTGCGGGCCGGCCGGGAATTCGACCCATTTCACGGCCACCCCTTGCGGCGCCAGCGCGCGGTCCAGGGAACCCTGCTTCTTGAGGATCAGCGCCAGGCCGCCGCCCTTCTGGAAGCCGATGCGGACCGTGTCCGTGGCCGCGTGGGCCGCATGCGCTACGGCG
>Ga0308166_1002890_pt1 | contig 15165 bp, 15 predicted proteins | sample PhyCR2_2_FD_202137 | JGI IMG/M metagenome (GOLD analysis project Ga0308166, IMG submission 202137) | Phyllosphere microbial communities from UC Gill Tract Community Farm, Albany, California, United States - DLSLCC.R2 | ecosystem: Host-associated > Plants > Phyllosphere > Unclassified | place... | reverse complement strand
GCCGCCGCCAGCCCCTCGGGATCGAGGATCTCGATGTTGCCGCGGCTGTAGTTGATCAGCCCCTGCTGCTGCAGCGCGCTGGCGGCCTTGGTGACGCCCACGCGGCGCACGCCCAGGGCATGGGCAAGGAACTCGTGGGTGAGGTGGAATTTGTCGGACTGCAGGCGGTCGCGCGTGACGAGCAGCGAACGCGCCAGCCGCGCCTCCAGCACGTGGTAGCGGCTGCATACGGCGATCTGGATGGCCTGGGCCAGCAGCGCGTCGGTATAACGGTACAACACGCGCTGCAGCACAGGATTGCGGGCGAATTCGACGCGCAGGCGGTCGGCCTCGATGCGGCTGGCGCTGCCGGAACGCTGGACGACGGCACGGATCTGGTTCGTATCGTGGCCGAGCGCGACCGTGGCGCCGAGCATGCCTTCGCGGCCGACGAGCCCCACTTCGAGCGTCATGCGGCCTTCGGCCACGGCCATCAGGGAGATCAGGCAGTCGTGCGGAAAATAAATGTAGCGCAGGCGCTCGCCCGGCTCGCACAGCACCGCGCCGATGTCCACCTTGACCTGGTCGAGCGCCGGCAGCAGCCGTGCCAGTTCCTGCGGCGGCAGTGCGGCCAGCAGCAGGTTGGCATTGTGCTCGGCGACGAGCGGTGGCGCGGCAGAATTCATCGGACCCTCGCGGTTGACTGCATGAATGGATATGGCTGAGATGCGCAATCGACCGGTATTTACACCATCCGGAAACAATTGCTGACAACTTTCGGTCAGCCTACCGATCGCACAAGAGCAAGTATGTACGGTGACGCACGGAACCGGGTGTTGTTGACAAGGACAATCGAACGTACCGGACTCATACAAAAGGAAAGCCATGGATACGCATCCCACATCGCCCGCGAGGGCCAGGCAGCACCCTCTCCTGATCGCCGCCGCCATCGCGGTGATCCTGTTCTGCGCCGTCGGCACGGCCGCCATCATGGGCTGGCTGCCGTCGTCCAAAGGCGGCAACCGCGGCCAGCTGACGGATGCCGACCGCGCCGCCCTGTCGGCCGGCCTGCAGCAGCCGGGCCAGGCTGGCTATGCGGCGCCGACCGCGCTGCCGCCGGGCACCGCGCCGGCCCTGCCGCTCGCGGCGCAGCCGCAGCCGGCAGCCGCCTATCCGGCGCAGCCGGCGGCGCCGTATCCGGCCCCGGCCGGCGCACAGGCGTATGCGGCGCCAGGCACGGCCTACGGTGCCGGCGGCGCGCAGGGTTCGACCGGTTCGGGCGCCGACTATGCGCCGGTACCGGCGCCGGCGCCACGCTACGCACCGGCCGAACCGGCACCCCTGCCGAAGGCGACGCATCGCGACACGCAGGTCGCCGAGGCCGATACCGCCAGCCGCTGGTGCGGCAACTGCGGCAACGTCGAATCGATCCGCGAGCTCCACACGCGCGCCCAGGGCAGCGGCGTCGGCGCGGCGGGCGGCGCCCTGCTCGGCGGCCTGCTCGGCAACCAGGTGGGCAGCGGCCACGGCCGTCAATTGGCCACGGTCGCCGGCGCGGTGGGCGGCGCCGTCATGGGCAACCAGGTCGAAGGCAACATGAAGGCAAGCACGAGCTACGAAATCCGCGTCCGCCTGGACGACGGCAGCCTGCGCACGTTCCACCAGCACAGCGTGCCGCAATGGCGCACCGGCGAGCGCGTGCGCGTCGTCAAGGGCTCGCTGCGCGCCGCCTGATCCCTTCCCCGTTTCGATCCACGAGGCCGGCGCGATGCCGGCCTTTTTCATGGGCGCTGCCCGAGCGTATCAACCCGACCATACACGTTGCATGATCGCCCATTTTATTTTCTTTCGCGCAATGTGCGCCAGCGCACGGAGAGGTTCGGCGCGCCGCATAAGAATCGAACTCAGCAGTTCAAGCGGCAGAGAACACGCTCACGACACACGCACACGAAAGGACGCGACATGAACAGCCTTGCATGGATCGGCATCATTCTCTGGGGACTTCTACTGACGGGCTTCGGCCTTGCCAGCGCCGGACCGGCGCCGCAACCGGGCGAGATGGCGGCACAGGACGTTTTCTTCCTGATCACGGGCGGCCTGCTGACCTGCCTGATCGGCTGCCTGGGCCTGACGGGCTTCATGGGCTGGATGCCCGGCTTGCATAAAGAACAAAAAAACGCTGTGTAATGTACGGCATCGTACGGAGCGCGGCGGTTGTTAGATCGATACTGTATTCCACGGCACCGCATCGCCGTCAAACCATGAGGACATTATCATGCTATACACCATTGCCGTAATTCTTATCATCCTGTGGCTGCTTGGCCTGGTCACCTCCTACACTGTCGGCGGTTTCATCCACATCCTGCTGGTCGTCGCCGTCATCATGATCCTGGTGCGCCTGATCAGTGGCCGAGGCATATAGAATTGATATAACGGCACGCTTCTCCGTGCCGCTCCGCAGCCCGCTGCGGACCTGACCGATCCGTTTCGCGGTCGCGCCCACTGCTGCGGGTGCGACTACGAAACGGATATTTTTGTTTTGGAAGGAGCCCAACATGAAAACAACCCTGATCCGATCGACCCTGTGCGCGACCGCCCTCGCCGTCGCCGCGACCGGCTGTGCCGACATGAACCAGACCCAGCGCGGCACCGCCACCGGTGCCGGCGTCGGTGCCGGCCTCGGCGCGATCCTCGGCGCCTCGACGGGCGGCGGCGGTTCCGGCCGGGCCACGCGCGGCGCGATCCTGGGTGCGGCGGCGGGCGCCGTCGCCGGCAACGTCTGGTCGCGCCACATGGAACAGCAGCGCCAGGCCATGGAACAGGCCACGCGCGGCACCGGCGTGCAGGTCTCGCAGACGTCCGACAACCGCCTCAAGCTGGACATCCCGAGCGACATCTCGTTCGACACGAACCGCGCCGACATCAAGCCGAACTTCCGCCCGATCCTGGACCGCTTCGCGGCCACGCTGCAGGACAATCCGGCGACGTACGTCACCATCATCGGCCACACGGACAGCACCGGCGGCGATGCGATCAACCAGCCGCTGTCGCTCGACCGCGCCGCCCACGCGCGCGACTACCTGACGGCGCGCGGCGTGAATCCGTCGCGCATCACGGTCGAAGGCCGCGCGGCGCGCGAACCGGTCGCCTCGAACGACGACCCGGCCGGCCGCGCGCGCAACCGCCGCGTCGAGATCTTCGTCGGCGAACCGGCCCAGCAAGGCTGACCGGAAGCGGCGCCCGCGCGCCGCTTCCTGCTATGCACGGTGTATGCTCGGGCCAGGTCAATCACAGGAGACGCCATGGCCGACGACACCGTGCGGATTGTCCGCGAAGAGATACTCTCGGACTATTTTCTGCCTCTGAAAAACGTCACGTACACACAGCGCCGCCGCGACGGCGAGCTGCAGGTGCAGTCGCGTGAAATCTACGATTGCGCGGACGGCGCCGCCGTGCTGCTGTACAACCGCGCACACCGCTCGGTCGTGCTGACACGCCAGTTCCGCCTCGGCGCACGCCTGAACGGCCACGACGGCTTCCTGCTGGAAGCGGCGGCCGGCATGCTGGAAGGCGCCGCCCCGGCCGCACGCGCGCTGGCCGAGGTGCGCGAGGAAACGGGTTACGACATCGAGCGGCTGCAGCCGGCGCTGCAGTTGTACGTCAGCCCGGCATCGACCACGGAACGCATCCACCTGTTCGTCGCCGAATACGAGCGCGACCGGCGCTGCGGACCGGGCGGCGGCAAGCCGGAGGAAGGCGAGGACATCGAGGTCGTCGAACTGGATTTCGACGACGCGCTCGCCATGATCGCCACCGGCGCCATCGTCGACGCCAAGACCGTCCTGCTGCTGCTGCACCTGGAACGCAACGTGCTGGGACGGCACGGCGAAGCGTTCTGACCGCCCTTGTTCAACGAAAGGAAACATCCACGATGACCTCCCCCATCGCGCACACCATACTGCTCGCGTCCGCCTGCGCCGCCCTCGCCGCCGCGCTCCCGGCCGGCGCCCAGACGATGCGGCCCGGCCTGTGGTCGCTGACGAACAACGTGTCGTCGAGCGATCCGCAGATGCAGCAGGCCATGTCCGCCGTGCAGGAACACATGGCCAACATGACGCCCGAACAGCGCCGGCAGCTGCAGGGCATGCTGCAGCAAAACGGCGTCCAGCTCGACGTCGGCGCCGGCGGCGCGCTGCAGACGAAGATGTGCCTGACGCGCGCCATGGCCGAACGGAAGGAATTCCCCGTCCAGCAGGGCGACTGCCGGCAGACGTTCACGCAGCAGTCGAGCACGCGCGGCCACGTGACATTCAGCTGCACGCGGCCGAACGTCAGCGGCGAAGGCGACCTGATCGCGGACAGCGACACCAGCTACCGCGCGCAGGTCAAGGTCCGCAGCGCCGAAGCGGGCCGCAACCAGACCGTCGACATGAACGTCACGGGCACGTGGCTGGCGGCCGATTGCGGCAACCTGAATCCGGCAACGGCCGCGCGCGGCAAATAGCCGGCCAAGTCGGCGTTAATTCGGGGTCAGAGCACATTTTTAATCAATGTCTCCCCGACAAAGGTTGACGAATGATTCGGTAATTCGGGGTCAGAGCACATTTTCGATCAATGTCGCTCGGACACTAGCAAAAGCCCCGCCTCGATGCATACCACGCTGCGTGCCGGCTCACGGTACCGGGTCACCGCGCTGGTATGCATCCAGCGCATCAGGGAAAGAAAACTGCTCCGGGAACATTGCCAAAAAATGTGCTCTGACCCCGAATTTCCCGACCCCGAATGCGCTCCCAGCGAAACAGGGCAAGAAAACTGTTCGAGGAACATTGCCAAAAAATGTGCTCTGACCCCGCAAAAAATGTGCTCTGACCCCGAATTTCCGAACGCTCAGGTGGTTTCGGTGTACGCCAGGTAGAGGTCGCGTGCCTGGCGCGCCACGGGGCCGGCCGGCAGGTCGCGCGTGCCGTAGCGGACGCACGGCGTGACCTTGCCGTAGTTGCCGGTGCTGAAGATCTCGCGGGCCGTTTCCAGTTCTTCCGGCTTGACGATGCGCTCGACCACGGACACGCCGGCATCCGCCAGCAGCGCCATGACGCGGGCACGCGTGATGCCGGCCAGGAACGTGCCGTTCAGCGCCGGTGTGACGACCTCGCCGGTCTCCGTCACGAGGAACAGGTTCGAGGACGCGAACTCGGCCACGTTGCCGGCCGCGTCCAGCAGGACGGCGTTGTCGAAACCCTGCGCCTTCGCCTCGCGCAGCGCGCGCGCCGTGTTGGCGTACAGCGCGGACGCCTTGGCATCCGTCGGCGCCATCGTCGGCTCCGGACGGCGCAGCGGCGACAGGTAAGCCGAGAAGCCCGTGAACGGCGGCAGCGGCGCGTCGAACAGCGTCAGGGCAAAGCCGGTCGCTTCCGGCACCGGGATCAGGAACCCTTCGGACGCGAACACGAGCGGACGGATGTACAGCTCCGCATCGGCCGGAAAGCGCGCGACGCCTTCGCGCACCAGCGCCTCCATCTCGTCCACGCCGAGCGGGCAGCGCAGGCCCACCTTCTCGGCCGACGCGATCACGCGCTCCAGGTGCGGACGCAGGTCCGGCAAATGGCCGTGCACGGCGCGCGCGCCGTCGAACACGGACGAGCCCAGCCATACGCTGTGGTCCATCGCGCCGAACAGCGGCGTATTCCCTTCGGCCCATTGTCCGTTGTAATAAGTCAGGTACATGATTCCCCCGGTGATGACATCAAGCATCGAGTGTAGCGCACCGGACGCGCCACCGTGCGGCCCCCTCCCGCTGCTCGGTTCGTCAGCGTACAGTGCCGCCGCGTATCCGCGCGTACACTGTCCTTTCCATGCCGTGAAGTTTTCTACATGCTCTCGATTCTCGAACGCCTCGATCCGGACAGCGACCGCATCGACCTCCTCGTCGACCTGGTCGACCGTCTGCGCCCGCGCCGCGCGCGCGACCACGACTACGCGCGCGCGCAGGTGCGCACGCTGACGCAGCTGCTCAAGGGCCATCCGGGCCAGGCGTGGGCGCTACGCCGCTACGTCACGCGCCTGCTCGAGACGCGCCGCCACACGAGCCTGTATTCCGACGTCGGCATCCTGTCCAACGACGGCTTCTTCACGGAACTCAAGAAGCGCATCGCCTACCGCGTGCTGCCGCCGGCGCTGGACGATCTGTACCTGTCGGACACGCTCGACCGGGTGCTGTGCCGCGACGACGACTACCAGTGGATCCGCGCCGTGCCCACCGCCGACTGGCTCGACCTGTTCGACGTCGTGGCGAACGCCGCGCCGCTGCCGGGCGTCGATATGGACGCGGACGAGCCGGCCCGCGCCGGCCGCACCGTGCTGGCCGGCCTGCTGGACGCGATCCGCACCCTGTCCTGCCGCGTGTGCGCGCTCGGGCTGGAGCCACGGCTGATCCACGCCCACATGGAAATCGAGGAAGTCGATTCGCCATTCCTCATGCAGAACATCGAGGCCAACCGCTACCTCGACGAATACGCCCGCGTGATGACGGGCGAGGCGGAGGCGATGGAAGACGCGCGCCACCTGCTCGTGATGCTCGACCAGTGCGAGGACGTCGTGCTGAAGATCCGCAGCAAGGCCCTGGCCTCCGGCACCAGCGTCGCGCTGACGTATCTCCTGGTCGCGCTCACGCAAAGCATCGACCGCCTGCGCAAGCTGCTGTTCCTGGTCGACACGAGCGGCGCATTGCCCGCCGCGCCGACCGTCGACGTGGAAGCGCTCGCCAACGAGGCGACGCCGCCGGAAGAACCGCCGACGAGCCTGCGCCGCGCCGCCGCCGTCGACCTCGCGCAGGAACTGGCGGAAGCGCACAACACGAAGTACGAGATCCGCGGCCTGATGCGCGACAACGTCGACCTGCTGGCGCGCAACGTCACGGAAAACGCCAGCCGCACGGGCGAGCATTACATCGCCGAGCGGCGCGCCGACCTGGGCGGCATGTTCACGTCGTCGGCCGGCGCCGGCATCGTCATCGGCTTCATGGCGCTCGTGAAGATCCTGATCTCGTACCGCCACGCCGCCCCGCTGATCGAGGCGCTGCTGTACAGCCTGAACTACGCGGCCGGCTTCATCCTCGTGCACATCCTGCACTTCACGATCGCCACCAAGCAGCCGGCGATGACGGCCGCGCGCATCGCCAGCGCCCTGCACGAGACGGCGCAGCGCGGCAGCGTGCGGGGCAGCCGGCGCCAGGTCGACGTCGACAGCATGGCCGCCCTCATCAACAAGGTGTTCCGCACGCAGATCGTCGCCGTGCTGGGCAACCTCGCCACGGTCATTCCCGTCGCCTGGCTCATCGCGCTGGCGTGGTACTGGATCTTCGGCACGCACCTCGTCAATCCGGCCAAGGCCGAACACCTGATCGCCGACAGCCACCCGTGGCATTCGCTCGCACTGCTGCATGCCGCGATTGCCGGGGTCTGGCTGTTCGTGTCCGGCCTCGTCTCCGGCTACTACGACAACAAGGCGCTGTACACGCGCATCGGCCAGCGCGTGCAGCAGCTGCGCTGGCTGCGCCGCCTGCTCGGCGAGGAACGCCGGGCCCGCTTCGCACGCTACCTCGAGGACAACCTGGGCGGCCTGATGGGCAATGCCGTGTTCGGCGTGCTGATGGGCGTGACATCCACCGCCGGCTTCCTGCTCGGCCTGCCGCTCGACGTGCGCCACGTGACGTTCTCGTCCGCCAATTTCGCCATCGGCTTCGTCGGACTCGACCAGCATGTCGACCCGGCCACGATCGGCATCACCTTCGCCGGGATCGCCCTGATCGGCATGGTCAACCTGCTGGTCAGCTTCGGCCTGGCGCTGTGGGTGGCCCTGCGCGCGCGCAAGGTGCGCTTCCGCCACGGCCTGCGCCTGCTGCGCGCCCTGGGCCGCCGCCTGCGCGCGGCACCCCTCGATTTCTTCATCGGCCCGCGCGACCTCGACGAGTCCGTGCCCGCCCCGGCCCACCCGAGAGGCATCAAATGAGATCCCCATCCCGCTCCGCCCGCCGTTTCCTGCCGTTCGCCTGGCTGCTGGCGTGCGCCATCGCCATCGGCCTTGTCGCCTGCAAGACGCTGCCCGACGTCGATCCGGAGGTGCCCGCCAAGGCCACGCCCACGATCGCGACGGCAAAGGGCGCGCTGCCGCAGCACCAGGCCTCGGCACTCGCGACGAAGCGCTGGGCCAACGCCAGCAGCGACCTGAAGACGCTGGCCGCGCTGGAAGAACAGGCGACCGGCGTGCCCCTGATCGCGGGCAACAAGGTGACGCTGCTGTTCGACGGCCCGGCGACGATGCGCGAGATGATGGCGGCGGCGCGCGCGGCCACCAGTTCCATCAACCTGGAAACGTACATCTTCGACGCCGACGAGATCGGCAACCAGTTCGCCGACGTGCTGATCGACAAGCAGCGCCAGGGCGTCGCCGTCAACATCATGGTGGACGCGGTCGGCGCGCTGGCCACGCCGGCGGCGTTCTTCGACCGCATGCGCGGCGCCGGCATCCGCGTGCTGATCTTCAATCCGGTCAACCCGGCCAAGGCGCGCGGCAAGTGGGAACTGAACAACCGCAACCACCGCAAATTGATGGTCGTGGACGGCCGCGTCGCGTTCACGGGCGGCATCAACATCAGCAGCACGTATGCCAACAGCTCGCTGTTCCGCTCGCGCAAGAAGCCGGACCAGGTCGACAGCGACAAGGTCGGCTGGCGCGACACCCACGTCAAGATCGAAGGCCCGGCCGTCGCGCCGCTGCAATGGTCGTTCCTCGACCTGTGGGTCAAGCAGGACGGCGGCGAACTGCCGCAGGCGACCTACTTCCCGGCGCTTGTCCCGGCCGGCGACAAGATCCTGCGCGTGCTGGCGTCCGACCCGGACCACGAGTCGGACATCTACAAGGCGCTCGTCGTCGCCATCTCGGAAGCGAAGACGTCGATCCACATCACGTCCGCGTACTTCGTGCCGGACCAGCAGATCGTCGACGCCTTGATCTCGGCCGCGCAGCGCGGCGTGGACGTGCGGCTGGTACTGCCGGGCGTCTCCGACCACGGCCTGATCCGCTACGCCGGCCAGGCGTTCTACGACCAGCTCCTTTCAGGCGGCGTACGCATCTTCGAACTGCAGATCGCCGTGCTGCATGCCAAGACCGCGGTGATCGACGGCGGCTGGTCGACGATCGGCTCGGCCAACATCGACCGGCGCAGCTTCATCCACAACTACGAACTGAACGTGGTGGTGGTCGACCCGGCGTTCGGCGCGTCGATGGAAAGCGCGTTCAACGAGGACCTGCGCGATTCGAAGGAGGTGACGCTGGAGCGCTGGCGGCACCGGCCGTGGTCGGACCGGATCAAGGAGTGGATGTCGCGGCTGGGGGAGTACTGGATCTGAGATCGATCGCACCGGCTTCGTTGCCGGTGCAGATGATTTGCCGTCGCTCCCGCGCAGGCGGGGGGCCCCATCCTGCGTGAGTCGGGCTGTACCAATACCTGGGTCCCCGCCTCCGCGGGGAGTCGTTTCCGGCAGTGCCGGGAACGACGACAACAGGCGTGGCGGCTAAATCCCCGCCGCCATCATCCCATCCGGCACCTCGGTCCACACATTCCCGCTGCGCATGAACTTCTCGGTCGCCAGCACCTGGAACTGGTTGTGCACGCTGTCCCAGCCGTACCGGTCGACCTCGATGCGCAACGGCTCGATGCGGATCACGTTGAACGAGTTCACTTCGCCGCGCCCGCGCGTGGACGTCGCCGTCCCGGCCTGCACGACGAGCGCCGCGTACTCGCTGATCTTGTAGCGCGCCTGCGTGTTGCCCGCATGGCTCATGTGCAGGTGCCCGGCCATCAGCAGATCGACGCCCAGTTCCGCGAACACGCCCATCGCCATGTCGGCGCGGTGGACCAGTTCCTCTCCTTCGGCGCCGCGCGGCAGGTCGAACGGATGATGCGTGACGACGACGCGGGTGACGTCGGGCGACAGGCCCGACAGCGTCGCGCGGATCTTGTCGACCTGTTCGTGGTTCACGCGGCCATCCTTGAACGTCAGCGAACGCGCCGTGTTCACGCCCAGCACGGCGATCTCCTCGTCGACGTAGACGGGATCGAGGTCGTCCGTGATGTAGCGCTTGTAGCGGTCGAGCGGCGCCAGGAAGCGGCGGAACACGTTGTACAGCGAGATGTCGTGGTTGCCCGGCACGATGATCTGCGGACCCGGCAGCGTGTCGAGCCACGCCTTGGCTTCTTCGAACTGCTCGCTCTTGGCGCGCTGCGTCAGGTCGCCCGAGACGACGACGACGTTCGGCGCGAGCTGGTGGACCAGGTCGCGCAGCGGGTCGAGCAAGGTGGCGTCGACGCGGCCGAAATGCAGGTCGGACAGGTGGACGAGTGTGCGCATGGATTGCCCCTTTCTTGGATGTCTTTGCGTCCCGCCATTCTTCACGACGGCACGAGCACCGTCAGTGCGCCAGGCCGCATCCGGTAGCGCAGCGGCGGCGTCATGGCCGTCACTTCGCCGTCGGTCGCGACGAGCAGGTGCTTCTTGTGCGTCTCGATGTCGAACTCGGGCGCGTGCAGCACGTCGAAGTCGCGTTCTTCCCCGAGCCGGCCGCGGAGGGCGTCGAACGCGAAGCGCAGCAGGCCGAGGCGCGTCGGACGCTGGGCCACGTACAGGCTCAGCACACCTTCGTCGAGGCGCGCCCGCTCGCCGATCGACAGCCCTTCCATCGTGTACGCGTTGTTGCCGATGAAGACGAACGGCGTGCGCCGCGCCAGCTTCTCGCCGTTCACGATCAGGCGCATCGACAGGAACGGATAGCGCCGCAGCGCGGCCAGCGCCGCCCACGCGGCCGCCGGCCACTTGCCGCGGCCCAGGCGGTGCTGCTGCTGCTCGCGGTCGCGCACGATGTCCGGATACAGGCCGAGACTGGAATTGTTGAGGAAGACGCGGCCGTTCACCTCGCCCACGTCGACCTGCGCCGGCCGTCCCGTCGCCAGGTTGCGCACGGCGTCGCCCAGGTCGAGCGGGATGCCGAGATCCTTGGCGAAGTGGTTCAGCGTCCCGAGCGGCAGCACACCGAACGGCACGCCGCTGCCCACCATCACCGAGGCCACGGCGTTGATCGTGCCGTCGCCGCCGCCGGCCGCCACCAGCCGCGCGCCCTCTTCCAGCGCGCGCCGCGCGGTGGCGATCATCTGCTCGCCGCCGTCGGCCAGCACGAGTTCCGCATCGAGGCCGGCATCCTTCAGTTTCGCGCGCAAGTCGTCGGCCGCGGCCTCGTCGTGGCCTTGCCCCGCGCCGCCGTTGACGATCACGACGACGGGCTTCATCGCAGGTCTCCCGACGCGATGCCGCGTCCGGCCCGCTCGCTCCACGACGCCCTGCCGCGCGCCAGCCGGCGCCGGTGCAAGGTGGACACCGCGGTGATGCAGGTCGCCAGCCAGGCCGCGCCCTCGGCCGCGGCGGCGAGCACGTCCGACAGGTAGTGCACGCCGAGATACATGCGCGACAGCGCGACCAGGCACACCATCGCCGCCGCGCCCGCGACCACGAGCACGCGCGCGCCCCGGCCGTGCAGGCGGCGCACGAGATAGCATGCCAGCAGGCCATAGAACACCGTGGCGGCCGCCGTGTGCCCGCTCGGGAAGCTGTACGTGAGCAGGCTCAGCAGCGGATCGTCGAAGCTGGGCCGCGCGCGCCGGAACACGTGCTTCAGCGCGACGTTCAGCAGCATGCCGCCCGGCACCGCGATGAGGCAGACGATCAGCCAGTAGTGCGCGCGCCGGCGCCAGAACCACAGCGCCAGCACGGCCGCCATCACGCTGGAGCCGGCGATGCCGTTCCAGTGCGTGACGAGCAGCATCGCGCGCGTGAAGCCGGGCGTGGCGCGCTCATGGAACCAGTGCGCGAGATGCGCGTCGACGCGCGTGATGCTGGCGCCCTCGACGACGTCCTCGGCGATCTCGCCGAACAGCCAGGCGGCGCCCAGGATCAGCGCGAGGCCGACGGTGAGATGCAGGCCCAGCTCGCCCTCCGGCGACAGGCGGGCGGCAAGGAAACGGCGCAGGCGTGAGGAGACGGTCAGCATACCGCTCCATATGGGATGTATTGGCGAAAAAACCACAAAATTATGCAACACCTGTTTTTTTGTACAGTACCTGTGGATTTATACAGTAGTTGTGCTATTCTGTACCTACTCGAGCAAGACAACTTGCCCAGAACTACACAACCCAACTCGCAACTCACCTCGATTAAGGGATCGTCATGACTACTCTGAACAGCTCCTTCGGCCTCGAATACGCACCTACGCCTTTCCTGATCCGCCTCGGCCGCCGTGAAATCCTGGTGACGCGCGACTTCCGCAAACGCTTCTACCCGGTCAACCCGATCATCGAATGCGACACCGGCATCGAACCGGGCCACGTCGAAGTGCTGCTGCTGCGCCGCTGGCTGCTGATCCTGTCGAAAGCACATTGAACGCATAAGGATCATCGGTTTAATTCGTTTTCTTTCGTTGAGCAGGAACCTACCCTATGGGCTCCTGCTGCTTGTTTCTCGCAAACTGGCATTGCCCTAGACAATCATTCGAAAGAAAAACGATGTTCAATAAAAAGATCGCCTCTGCCTTCGCTGCCTTTGCCTTATTGGCGCAGTCCGCCGCCTTCGCCGCGGACATCACGCTGCTGAACGTGTCGTACGACCCGACCCGCGAGCTGTACCAGGATTTCAATACCGCCTTCGCGCGCCAGTACAAGGCCAAAACCGGCGACAACGTCACGGTCAAGCAATCGCACGGCGGTTCGGGCAAGCAAGCGCGCTCGGTGATCGACGGCCTGCAGGCGGACGTCGTCACGCTGGCTCTGGCATACGACATCGATGCTATCAGCGAACGCGGCCTTATCGCGCACAACTGGCAGGGACGCCTGGAACACCGCAGCACGCCGTACGCGTCGACCATCGTGTTCCTGGTCCGCAAGGGCAATCCGAAAGGCATCAAGGACTGGGCCGACCTCGTCAAACCGGGCATCTCCGTGATCACGCCGAATCCGAAGACGTCGGGCGGCGCGCGCTGGAACCACCTGGCGGCCTGGGGCTACGCGCTGCGCCAGCCCGGCGCGACGGAAGCGACGGCACGCGACTACCTCGCCAAGCTGTACAAGAACGTGCCGGTGCTCGACTCCGGCGCGCGCGGCGCCACCACCACGTTCACGGAACGCGGCATCGGCGACGTGCTGCTGGCCTGGGAAAACGAAGCGCTGCTGGCCGTCAAGGAACTCGGCCCGGACAAGTTCGAAATCGTCGCGCCGTCCGTCAGCATCCTGGCCGAGCCGCCGGTCGCCGTCGTCGACAAGGTCGTCGACAAGCGCGGCACCCGCGCCGTCGCCGAGGCTTACCTGAAATACCTGTACAGCGCGGAAGGCCAGCAGATCGCCGCCAAGCACTACTACCGTCCGGTCGTCGAACCGTATGCCAAGCAGTACGCGGCGCAATTCCCGGCAATCAAGCTGTTCACGATCGACGACGTCGCCGGCGGCTGGACCAAGGCGCAAAAGGCGCACTTCGCGGACGGCGGCCTGTTCGACCAGATCTACCAGCCGGGGCGCAAATAATCCGCCTTGTTCGTTCCGGCGGCGGCGGACGCACACGTCTGCCGCCGTTGGCATCGCCCCGTGCTCGGGACCGTACACGCATCTGTGTGCCGGTTCCGCCGCACGGGGCGATGTCATTTCAGCGGTTGCCACCCACGCCGCATGGTGAGATTTCGATATATTTTTTATACAAAATTTTTGTATAGTCGACGGCGCTGCGTGATCGAGTGGCAGATTTCCCGAATGTCTACCCAGAAATCAAGGAAAAGCAGATGAGCGATAACACGTCCGGACCGCAATCTCAAGAAAGTGCCGACCTGTCCACGTCGTCCCACACCGGCCTTGGGCGCTGGCTGGAACTGGTGTGCGATGGGGATGAAGAAGCCGTGCAGGCGGCCCTCGATGCCGTCGGCGATGTGGATCAAGTGGAAGACCTTCCTGGGCTGTTGGAGACGGTCGGCGTGCGCCACGCGCTGGCCGCCGACTTGAAGGACGACGAATCGCTCGAGTGGATGCTGGGAGAGATGCGGGAGCAGCGGGGGCTCGACGGCTTCGAAGCGCCTTAAGAACCACCGGCCGCCGCGGCCCGTTGCACCGCCGTCCTGCAGGCCTTCGCGGATTGGGTGGCGCAACGCGGCTACGCCGCCGTGCCCTTGGGCGACGGCGACTGGTACGCAGTGCTCGTGCGGCGTGCCCACTACGACGAACTCGTGGAACTTAGCGGCAAGCTCGGCATCGAGGTGCCGGATCCCGACCTGGCGTGGGCAGACTAGCTGACTCGGCGACCTTCATCATTGCCTCCAATCCTTCCCGGCATCGCCGAACATCGTCACCGTGTTCCGCGCTGCCAGGACAGGACGTTTTCCAAACCCACATCCTCATGCAAGGGCCTGTTCCTCCCACCACGCTCACCTTGCAAACCTTGCTCTTTCCCCCATCTTGTAAAAAACGACTTGAAATCCGCCGTGCGGCTACGATTGTCTTAGTTGAACGATCGTCCCCACCGGGCCGGGTCGCGCCGATTCGCCTGTCGCGAACGCGGCGGCCCTGCCCCAACCGAGCGAAGGAGCATTCATGTCAGTGCAATTACGCAAGATAAACGAGCAGGTGATGGTCATCACCGGCGCGACGAGCGGCATCGGTCTCACGACGGCACGCATGGCCGCGGAGCAATGTGCGAAACTGGTCCTGGCGGCGCGCAGCGCCGACGCGCTGGACCAGCTGGCGAGCGAACTGCGCCGCACAGGCACGCAGGTCGCGACCGTCGTCGCGGACGTCGGCAAGCCGGCCGACGTCGAACGGATCGGCCAGGCGGCGATGGAGCGCTTCGGCCGCATCGACACCTGGGTCAACAATGCCGGCATCTCGATCTTCGGCCGCAACGAAGACGTGGCGCTGGAAGACATGCAGCGCCTGTTCGACACCAATTACTGGGGCGTCGTGCACGGCTCGCTGGAAGCGGTGAAGCACATGAAGGCGCGCGGCGGCGGCGCCATCATCAACCTCGGCAGCGAACTGTCCGACCACTCGATTCCGCTGCAGGGCATCTATGCCGCCTCCAAGCACGCCGTCAAGGCGTTCACCGA
>Ga0308166_1002888_pt1 | contig 15171 bp, 11 predicted proteins | sample PhyCR2_2_FD_202137 | JGI IMG/M metagenome (GOLD analysis project Ga0308166, IMG submission 202137) | Phyllosphere microbial communities from UC Gill Tract Community Farm, Albany, California, United States - DLSLCC.R2 | ecosystem: Host-associated > Plants > Phyllosphere > Unclassified | place... | reverse complement strand
GGTTCGAGATACTCGCGCGTCCTGGCCGCGATCGACGCGCGGTGCAGCGCGCTGAACGTCCAATCCTCCGGCGCGCGTTTCAGGAAGGCCCACAGCTCGTGCTTTTCGCGCCGGAACTGCTCGGCGCAATCGGCATAGGCGAAGTGGATGCCCGTCGCGGCGGCATCGAAACGCACGTCGCCGGGATACAGGAACGCGTAGTCGTCCACGTGCCGGGGCCGGGCGAAGCAGAACTCGACCGCATGCAGGTGGATCTCGCGGCCCAGCAGCCAGGACGCGATGCCGTGGATCAGCTTCATCATCAGTTCGTGCCCGAGCGGCGCGACCGGCGTGGACGGCGTGCGCGCCACGAGCGCGATCCGCACCAGCTCGTTCTTGGTCGAGATGTGTAGCCGGTAGTCGTCCAGCAGCAGGTTCCAGAAGCGCACGAGACGGTTCAGGGCGACCAGCACGGTGGGCGCGTCCAGCAGGCTGAGCATCAGGTATTTCAACGTGCCCGTGCGGATCGGGCGCGACCACAGGCCCAGCATTTCGTCGTCGAGCGTCGCCGCCACCGTCTTGTACAGCGCGACGTATTGCTGGCGCGTCAGGCGGGCATCGGGCTGGTCGAGCAGCGAGGGCGGGATGGCGGCGCCGGCAAGGACCTGCGCCGTCACCGCGTCGCCGTGGTGGGTGCGCACGAATTGCAGCATCCCGTGCAGGAAATGCGCGGAGACCGTAAGCGTACGGCGCCAGGAAAAGGTTGTCATACACCGATTATGGCGTACTTTGCATATTGGTTGGCGCGTTGTGCCAACCTTTCTCCGTTCAGATCCCTATACTGCGCCATATTGGCCCGGCCGGCGTCGCGTCGGGCGGCTGCGCCATGGCGTATTTTGCCAATAGGTATCGAAAGTTCCAATGATCAACAAGGAGCGTGATGTGAATACGAGACGGGTTGTCGTGACCGGCATGGGCGTGGTGTCGCCGCTGGGCTGTGGCGTGGAAGCGGTCTGGCGCCGGCTGCTGGAAGGCCAATCGGGACTGGGCGTGCTGCCGGAGGACGTCACGGAAGGCAACGCCGCGAAGGTCGGCGGCGCCGTGCCGGACCTGGCGCCGGACCGCCCGTGGGGCTTCGATCCCACCGCCGCCGTCGAGCCGAAGGATCTCAAGAAGATGGACCGCTTTACCGTGTTCGCGCTGGCCGCGGCGCAGGAAGCGCTGCGGCAGGCCGGCTGGCAGCCCGATACGGACGAGGCGCGCGAGCGCACGGCCACCATCGTCGGATCGGGCGTGGGCGGGTTCGGGGCGATCGTCGAGGCCGTGCGCACGACCGACAACCGCGGGCCGAAGCGCCTGTCGCCGTTCACCGTGCCGAGCTTCCTGGCCAACATGGCGGCCGGCCACATCTCGATCCGCCACGGCCTCAGTGGCCCGATCGGCGCGCCCGTGACGGCCTGTGCCGCCAGCGCGCAGGCGATCGGCGACGCCGCGCGCCTGATCCGCGCAGGCGAGGCCGACGTCGCCGTCTGCGGCGGCGCCGAGGCCTGCATCGACCGCGTCAGCCTGGGCGCCTTCGCCGCCGCGCGCACGATGGCGACGAACTTCAACGACGACCCGACCCGCGCCTCGCGTCCGTTCGACGCCGACCGCGACGGCTTCGTGATGGGCGAGGGCGCCGGCATGCTCGTCATCGAGGAACTGGAGCACGCCCTGCGCCGCGGCGCCACCCCGCTGGCGGAACTGGTCGGCTACGGCACGAGCGCCGACGCGTATCACATGACGTCGCCGCCCGAGGACGGCGCCGGCGGACGGCGCGCGATGGCGGCGGCGATCCGGCAGGCCGGCGTGGCGCCCGAACTGATCGGCCACCTGAACGCGCACGCGACGTCGACACCGGTCGGCGACACGAGCGAACTGGCCGCGATCAAGGCGATCTTCGGCACGGGCAAGGGCCCGGCCGTGTCCGCCACCAAGTCGGCGACGGGGCACCTGCTCGGCGCGGCCGGCGGCGTCGAAGCGATCTTCACCGTGCTGGCGCTGCGCGACCAGATAGCGCCGCCCACGCTGAACCTGATGCGGCCCGACCCGGCCGCCGAAGGCGTCGACATCGTCGCGAACACGGCGCGGCCGATCGCGACGGAGTATGCGATCTCGAACGGCTTCGGGTTCGGCGGCGTCAACGCGAGTCTCGTGTTCCGCCGAATGTGATGGCGGGCGTGCCGCCCGGCGTGCCCCGCGCCGTGCCCGGGCGGTGCTGTTCGACGTCGACGGCACGCTGACCCGGATCGGGGCCGGGCGCGTCGTCGTTCCCCGCTTGCGGACCTCTCAGCCGTCGTGCCTCAGGCACCGTCGTCCCGCTGTACTGATTGCGCCACCGGAAAAAGGTCTGGTGGGTGAGGTTGTGCAGGCGCCGATCGCAAGCGGGTAGAATCCGTGCCCATGAAAAAGCCAATCGACCCACGGGCGACCGCTGCCTTCAGCGTGGTGCCCTGTAACCTGCTGCTGTTCGCGTCGGCCCTGTTCCTCGCCACGGCGGCCTGGCTGTACTGGCCGTCGCCCGAGATGGTATTCCGTACCGATGATTCGCCAGCCGCCTGGCTGTCGAGCGCGCAGTTGTGGGGCACGGCCCTGATCGCGCTGCGCCTGTTCCGCGAACGCGCGCTGCCGCAGGCGCTGTGCCTGTGGCTGTGCGCGGCGATGGTCGAGATGTCGTTCGACGAGCAGTTCATGCTGCACGAGCACTGGAAATACGAGTGCGTGCAATGGTTCGCCGCGTGCCGGCACGCGTGGGTGACGGAGCTGCCGATGCTGCTCGTGGCGGTTCTGGGACTCGCGACCGTCGTCTGGCTGCACCGGTGCCTGCATGCGCGCAGCGCGCGCGTGCTGCTGTGGGCGTCAATCGGTGCGGGCCTGTTCGCGCTGCTGCTGCGCTTCACGCAACAACCGGCGGACGTGCTGCCCTACAAGGCCGCGTTCCTGGTGCTGGCCGAGGCCCTGTTCGCGGGCGTGCTGCTGGGCGTCACGCGCCGCGGCGCGTCCTCTCATGTGCACTCGTGATACATCGAGTGGCCGAACGGATACCAGCGGCCGCCGACGTTCACATACACTTCGCGCTTGATGACGTCCGCGTCGCCGCCCTGGATCATCGGCACGCCGAAAACGTCCCATTGGACGAAGTCGGGAATGCCATCGCCGTCCAGGTCGATGTCGTACACGGCAACGCGCTTGATCGCCAGGCTTTCCTTGCCGGATGCCGGTGCGCGCTCGGTGCGTGCCTTGATCTTCGCCGTACGGAACGGCAGCGCCTGCGGTGCCTGGAACCACATGAGCGCGTCCTTGACGGCGGGGTAGCCCGGCACCGGCTGCTTGCCGCGCCGTTCGTCGAGCATGCCTTCCGCGCAGCCCACGCTCTCGTTCGGCGTGATCCGCACCTGCGGCGTCCACGCGTAGGCGCCCACCAGGCCCGTGCGGCCGATGACGTGTTCGACGATCGGCTTGTCCAGTGTCAGCTCGTACTTGCCGATATCCCACGCGCCCGTGTACTGGAAGTGGTCGTAGCTGTTTTGCCATTGTGGCCCGGCGAGGGTCTTGCCGCGTTCGGCGATGCGAAAACCCGCGCTGATCTCCTCGATGCCACTCGCACCGGGCAGCAGCCGGTCGCCGCGCTTGAACAGCGACGGCGCCGCTGTCGGCAAACGCAGCGCCATCTTCGGCAACGCACAGGCAGGTTCGCCATAGCGCCAGAGTTCGTCGTCACCGGGGTCCGCTTTCTTCGGTTGCGCGGCGTTCTCGGCCCGGATGTCGTCGCACGAGCGCGTCCACGGATCGCCCGCACCCGGCGCGATGATGCCGCCGGCGAGCAGCGCCTTCATCGCTTCGAACTCCGGGACGGGGTAGCGCACCAGCCGCGGCGGTTTGTCGAACTGCACCTCGCCTGGACCGTTGCCGCCCTCCAGGTCACGTTGCGCCTGGGTGAGCAGCGTTGCGGTGAAATGGTCGCCGGCCGCGAACAGCGCTTCCATCGATGGCGCGATCCAGAACGCCCGCACAGGCGAATTGGCGTCGGCGAGGGTCAACGGCTTGTCGCCCAACAGTTTGCACGCCACGAAGCCTTTGCTCTCGCGGCCGTCCCGGGTCCAGGCGATCTCGCAACTCTTGCCGTTCTCGGCGCGCAGCACGACGGGCGTGTTGGTGTTCAGGTGATCGACGACGGGACCATCCGCGGCCGCAGTGGCGCGCACGTTGACCCAGGAACCGTGGACATAGCGGTTGGCGGGTGCCTGCGCCTGGGCGGTGGCGGCGAGAGTGGCTTGCAGCAGGAGGAACAGGCCGGTTGCCGCGCCGTTTATAGGTAGGAAAGCTTTCATGGTCGAAAGCATAGCAATAAAAAAGGCTGTGTTCGCGGTAATTAAGTAAAACCGTCACCACGCACCTACCCAAGCTGAGCAGCAGAACACAGCAGAGATGCAGGCGTCGTCAGACAATGCGTGTCGAGCACGCGCTGCCATCCCGAATAGTTGGCGAGATACCGGCTCGCGACACCGCGAAAGCGGGCAAGCCAGCTCTTGAATCGGCTGTGCCAGGCATTGACGTTCTGAATATGGATGGCGCCACGCGCGCGCAGGCCTGCCCGGACGTTCACGGCCTCGTGCGTGATACCCACATCAGCGCAAAAACGACGGTACGAAGCGGCAGCATCGCTGATCAAGAGTATGTCCGCTGGCAATACGGGACGCAGACATCGCGCCAGTTGCGCAGCCGTCACCTGACCGCGTCCAGTGTGAAAATCAAGAGTCTGTCCCGTGCGGTCGCGTGCGACGAGCAGACAGTCGTGTTCGCAGTTGATGCCGCGTCGACGGGCGACACCGCCGCGTTGGCGAGCTGGACGGTCGAGCCGGCGCGATCCCTTCTGCGATTCCAGACGATAGGTCTCATCCGCCTCGACGATCGCCGACAATTGACGCGGACGGTCACGCGCGGCGCCGGGCACGAACCGATGGCGCCAACGAAAACTCGTCGTCCGGTGTACGCCCGCAAGGGTCGCCGCCTGCCGCACCGTGCGCGAGTCGAGCACGCATTGCAGGTAAGTCAGCCAATGTTCCTTTTTACGCAGCCGCGCCAGGGGCGTGCCCGTCAACGCGTTGTAGCTGCGCCGGCAGCCGAGGCAGCGAAAGCGCTGCAGTCCGCTCGCTTGGCCGCAACGATGCGATTTGGAGCAATGGCAATGCGGACACGGCCGCCCGCGCGCGGCCTGCTCGATGAGGGCGATGCACTCGCCCGGGTGGACGATGCCCGCGATCCATTCTCTTAGTTGAACCAGCTCGGCTGTCGACAACGACACCGTCGCCAGCATGGCAAACACTTTGTCGAACGTCAGGCTGCGCATCGTCACTCCCCATGAGTTACCTCGACAATGCGTATGACCTGCGCAAACGGAATCGGTTCACCTAACGATCGCGAACACAGCCATAAAAAATCCGGAAAGCGAACCTTGCGGAGCTTCGATGCGGGTGCGATTAAGCCGGATGCGGCGATCCGTGCGTACGCCTGCCGGCAGCTCGGCTGCGGGATGTATTGGCCGCAACGTGTTGACGACGCACTGGCAGGAACGCTTCGGAACGATCAGAGACCGGCATCCTGGCGGTCGATCAAACAACCGTATTCGTCCGAATAAACGATGTCGCCGGAAAACGCGCGTGTCGTATAGGACGTGAACCACGTACCGAAATCCGGCGCAACGCAGTCCTGCTCACCCGAATCGTGCCACATCGTGATGACTTGGCCCGGCGATCCGGACGCGCCGGGTGCAAGATCGAGACAGAGGTGATCGCCGCCGCCGTTGTGCGTAAATGGTATCCAGCCGGGATGCCACCAGTCGTTGCGAACGCCGCGCGCGGGATCGGAAACGATGCCCGCGAACTCCCCGCCGTCGAGCAGTCCCTTCCATATCTTCCACTGGTTCAGGACCTCATCGGTGGACAGGAACTCGGCGCCATCGAACAGCCCGCCGACACAGTACGACTGGCCATTATGGACCTTGAGACAGGCCACGTAATCCTCCGGCAACGCGAGTCCGATCGATTCCTGGAGGGCGGCGATCTGTTCGTCGGTCGCCGGCGGATTCAGGCCGCCGAGCCCTTCCGGCCAATGCGCCGACAGCCACGATTCAAACCGGTTCCATACGTCACGCACATCGAACTCCTGCAAAAAGAAACTGCATGTCATTGCCGGCGGCTTCATGGGGCGATCGAAGTCCGCTCCTGGCGGAATCCGGCGCGCCCGAGGTTATCGGGCTGCCTGTCGCGCGCAGCGCGCAACGCGCCGCGTCAGCGCCCCGCGTACGTCTGCCCGGACCCGAACGCGGTCCGGATCTGGCGCACCATCTCGCGATCGGTGATGTCGCCGGTGACGAACGACATTTCCCGGGGCGCCTGCGGGTCGCTCAGCAGGGCGAACACGCCCGCGATCGCGCCGCCCGCCAGCCCGGCCTGGAGCGGCGTCAGCGTCCTGATCGTGGCGGGAACGACCGCCATGCCGTACGTGGCGGTGACAGGGTTGCCGGTCGGCAGCGCCTCGTCGTGCCGGAAGTCCGCCAGGTTGCTCGCCGTCATGTTGGCGGGAACGGGCGCGTTGTCGGCGAGCGGCTTGTAGTAGGCGGGCAGGATGAACAACTTGGGCGCTGCCGCCGGATTCGTCGGAATCCAGATCCCGCCGATGCGCAGGACCGTGCCGGCCGTGCCCGCCGGCTTGCGTTCGACGATGGACGGCTGCTCGCCCAGGTAGAAGGTGCCCGACTGGTTGTACTTGTACAGGTGGTATGCGCCGGCAACGAGGTAGAACTGCTGGCCGTTGCCGCCGGCCGCGCGATCGGTGGCCGGCACCGTGTAGCGCATCGTCGCCGGCAGCCGGACGGCACCGGAGGAATCGAACGGCAGTTCAATCAGGCCGGTGAGCTGGAAATCCGGGTTTAGCGGCATCGTACTGGCACAGCCTGCCAGCGCAAGCGCAAGCGCAAACGTGAGCGCGAGGGGAATCGACGAAGAGCGCATATCGGGCGATCGAAATAATGAGGGCGAAAGACCCTCATTATACTATTGCCGAATTGAAATATTGATCTCAAACAGCAAGCGTGGCGTAAATTCAACACCCACGTCACGCCCGCTGCGCGCCGGTCACTCCACCCAGCTGTGCCCGTCCCGTGCCAGCAGCGCGAACGATTCCGCCGGACCCCACGAGCCGGCCGCGTACGGATGCGGCTTCTCGTCCAGCGTCTGCCAGCCTGCGATGATCGGATCGGCCCATTCCCACGCCGCCTCCAGTTCGTCGCGGCGCATGAAGTGCGTCAGGCGGCCACGCACGACGTCGATCAAGAGGCGTTCGTACGCTTCGGCGCGGCGCTGCTGGAACGCGGACTGCAGGTCGAGGTTCAGCGCCACCTGCTGCATCTCCATGCCGCTGCCGGGCTGCTTGGCCATGAGCTGCAGCTTGATCGCTTCTTCCGGCTGCAATTCGATGACGAGGCGGTTGGCCACGGCGCCCGCGCTTTGCGGGAACAGGGGGAACGGCGGGTTCGCGAATTCGACGACGATCTTCGACGAGCGGCGCGCCATGCGCTTGCCGGTGCGCAGGTAGAACGGCACCTTCGACCAGCGCCACGTGTCGATGAAGGCGCGCAGCGCGACGAACGTCTCGGTCTTGCTCTCCTGCGGGACGTTCTTCTCTTCGAGGTAGCCCGGCACTTCCTGGTTGCCCGAGACGCCGCGGATGTACTGGCCGCGGACCGTGTCGCGCGCGATGTCGGCCAGCGACAGGCGGCGCAGCGAGCGCAGCACCTTCAGTTTTTCGTCGCGCACGGCGTCCGGCGACAGCGAGGTCGGCGGCTCCATCGCGACGATGCACAGCAGCTGCAGCAGGTGGTTCTGGACCATGTCGCGCATCGCGCCCGCGCCGTCGTAGAAGCCGGCGCGGCTGCCCACGCCCACTTCCTCGGCCACCGTGATCTGCACGCTGGAGATGTTCGGCGCGCGCCACAGCGGTTCCAGGATCGAGTTACCGAAGCGCAGCACCATCAGGTTCTGCACGGTTTCCTTGCCCAGGTAGTGGTCGATGCGGTAGATCTGCGATTCGGCGAAGTGGCGGCCGACGTCTTCGTTGATGGCGATCGCGGACGCGAGGTCCGTGCCCAGCGGCTTTTCCAGCACGACGCGCGCGTTGGCGTCGACGAGGTTGCTGGCGGCGAGCTTGTCGCAGATCGTCGTGAACAGCGACGGCGCGGTCGACAGGTAGAACACGCGCTGGGCGCCGGCGCGCGACACATTCGCGAGCGCGGAGAAGTCCGGCGCGGCCTGCACGTCAAGGCGCACGTACTCGAGCAGCTTGAGGAAGCCGTCCCAGGTCTTGTCGTTGAAGTTGCTCGCGCTGATGAACGAGCGCGAGTGCGCGTCGATGTGGGCCAGGTACGCTTCGCGGTCGAAGTCCTGGCGGCCGGTGGACAGGATGCGCGTGGTCGGCGCCAGGTTCCCGTGCAGGAAGGCCATGTACAGGGCCGGCAGCAGCTTGCGCATCGCGAGGTCGCCCATGCCGCCGAAGATGATCATGTCGAGGGGGAGGGCGTTGTCAGTCTCTGTCGATTGGGTCTGCATGTTGTTCTGGATGAGTGGTTGATGGGTCGCCTGGCCGTGCCGCGCGGTCATCGCGGCGGGAACGCGGCAGGGCAGGATGAAGCGGGATGGCCGGGCGCCGGCTTGTGGCCGGACGGGGACGCCGCAGGGGTACGCAGGCGCGGAGGCGGCGGACATGGCCGGGCGTCCTTCGCGGCGGAAGGGGTGCTGCGGTCGCGTGCCGCGCGGCGGCGGGTGGATGTCGCGGTCGTGGCCATGTCGGGTCGTGGTCGATGCGGAATCGGCTGGCGGAACGCGGCAGTGGCGCGGATGGCGGCCGTGCCGGGTTCCGGAACCGACGATTGTACACCGCGCCGGCATGCGGCCGCCAACGGGGGGCGAACGCCCGACCCGCGCCGCATGGCTATATCAAAAAACGATAACAAATGACGAATTCGTGATGGGCTCTGCATGGTGTCCGGCGTTAGCATGATGGTTCGTGCGGCGGCGTGGTGGCCGCCCGCACGGCCTCGACTTACTTACTCTCGATATCTTTCAGGGCGCCTCGCGGCGCCCGTTTTTTTTACGCGCCGATCATCCAGCCGTACGGCGCGAGCAGGGCGTCGTGCCGCGTCCAGCCCGACGCGTACAGCGGCTCGGCGCGCGCCAGCGACGCGTCGAAGGCGCATGGCGCCGCCGTCAGGTTGGCCAGCACGACGATGCGTTCGCTGCCGGCGCCGCGCGTGAAGCCGACGGCGCCCGGCGGCAGGCCGTCGATGAATGCGGTCGCGCCCGTGCGCAGCGCCGCGTGGCGGCGGCGCAGGGCGATGAGCGCCTGGTAGTGCGCGTACAGTCCGGCGTCGAACGCCGTCCAGTCGAGCCGCCAGCCGTCGTACAGCACCTGCCAGCCGGTCCACGTGGGTTCGTCGAATTCCTGGCCCATCAGGATGTGCGGCACGCCGTCCATGGCCAGCAGCACGGCGGCCGCCGGACGATGGGCGGCGCGGCCGAGCCAGGCCGACGCGCGCGGCTGTTCCTTGTCTTCCAGCCAGCGCATGCGCAGCGCGCCGCGCGGGAAGCTGTACGTCGACTCGTGCCAGTAGCGCGCCAACGCCGCGCCGTCGGCCGCGCCGCGCGCGCACCGGCCCAGCATCGCGCGCGTGCCGCCTTCGTAGGTCAGGTCGCACGCGGCCAGGTGGTGGAATTCGTCGTACGCCTGCGAGACCAGCGCGATGTCGGGACGCAGCGCGGCCAGGTCCGTGCGGATCTCGTCGAGGAAGTCGCAGGGCGTGATGTCCGAGTCGTCGAAGCGCAGGCCGTCGAAGCCGAAGCGTTCGATCCAGCCGCGCATGCTGTCGATGAGCGTGCGGCGCAGCGCCCGGTCGGCGAAGTCGAACCCGGCGAACTCGTCGCGGTTGGGGACGGCGTAGTAGATGCTGCCGTCGGCGCGCCGCGTGTACCAGTGCGGGTGGTACCGCGTGAACGGGTGGTCGGCGCTGCTGCGGTTGAGCGTCCAGTCCATCAGCACGCGCATGCCGCGCGCGTGCGCGGCATCGATCAGCGCGCGCAGCGCCGCGGCGTCGCCGAGGGCCGGATCGATGGCGTCGAAGTCGGCCACCGCATACGGGTCGCCGTGCGTGCCGCGCCGCCCGACGCGGCCGGTCGGATGGATCGGCATGAGCCACAGGATGTCGACGCCCAGCTCGTCGAGGTAGGGCAGTTTCGCGCGCACGCCGTCGAAGTCGCCGCCGAACGCCGGCACCGACAACTGGTAGATCACGCCGTCGCGCAGCCACGCCGGGCTCGCCAGCGCCGTGCGCGCATGCAGCGGACCCGGCGCGGCTGGGCCGAGGCCGGGATGGCGCATCAGCACCGCGCCGGCTTCGTCGACAGTGACGCACGAGTTGTTCTGGCCGTCCTCCGAGATCCACGGATTGGCGGGGTCGGGGATCCAGTCGGTGCCGTCGACCACGAACTTGTACAGGTGCCGTCCGGCCGGGAGGGGCAGCGTCGCTTCCCAGCGGCCTGGCACGGCCTGGCGCAGCATGCAGGCGTCGCCGACCCAGCTGTTGAACGTACCGGCCAGCGCCACCGAGCGGGTGCCGGGTGCGGCATCGAACACGAAGCGCACGCCGCCGGGGACGGCATGGGGCAGCCGGCCGGGGTCGGCGTGGAACTGCAGGTCCATCGGGATCCTTTCGAAGGCAATGTGTATGTAATTTAACTACCAATTGCCAGGAAAGTAAACGTCGAATCGCAGGGGAAGTCGTTCGACGCCAATGCCGCCGCATTCAAAAATCTGAAATTTTGCTACGAAATGACGCCCGCCGCGGCCGCTCAGGCGCTGTCGCGCTCGACGATCGTGAAGCCGATGTCGCGCACCGGCTCGGCGACCGGCGTGCCCGCGATGCGGTCGATGAGGAAGCGCGCGGCGATCGCGCCCATCGCGCGGCCGTCCACGCGCACGGTCGTCAGCGCCGGGTACAGCTCGGCCGCGAACGCATGGTCGCCCAGGCCGACGACGGCGAGGCGTTCCGGCACGTCGACCCCGAGCACGCGGGCTTCCGTCAGCACGCCCAGCGCGACCATGTCCGAGCTGCAGAACACGGCGTCGACGTCCGGATGCGCCTTCAGCAGGGCGCGCAGCCCGGCGCGGCCGCCCGCCGCCGTGCCGGGCGCGGGGATCGTGTGGAACGGGATGGTGCCGTCGGGCCCGTGCATGTCGAGCCGGACGGCGGCCTGCGCGAACGTGCGGTTGCGGCGCTGCGCCCGTTCGTCGGACGCGCTGATCACGGCCGCGCGCCGGCGCCCGCGCTGGTACAGGAATTCGGCCACGGCCTGGCCCGCGTCCTCGTGCGAGAAGCCGACCAGCATGTCGGCCGGCGTGTCCGTCAGGTCCCATGTCTCGACGAGCGGGATGCCGCTCGCCTGCAGCCGGCGCCGGCCCTGTTCGGAGCGCATGATGCCGGCCAGGACGATGCCATCCGGACGGCGTCCGATGATCGCTTCGAGCAGTTCGTCCTCGCGCGAATTCTCGTAGCCGGCCTGGCCCAGGATCAGCTGGTAGCCGCTGCCGGCGAGGGTGTCCGTCAGCGCCTGGATCATGTCGAGGAACACGGAGCCGGCGATGGTCGGCAGGATCGCCGCGATCATGCGGCTCTTCGTCGATGCGAGGCCGCCCGCCAGCAGGTTCGGCACGTAGCCCGTCGCGGCGATCGCCGCGCGCACCTTCTGCAGCAGGTCGGGCGAGACCTTGTCGGGAGAGTTCAGCACGCGCGACACCGTGATCGGCGCCACGCCGGCCACGCGCGCCACGTCGATCAGCGTCAGGCCGCCCTTGGTGCGGCGCGTGCGCTTCGGGGTGTCGCCGGGCGCGCTCACAGCCCGCCCAGCCCGAGTGCCTTGGCGTGCTTCTTCAGGAACGCCACCTGCGCCGCGCGCGTGTCCGGGCCGTCGTACGGCAGCAGCGTCCACAGTTCGGACGCCTGCATGTGCCGTCCCGGCGCCAGCTGCACGTAGGGCGCGTGCACTTCCATTTCCATCAGCCCCGCGTCGGGCGCGTCCGGCCGCCAGTCGTTGTACAGCTCGACCTGGCCCTGGTCCGGATGGATGGCCGCGCGCGGCTGGTGCGGGAACTGGATGACGAGCACCTGGCCGCCATGAAAGCCCGCCATCCAGCCGGCGGACGGCTGCAGCAGGATCTTGCCGTTGCGGTGCGGCTGGCCCTTGCCCGCCGGGTAGCGGTCGAGCGCGAACAGGCCGTCGGCCAGGGTCCACGTCAGCGGGCGCATCTCGGGCGTCGGCTCGATCGCCTGCTGGCGCACGTCGGCGCGGCGCGCGACGGGCACGTACACGCGCGTGCCCGCGTGGGCGCGGGTGTTGAACCAGATGTCCCACGCGACCTGCGCGCTCCTGGTGTTGGCCGCGTCCACGTCGAGCCGCAGGCTGTTCGGCTTGCCCGGCACGAGCGCGTAGCGCTTGACCAGCTGCAGCCCGTTCACGGGACTGGCGGGACTGGCGAGCGCCACGGCGCCCGGGCCGTCTTCCTCGACCTTGTAGCGGGCGAGGCTCAGGTACGGGTCCGGCGGCCACGGCGCGCCGGAGCGGGACGGGTTGACGTCCTGGTGCGACCACCATTCCTTCTGCGGTCCGACCCAGATCTCGTGGCCGAACCAGGCGACGTTGTCGTTCGTCGCGTCGACGAATTCGTCCGGATTGCCGGCCGCGCTGTCGACCTTCAGGAAGTTCGGCTTGCCGGCCAGCGCGAACGACAGCAGGCGGCCGCCGGCGGCGTGCGTGACGGTCGCGCGCACGGCGCCGCTGTCGAGCGTGTGGACGGGCAGGTCGGCGGGGGCGGCTGCCTGGGCGGCGGCCATCAGGGCGCAGGGCAGGGCCAGCGCGAGGGTGGTGCGGGTCGGGTTGGGCATCGGCTGTCGGGTTGGGCGAAATCGGTTTCAGCCCGACAGCTTAGCAAAAGTTTCACTCGGCCGGGGCCACGGATGCGCCGTCTATCCCGTGGCGGGCCAGCGCGGCGGCGACGAAGCCGTCAGCCTTCATCCGTTCGACGAACGCGGCCAGGAATGCGGCGGCGTCCGCGCCGCGCGACTTGGGTACACCAAGCGCCTGGCGGATGACCATGAAGCGGCCGTCGAGCAGGCGCAGGCCGGGCAGGCGCGCGCAGTCGGCCTGCAGCTGCTGGCGCACGCCGGCCGCGACGTCGGCGCCCGTCGCGACGAACGTGTCGACGACGGTCTGCGACGAGGCCGCGCGCTCGATCCCGGCGTGCTGCAGGTTGCGGGTCAGGTACAAATCGTAGGCGCTGCCCTTGCCGACCACGACCCGGTGGCCGGCGCGGTCGACGTCGTCGTTGCTGCGGATGGGCGATGCGTCCGGCACGAGATAGCTGCCTTCGATGAGGACGTACGGGGCCGTGAACGCGATGTCGGCGCCGCGCGCCGGGTCGATGGCGAAAAAGCCGATGTCGGCCCGCCCGCCGGCGACGGCATCGACGGATGCGCCGGCGGTGTCGACGACGACGAGTTCCAGGCCGACGCCCAGCAGGCGCGCGAACGCGTCCGCCAGGTCGACGGAGACGCCGCGCGCGCCGCGCGTATCGTCCGGCGCGGCCAGGACCTTGTTGCCGAGGTTGATGGCGGCGCGCAGGGTGCCGCTCGGGGTGAAGGCGGTGCGGAGGGCGGGGGTGGGCGTCATCGTGTCTCCCGTCGGTTGAGCGAAATTGGGCCCCCGCCTGCGCGGGGGTGACGTGGGATAGTGCGATGGTCGGTGTGTGAATGCGCTTAGCGCACTTCCGCCACCGCCAGTGCCGTCATGTTGACGATGCGGCGCACCGTCGCGCTCGGGCTCAGGATGTGCACGGACTTCGCCGCGCCCAGCAGGATCGGGCCCACGGTCACGCCCTTGCCCGACGTGACCTTGAGCACGTTGAACAGGATGTTCGCGGCGTCCAGCGACGGCATCACGAGCAGGTTGGCGCTGCCGCCGAAGTCGTCCCGCATTTCGCCATTCTTTTGATAGATGCGGCGGATGTCTTCCGACAGCGCGGCGTCGCCGTGCACTTCGCCGAGCACCGGCAGTTCGGGCGCGGTTTGCGCGAGCAGGGCGCGGGCGTCGCGCATGCGCTGCGCGGACGGACGCTCGGACGAGCCGAAGATCGAGTGCGACACGAGCGCCGCCTTCGGTTCCAGGCCGAAGTGGCGCAGTTCCGTCGCGGCCAGCTTCGTGATCGCCGCCAGTTCCTGCGCCGACGGGTTGTCGTTGACGTAGGTGTCGGTGATGAACAGGGTCATCTTGTCGAGTACCAGCGCGTTCATCGCGGCCAGCACGTCGGCGCCCGGCGCCAGGCCGATCTCGTTCTTCACGTGTGCCAGGTGGTTGTCGTAGCGGCCCTGCATGCCGCAGATCAGCGCATCGACGTCGCCGGCGTTCAGCATGCGCGCACCCTGCAGCGTCGCATCGGCCGGTTGCGCGCCTTCCGCTTCCACCACCGCGTAGTCGACGCCCGCCTTCAGGCGCAGGCCCGACTGCTTGATCGCCTGTTCGATCTCGCCCGCGCGGCCGATCAGCACCGGCTTGGCGATGCCTTCGTCGACGACGGTCTGCACGGCGCGCAGCACGCGCTGGTCGCTGCCCTCGGCATACGCGACGCGCTTCGGCGCGGCCTTCGCCTTGGCGAACACGGGCTTCATGAAGAAGCCGGTGTGGTAGATCATTTCGCCCAGCTTGTCGCGGTAGGCGTCCATGTCGGCGATCGGGCGCGTGGCGACGCCGGATGCCTCGGCCGCCCTGGCGACGGCCGGCGCGATGGCGGCGATCAGGCGCGGATCGAACGGCTTCGGGATGATGTAGTCGGGACCGAAGTTCAGGTCCTGGCCGGCGTACGCGGCGGCGACGGCGTCGTTGGCTTCCGCTTCGGCCAGGTCGGCGATCGCGCTGACGCACGCCAGCTTCATCTCGTCCGTGATGCGGGTGGCGCCGCAATCGAGCGCGCCGCGGAAGATGTACGGGAAGCACAGCACGTTGTTGACCTGGTTCGGATAGTCCGAACGGCCGGTCGCGATGATGCAGTCCG
>Ga0308166_1002887_pt1 | contig 15180 bp, 16 predicted proteins | sample PhyCR2_2_FD_202137 | JGI IMG/M metagenome (GOLD analysis project Ga0308166, IMG submission 202137) | Phyllosphere microbial communities from UC Gill Tract Community Farm, Albany, California, United States - DLSLCC.R2 | ecosystem: Host-associated > Plants > Phyllosphere > Unclassified | place... | reverse complement strand
GATGCCGCCGATTATCGGTGCGGGAATAGGGTGGGTTGATTTAAGGGGGGATTAGTGAAGGTTAAAAACGTTAGCGCGGGCAATCTTCTCAGCATCTTCACGGCATCCACAGCAGCAATAACTTGTACCGGGTACTGATGGTTCGCCATGGTCATCGTTCCGGCAAACTACTGATGCTGGTCACGATCTAACTCTTTTCGGCAGTGCTTCGTTTAAGGGCTGCTCCGTTTCTGCGTCAGCTTGGTCTGCTAACTCTGCGTACATATCATTGCTCTCTCGTGCCGAATTTCGCTACGGCCTACCTTTTGACTGGATAAACTCGATAGAAATGGGTCTTTCTAGTTCATAAAGTCTGCAATTAACAGTGAGATAACTTCCTCCTTCTATGGGTGATACAGTCAGCTTCCTTTAGACAGGTCGAAATATCGTTAATCCTATAAAATAAGATTCACGCTTTTTACGATCGCTTATCGAAGGCTTATTTTTGTGTTGCGAAAGCCGACTGAATAAATCTGTTAATTATTTACCAATCGTGCAGCTAACCGGCAGATCTGAGAAGAGTAAACCCGTCTCATCTAAGATCGTGCTTTTTGAATGCCTCTCCTACTATGCCAACACCCAATTACATTATCGATATCAACTATCAATAAATGAAGAATGATTAGTTTATTTTTCACAGTGGGCGAAAAATAACGCTTATATTAGGAGAAATCTCATTATTGATTAAAGTTATGAAAAACATCTTATTGTGTTTTAGCCTACTCTTTTTGTTCAACGCCAGTGCACAGGCTTTCGCCTGCAAAACGGCTGCCGGTGCGACCATCCCAATTGGCGGAGGCAGCGCTAATGTTTATGTTAACCTGACTCCTCAAGTTCAATCAGGCGGCAACTTAGTCGTCGACTTAGCGAACAGTATCTTTTGTCATAACGACTATCCGGCAAGTATTACCGACTACGTGACGCTGGCATCGGGTTCTTCCTTCAATGGGGTGCTGAAGAACTTTAAAGGCTCCGTGATCTATAATGGGCAAAACTATTCATTCCCGACAACACGTGAAACGTCGAGAGTGCTCTATCGATCCAAGTCAGATACGGCCTGGCCTGCGCGGCTATTACTGACGCCCATCAGTACCGCTGAGGGGGTGGTGGTTAATTCCGGTAGCTTAATCGCTTCATTAGTTCTCCACCAAACCAACAATGTCGGTAATGACTCCTATTACTACACCTGGAATATCTACGCCTCTAATAATGTCGTGGTGCCAACAGGAGGCTGTGATGTCGATAACCGAAACCTGACCGTACAACTCCCTAACTATCCTGGCCAGCAAGCTTTTACTATCAATGTTCACTGTGCCACCGATAAAAATCTTAACTATGCCCTCAGTGGTACGACAGTCGACTCCGCTGGGACAATCTTAAAGAATGTGCTCGAAGGAAATACCGATTCGGCAAGCGGAGTGGGGGTTCAGATGCTCAAAGACGGTACGCCGGTTAAGTTTGGGGATACCATCAAACTCGGTAAAGTCACCTCTTCCGGAACAAATATTACCTTGACGGCTCAATACCAACCCACCAGTGGGCAAATGACCGCAGGGAAGGTCCAGTCAATCGTCGGGATGAATTTCACTTATCAATAATGTCTAACAGACAAAGCTATCTAGGGTAGCTTTGCTGAATTAGCGCCAAGCGTTATCTCTACCTGCGATGCTTTACCCTTTTTACGTTGGCTTAAATCGATCTCTTCCCAAAAAGTCGCGCCACCAGTGACAGTGTCACTTAATTCAGTAGTAATATTTGTTGCTGTAATGGTTAACTGAAATCACCATGCATAATATGTCGAATAGGGTGTAAGTCATTTTTTATATTCAGAGTTATCTATTGTGTGTAAAGCTATTGCGCACGCGATCGTTAAAATAAATAGCCCACTCGCACACTAAGAAAACCATCCTGTTTAAAGCCTTGTTCGACGCTAAGATCACGGCCCAAGGAGAGCTCTGCTTGAAAAGCGGCAGTGAAAAAATGTGCAGCCGAGAGACGAAGGTAACGGGTATCCAGCTTATCGTTTAGCGACTGGTGATTGACGACATCGCCTGCGCCTTTTATCCAGCCGCCACCGAAGCCTAATTGGGTGGCGGGGTCAAGGTTATAGCGAAGATAGAGTTGGTACTCGTATTTAGGCGTTTGTGTTTGATTGTCGTGCGAGACCCCATAACGGTGATTAGTGCTAACCCATGACACATCAGCCCCTGTATCCAAAGACCACTGTTCGCTGAAATGATGGACATAGGCGGCTTGTAACAGATAGCGCCAATCATTGGCCCCACTGTTGACGGCCTGATCACTCTGATAATGACCGGTGGGCGCATAGAGATAAGGGGCGAGGGAGAAGATATCGGCATGGTCGGTAGTCAATCTAAATTTAAAGGGAAGCCCTAGTATGATATCGCCGATGCCGGAGGTATCCCCTAAGGGCGTAGCATCAGCGAGCGTATTGGCTTTTACCCAAGGGATGATAAGTTGCGGCTCGATGCTGAGAACGGGCACGGGACGATAGCCATAGATATAACGGACTAGGGTGGCTTGGCTACGAAACTTATTATCACCAGAAACGCGCCGATTATCTGAAAACATGGCGTGACTCCGCGTCGACTGGAAGTAAGTCAGTACAATACTTTTGTCGGGCGGCAGCATTTCGTAGTCCCCTGCGACGAACTCGAGTGCGTAGGCCGGAGAGTGAATCGCGAAAGTAATGAGATAAAGGCGCGCTTTTTTCATATTATTGCCCTTTTTTCAGTAGGCCGGTATTGGGGTGGCAATTGATATACTCGAAATATTGTGACTGAGCAGGGATAACGACAATCTCATGCCAGAGTCGCAATTGAATGGTAAAGTTCAGAGCCTTGACGTATTTCATAAAGCCATTAAAAATCGCGACATGCGTGGGGTGGTTTTTCGACCAGTTTTCTAACGCCTGAAGGTCGGTAAAGTGGGCCAGACCGAACGTTTTCTGTAATTGTCCATGGTGATCGCGATCGACTCCGTGCATATACCGACAACTCAGGCACCCAATGCTCATACCGTCATCGCGCAGAAAACGCATTCCCTTATCTAAGATAGGTTCTACCTCCTGCACGTAGAGCGCTCGCTCCTCCGCTAAGGTATCGGACCAATCTTGACCAGAGCGGATCAAGCAGAGGTTGTTGCGACCCTGAACAATATGGCGGCCTGAGGTTAAGGGGGTCACAGTAAGCTGTCCTTGCCCCTCAAGCGCAGAGGTTTGGGCAGCAGGTAACCTATCTCGAGCACTTCCCCAGTAGCCGTGTTCGTGCATTTCACCGCTCATCACGTGAGCAAGATGAGCGACACCTTCAGGATAGTGTTGATTGGAGAATATAGTCTCAAAGCCCCGGATATCGGGGGAGACAACCTCCATAAACCATCCTTTATCTTCTTGTTCTCTCTCTCTGGGGCGGCCCACCAAGCATCGAAACCGCTTTCGGCCTTCCATTGTGTGAATGCCTCTTGGGAAGCCCAATAAGCGATCACAATATCGTTAACGTAGTTTCGTTCATCGCTATAGGTTGCTCGCTCCCAATGCGCTGGCCCTGCAGTCATTGAGAAACGAGAGGTGATTGGGTCGAGGGCATACTGGCCCGCGGTCTGTTGAGACTGTACACCGAAATAAGCCATGACGACTTGTTCGACTAACGGCGAAAAGCGGGTGGTCCAAGCTGGAAAAGGCGGCGTATACGCTGGCGGAGTGGATACCGACAGGCTTCTCTCTTCTCGAAGAGAAGGGGGAATTGCGGATTCCATGGTTACGCCTCCTTCTCAGCAGTCGGTGGCACGTTGTGCGCTTGCGGCACAGCGCCCAAATCGCTGTTGACTACTTGCTGCTTTGCACTGTTATCGAACAGTAAGCGGGTGACATCAGGCCGTGAATAATGGCCGACCGGGTCGGCGGCAAATTTCGCGCAGGTGATGGCATCGGGATGTAAGTCAGCAAACAGTAAGCCTTCCTCGTCTTCAGCAAGGGGTGTCGCAAGCTCTGAGCCGTCAGGCCCGTAAATACGGGCGTGCCCGCCTCCCGCGTGGAGGAGTGTGCCATGATCACCTTGAGCAAAGAGGATATCGATCATTTCTTGGGAGACGATGGCGCAAGGAGCAATCACGAAGCATTGTCCCTCCGCAGCATATAGCCGTGACGCGGCGGTATTGACCTCTGGTCCAAGGGCTGCGGAGTGTTGGGTATAAAGGCTGAAGCTCGGCCAGGCAGCAATATGAATTTCTTCGTGTTGCGCATACATGGCATAGCGAGTTAACGGTTGTAAATGCTCCCAGCAACAGAGTGCGCCCACTTTACCAATATCGGTATCCCATGGCGTCAACGACGATCCATCGCTCTCTCCGAATAGCGTTCTTTCTACATGGGTGGCTTTAAGCTTACGCCGCGTACCAATGGTCTCCCCCTCGCTGCCGATCATCCATTGTGAGATATAGAGACTGCCATGGTCCTTTTCGCTAAAACCGAGGACTACGCGAATCGAGTACTGTTTGGCTGCATCCGCAATGCGTTGTGCTTGCTCGCTCTCTAGCACCAGCGAATGTTTATGGTACTCATATACCAAGGGAAAGTTATTCGCCGGTGAGTTTAGCCATAGAAACCAAGGATAGCCGGGTATCCAAGTTTCTGGAAAGGCAATCAGCTCAGCACCCTGTTGCGAGGCTTCGGCAATAAGGCGAAGGGTTTTATCGACTGTGGCCTCAAGGTTCATAAAGACGGGAGCAGCTTGTACACAGGCAACTTTTACGGGTTGAGTCATTATCATCATTATCTCGTGGTTAAGAAGGGCAGTAGTAGATATACCCGCACAGAGTCGGTGAGTGTTATGACAAGCGGGAAGAACGGGTTGTCGAAAATGGAAATGGTATAGATTTTGCTGCGTTGTTAAGAAAAAGAGTGGGGGGCTTATGAACCATTACAATACTGATACAATCTGTTATGCGGATCGGCCAGATTACTGGCGCGAGGCAGTGAGTCGAACCTTTGTACCCTTAGACAGTATGTTTTCTGGCGAAGAGCGCAGTGGACAGATTACTTCGGCAATGAGGGGGAGTTTGCGTATCTCTGAAATCGCCTGTAGCGCCCAACAGGTAGTTCGGGCGCGTAGAGGGGCGGATAATTATAATAACGATGTCATGTTACTAAGCATTGTCAGCGCGGGAAGTACTTGTGTTCAACAGGCTGGGAAAGAGGCCGTCATTGGCCCTGGTGCCCTTGGATTTTATGATACTAGCTTTCCCTACGCGTTGCACTTGAACGGGGCAGCCCGTCAGCACGTGGTGCAGATCCCCATTAGCCAGTTACGCCGTAAACTGGGTTATACCGATCCGCTATTGGCCCGAACCTTTGGCGAGCGGCATCCTATGACGCCTTTTCTTTGTCGGCTAGTGGAAACGTTAATGCACGCCAATACCTTGAGTACTGAGCAAACAGCGGTGATTACTCAGCAGTTTATTGACCTACTCACTGTGATTATTGCTGAAGAACTCTCCACAACAGCTTGCGCATCGCGCCATGCTGAGGGCTTACTCCTCGCCATCAAGGCCAAAATCGACCAGCGTCTTGCCGATCCGACTCTGTCTTCTCATGATCTTGCGGCGTCACTGCAGATCTCGACGCGATATCTGAATATGTTGTTGAGTAAAGAAGGGGAATCCTTCGGGCGCTACCTCCTTAAACAGCGGTTAACTAAAGCAGCAGAATCCTTACGCTCCCCCTATCACACCACGACGCCGATTAGCCAAATTGCTTGGCAGAGTGGCTTCAACGATATGTCCTATTTTTCTCGCACCTTTAAAACCCATTACCAGTGTTCCCCGAGTGATTACCGTGCGGATTGTCGGCCCTCGACGTAGACAGGCTATCCGGCAGTAAAGAGGGCATTCGCTTAGTGACTTGCTCTGCGATACGTGTTAGCGATGCGAGGGAGTTGTGTGACACGAGTATTAGAGAGAGGGCTGGACGAAATTTGTTGCAATGCAGAATCATTACAACCTGAACTATCGGGAAGAGGAGCGAGAGATGATCCCGCTTTGCGAGGAGATGAAAATCGCGCTCACGCCTTGGAGTCCGCTCGCCGGGGGCCGTCTCGCCCATCCTTGGGGAACGATGACTGATCGTGTGGGATGACAAAAAAGATCTAAAATGGATTCAATAATTTTATGTACAGTGACTTTATTTTCAAATATTCAAAGGATTATTGTTTAACATAATCCCTTATTTCGCGCACCGCTCAAACGCCCTCAGAGCCATTCTGGGGCGTAATCCATAAAATCCTACGTCTTACCCTCTCAAAACCGCTCAAAATGGCTCAGATGAATTCTGACGCTATGAATCGTTACGCATCCAAGTGAGTAGCGGATGATTTCAGACTGATTTGATACCCAAACTCGCAAAACACTGTCCGATCACCTTATCGAAAACGGTGATAAGGTTAGACTAATCAGCAAAAGTAAATTTTTTTATTTTAGATCTATTTTGTCACGCTTTAGGTCTATTTTGTCCGTTTTACAACTATTTTGTCATCCTACAGATCGGGTACGCTGCGATGAGGTCTCGAAATGGGTCTGGGATAGCACCAATGACCTAGATCAGAAGGTTATCAATCATGTTGAGGTGATGGCAGCCAAGCGTGGCATATCGATGGCGCAGCTTTCCCTCGCTTGGCTGTTAAGTCAGCCCGCGGTGACGGCACCGATAGTCGGTACGACAGCAGAAAAGCATATTATTGAGGCGGTAGAAGCTCTGGATATCACGCTGTCCGAGGAGGAGATTGCCCAGTTAGAAGCGCCTTATATTACGCATCCCGTATTGGGCATGATGTAGGCTTAGGTGACCCCATCAGCCCCGGTAAAGGGCCTGATGGGGCAGGGTGCTACTGATGTTCCACCGAAGCAGAAGTGTCTTTTTGCATATCCATACGGATCTGCGCGTGGCTGAGAAGCGCGAAGATAAAGGTTCCGCCACAGATATTCCCCAATAGCGTTGGAATAGCGAACGGCCAAACGAAGGATTGCCAAGGCAGTGCGCCGGTAAACACAAGGTAGAGGACTTCGATGGTGCCTACCACGATATGTGTGGTATCGGCGACCGCAATAAGCCAAGTCATTAGCAAAATAACCAGTATTTTGGCCTTCCCCGCCGACGGCAGCATCCATACCATGGTGGCGACAATCCAGCCGGAGACCACTGCTTTAGCGAACATTTGTGTTGGGGTATTCTCCATCACCTTCATTCCAATATCGTGGAAGGCCTGTTTAATGGCGGGATCAAAAACAGGCATATAGCCAAATGCCCACGCCGCGATAGCGGTCCCAATCAAATTACCCAATAACACCACAGCCCACAGCCTTAAGAGGAGATAGAGGTTGTTGGCGGTGGGCTTCTGCATAACGGAAAGTACCGGAGTGATGGTATTTTCGGTGAACAGTTGTTGGTGAGCCATGATGACGATAATAAAGCCGAAGGTATAGCCGATACTTTCGATCAGTAGGCTGCCGGAAAAATGCCCTAATTCAGCATGAAAAATACCTTTCGCCATCAGCGAGGCGCTCATCGATAATCCCGCGGCAATTGCTGACCATAATAACGCCCAGATATCGCGTTCCAGCTCTTTTTCACCCTCTTGACGGATATGCTCGTGGGTAGCCATGGCCTGCGAGGGAAGATTCTCCTCATCCACTTCGATATCTTCCCCTTTTTTATTCTCTTCACTCTCGAGCTCATGGGAGTGAGTCTCATTTTTTTTGTTTTGATTCATCGGCTTTACTCAGAAAATAGCGTGGTACTTCAAGCCTAGCACTCTTTAACAAAATTGCAGTATTTGGGGGGAGAAAGAAGGGCTTTTCTAACAGTGAAGGACGAAGCGTGGTGGGGAAAGAAAGGATTATGTCGAGAGCGATCGTTGCTCAGCCTAATAACCCTTAACTTTATCGGTCAAGGCGATAGAGGCGGATCATAGAGCTTAATGAGTGCATTATTGACGATAAGGGTAGAGAGGGCTAGAAGACGCTCTTCTTCCTGCTCGTTATAGAGACGATTGGAGTAGAGTTCGACAATTTGAATGTCAACGATATCCACCTCAAAAAAAGGGGCTAGGAACGCTATTTTCGTCATCAGCAATCTCCTTTTAACCGGGGTTGGGCCATTACCAAGCAACTTAAACCAGTAGGATTGGGAGGAATCTCCGCCTCGTAGGGTAGAGATAAATAAGTATAGTGTATTGTCGGCCAGCTAAATGGAAAGTTAACACTAAAATGATATTTTTGTGATAGCGGCTGAATGGCTATTGCTGACGGCTCTGCTTAGGAGGGGGCGGTGATACCAGGTTAGAGTGACTTTAGCACAGCGTCGGTGCGTTAATGTTAAATAAAAAAAAACCGCACGAAGCGGGAAGTAGGAACATAACAGGATTTCGAATAAACATACTGACAGTCATCGGGGGGGGGACTGTTCTTTTCCGGACGAAAAGAGTATGTCTTCAGTGATTAAGCGTAGTATGACTTACGTGATAATCAATATCCTATTAGTTAACTTTGTGATTATTTGTGCGATAACTTGTTTCGAATAGCGGCGAGGCGTAACAGGTAAAAAAAAAACCGCCATGAAGGCGGGAAAAATTTTATTGCAGTTTTCAGGATGTAACAGCATTGAGGTGCTATATCTATTCAGACTGGGGCTTTTTCATAAAGTTCACAAAGTTTGCGAAAAAATTACGACCCCGGTAAGTAAGCGCCACTGGCAATAAACCAAATAAGTAACGCAACCCCCGCAACGATGATCGCTACGGGGAAAAGATAGCCTAATTTCATGATGCATCATTTCCTAGGGGGTAAAGTCCCCATTATCCCACGGACTGAACGAGAGGCAATCCCCGTCGTTAAGATAATGGGTTTTTCACTAAGCCTAATAGCCGCGGGCTGATCCTGCTGGGCGTCTGACATCATTCGCCCCATACAAAAAGCCCGGTCTGACGTTGCCCGAAACGGCACTGTCGTTACCTGAACTCGGTGTGCCTACGCCCGCTGCACCCGGAAGCCCGACCATAATAAGCTCCGCTGCGCCCCACGGCGTTTGCTCGACCGTGTGATAGCCCATCTTACTCAGAATATTCAAGGTATCGGCCGAGAGACCATTTTTCTCGTAGTAGACCTCATCAGGATACCACTGATGGTGGATCCTAGGCGCGTCCACTGCTTCTTGTGGTTTCATCCCAAAGTCGATGATATTCAGTGCGGTTTCCAAGGTAATAGTGATAATACGTGATCCCCCCGGCGAGCCAAGCACTAAGAAGACTTTACCCTCCTTGGTGACTAATGTTGGGCTCATGGAAGAGAGTGGACGTTTACCCGGTGCGATACTGTTTGCAGTGCCCTGTACTAGGCCATAAAGATTTTTCGCTCCGATTTTGGTGGTAAAGTCGTCCATCTCATCATTCATCAATACCCCTGTACCGGGTGCCATCACTACGGCACCAAAGCGTCCGTTCACCGTATAGGTGGTGGATACGGCATTACCGTAGTGGTCTACGATGGAGTAGTGAGTCGTTTCCGGCTTTTCACCGGTGGCCACCAGTGGCTTAACTTCAGTGGAGGGCATCGCCTTATCTTTCTGAATTTTTTCTCGCAACGATGCGGCGTACTGCTTATCCATTAACTTGGCCACAGGGTTTTGAACGAAGGCAGGATCCCCCAAGTAGGTATTTCTATCGGCATAACTAAAGCGAAGTGCCTCCGTCAAGGTATGTACCATTGCGGCAGAGTTAAAGCCCATCGATTTCAGATCGTAGCCTTCCAAAATATTCAGTGTTTCACAGAGTGTTACCCCGCCTGAGCTAGGAGGTGGCGCTGAAACGAAGGTATAGCCGCGATAGGTACAGGTGAGCGGGGCGAGTTCGGTGGCGTGATACTGTGCAAAGTCTTGGGCAGTAATGATACCGCCACCGGCTTTAGACGCCTGTTCAACGGCTTTAGGGAATTGACCATGATAGAAGGCATCTGGACCCTCTTTCGCGATACGTGACAGCGTACGCGCGAGGTCGGTTTGCTGCAAACGATCACCAGGTTGTAACGGGGTACCGTCTGGACGTAGGAAGATTTTCGCCACCGCCGGGTCTTGTTTAAAATGCGCCACCGTGGTGTCGAGAATGTCAGTATCCGCACGGGTGAGGATAAAACCTTCTTTCGCTAACTTGATCGCGGGGGCCATTACCGCTTGGCGACTGAGTTTCCCATATTGACGACGTGCCATTTCCATACCCATTACCGTACCGGGAACGCCAGTGGCTTTCCAGCCATAGAGACTGCTACCGGCGATCAAGTCACCCTGGGCATTTTGATACATTGCCGCGCTGGCGGCGACGGGTGCCATCTCGCGAAAATTAATAAAGGTATCCTTACCGTTTGCCAAATGGATGGTCATAAATCCACCACCACCGATATTGCCACAACAAGGATTGACGACGGCTTGGGCATACCCCACGGCGACCGCGGCATCGATGGCGTTACCGCCTTGCTTCAGAATATCAACCCCTACTTGGGTTGCTAAGTCTTGCGAAGTCACCACCATACCATTTTTGGCTTCGACGGCGGGAGCGGAAGCGGCTTGGACGAAGGGTGCTGGCGCTAAAACGAGTAACGCAAGGGCGGAGAGTGTGTATTTGCTTAACATTAAACCTTACCTTTTGAATTATTTTCTTCTACCATAAACAGATAAGAAAAAAACTCAAGCAATTCAATGGGCTATCATAAGTAAAAACAATATCTGTGATAGCGCACAAAAAAACCTCACCTTGGCTGGCGTTGTGGCTCGGCAATCTTTATCATTGACTCTCTTTTATTCGCTATTTTTTGACACGTTAAGCGTGTATTGAGCGAGGTTTATCGTGTTTGCAGAGTATGGTGTGCTGAATTTCTGGACCTATGTCGCAGGAGCTATTTTTTTAGTCTTGATACCGGGTCCTAATACGCTTTTTGTTTTGAAGAATAGTATGAGTGGCGGGGTAAAGAGCGGTTACCAAGCGGCGGCGGCAGTGTTTATTGGCGACGCGGTATTAATGTTTCTGGCTTACACAGGGGTTGCTACCTTAATCAACACTACGCCGGTACTATTTAATGTGGTGCGTTACCTTGGTGCAGGTTATCTGCTTTGGTTGGGGCTTAAGATGCTTTACACCACGTTTAGCCCGCGTGAAAAGAGCGCTGAAGCGCCGAGTAAAAAGGTGCGGGGTGCGGTGTTTAAACGTGCTTTGGTGTTAAGCCTAACCAATCCAAAAGCGATCTTATTTTACGTGTCGTTCTTCGTACAGTTTATTGACGTACAGAGTGCGCATCCGGGCATCGCCTTCTTTATTCTGGCGACAGTATTAGAAATCGCGAGCTTCTGTTATCTCAGCGTGCTTATTTTTAGTGGCTCGTCGCTGACTCGCGCGATTGGCTCACGTCAGCGTCTTGCTAAGGTTGGAAATTCAATGATAGGTCTGTTGTTTCTTGGATTTGCCGCTCGTTTAGCCACGATGCAGTAGCGCCCGAAAAAAAGCTCACGTTAACGTGAGCTTTTTTGACTATAGATGGTTTTTTTCGCAGAACTCTTCCCATGTCATTCCCAGTGCCTCAGCGTGGCTACGCAGGTAACTCTCAATCGCTTGCGCGGCGACGGCATTATCCGTTTCGACTAGTTGAATGGAGAAGATAATACCGTCTAATTGTTTTTGACGTATAAATGCGGCGTAGATACGCTCAGCATGAAGAGTACGCAGTTGTTCTACCGTCATGCCATTGTCGCGAGCATCTTTTTCAGTCACTTCATCGAGTGCCACTTGAAAATCTGGGTGGGCTGAGAAAAAAATATCGCGCGCTTGGGCGTAGTACTGTTCTGGGGTTTTCATCGAAGGGCCTAGCTTTTGTAAGAATCTGAATTAATTATACCCGTTTCAGGCAAAGATGTCAGGGGAAGTCATTAGCTAGCTTGCATTGTGCTAGCGAAACATTATACCTTAGCGCCAGAAAAAATCTGTAGGGATGCCATATGAAAACTCGATTATTACTGTCACTTTTCGTGCTTGCGGGTTGTAGTCCGATTACTAATTATCAAACTATCGTCAAAACCCCAGCGCCACAATCACTGGAAGGGGTATGGCGGACATCAGGCCCACAATCCGGATTAGTCAGTAAAGATGCCGTCGGCTATTTAATTATTGACCCGGCGGGGAACACCTTAGACTGTCGTCAATGGCAACGCGTGATTGCTAAGCCAGGGAAGTTGAGCCGGATTGATGATCAATGGGTTAACGTCAACCATCAAGTTCGTATCATGCCGTTAACCCGTGAGAACGGTATGCTGCATTACGATCGACTCATCCTGACTAAGGTCTCTTCACCTAGCGAAGCATGCCAAAAAGCCCTTGCCGAAGCAAAGGCCCAACCTGAAGCAGAGACCATCCAAAATATCGAGATTGATGGTCAATAATTAGCGTATCAGGCGGGATTACCCCGCATGATAGGCATGATTGATTTTATCTTGCGTCACCTGATCAATTTGCGCGTTAACCTCTCTCTGCAATTGATAGAGAGAGGATTCCACACTCTCCTGAGCAGCCAATAGCTGCTGAAGCATTGCTTGATTATCCATTTCCTCTAAATGTCGCACAGCGTGTGAATACGCCTCTGCCATGGGAAGTAAGGCGGTGAAATCTTTTATCTCAAGCGCCTGCTGAAGCTTATCGAGTAAATCGAGGCTTTGTTGTACCTCAGGAAGTAACGCCATGATGATTATCCCTCTTGGCTAAGTGACGTTTGCCATGCCGCAGCAATGGTCTGCAGTAATTCACGGCAGTGGTCGAGTTTTTGATGATCATTATGCAGATTCGCCAGCATCAATTGCTGTACAACATAATTAAACAGTGACAAAAGTTGTCCGGCGAGGGGATCCTCAGCATGAGGTTCAATGGCCTGTATCAGGCCAGTATCGATAATCGCGACGGCTTTTGCGATCATGTTGCCCTTATTGATGATGTCCTGATGCGCCATCGAAATGGCTGCGCGGCCTAAGGCATTCAAGGCGCCGTCAAATAACAGGGTCGTCAATTGATGTTGGCTGGCGCTTAACACCGAACTTTCCAGCCCCACTTGAGCATACACATTCGCGAGTTGACGTTTATTCATAGCGATAACCTTAATCGTCCGATGTGGAGAATTGTGCCGTCAGATAATCTTTGGTGGTATTCATCTGCGCGATAGTCTTTTTTAACTGGACGAACTGAGACTTATAACGCGCCATGGTGGCATCAATACGTGCTTGCTGCTGATCATAGCGAACCTCTAATTTATCGTAAGAGTCATTTAACGCATTGACTGCGGTTGTCAGCGTGCCTTTTGATGAATAGTTGTCACTTAAAATATTATCGAGAGCGTTGTTGGCTAGGGTACTAAAGCCTGTGGTTTTCCCATCGCCCAAAAAGAACTGGTAAATCGCCTGAGGCGTTGAGGTTAATGCGGACGAAAGCTTGGTCTCATCAATATTCAAGGTACCAATGCTGCCATCTGCCGCTTTAGTGGTATTTTGGGTGATCCCCAGCTCAGCCATAATGGTTAAGGCACCCGATTGTGTGGTGTTTAGCACTGAGCGTAACTGATTTTGAATATCACGCACTGTACTGTTACCCATTAACGGACCATTCGGACTGGTATCGCTCGACAATGTACTCCCACCAGTGTATTTGGTGATATTGGTGATAACCGATTGCACATTATTGTAGGCCGTCACCCACGCTTTGATATTCTTTACGGCGTCAGCGGTATTATTGGCAATTTCCAAACGTTCTTCGCCGTTAGAAACCGCTTTGAGGTTTAAGGTCACACCATAAGGCGCATCGGTGACGGTATTTGACGCACTTTGTACTTCGATACCGTTGACGACTAAGACGGCATCTTGCCCTGCCGTAGTTTGTTGCATACCCGTCGCCGAATCACTTCCTGAGTAACCTATCAGTGATTGCAACTGATCGTCGCCATTGACTGAGACACTCAGCGTATTATTTGCCCCCGTCTCTTTCGATGAGAGAGAGAGATAATATTCCCCATCATTCGATTTAATACTGGTTGCCACAACGCCAGCGCCACTCTTATTGATAGCATTGACGATACCATTAAGACTGGTATCAGCGTCGTCTAACGCTATGGTTACAGGCTCACCCCCGCCTGTTTGTAAGGTTAAGGTACGACCTTGCATACCCGCCGTGCCGAGAGGCTGGTTGTTACTGCTGATGGCGTGCGAAAGCAACGTCTGCGCGGTAGCAAGCTGTTTCACATTGACTTGGTAACTGCCGACGCTTGCATTACTGTTACTGGTTGCAGTAAACGACTGGTTGGTACTGATGATACTGGTTGAATTCAATGCTGAAGTCGAGTTAAGCGCCGTCGTCGCCTTTTGTAACGATTCCAATGCACTACGTAGCTGGCCAAAGGCCGAAATTTGGCTTTGAACGGTGGTGGCCTGCTGGGTGATGGGGGTTAAACTTTGTGATTCATAGGTTTCTAACTCAGCATACATTGAGTCGAGATTGAGCGTGCTGTTTCCGATATCTAAACTATTAATAACCGCCATGGTGTCCTCTCTATCTACTAAATTGTAAAATCTTTATCGGCAAAATAGAGAAAACAGTTAGTCAGTAGCAGTTAATTTTGCGCTATCGATAAAGTTCATTCAGCACCTGCCGATAATCCCTTTGACCACGTACTGAGACGCAGTACGTAACATTCACTCAGAGCAAAGGAATTGAATATGGCTGTTATTAATACCAATATCATGTCTCTAACCACTCAAAATAACCTGAATAAATCACAATCGGCGTTGGGGACGGCAATTGAGCGCCTCTCTTCTGGGCTGCGTATTAATAGTGCTAAAGATGATGCTGCAGGGTCAGCAATTGCCAACCGTATGTCGTCTAACATTCGTGGGTTAACGCAGGCTTCGCGTAACGCAACGGATGGGACAGACCGCAGAGGGTGCGTTAAACGAAATGAACTCCAACTTACAGCGTATTCGTGAGCTGACAGTTCAAGCGAAAAATGGGACCAACAGTGCCGAAGACGTGAAATCAATTCAAGCAGAGGTCGACG
>Ga0308166_1002885_pt1 | contig 15184 bp, 15 predicted proteins | sample PhyCR2_2_FD_202137 | JGI IMG/M metagenome (GOLD analysis project Ga0308166, IMG submission 202137) | Phyllosphere microbial communities from UC Gill Tract Community Farm, Albany, California, United States - DLSLCC.R2 | ecosystem: Host-associated > Plants > Phyllosphere > Unclassified | place... | reverse complement strand
CGGCATGTCCTTATGGTAAATGTCATGCCAGCCTCCCAGCCTTGTGATCGGTTTACAACCACCGATATGAGCAATCGTGAATTCACACAAGCGCTGTAGCTGGCAATGCTTTCGAGCTGACCAGGCCATTGACAAATTGAACGGCTCATACGTCACTCCCTGCAGTCGTTGAACTGTAGCCGAACGCTGGTCACTCTCCACCTGTCACCGAGGGCTCAGACGATTATTGCCAACAAAAGCTGTTTCGCCTCGGCATGGAGGCACAGAAGGAGATTTCTGAAGATTTTCGAGCGTTGGAGGCTAGTTAGCGGTAGAGCTGTTCCCTTCTACCGGTCGACCATCAAGGGCAGGCAGCGGATCGGTTGAAATGCCAGTGAGTATGGACGCCCATGCTGCGTAAGCTTGCTTGTGGCGAGACACAGCTTCATCCCAGCGGTGTCCTGTCACTTCGTGCGCCACAACGAGCATCATGAGGTGATTTGTGGCTGCATCCAGATCAAGCAAGAGGTGGTGGGCGTTGAAACGGAAATCGTCGGTCGCAGGCATAGGATCACGCATATTGTGAGTGAGTGAGTAAACGCATTGGCGCTCCCCACATGACATCATTATGACATTGGACTGTATAGTTAGTGCGGACACCCGGACGACCGGTGAAGTCGGTATCTCTGCTATCGACATAGCCCCTGCAACTCAACCGTATTGGCAAGAGGTAATTGGCAGACCTCGGCTCAGGCTGTGAGCGGCCACCTTAACTCGAGGCCGCGGTCTCATTGCGTCGAGCCGTCTGGAGTGGAAATCTGATAGACCCAAAGCTACCGTCTCGATGAATTCGGGAGGCGGTGCAACAACTCTTGGAGCTCCCCGCTCCTCTCCCGCAAAACCTGCGTCAGTTGCGCGCTAACGGGCGCTTATTCAACGTCTTTCTGAACGCGAAAAATCGTCCAACCCGCGATCAAGATCAACAGCATTCCCGCCCATGTAAAGCCGTCTGGCACTTCGTGAAATAGTAGATTACCCCACAGGCAAGCGAAGGCCAGGTAAGCATAGTCAAACGTGCCGACAAGTGCGGGAGGTGCAATCTGGTAGGCCCTGGCGGTAGCTGTATTTATCAGAATCAGCATGCAGGCATAACAGGAAATGAAGGCTATCTCCTGCCAACCGAGTGTCTGCCATGGAGATAGTAAAAACGGAGCGCGAGCAACCGTTGCCTCGCTGACGTTCAGCGAGGCGATACCTCCCATGCAGGCGGCAAAAAGGAAAGCGACGTTCAATCCTAGCGCCAGTACGAGAGGATGTTCACTGCGACAATGTCGGCGCGTCACCACCATCGCGAGTGCGTAAAAGACAGCGCCGACGACAGGCAGCAACGTCGCAAGCGTGAAGATTTCCGAACCCGGGCGCAGCACCAAGGCTACGCCGGCAAAACCTGATCCCACTGCAGCCCAGCCGGATGGAGACAAAGGCTCACCGCCATAGCAGGTGGAGAAAAGGGCTATAAAAATCGGTGTCGTGTAGATTGCAACGGCAGCGACCGATAGTGGGATTAACGGCAGTGCCGAGTAGTAAGTCACCCACATCAATAACAGCAGAAGACTCCTGGCCAATATCCACGGAACGGAAGTAATTCTGAGACGGCCTGTGCGGACGCGTCGGCCAAGCCAAGTGCCTAGGGCGGGAACCGAAAGGCAAGACACGATCAAGAATAGCTGCCACAGGGGCAGCTTAGCGCTGAAGTATTTGACTGCTGCATCGGCCAGGGCAAGCAAAAAAACAGCGCCGACAATGAGTGCTATACCCTTGGGAGCGTTATCGATCCGAGTACCGTATTCGTTCATGAATTGCTTCCCTGCCCAATAAGCTCTAAGCCTACCCACTTCGTAAAACTTCACCAAGGCACTGGGTGCGGCCGATGGAGTAAGTGTCATGTCGATGAGGATCGTAGCCGTGGCTGCCGAACCACGCTTCAATACGCTCGATTCCTCCTGGTTGAACACTGCGGATGACCCAGTCAGCGCTGTCGGGTTGGCCTTTTTTCCTGTCCATGAATGCGGACGTTCCCGAGTCTGTTCGGCCGTGGGGATCTGTCTGCCGGGAATATACAAGTGCGAGTATTGGCTGTCTGCTTTTGCCTGAAAGCAGTCCATGGCTCCAGTCTTGTCACTGAACCGTCACGCCTGTTCCCTAGGCTCTACCAGTCCCCGCCATCGCCCCAAGAGCCCGCATTCCAAAATGCCGCCCATCACCGCCACCTCCCCAACCCGCCAAAAAATCATCCTACGCTCCGACAACCTCACCTCTTGCGACTTCGGCGCCCTGTTCTCCAGGCTCTTCGGCAACCGCTACGCCGATACTCCGCCGCCGCCCTCCAACATCATCATCGGCGGGGTCTACGGGCGGCACGAAGGGGTGAGTTTTCGGCGTATGCATTACCACGGCGACTTCAGCGTCGCCCTCCCCGATCCGCAGAATGAAATCACCTTCGTCATCCCCACCGCCGGCAAGATCGTTTTCAACCACGCCACCGAGTCCATCGGCATGGCGCATGTCGGTCTGGCGATCGACAAGGCGGATATCCGTTCGATGCGCTTTGTTGATGATCATGCGCATCACGGCATCTCGATCAATCGTCAGCAGCTCACCGAGCGGTTGGCGGCGCTGCTGGAGAAGCCGATTGTCCAGACAATCGTGTTTGAGCCCAGCGTTGATCTGAATGCGCCAGCTTTCAAGGGCCTCAAGGCGTTGATTGATCTGGCCACGGGCCCTGAGTTCGATGCGTTGATCAACAGCGGTACGCTGATGCCGTCGCGCTTGCGCGAGATGTTGATCGATGCGGTGCTGGAGGCGTGGCCGCACAATTTCACCGAGGCCTTGCGCCGGCCGGCGCCATGTGTGGCGCCGCGACATGTGAAGGTGGCGATGGAGTTTATCCAGGCGCATCCGCAGCAGTTGGTCAGTGGTGTGGATCTGGCGCGGTTGAGCCATGTCAGCCAGCGCGCCTTGCAGGAAGGCTTTCGGCGTTTTGTCGGGATGACGATTGTGGCTTATCAGCGTCAGGTGCGTTTGCAGCGCGCCTATGAGGCGTTGGCGCGCGGGCATGCAGGCTCCGTGACGGAAGTGGCGTTGCGCTTTGGCTTCAGCAATGTCGGGCGCTTCTGTCAGTATTTTCAGAGTGCTTACGGCGTGAGCCCGGCGGAGTTGAAGGCCAGGCGTTGACCATTCGGTCCGGCGAAACCTGCATTTGATTGAACAGCAGAAATGTCAGGGCGACTAACCCCAGACAGGCCACTTGGCAAAAAGGGGGTTTTTATGACCGAGGATTTCATCGGCTTTTTCACAGCACACACGATTTTAGGTATTTCACTGGCGAACTGGGTGCTGGCGTTTCTCGCCGCGACGCTTAGTTATTTGCTCACCACCACGGCGATCCGTTTCGTGTTCCGCAAGGTGCAGGCGCGGGCCAGCGCCGGCAATGGGCATCTGACCTACATGGCCAGCGAAGTGCTGGCGGCGACCAGCACCACGCTGCTGCTGTTGGCGTCGATTCTGGTCGGCATCGGGTTGCTGGATTTGCCGGAGCGCTGGCTCGGGCGGGTCAGCAGTTTATGGTTCGTGGTGGCGGCGTTACAGGTCGGCCTGTGGACCAACCGCGCGCTGGCGCTGGGGTTGCATCGCTATTTCTCGCGGCATAACGCGACCGGCACTTTTCAGGCGAGCGCATTGGCGACCCTGAGCCTGTGGGGCGTCAAGGTATTGCTGTGGGCGGTGATTCTGCTGGCGATGCTGTCGAACCTGGGCGTCAACATCACTGCGTTCGTCGCCAGCCTCGGTGTCGGCGGTATCGCTGTGGCGCTGGCGGTGCAGAACATCCTCGGCGACGTGTTCGCCTCACTGTCGATTGCCGTCGACAAGCCGTTTGAGGTGGGCGATTTCATCGTCGTCGGCACGCTGGCCGGTACGGTCGAGCACGTCGGCCTGAAGACCACGCGCATCCGCAGTCTTGGCGGTGAGCAGATTGTCATGGCCAACGCCGACATGATCGGCAGCACCATTCAGAATTACAAACGCCTGCAGGAGCGTCGGGTGGTGTTCGAGTTTCGTCTGACTTACGAATGCACCACCGAACAGATTCGCCAAATCACTCAACGCGTAGAAAGCATCATCAAGAATGAAAAACAGGCACGCTTCGACCGCTGCCATTTCCGCAGTTTTGGTGAAAGCGCGCTGGAATTCGAAACGGTGTACATCGTTCTGGACGCCAGCTACAACGTCTACATGGACGTGCAGCAACGCATCAATCTGGCAATCATGGAAGCAGTGGCCGAGCTGGACGCGACGTTCGCCTTCCCGGCGCGCACCGTGCATGTCGCCTCCCTGCCCGAGCCCTCCGCGCAGCCGGCACGCACACAGCAACCTTCGCGTGCGCAGCATGCTTGAACTGAAGAGCCCGGCAACCTGCCGGGCTCGCTGTGTTCAAAACGCGTAACTGGCCTTGAGTCCGCCATTGAAACCATGGCTGTCACCGCCACCGTTGGCCCCGACTTCAGCGCCCACACTCAGGGCGCCGAGGTTGGCCATCAGATTAACGCCGCCGCTGAACTGGTCGCGATTGTCGAACGCCGCACGCTGCTCGATATCCAGCCCCAGCAGGTGGCCTTCGCTGTCGACTTGCTGATCGCCGAGCGCACGTTCATAGCCGACGCGAACACCCGGGACCAACTGCCACGCACCCACGGCCACTGGGGCAAATGACACGTCGAGATTGGCCACCGCGCTGCGGCGGGTCTGCTCGATGCCATCGACGTCGAGTGCCAGCTCACTGCCCTTCTCTTTGAAATCTTCCAGGCCGAGATGACTGACGCGAAAGCCCAGGCTCGGCTCGAGAATCACACTGCTGAGCGGCAGGCGATAACCCAACGCCACGGTCGCGCCAGTGAGATTGCCGTGAGTGTCGCCCTTGGCTGTGCCGAGGCCACCGCCGAGCTCGCGTTTGCTGTCGTAGTCGACGTAACCGGCGCTGGCGTTGGCATCGACAAACATACCGCGCTCAAGGCTGATGAGGCCGTAACGCGCACCAAGGTTGAGGAAGGTCAAGTCAGTATCGGCCACGCCACCCGCCCCGCCCACGCTGCCCTTGCTGTAACCGAAACCGCCGCGCGCGCTGAGTTGTTCGTTGAAGCGCTGGGTGATGCCGAGCATCAGGCCCTGGCTGTGTTCGTTGCTGCTCTCTACATAGGCCGAGCCGTCAGTGCCGAGGTAGCTGGCGAGCGCGGTGCTCCAGAGTCGGTATTGGCCGACTTTCAGATCGCTGCCGCTGGCGAACGCTGCGGCGGCTTGTTCGATCATCGCGTTCTGCCGCAGCAGGTAGCTGGCCGCATCAGCGTGAACCTGCCCGCCAACTTGAGATTCGACACCGCCCAGCGTGCCGGCGTCGATCGCCGATTGCAGGTAGTAGTTGTAGGCGCTGTAGGTGCCGGACAGCTCGGAGTTCTGCAACTGCCGCAGCAATTCGGCACCAGCGGCGGCATTGCCGATCAGCCCGGCCTGCCCAGGCAAGCTGTTGTACTCGACCAGTTTGCCGCGCAACACGTAAATGGTTTCCTGGGACAGACCGAGGCCCTGCTTGAGGTAATTGTCCATGCTGCCGTACTCGGCGGCGACCTGGTCGAGACCGGCCTGCAAGTAACTGGCCTGCACCCCGAGCAACGGCTCGTAGACAGCGGCCATGCTCGGCGGCAGCGCTTTCAAGGTTGCGGCGACACGGGCGGCGGTGTAGTCGTTGGTCGCCAGATAATTGGCCATGATCGTCGCCTCATCGACGCCAGCGATACTCTGCAACACGGCGGCGGTCCAGCCGGTGCGGTCCTTGCCGGCGGTGCAGTGGAACAGCTGCGCGGCATCGACACTGGCCAGCTCATTGAACAACTGGCCGAACTGCCCGCGCATGCCGGCATCGCTGACGAACGCACGGTTGGTTTCCTCCATCATCGCCACCGCTTCGGCGGCACTGCGGAACGAGATGTTGGTGATGTTCGAACCCGAGGTGGTGCTGCCGATGATGTCGATGTTGCGATACGCCGCGCCGCTGATCATGGTGTCGGGCGTGGCGGCGATTTCGCTCGGGGTGCGCAGGTCGTAAATGGCTTTGATGCCGAGACCATTGAGCGTCGCCAGATCCGCCGCCGATGGGGTCAGCGCGTTGGAGCGGTAGAACACGCCACTGCGCATCGTGCCGTCGTGGGCGGTGGAGTACGCGGTGGTAATGCCGGCGATATCGCGGAAGTTGTCGATGCCGGACAAGCGCGGCGTGTCGAGGGTGACAGGCTCGGCCGCATGGGCAGCGGCGATGGACAGGCTCAGAACGGACAGCGAACACAGAAGACGTTGGAACACAGTGCAGCCTCATGAAATCAGCGTTGGGCTGGACACTCTGGGCAGGCGAGTGAGCTGGAATATGACAGTTTCGACTGGCTACAAAATGCCTGCGCGAATGGGCCGTGGGGTGCGTGAACTGTCCAAAAATCACGAGATTGTTGAGAACCCCTGTGGGAGCGAGCCTGCACGCGAAAACGCCGGGGCAGCCGCCCAATCCGGTGACTGACGTGCCGCATTCGCGAGCAGGCTCGCTCCCACATTGATCGTGGACAGGGTTAAGCCAACCGTCCTGTTTTCGGAACTTTCCGCCCTCTGCCGTCCGTCCAGCCACCTCGCAAAAAACGAAATTTCTGCTGCGCGTCCCCCTCACAAACTATGCATGCGTTAACGCCCACCAGGGCAAAAGCGCGATAGCCTGGTCTGAGGAAAATTTGAATGTTCATACATAACAAGCGACTTCAGTACACCGTTCGAGTAGCCGAGCCCAATCCAGGCCTGGCCAATCTGCTGTTGGAACAATTCGGCGGTGCCAATGGCGAACTGGCCGCAGCAGCGCGCTATTTCACCCAAGCCTTGGCTGAAGAAGATCCGGGGCGCAAAGACCTTCTGCTGGACATCGCCACCGAAGAGTTGAGTCACCTTGAGGTGGTCGGCTCGATCATCGTCATGCTCAACAAAGGTGCCAAGGGTCAACTTGCCGAGGGCGTGCAAGAAGAAGGCGAGCTATACCGCGCGCTGAATGGCGCCGGCAATGACTCGCACATTACCAGCCTGCTCTATGGTGCCGGCGCGCCGCTGGTCAATTCGGCCGGGGTGCCGTGGACTGCGGCTTACGTTGACTCGATCACCGAGCCGACCGCCGACTTCCGTTCCAACATCGCCGCCGAAGCACGGGCGAAAATCCTCTACGAACGCTTGATCAACATCACCGATGATCCGGGCGTGAAAGAGGCGCTTGGCTTTTTGATGACGCGGGAAATCGCCCATCAGCAGTCGTTCGAAAAAGCCCTGCATTCGATCCAGCCCAACTTCCCGCAAGGCAAGCTGCAGGGGATGCCCGAGTTCACCAACAAGTACTTCAACATGTCCGGCGAGCCCAACGTTCGCGGGCCGTGGAACGAGGGCGATGCGTGGGAGTACGTCGAGAACCCGGAACCTGCGGTCGACGGCGGCGATGGTCTGGCGACCGTCAGCCTGCCGGCCGAAGACGCACAAGTGCTTGAGGCGATGAAGACCCGCACGGCCTCCGACCCACTCAGCGAACCGGTGACCGGTGCTGATCTGGGCTCCGGTTACGTGCAAGGCAAAGATGTCTGAATCCAGCCCGGCGGCCCCGATCCGGGGTCGCCACTTGCTCAAGGTGAACAACATGAAAAGCAGCAAAGTCTCGGCACTGACCACTGAACATTTTCAACGCTTGATGGAGCATGCATACGCGGGTTTTGAGCTCGACTGCAAACAGGCCTGTCGGGGGCTGAAAGTCAGCATGGCCGTCAATGTATTTGGCCTTGGTACGCTGCTGCCGAATAACTTCGCCGAGGAGACCACCGTCCCGCCAGCGGACGAACATCCAGCCGTCGACGACGCCTTGGCTACGATGCCGGTAGTTGCCAAGCGCGCATTGGCATCGCGCAACCGTTCAATCGACGTGGCTGAACCATTCCATCGGTAAGAGGAGCGCGACATGAGAACACTTAAAAATCCGGGTTTGCCCTCAAGGCCGATCATCGCCCCCGGCCTCCAGTTTCTGCTGGGCTGCGCGATATTCGCCAGCGGAACCTTGATGATGATCAGCGAACTGGCGGGGAAAGTCGTTGCGATGTGAGCCTGTCGCTGCTGCACATTCAAAACAGCACCGCAGCCGCTTCCCTCATGAAGATCTCAACGGTCTTCGGCCCTATCCCCTCGAACTCGGACAGGCGCTTCTCCAGCACCTTGCGATCCGCGCTCGCTGCGACGATGTTACTGACCTTCCCGGCGTACTCGTTGTTGAGTTTGCTGGCCAGCGCGAGTAATCGCGACGCCGTGCTCTCGTCATAGCGCACGTAACGCGCTTGGCCCAGCATGGACACCAGCTGCCGATGCGTACACTGCGCGAGCTTTTGCGGTGTGTCTTTCTGATGCTGCTCTACTATGACCTGATACGCCTTGGCGGCGATCGCGCCCTGTATCCTTTTGCCCATCAGAAAACTCGCCAGCAGCCATTTGAACAGGCCGGATTCGTTGGCGTTTCGCAGGTCGATGTGCAGGTCACCGGCCGTGATGATTTCACTCACAAGTCTCACCCCAAGGCGCGCGTTATTGCACATGTTGACCCGGCACGGCTTTGAACGATCCAATGGCCGCCGCCTGACCAGGGCAATAAATTGAATCCCCAGTGGAAAAGGATGGTCATCTTTCAGAGATGCGAGATGACAAGCATAAGGATCTTCAAATGCTCGGCCGCAAACTGCCCGACAGCCAAGGGCATGACGCTGCACAAACCGCTCCCGTCAAAGCTTCCAGCGAGATAGCCGCTTTCCGCCTGACCGTGATCTTCATGCTGACGGTGATTCTGGCGTTTCTGGGAGTGGAAGGATGGCGGACGTGGCGTGACTACCATTCGGCGTTTTCGTCCGCCCGGGATTCGGTCACCAACCTCGCGCGGGCAACGGCGCAGCACGCCGAAGACGCCATTCGCCAGGTCGACGTATTGACCGCCGCGCTGGGCGAGCGCGTCGAAGGCGATGGCTTGCAGAACATCGATGTGCCCCGGATCCACAAGTTGCTGGTCCAGCAGGCCAAGTTGATGCCGCAGCTGCACGGCCTGTTCATCTACGGCCCGGACGGGCACTGGATCGTCACCGACAAGGAAAACATCCCGGATCCGGCGAACAATGCCGACCGCGATTACTTCCAGTACCACCGCACCCACACCGACCGAAACGTGCGCATCGGTGATGTCGTCAAAAGCAAATCCACGGACGACCTGATCATCCCGATCTCCCGCCGCTTGAATAACCCGGACGGCTCCTTCGCCGGCGTGCTGCTGGGGACGATCAAGGTCAGTTACTTCGTCGACTATTACGGCGATTTCAAGATCGACGACAAGGGTGCACTGGTACTGGCGTTGCGCAACGGAACGATTCTTGTACGTCGCCCCTTTATCGCCTCGGTGATCGGTCAGAGCCTCGCCGACAGCGAGGTTTTCAAGAACTACCTGCCCTATTCCAATCAAGGTATCGCCGAGGTCAGAGCCGTCGTCGACGGCACGCAGCGCTTGTATGGTTACCGCGCCTTGACCACGTACCCGTTGGTGGTTGAAACCGGGCTTTCCCGCGAATCAATCATTGCGCCATGGCGTTGGGACCTGATCAAAACCGGCTTCGTGTTGATGTCGGTGATCACCGCTTTCACGATCTTTGGGTGGATCGTCTTAGGGCAACTGCGCCAACGGATGGTCATGGAAAAGGACTTGCGCCGTGCACACCAGGCCATGAAGGACATGGCCTTGACCGACAGCCTGACCGGGCTGGCCAACCGCCGCCGCCTGGACACCGCGCTGGCTGACGAAATCCGTCTGGCCAGACGCCAGGGCTCGTCGATTTCCCTGATCATGATTGATGTAGATCACTTCAAACTCTACAACGACACCTACGGGCACGCGGCGGGTGACGATTGCCTGAGCGCCGTCGGCCAAGCGATTGCGCGAGCGGTCAAGCGACCGGGTGATCTGGCCGTGCGCTATGGCGGCGAGGAGTTTTCCGTGTTGCTGCCCAACACGGATATTCGAGGGGCGGCGCTTGTGGCAGAGGACATACTTGAGACCATTCGCTCATTGCAGATGGAGCACAGTGCTCACCCGCTGGGTCACGTCACTGCCAGCGCGGGCATTGCGGTTGGCAAGCCAGCCGAACAGGACGTGTCCCCCGCCGTGCTGATCGAATCGGCTGACAAGATGCTTTATGCGGCGAAGCAGCAAGGCCGGGACCGTTATTGCAGTGGCGGGGACAGTGGCCTGGAATGTGATGGACCGTGACGGTCAATTAGTCCGGCTGACCACCCGGATATGCGTAATCCCTACCCGCTCAGCCTGCTCGAGAATCTGTTCTGGCGTCGAATCCGCCGTGGGCATGACCAGGCTGTTTTCGGCATCGCCCAGATGCAATTCGAGCAGATGCATCGCCGCGTCGTGCTCGGCCAGTTGCGCTTCCTTGAGCTCGAGCAGATAAGTACGAGGCTCGCCATTGAAACGGTATTCGATGTGATAGGTGTACATGATGTCGTCCGCGTCGGTGGGAAAAGGCAGTGTTTATCCTGACGCGACGGTCAGCTTTTAGTTCAACCTGACTGCCATTCTGCGTTTGCAAACAAACTTTTTGCGCAGCGAAGCGTCCTCTTCTTAACTCTCCATAACAGCTGATCACAGCTAAGGACCGGCAATGACGTTCTTCATCTTCCTTTTGGCCTGCGCGGCGGCGGCAACCACTGGCGTGATGTTCAAACCCGGCCCGTGGTACGAAGCGCTGACCAAACCCTCTTTCACCCCGCCCAACTGGGCCTTTCCGGTAGCGTGGACGATCATCTACCTGCTGCTGGCCTGGGCCGGTTATCGCCTGAGCCTGATCCCCGGCAGCCAAACGGTGCTGGCTTTGTGGGCCGCGCAAATCGCCCTCAACACCCTGTGGACACCGGTGTTCTTCGGCGCGCATCAGGTGCTGGCGGCGCTGGTGATTCTGGCGGTGCTGTGGGTGGTGGTCGCGGTGATGGTCGTGCTCGCCCTGCAACTGGACGTGGTCACCGGATTGATTCTGTTCCCGTATCTGGCGTGGCTATGCGTCGCGGCGGCGCTGAACGCCTCGATCCTGATGAAGAATCGCCTGTGAGCGACTTCCCATGGCCGCAAGGCGAGCGCGAGCTAGCGCAGGTTCGCGCGTTCAACAAAAAGCTCGCCTGGCTGCCGCGCTTCAAGATCCGCAATCGGCTCACTCCACGGTTGATTCAGGCGTTGCTGCGGGCGGGTCAGCTCGGCGGCGACGGCAAGCTGCGCCAGCAGGGGCTGACCGCCGAACGGAAGATCATCGACACGGTGCCCGTGCGCATCATCCGCCCCAGGGGCAAAGCCAGAGGCGTGGTGCTGGATTTCCATGGTGGCGGCTGGGTAATCGGCAACGCGCAGATGAACGACAACTTCAACATCGCCATCGTCAACACCTGCGACGTGGCGGTGGTGTCGGTTGATTATCGGCTGGCCGTTTCGACGCCAATCGAGGGCTTGCTGGACGATTGTCTGCGCGCCACGCGCGGCATCTTGAACGATGCTGAATTTGCCGGGCTGCCCGTAGTCGTCGTCGGTGAATCGGCCGGTGGGCATCTGGCGGCGGCCACCCTGCTCGCGCTCAAACCTTCGCCGCAACTGCTGCAACGGATCTGCGGCGCGCTGCTGTATTACGGCGTCTACGACCTGACCGGCACACCCAGCGTGCGCACCGCACCCGCCGATACTCTGGTGCTCGATGGCCCCGGCATGGTCGAAGCGTTGCGCCTGCTCACGCCGGACATCAGCGACGAACAACGACGCCAGCCACCGCTGTCGCCGCTGTACGGCGATTTCAGCGGACTGCCACCAGCGCTGCTGTTTGCCGGCGACCTAGATCCGCTGCTGGATGACACGCGGCTGATCGCTGAGCGCTGGCAACACGCGGCGTCGGTGGAGATGTACGTGCTGCCGGAGTGTCCGCATGGCTTCATCCACTTCCCCACCGCCACTGCTGACCATGTGCTGGCTTACAGCAGGCAGTGGATTTCGGCGCGAGTGGCAAGCTACTCAGCGAAATCCGCCGAAATCAGCCCGGCGCTTTCGTAGCTGCCGATCAACTCATCAAACAACGCGATATCCCCTCGGCTGCGCGCAATCAACTGCGCGCCAGCCACCGCCGCGTAAATCGCCCGCGCCCGCGCCTTGCAGCTGTCTTCGCCGGCAGATCCAGCAGCGATCAACACTTGGGTCAGCCACTCGATATTGACCTCTGCAAACTTTTTCACTTGGTCCTTGACCGCATCCGGCAAATCCTGAAATTCGGCAGCCATGAAACTGACCAGGCACAGCCGATTACCGTTTTCCAGCGAAGTGCGGAAGATCGACGGGTACAACTTCAGGGATTGCTGCGGCTCGGGATTGGCCTCACGAATGTTGTCCAGCGCCTTGGCCGCGTCTTGCCAGTAACGCTCGGCAACTGCCGCGCCGAGGTCGGCCTTGCTGGGAAAGTGATAGTAGATGCTGGCGTTCTTGATGCCCACCACTTCGCCGATGCTGCGGAAGTTGATGCCGTTGTAGCCGTGGGTCTGCGCCGCTGTTTTGGCGGCGTCCAGAATCGCTTCGCGTGCGTTCACGCTCATGTCTGTGTCCTTGATGACCATCGATCAATGGGGCGGAGTGTACCCGCGAAAGATTTACCTGCCAATTGGCAGGTAGGGATTGACAGCAATAAATTCTGACCGCAATCTTTGCCTACCAACTGACAGGCAGGGAAACTGAAATGACCGCTAACTCGACTCAAAACCACGCTCAATCCATTTCCGCATTGAAAATCTACGATTGGTACAACGGCCCCTACCCGGCCCGCGTGCGCATCGCCCTGGCGGAAAAATCGCTGTTGGAGCGCACCGAATTCGTCTCGGTAAATCTGTGGAAAGGCGAACACAAGAACCCCGAATTCTTGCGCTTGAACTACTCCGGAACGCTGCCAGTGCTGGAGCTAGACGACGGCACGCTAATCGCCGAGTGCACCGCCATCACGCAATATCTTGACGTCCTCGACGGCAACCCTGTACTCACCGGCCGCACACCGATTGAGCAAGGACGAATCCACATGCTGACCAAACGTGCCGAGATCGAATTTCTCGATGCCGTCAGCGTGTATTTCCACCATGCAACCCCGGGACTTGGCCCGGAAGTGGAGCTGTACCAGAACGCCGAATGGGGTATGCGCATGCGGGAAAAAGCTGTGCGCGGCATGCGCTATTTCGACAACTTGCTGCGTGATCAACCGTTCGTGGCCGGCGCGAGTTTTTCCATGGCCGATATCGCCGTGTTGGGCGGGATGATCTTCTCGGCGCTGGTTGAGCTGGAAGTCCCGGAAGATTGCACGGCACTGCGCGAATGGCACGCGCGCATGCAGCAACGTCCGAGCGTGCAGCAATGGCGCGCGATGGTTGAGCGCGGCGAACCGTAAACCTAGCGAAAGCAAAAGGCGCCCTTACCGGCGCCTTTTTTGTTTGCGCTGAACCCTGCGCGATCGTTCACCACATGCCGATTGTGGTTCAAACCGTAAACAGTCTTTACCCGATCCGCGCCTGTTTCCCCCGCCAGCCGCCGCATAGAGTTTGTTCCAGCAGCACACTCAACCAGCAAAGGAAAATACTCATGAAAGTCTCAATGCTCGTCCTCGCACTCTTCGGCTTCAGCTCGGTGGTCATGGCTCAGGACTCGACTACCACACCTCCCGTCGAGCAATACACCTACGCCAGTCACCTCGACGTCGCCAAAATCATCTCGGAAGATCCCGTGCCGGATGTCTGCGCCGTAGTGCCGGTGCACATGACCTATCAGGATTCCCAGGGCAAGCAGCACATCCTGCAATACGACGTCATGGGCAGCGGCTGCAGCAACGGTTGATCAGGCCAATACCTCGCACACCCATTGCGTCTCAGAGTTGGCTCGCTGAGACGCAAATGCTTTAACCGCCTCAATCGATAAGCGCCTGAGCAGTGCTCGCCAACTGCGCGCCGACCCGGGTTTTCAAGGTGTCGATGAATCGCGTGATCTTCGCATCGACAAACTGGCGAGACGTGTAGACCGCATAAACATTGCGCTCATAGGTGTGGTAATCAGGCAGCACCCGCACCAGCCTGCCGGCACGCAAATCGTCGATCGCCGTGAAGCCTGCCAACAGACCAATCCCCGCCCCTTCGCGAATGGCGACGGCCATTGCGTCCATATCGTTCACGCTGAAACTCGGCCCGCTGGGGATGAACGTCGCGTTGCCTGCCTTGCTTTTGAGCTGCCATTCATCGCGCACGTAATCGACGGTACCGAGCAGCAGGCATTGATGATCGCAAAGCTGCTCCGGCGTTTCGGGTGCGCCATGCCGCGCCAGGTATTGCGGAGAGGCCACCAGTACGCAGTGACTGACGCCGATCTTCTGGCTGACATACGCCGAATCCGGCAGCGTTCGCGCGATCAGAATGGACACGTCCAACTGATCCTCAAGCAGATTGGGCATGCGTTGGGAGAGCATCAAATCGACGGTCACTTCGGGAAACGCCTGGCGATATTCCAGCACCGCGCCGGTCACCAGTTGCCGGGCCAGTCCGGGCACGCAGTGCACCCGTAACGTCCCTCGTGGTTGCAAGGCGGCATTGCTCGCCTCGGCTTCGGCGCTTTCCAGGTCAGCGAGAATCTTCACGCAGCGCTCATAAAACCGCCGGCCCGCATCGGTCACCGAGAGACGCCGGGTCGAGCGCTGCAACAGGCGAGTGTCGAGCACGTTTTCCAACGCCGAGACCGCACGCGATACGTTACCGACGGTGGAGTCGAGATGGTTGGCCACGGCAGTGAAACTGCCCATCTCGACTACCTTGATGTACACCGACATGTTTGAAAGTTTGTCCATCCTGATCGTCCTGTAAACCTGCAGCCCACTGCGGATAACGTCGGATGCTACACGCTCGCTCCTGCGCTCGATATTACCTTCTGGGACAACAATGATTCCCTCGTGGCCGGCTAAATCAAACCGCACGCCTTCCATAGACTGGATTCCACGGGACGCCT
>Ga0308166_1002884_pt1 | contig 15187 bp, 10 predicted proteins | sample PhyCR2_2_FD_202137 | JGI IMG/M metagenome (GOLD analysis project Ga0308166, IMG submission 202137) | Phyllosphere microbial communities from UC Gill Tract Community Farm, Albany, California, United States - DLSLCC.R2 | ecosystem: Host-associated > Plants > Phyllosphere > Unclassified | place... | reverse complement strand
TGCCCGACTGGGTCACGGCGCTTTGCAGCCCCGTGCCGGCCTGCTCGATGCTGGCGTCGTTGTTGTTGCCGTTTTGCGAAATCTGCGCGCGGTTGTGGCTGCCGTTCTGCGTGATGTAGGCGGCGTTGCCGGAACCGTTCTGGTTGATCAGCGCCATCAGGTCGCCGCCCTGTTGCAGGATGTACGCCTCCTGATTGCTGCCCGCTTGCACGATCTGCCCGAGCAGCGACTGACCGTTCTGTTGCAGCAGGGCGACGTTGGCCTGGCCGAGTTGATCGATCAGGGCTTGCTGACCCACAGGTGCGGGCAGTTCGCCGAGGTCAGAGCTGGTGGCTGCCAGATCGTCGTTTTCCATCAAGTCGTCGGCGCGCGCGCCCGCTGTGCTGCACAGCACAAGCAGGCAAAGCAGGGCGGCGGTCGACGTGTTCATGGTGTAAATCCTTTCAGGCGTTAACCTTCAAGACCTCGCCCCGGTCGCTCGCAAGCGACCGCGGCGAAGGCTCAGAGCGTGGTCACCGACACCGTGCGCACGGTGCCCTGGGATGAACGGATCGTCGCAGTCGGGTTGGCCGATGGCACCACCAGCGTGTTGTTCAGCGTCAGCCGCCAGCGTCCGGTCACCGGTACCGTGGTGCTGCCCAGCGTAACGACGCCGGTTGGCGTGCTGACCTGCACTGTGATGGTGTTGCCGGTAGTCACTGACGAGGTGCCGGTGAAGTCCCAGTTGAAGCGACCGCCGGAACGCGCCTGCACCGTGGACGCGGTGACGGTGAACGTTTCCGCCGCTGGCCGTGGCGACACTTGCACCGTGACCGTGGCCGGCGTCGACAGGGCGCCGAAGCTGTCCCGGGCGATGTAGGTGAAGGTCGTGGTGAACGCCGTGGTCACGGTGGCCGGTGGGGTGTAGGTGATCACTGTGCCGTCGGTGCTGACCGTGCCACGGCCGGCTGCCGGTTGGGTCAGACTGTTGACGCCCAGCGGCACGTTGCCTTCCGGATCGGTGTCGTTGGCCAGCACGTTGATAGGGATTGCCACGCCCAGGGTGGCGACGCTGTCCGCGACGGCGGTCGGGGCCTGGTTCGGGGCCACGGTGATCGTCACGGTCGCCGGGTTGACCGAGGCCAGGCCTTTGGCGTCCTGGGCCTTGTAGGTGAAGCTGGTGGTCAGCGGTGCATTGACTACCGCTGGCGGGGTATAGACCACCGCTGCCGTGCCGCTCAATACGACGCTGCCCTGGCCGGTTGGCGGTTGCGTCAGCGCGGTGATGCCCAGCGGCGTATTGCCGTCGGGGTCGCTGTCGTTGGTCAGCACGCTGAGGGTGATCGGCACACCGAAACTGGTACTGCCGCTGTCCGCATTGCTGATTGGCGCCTGATTTTCACCGGTGTCCGGCGCAGTGCCGACCACGACGACGGCTTCGGTGTCACTGCCGCCCGCAGCAGATTTCACCGTCACGGTAGCCGGAGGCTGGGTCAGGTCGGCGACGGTGATGCGCTGCAAGGTGCCGCTCTTCGACAGGCGTCCATAGCCTTGGGCAACCATGTCCGGAATCGCCACTTCATCGCTCGATGTCGCCTCGATCAGCAGGCTGTGGTTGTCCCAGCTGTAGCGTGCGGTCTGCACTTTCACCACATCGGTAAGTTTGCTCGATACCGCCGTCGGCCGGGTGGTGCCGGTCGGGTTGGTCGCGGTGACCACGATCACCGCAGGTACCGCGCCGGAGCCCAGACGCTGGCCGAAGAACAAACCGTTGTTGTCGCCCAGAAGACTGGTCTGGCACGGAGTGGCGGGCGGCCCGGGCAACAGCGCGATGGTTTCCCGGAAACACAGTGAGGAACTGCTGTCTGCTTTGGCGAAGACCTCGGCGCGCACACCTGCAGCGGTGCGGCGATAGGTGGCGCGGTCGATGTCGACCTGGGTCTGCTGACGGTTGTCGAGCACCTTGCCGGACAGGCTGAACAGGTTCGACTGGATCGTCCCGGCCGGGCCGGTGATGCGCACGAAGTTGGTGTTGAACGGGCTGCCGGTCACCGCCTCGTTGAGGTTGGGGTCGCCGACGAAAGTTTCCGTAGCGCCGGTGTCCGGGTTCACTTCGGTGTAGGGACCGTTGACGCTGCGCAGGAACGGACCGAGGTCACCATTGATCGCACCGGTAAAATTGCCCGGTGCACCGATGCCGATGTCGCGGGTGATATTGATGGCGCGGCGACCGGGCGTGGTGACATTGACCGTTTCAACGCCATACGGGTGGGTAATGGTATAGGTGCCGGCGGTCGGCACCGAGACGCGAATGCGGATGCGCGCGAAGCTGGCCTGATCGCCATCGATGGGGTTCTCCGAAGCGAACGCCGCTTCGATCCCGGCGACGTAGGCGTCGAGTTCGTAACCGCTGTTGCCGACCTGCGGGATCGCTGTCTCGGCCAGGAACCAGAACGCCTCAGGCGGCCAGTTGTCCGGGAAAATCATCGGTTGGGCATCATCAAAGATGCCCGGCTCGGCGAGCAGGATGCACATGTAGGCCGGCGGCGTACTCACCGGCACCCGCGAGCTGGCGGCGCGCGACTGGCACAGTTCCATCGACAGCAGATTGTTGTCCTGATACCACATCGGGAATTTCCCGGTGGCGAAGGTGTAGGGGCCGGGGTCGACGGCGGCCAGTTGCGCATAAGCGCTACCGGTCAGCGAAAGAGCGAGCCCGAGCGCGTTGAGCGCAAAGCGTGGCCACTTGTTCATGATGCCTCCTGATGCGGATCTGGGCATGTGAGCGTTCATTGCACGATGACCACTTCTTCGGTATCGCTGCCGCCGTTGGACGACGTCACGCGAACCTTGGCCGGCGGGATCGGCGAGATGCCGGTGGCCAGGGTTTTCACCGCGCCGTCGCCGCCCAACGCACCGATGGCGGCGCCGCTGACGGAACTGGCGGTGAGCACTGGCGGCGAGGTTTCGTCACTGGTCGATGCCACCAGCGTCAACTGCCCGGAACTCAGGCTGTATTCGGCACGCTGGATCACCACCAGATCGGTGAGGGTCATCGGCAGGGTGGTCGGGGTGCTGCTGGCGATAGCCAGGTGGTTGTCGGCGGTCACTTGCAGCGTGGTCGGCAAGGTCGGGTTGACGGGCGATTGCGCATACCAACTGCCGGTGGAATTGGCTTCGGTCATGTTCAGCACCGGCGTGCTGCTGGTGACTGCTGCGGTGCCGGGGGCCGGTGGCGCCAGGACGAAAACGTCCTGTTGCGCCACGGGTGCACTGGTGCCGGCCTTGCGTGAATAAGTGCTGCGCTGAGTGATCAGCGGCGTTGGCCGCACCACCGCTGATAATTTGCCCGAGACGGCGAACGTGGTTGTTCGCAGGTCGAGGCCGTTGGGCCCTTCGATGCGCACGAAGTTGGTGTTGAACGGGCTGCCGGTGACGGCTTCGTTGAGGTTCGGATCGCCAACGAATTGCTCGGCGGCACCGGATACCGGGTTGGTCTCGGTGTACGGGCCGTTGACGCTGCGCAGGAACGGGCCGATGTCGCCCTTGAGCGCGCCGTCGTAGGTTTTCGGCGTGCCGATGCCGATGTCGCGGGTCATGTTGATCGCGCGCCGCCCGGGGGTATCGATATTGAACACGTCGACGCCGTAAGGGTGGGTGATGACGTAGGTGCCGGCGGTGGGCACGTCGACCCGAATGCGGATCCGCGCGAAGCTGACTTGATCACCTTCTACCGGTTCCTCGGCAGCAAACGCGGCTTCGATGGCGCTGACATACCCCAGATCGATTCCGCGCGCAGCGTCGACGATGGCGGTCTCGCCAGTGAACCAGAACGCTTCGTCAGGGAAATTGGTCGGGAAGACGATCGGTTGCGCGTCGTCGAAAACACCGGGGGTCGGCAGCAGCGAGCACATGTACGACGGCGCGCCGGGAGCGCTCGGTACGCGGGAGCTGAGCGCCTTCGACAGGCACAGGTCCAGGGTGCGGCCATGGGAATCCTGATACCAACTGGCGAAACCGCCGGTCGCCGGTGCATACGGGCCGGGATCGACAGCAAACAGAGCGGCCTGGGCGATGCCCTGGGCCAAGGCGCTCACGACCAGGACGGTCGCGGTTTTGGACAGTAAAGGGTGCATGAGTTAAGCCCTCTATCGAAGTGCCTGCCCCTTGGGGACGGGTCAGTTGCAGGGGGCTGTACACCTTCCATGCCAAGGTGGGGTGGATGGACCGGAAATGGCCGGGATAGAGGGCCTGGCGGGCAACATGATCAGCTTCGTGGCTTGCGGGGACAGGGCGAACGCCCCCAGAGTTGGGGGCGCTGGGGATCAGCACTGAACGGCTGTCGGTGTAGATCCTTGTGGGAGCGAGCCTGCTCGCGAAAGGAACATCCTGGGAGGCATATGTCTACTGAACCACCGCGCCTTCGCGAGCAGGCTCGCTCCCACAGAGATGGATGGTGTTCGGGGGAACGCACCGCTGTCCCCGCATCCGGGCAATCCCCCAACCGTGGGCTATACCTATGGAGACGCCTCGGGAATCGCCGCCATGAACATGCAGTCCAGTTCGCTTGCGCTACAGGGGGACAAGCGGCAGTCGGGCTCGCGCAAGCGGCCGTTCAATCTGCTGCGCTGGTTTTCGCTGATCAGCATGGCTGTGATCGGTACCGTAGCGGTGGCGCTAGGCACCGTTTCGACGAGGTTCGTGATCGAAGAAAGCGTGCAGCGCGATGCCTTGCTCACGGCGCAGTTCATCCAGGCCATCGCCTCGGCCGAGGTGCGCCACGTTTCCATTGCCAATGTCCGAACCATGGGCGAATTGCTCGACCCGCGTCAGGACCGATCCTTTTCCGACGTCGACCCGCAAGCCCGTGCGGCTGCCCGCGCCGAGTTCCTGGACCACATCGAGCATCTTCCGGACGTCATCCTGGCCAATATCTACGCACCAGACCGGCAAGTGATCTGGTCGACCAATCCAGCACTGATCGGCACCAACATTCATGCCGATGAAGATCTCGATCGTGCCTTCAATCAAAAGATCCCGGTGTCGGCCAGCTACCACAACGTCGACAAGGCGCGAGAGGAGCAGAAATTCGTTACGCCGCCGGATTACATCTTTATCGAAAACTACATTCCGTTGTTCGACGCCGACGGCAAGAACGTCACGGCGATGGTCGAGATCTATAAAGAACCCAAAGACCTGATTACCCGTATGGAGCGCGGCCTGGCGCTGATCTGGCTGGCGACCGCGCTGGGCGGTGGCTTGATCTATCTGGGCTTGTACTGGATCGTGCGGCGCGCAGCGATTCTGCTCGCCGCCCAGCAGAAGCAGCTGATCGCCAATGAAACCTTTGTCGCGCTGGGTGAGATGTCCTCCGCCGTAGCGCACAGCTTGCGCAATCCGCTGGCGACGATTCGCTCCAGTGCCGAGCTGGCCCTGGAGTTTGACAGCGGCCCGGCGCAGAAAAACATCCACGACATCATCGGTCAGGTCGACCGCATGTCGAAATGGGTGCGCGAGTTGCTGCAGTCCCTGCGTCCGCTCAGCGATGACCCTGAGCCGGTCAACCTGGTGGCGACGCTGCACGAATGCCTCGTCGCTTTCGAACAGCAGATCGCCCGAACCGGTGTGCGCGTAGTGTTTCAACCGCAAAGCACACCCATGGTACTGAGCCAGCCGGTGCAGCTGGCACAGATCCTCAACAGCCTTTTGGCCAATGCATTCGAGTCCATGGACAAGGGTGGTACCTTGACCGTCCAGCTTGAACCCAGCAACGATCGACGCGTATGCGTGATGCTGAGCGATACCGGCAAAGGCATGAACGAAGAACAGCGCAGCATGGCGTTTCGACCGTTTTTTACCACCAAGACCGGTGGCCTGGGTGTCGGTCTGGTGCTGGTCAAACGCATCATGGAACGCTTCGGCGGTGGTGTGACACTCGACAGCCGCGAAGGCGAAGGCACGAACGTTCGCCTGGTTTTTCAGCCAGTCCCCTGATCAACAGATCGCAGCTTTTGGTAGCTCCTACACGGATTTATATAAATCACGAATATTTATGAACTCCCCCCGTTAATGGGTGTCAAGCCCCGGTCGCTGGGGAATGGGGAATCACTCAGTCCTTCCAAGTCACTGTTACAAAAAGAAATGATTTATTGGCGCGCTCGTTGCAGAACTCCATCACCCCTTCCTTGCTGAGGTGGCTGGTGATGGACAGAGCAATGCGTGATCCGAGTAATACCTTTCTGCTGACGCCCATAAGCGTCTTTTTGCTGGTGACGCTTGGCATGGTCGGGGGCGTTCGGGCCAGTCCGATCGATGACGAGCGACAGCCGGAAATCTCTGATCCATCGGCCTACTACGACGAGCCCGCTGATCGCGCCGGGGCGCTGAATGCCATCCTGACCATGCCCGAGGCCAACGAAGACTCATTCGATCTGCCGGACGGCGTCAAAGGTTCGCGTGATTCGACGCGGATCGAGAACGTGCTGCCGCCGACAGTGCAGACCAGTTTCAATTACCCCACCAATGGCAAACCCAGTCCGCTGTATGGTGCGCAGCCATTTACTCAGCAACTGACCCTTTTCGAAGAGTTCGGCCCGGAAAAGCTTGACCCGGCCACACCGGCGGCATTATTGCCGTTCCCGTCGGTCGCGATTGGCCCGGCGCCCGCGCAGGATCCGAACAATGTTGCCCGCAGCGCGCCGCCCGGCAGTGCGCTCGATGCCTTTTTGCGCCAGCCCGGACTGACACCGTTTCCCAGCCAGTTTTCCAACGTGGTTGACCGCAATCCCTGGCAAACCCAGATCGAAGTCTTCCTCAACCGCCACATCGGCTCATCGGCAGAAGGGCGCCCGCCGGGAAAAGGCTGGGCGCATCAGCGCTGGAACGAGTTTTATCCGCAAGCGGCCTATAAGACCGTGCAGACCGGGGCGCGCCTCAATGGAGGCCTGCGTGACAGCCTGCAGATGCACGGCTATGCGCTGGGCGAGTTCGGCCCCGGCGGGCTGTATCACAACGTTGCCGGCCTACCGGCGACCGACGGCACTGCAAAAGGTGTCGACCCTCGTTTTCACCCGAACATGCCGGTGCAAAACCACAATGCGGTGTGGACCTTCGACGGCACACTGCCGCCGAAACTGTTGATGGTGCGCTACGGCCAGCCTGTGCTGATGCGCCATTACAATGGCCTGCCGATCGATCCGTCGGCCAATCGGGGCTTCGGTCTGCACACCATCAGCACCCACGAACACAACGGCCACGCGCCGGCGGAAAGCGACGGCTATGCCAATGCGTTCTTCTTTCCGGGGCAGTTCTACGACTATCGCTGGCCGATCCAGCTCGCCGGCTACGACAGCATCAATACCAAGGCTGAAGATCCGCGCGCGGCGTTCCCCTGCGCGCCGGGGGAAACCCTGTGGGTCAACGACCTTACCCCGGCGAAAAAGACCTGTGACAACGGCACCATCAAGATCCGTGGCGACTGGCGTGAAACCATGAGCACCCACTGGTTCCACGACCACATGCTCGATTTCACCGCGCAAAACGTCTACAAGGGCAACGCGGCGATGATGAACTACTACAGCGCCCTGGATCGCGGTAACGAGTCGGTGAACGATGGCGTCAATCTGCGTCTGCCCAGCGGCAGCGCCTTGCCGTGGGGCAACCGCGACTACGACGTCAACCTGGTTTTCGCCGACAAGGCGTGGGATCAGGAAGGCCAGTTGTGGTTCAACCCGTTCAACACCGATGGCTTCCTCGGCGATCAGGTGTTGGTCAACTGGCAATGGAAACCAAGCCTCGACGTGCGTGCGCGCAGTTATCGCTTGCGCATGCTCAACGGTTCGGTGTCGCGCTACTTCAAACTGGCGCTGGTGCGAGAAATCAAAGGCAGTGGCGGCGAGTTTGCGGGGCCGAAAAATGGCGGCGTGTCGTATAGCCGCGTGCCGTTCCACATGATTGCCAATGACGGCAACATCATGGAACACAGCGTGCCGTTCGACGGCAGCATGGACCTCGACGCCGACGGCGATAAGCAGAATCACAACGCGATTCTGCCGACCCAGGGTATCGCCGAGCGCTTCGATATCATCGTCAACTTTTCAAAAAACGGCATCAAGCCGGGCGATAAGCTGTTCTTCGTCAATATGCAGGCTCATGACGACGGCAAGGGACCGAAAGACGTCATTCCACTGGCCGACATCCTTTCCGAGAAATATCTGGCGGTGATCAAACAGACCAGTAAAGGCCCGCAATGGGATCGGGGCGATCCGGCGGTGGGCAAGGTTCTGCAGCTCAACGTCAAGGCTTATACCGGTCAGGATCTGGCGATGAACCCGGCAGCCTATGAACCGGCCAAACCGGGCAAGGCCGAAGGGCTGGTGATGATTCCGCTGAAAATTCACCGTGACAATACTGCCGACAAAGCGCTGCTGGCCAACGCCCGGCATCGCACCTTCACTTTCGGCCGATCCGACGGCACCGATCAGGCACCGTGGACGGTCAAGACGGATGGCGGCTTCGGCTTCCACATGGATCCGCGTCGGCTGAATGCCTCGACCCAGCTCTCCAGCGGCCCTACCGATGCTGGCGTCACCGGATTCGGCACCCTGGAGGTGTGGAACATCAAGGCCGGCGGCACGGGCTGGAGCCATCCGGTGCACGTGCATTTCGAAGAGGGGATCATCCTCAGTCGCGGCGGCAAGGCGCCGCCAGAGTGGGAAAAATGGGCGCGCAAGGATGTCTATCGCATCGGTTCGGAACGTGATGGTCTGGACAGTGTGGAAATGGCGATCAACTTCCGCGAGTTTGCCGGCACTTACATGGAGCATTGTCACAACACCCAGCATGAGGACAATTCGATGTTGCTGCGCTGGGACCTGGAGAAACCCGGGCAGTTGCAGCTGATGCCGACACCGCTGCCGAGCTGGGATGGCGTGCGTTACGTCAATTCCGCCGCGCTGCCGACCTTCCGCAATGGCGATGGCATGGGACCGCAAGTGGTGGTCAAGCCATGAACCGCCGGCACGCTGACCGGACTTGGCATACTCCGCGCTCCCGGGCGCTGGGCATGCACCTGGTGCTGATCCTGGTGGCCTGCGTGCTCGGCAGCCGCGTGCTGCTGGCGCACCAGGCCAGCTCCGGCGCGGCGACAATGGCCAGCGAAACCGCCACACCGTGGGGCAGCGATTATTTTCCCGACACGTTGCTGACCGATCAGGATGGTCGGCAGCTACGGTTTTTTGATGACCTGATCAAAGACAAAGTGGTGGTGATCAATTTCATCTTCACCTCCTGCAGCGATTCCTGCCCGCTGGAAACCGCGCGCCTGCGTCAGGTACAGAAGCTGCTCGGTGATCGGGTCGGCCAGGACATCTTCTTCTATTCGATCAGCATCGACCCTCTCAGCGATACGCCCGATGTGCTCAAGGCTTACGCGCAACGCTTCAAGGTCGGCCCCGGCTGGAAGTTTCTCACTGGCGAATTGGCAGACGTCACCGAGCTGCGCAAGACGCTTGGCCTGTTTATCGATGGCGTCGACAACGGCCGCAGCAAGGATCACAACCTCAGCCTGATTGTCGGCAACCAGAGCACCGGGCGCTGGATGAAGGCTTCGCCGTTCGAAAACCCATGGATCCTCGCCGATCAACTGGCCAACACCCTGCAGAACTGGAAACAGCCGAGTACCGAGCAAAGCTACGTCAACGCTCCGGATATTCGACCGCCAAGCAGTGGCGAAGAATTGTTTCGCACACGCTGCGCCTCGTGTCACAGCCTCGGGCCGATGGATGGCCAGGGCATTGGCATGCGCAGCATCGGTCCGGACCTGATGGGTGTGACCCGCCAGCGTGATCCGCAGTGGCTCAACCGCTGGATCCGCGAGCCGGATCGCCTGCTCGCTGAAAAAGATCCGATTGCCCTGCAACTCTACGAACAATTCGAGCGAATCCCGATGCCCAACCTGCGCCTCGACGAATCGGCCGTGCAATCGATCATCGAGTTTCTTGCGGACGAAACCGAGCGCCAGCAGCCGTCCGTCAACGCTGTGACGGCTGGCGCTGGAGCCGCAGCCGTCAGTCGTATGCAATAGCGGCAAAATACAATCACTGAGCCGTGTGTCGCGGTCAGAGCCACCTACACTGATGGTTGTCAGCGACTCGCGATAATCTCCCGGGGCATTCCCATGCAGCGACTGGAAGCACGAAAGGCGCCTGCAACGACCGTCAAGGGCTGGCGCGAACAGTTCAATCTGCTGCGCTGGTTTTCGCTCGCGAGTTTTTCCATCATCGCTGCGGTCGCGCTGGGCCTGGGCTATATCTCCACGCGGTTTGTGGTGACCGAGAGTGTCGAGCGCGACGCGTTGCTGACCGCGCAATTCATCCAGGCCATCGGTGAGGCGGAAATGCGCCACGCCAATATCACTCCTGCGCGGACCATGGGCGAGATGCTCGATCCCCGTCAGGACAACCACTATCCCGATGTCGATCCGGCTGCACATGTCTCGGCCCGCACTGAATTTCTCGATCATGTCGAGCATCTGCCGGACATCCTTCTCGTTACCGTCTACGCGCTCGATCGCACGGTGATCTGGTCGACCAATGCGGAGCTGATCGGCGTGCACATTGAGGATGACGATGAACTCGACGAGTCGTTCGAAATGAAAGTGCCGGTCTCCTCGAGCTATCACAAGATCGACGAGGAGCGCCCGGAACAGCGCCTGCTGCGTGAGCCGAAATACCTGTTCATTGAAAACTACATCCCGATGTTCAATGCCGACAAAAGCAAAGTCATCGCCATGGTCGAGGTCTACAAGGAACCGTCGGATCTGGTCGATCGCATCGATCGCGGTTTCGCCTCGATCTGGGCCGCCACGTTTTTCGGTGGCGCAGCGATTTTTCTCGCTTTGTTCTGGATTGTGCGACGGGCGGCGAAGCTGCTGCAGAGCCAACAGCAACAGCTGGTCAGCAACGAAACCTTTGTCGCCCTGGGCGAGATGTCCTCGGCGGTCGCGCACAGCCTGCGCAACCCACTGGCGACTATCCGCTCCAGCGCCGAACTGGCCCAGGACATCGCCAGCCCTGCGGCGCAGCGCAACATCGGCGACATCATCAGTCAGGTCGACCGTATGTCGCGCTGGGTCCGCGAATTGCTGGTGTCGCTGCGGCCGATGTGTGACGACGGCGAAGCGGTGGATCTGGTCATGGCGGTCGAGGATACGATTGGTGCGTTCGATGCGTTGATCAAACGCAGCAACGTCGAGGTGCGATTCAGCCGGCAGCACTGTCCGGCGATCGTCAGCCAGCAGGTGCTACTCACGCAGATTCTCAACAGTCTTTTTGCCAACGCCCTCGAAGCCATGCCCAAGGGCGGGGTGCTCAGCATCGAATTCGAAACGCCGCAGCCCGACAGCGTGCGCATGACCCTCAGCGACACCGGCAAGGGCATGAGCGCACAGCAGCAGTTGTCGGTGTTCAAACCATTTTTCACCACCAAACAGGGCGGCCTCGGGGTTGGCCTGGCGTTGGTCAAACGCATCATGGAGCGTTTCCAGGGCTCGGTCGTCCTGACCAGTCGCGAGCAGGAGGGAACCCGCGTCAGTCTCAACTTCAAAGTGGCATCGGGAGGGGAATATGGAACACAGCATTCTGCTGGTCGAGGATGACGAACTGCTGGCCGAGAATATTCAGACCTACCTGGAGCGCAAGGACTTCGAGGTGACTGTCTGCCATACGGCCGAAGACGCGCTGGAACAACTGGGCAGCTTCATGCCGGACATCGTCCTGACCGATAACTCGTTGCCGGGCATGAGCGGTCACGAACTGATCCAGAAGCTGCGCATCAGCGCACCGGATCTGAAAGTGATCATGATGACCGGTTACGGCAACGTCGAAGACGCCGTAGTGGCGATGAAGGAGGGCGCTTTTCATTACGTCACCAAACCGGTCGCACTGCAGGAACTCAAATTGCTCCTCGACAAAGCCCTGGCCACCGAGCGGCTGGAACGCACGCTGTCGTTCTATCAGGAACGCGAGGCGCAGAAATCCGGGGTGCAGGCGCTGATCGGCGATTCGTCGCCGATGCAGTATCTGAAACACACCATCGAACAGTTGCTCGACGCCGAGCGGCGCATGGCCAACACCGACCTGCCGCCGGTCTTGGTCGAAGGCGAGACCGGCACCGGCAAGGAACTGGTGGCCCGGGCGCTGCACTTTGATGGCCCGCGCAGCAAAGGTCCGTTCATTGAATTCAACTGCGCATCGATCCCGTCGAATCTGGTCGAGTCGGAATTGTTCGGGCATGAGAAGGGCGCCTTCACTGACGCCAAGGATCGTCGGGTCGGGCTGGTCGAAGCGGCCGATGGCGGCACGCTGTTTCTCGATGAAATCGGCGAAATGGATTTATTGCTGCAGGCGAAGATTCTCAAACTGCTCGAAGACCGGACGATTCGCCGTGTGGGCTCGGTGAAAGAGCGCAAGGTCAATCTGCGGGTGATCAGCGCCACCAACTGCAATCTGGAACAAATGGTTCAGCAGGGCAAGTTCCGGCGCGACCTGTTTTTCCGTTTGCGCATCATCTCGATCAAGGTCCCGCGCCTGTACGCCCGTGGTGAAGACATCCTGTTGTTGGCCCGGCATTTCCTCGCCAGCCATGGCAAGCGGTATGGCAAACCGAATCTGCATTTCAGTCAGCAGGCCGAGGAATTGTTGCTCAGCTACACCTGGCCCGGCAACGTGCGGGAACTGCGCAATATGCTTGAGCAAACCGTGCTGCTGGCACCCAGCGATACCATCGCCGCGCATCAGTTGAACGTGTGCATGAGCCTGGTCGATGAGCCGCCGTTGCATATGCATGAGGCGCCGTTGCATTACGAACCGCGGCCGGCGAGCAATACCGAGTCGATGAACCTGCCGGAAGTCGAGCGCGACATGGTGCGCAAGATGCTCGACAAAACCGACTGGAACGTCACCAAGTCCGCACGCCTGCTGGGCCTGAGCCGCGACATGCTGCGTTACCGCATCGAAAAACTCGGCCTGGCCCGTCCGGACAAGCGGCCGTGGTAAAGCGGACGCAGCGCCTGATCTCTGCAAGAGGTGTGGCCTCAATGTTGCTGCCGGCTCAGACACTCCAGCACACAACTCGGATCCAGCACTTCGTCATTCACGTAAATCCCGCGCTCGGCATCGTAGGTGCGGATAAACACCCGCACCGTCGCATCCGCCACGGTCGGCAATTGTGAATCGGTAAACTCCTGGCCTCCCGGCAGCACGATGAAGTCTGCCGGCGCGGTGTCCTCGTAAGGTCTGGGCGGCGTAGCGCTCAGCGAGTACGGAGCAGGGTGGGCGAAGGGCTGGTTGGGCCCGTAATAACTGAAATTGCTGTCCAGCGCTTGCGCCTCAGTGGCAGCGAGCAGACAACCAGTCAACAGCAGCCGATCGAGCTTTAGCATGGCGGCACCTGCGAATGCGGTTTTCCCCAAGGCTGTTAACTATAGCTGCCTTGGACGAAGTTCACGCAGGAGCTGCCGAAGGCTGCGATCTGTTGATCCTGCTTTTCAACATCTGCAGATCGCAGCCTGCTGCAACCCTGGCGCGGGTTGCCTTACACGTTTGCAACAACCGAAGTGATCAGGCTGATCTAGACTTGGATCCGCTCAATCACGAGCCTCATCCGGAGTGCGCCATGGAAGTGCCCAACCCCAAAACCGCCGTCGAGAGCAATCGTCAGGCGTGGAACGATTCCGCCCGTCATCATCAGGATTCGCCGGACTGGCAGGCATTGCTCAACGATGTCGCGCAGGCAGAGTTTTGCTGCCTTGATGACACCTTGCGCGGCTTGCTGGACGTCGACGGCAAAGACGTGATTCAACTGGGCTGCAATAACGGTCGCGAGAGCCTGTCGCTGTTTGCGCTGGGTGCGCGCAGTGTGGTCGGCGTGGATCAATCCGCAGCCTTTCTCGCACAGGCCCGCGAGCTGAACAGCCGCTCGCCGCACACTGCCGAATTCGTCGAGAGCGACATCCACCATCTGCCCGCATCGCTGCATAACCGCTTCGACGTCGCCCTGATCACCATTGGCGTACTCAACTGGATGCCTGACATCGGCGAATTCTTCCGTCATGTCGCGCAGGTGCTGAAGACGGGCGGCAAACTGGTGATCTACGAAACCCATCCGTTTCTGGAGATGGTTGATCCGCAGGCTGAAGATCCCTACCGCCTCGCCAGCTCGTATTTTCGTGCCGAGCCGTTTGTGCAGCAAGAGCCGATCGTTTACGTAGGTAAAGTCGAGCAGCCGGCGGCGAAGTCGTACTGGTTTGTGCATACGCTGGGCGCGATTTTCAGCGGTGCCATTGGAGCGGGGCTGAGCATTGTGGATTTTCAGGAATATGCACATTCGAACCGGGAAGAGGTGTATGACTGCTACCTGAACCAGCAGGCGCAGCTGCCGATGTGCTTTAGCCTGGTGGCGAGCAAGGCCTGAGAACCTTTTTTGCGATGACAGGCCTCTTCGCGAGCAAGCTCGCTCCCACAGGGAAACGCATCCCAATGTGGGAGCGAGCCTGCTCGCGATGGCGGCCTTGTGACCGCCAGAAAATTCAGGGAACGGCGTGATTGACTGCGTGCCCCGGCTGCGCATAAAGATCAATGCCCAGCGCATGAATCACCTTCAACACTGTGTCAAAGCGCGGCTTCGCTCCGGGAGCAAAAGCTTTGTACAAACTTTCACGACCCATGCCTGAATCCTTGGCGATCTGCGTCATTCCTCGCGCCTTTAACACGTAGCCGATTGCGCGAAGGAATTCTTCGCTGTCTCCGTCTGCAAGCACCTGTGACAGGTACTCACTGATGGCTTCATCACTGTCGAGCAGCGCGACCATGTCGAAATTCGTCAAAGTCTGGCTCATGGTTAAACCTCCTTTGCCATTTTTTGTGCGCGTCGGATGTCTGCGCTTTGTGAGGATTTGTCGCCTCCGGCCAGCAGAATGATTACTGCGCCATTGCGGATTGTGAAATACACCCGGTAGCCCGCGCCAACATCCAGACGCATCTCAGAGACTCCATCGCCCACCGATTTGGCGTCGCCGAGATTGCCTGTTGACGCCCGATCAATACGCCGGGCGATAGCCACTTTGGCGCGCAAGTCTCTAATCGAACGGTGCCAAGCCTGGAATATTGCGGTTTGCTGGATAAGATAAGTCATTAGTCGACTGTATCCA
>Ga0308166_1002880_pt1 | contig 15199 bp, 13 predicted proteins | sample PhyCR2_2_FD_202137 | JGI IMG/M metagenome (GOLD analysis project Ga0308166, IMG submission 202137) | Phyllosphere microbial communities from UC Gill Tract Community Farm, Albany, California, United States - DLSLCC.R2 | ecosystem: Host-associated > Plants > Phyllosphere > Unclassified | place... | reverse complement strand
GTTCAAGAGCGTCGATTCAGGCGCGACCTGGACTCATGTGAACGGGCTGAACGTGGCCTCGACGCCCAACGGCAACGGCATCAGCTTCGTGCTGCTCGATCCGACCAGCGTCAGCGGCGGGACGGCCAAGCGCATTGTCGTCGGCGTATCGCGTTACGGCTCGGTCGGGCCGAACCTGTACATGAGCAAGGACGGCGGCATCACCTTCGCCCCGGTCGCGGGAGCGCCGGCGAACCTGATGCCGCAGCGCGCGGCATTGACGAACAAGGGCCGCCTGTACCTGACCTATGCCAACGGCGCCGGACCGCACGGCCAGAGCGACAGCGAACCGATGACCACGGGCCAGGTCTGGGAATACAACATGGTCGGCGGCGCCTGGACCAACATCACGCCGGCAGGCATGACCAATGCGTTCGCCGGCATCAGCGTCGACCCGAGCAATCCGAAGCACCTGATCGCGTCGACCACCAATATGTACTGGCTGCAGCACAGGAACCCGGACGGGTACGGCGACCACATCTTCACCTCCTACGACGCCGGCCGCTCCTGGGTCGACCTGATGCAACGCGGCATGGAGATCGACCCGAACGGTATCGACTGGGTCAAGGAATCCTCGATCCACTGGGCCGGCGACGTCGAGTTCGACCCGTTCGATTCGAAGACCGCGTGGGTGATCTCGGGTAACGGCGTGTTCAGGACCACCGATCTCGACGCAACGACGAGCGTCTGGAAGTTCGACGTGAAAGGCATGGAAGAGACCGGTTCGTTCGCCGCCGAGGCCATCCCGGGCGGCCCGTTCGTGTCCGTCATCGGCGACTACGACGGCTTCACCCAGCCCGATCCGTCCCAGTACGCCCTGCGCCATTCCCCAGGCGTCGGCACGACGACCGGCCTGGCCGTGGCGCCGAAGGCGACGCACGTCATGGCGCGGGTCGGCTCGAACGCCATGTACATCTCGACCAATACGGGCGCAAGCTGGCAAAAGGCGCCGACCATGAACGGCAAGTTCGGGAACCTGGCGCTGTCGGCCGATGGCGCCGTGCTGCTGCACAGCCCGGACGGCTCGACCACCACGTATCGCTCGACCGACTTCGGCGCCAACTGGACGCCGGTGGCAGGCCTGTCCGTGAAGGATGCCTATCCGGTCGCCGACCGGGTCAACCCGGCCAAGTTCTACGTCTACGACATCGGCATGGGCAAGATGCTGGTCAGCACCGACGGCGGCGTGTCGTTCAACGCCACGGCCACCCTGCCGGCCGGCGGCAACAGCCTCGTGCGCGCCACGCCCGGCATCGAGGGCGACGTGTGGGCCTGCGTCGGTTCGAAGGGCATCTCCCATTCGACCGATTCGGGCGCCACGTTCACCAGCGTCGGCGGGACCGGCTCCTGCGGCACCATGGGCCTGGGCAAGGAAGCACCTGGCGCCAGCTATCCGACGCTCTACATGTGGGGTACGGTCGGCACGTCGCGCGGCCTGTTGCGCTCGATCGACATGGGCGCCCACTGGGACCGCGTCAACGACGACGCCCATCAATACGGCGGCACGCTGGGACGCTGGGTCACCGGCGACATGAACACGTATGGCCTGGTCTACATGAGCACCAACGGCCGCGGCATCGCCTACGGCAAGATCGATCCGACCGGCGACGTGCAAGTGGTGCCGCAAGTGCCCGTCAAGCCGGCGCCCACCGCCGTGTGCACGTACGAACTCTCCAGCACCTGGTGGGGCGGCGGCATCGCCACTGTCTCGATCACCAACCAGGGTACGGAGACGCTGCATGGCTGGGAAGTGTCCTGGACCTACAGCGACGGCACGTTCGTGTCGGGCAGCCCGTGGAACGGGGTCGTGACGGGCAGCGCGCCGACATTCACCGCGTCGGACGGTGGCGGCTGGAACAAGGACATCGCGCCAGGCAGCACGGCCTCGCTCGGCTTCGTCATCGCGGGCCAGGATGCGCTGAACGCGACGATCCCGAAAGTGACCGGCGACATCTGCAAATAACGAACCCCGATACAGCAAAGGTATTCCCATGAAAAAGACTCTGTTCGCATTGATCGCCAGCGCCAGCCTGATGCTGGCCGGCGCCGCCAACGCCGGTGTCGTCGGCTTCGAGGACGTGGCCACGGACGGTGACTTCGCCGGCCTGGGCGACATCAATCCGTACGCCGGCCTGACCTTCAGCGACGACTGGTTTGCCGGCGACACCGGCATCGACGGCTACGGCAACGGCGCCCACGGCGGCTCGCATTTCGCCGTGAACGGCTTCGGCTCCGATGGCGCCACCATCGGCAGCGCCACGCCGTTCAATTTTGCCGGCGCGTGGTTCGCGGCGCCGGACGGTGCCGCGGACAAGGCGTCGTGGATCGCCATCGCCGCCTATGACGCCGCCAATCACCTCATCGGCACGACCGGTCCGGTCGCGATCGGCAGCAGCTACACGTGGGCGGCCGCGGCATTCGACAACGTGTCGTCGTTGACCATCACGCGCGATACCGGCTGGTTCGTCATGGACGACTTCACCACCGCCGCTTCCGTTCCCCCCAGCGGCACGGTGCCCGAGCCGGCCAGCCCGCTGGTGCTCGGCCTGGGCGCGTTCGCCCTGATCCTGGGCCGCGCGCGCCGCCGCAAGGCGCCCGGCTCGGCGGCGTGAGGCCGGTCCGGCATTGAATCGTCGGGCCGGCACGGCGTGCCGGTTCCATCGATGCCCGCCGAGCCCGCCCACGCGCCGCGGCTCACGCTCACGCTCGCGTAGAGCCCGAACAGGAACAGTGCGAGGAAGGTGCGCGATCATCTGCCGTGCGATGGAACGCGTGTTCGGCGGTATGAGCGGTCGTCAGGCGTGCGCGCAGGCGCATGAACGGCGTCTCCACGCAGCGGTACAGCACCCAGCCGCCGGCGATGCCCGCGCCCATGACGGCGATGACGGTGAGCGGTGCGCCCGCATCGATGTGCAGCTGCTCGACGTGCGGCCGCAGCGCCATGAATACGGGCTTGTGCACGAGGTAGACGGCGTACGACCACAGCGCGAGCTGCGACGCGCCGGGGATGTCGATGCGGTTCAGGATGCAAGCGGGGGCCAGCGCCGCGCACGTCATCAGTCCGAAGCCGAGTGCCAGCAGCGAGAAGCCGAACGTCGACGTGACGGCTGTCGTTGGCCAGTCGAGGTGGATGCAGGTCAGGATGCCGACGCTCAGCGCGAGGCCGGCCGCGCACAGCGCGTTCGCATGGCGCAGCAGGCGAGTGAATGCGTGCGGATGGACGTTGCGCAGCAGGGCGATGCCGACGCCGGGCAGCAGTTCGTCGGCGCGGCAGAAGCTCGAATAATAAACCTCGGCCATGAACGCATCGTGTCCGTGCAGCGCATACGCCGCGGCGCGCGTGGCCATGCCCGCGACGATGCCGCCCACGAGCACGCCCCACGCGAGCCGCACGGGAAAGCCGATGCGCGCGAGGGCCAGCACGACGAGGGGCAGCAGCACATAAAACTGCTCCTCGATGCACAGCGACCAGGAGTGGGTAAACGTCTGGCCGTAGGCGAGCCCGAAGTTCTGCGTGAACGTCAGGAAGCGCCACGGCGCCGCCATGCCCGAACCGCCGAGCGGCGCGCCGGGGAACAACCAGTACACCGCGAGTACGACGTAGTAATTGGGCAGCGTCCGCAGGAGGCGCCTCACGAAGAAGGTCTTCAGCGACAGGGATTCTCCGCGCGCGGCGGGGGCCAGCAGCTGGTTGCCGATCAGGTAGCCGCTCAATACGAAGAACAGGTCGACGCCGGCCCAGCCGACCTTGCCGACGACCCCGAACGTGGGTGCGTGGCTGACGAAGCCCGTGTAGTGGCTCGTCAGGACGAGCAGGATGGCGGCGGCGCGCAGCAGGTCGAGGCCGCGCAGGCGGTAAGTGGAAGCAGATTGGGTCATGGGTGTGTATGGAAGGCCAGCGCCTGCGTCAGCGCCGGCATGTAGGTACGGCTCGCGCGCAGCAAGGTGCCGTCGCGCAGGCGCAGCATGGCGTCGCGGTTCGTCAGCGCGCGCAGTTCGGCGACCACGTCCAGGCGCACGATGCTGGACCGGTGCACGCGCTGGAACCGGGCCGGATCGAGGCGCCGGGCCAGTTCCTGCAGCGGTTCGCGCACGAGGTAGGTCTTGCCGCCCGCGTGCAGCGTGGCGTAGTCGCCGTCGGCCTCGATGCGTTCCACAGCGGCCGCATCGACGATTACCGTGCGGGTACCGGCGCGCACCGTGAAGCTGCGCGTCCATGTGGGCGCCGCCGCGGGACGAAGGCGGCTCATGGCCGTGCGGGCGCGGTCCAGTGCGTCGTCCAGGCGGTCGTCGTCGACGGGTTTCAACAGATAGTCGAGGGCGGCCAGGTCGAAGGCGCGCACGGCGAAAGTGTCGTGGGCGGTGAGCAGGATCGCCAGCGGACGCGTGGCGCGGGGCAGGGCGGCCAGCATGTCGAGGCCGTTCTTGCCGGGCATCTCGACGTCGACGAACACGAGGTCGGGCTGGATCGCCGCGAGGCCGGCGGCGGCCGTGTCGCCGTCGCCGTATTCCGCCACCAGTTCCAGGTCCGCGTGGCGCGCCAGCCGCGCCTTCACGGCAAGCCGGGCCAGCGGTTCGTCGTCGACGATCGCGACGCGCATCATGCCGCCACCTCAGTGCTCACCCTGAGGGGCAACGTCAGCGACACGTGGAAGCGGCCGTCGTCGCGCCAGCCCGCGTCCACCCGCTGGGCGTCGCCGTACAAATGGCGCAGGCGGTTCGCAACGTTGGCCAGGCCGATGCCGCCGCCGGCTTGCGTCGGTTGCGTGCCGTCGTTGCGCACGTCCACGCGCAGGCGGTCGTCCGCGCGGTCGACGCGGATGTCGATGCGGCCCGGCGCGGCCATGGGCGCGATGCCGTGGCGGACCGCGTTCTCGACGAGCGGCTGCAGCATCAGGTAGGGCACGGCGGCATCGAGCAGGTCGGGCCCGGCGTGCATCGCCAGTTGCAGGCGCTCGCCGAGGCGCGCCTTTTCGATGTCGAGATAGGCTTCCGTCAGCGCCAGTTCCTCGGCCAGCGTGTGCTCGTGGCGGCCGTCGTGCGTCAGCGTGGCACGTAGAAAATCGGACACGCGGGCGAGCATGCGGTTCGCGTCGCGGTTGGCGCCGGCCGCGACGAGGGCCGACACCGCGTTCAGCGTGTTGAACAGGAAGTGCGGATTGACCTGCAGGCGCAGCGCGCGCAGTTCGGCGTCGCGCGCGTCCGCGAGCGCCTGCGCGAGGCGCAGCCGGGTGCGCTGCAGCGACAGGTAGTACACGGCCACCGCATGCATCGCGCAGAACGCGACCAGCGCGAGCCAGCAGCCGTCCAGGCCGCGCAGGAGGTCGTCCCAGTGGTAGCCCGTCTCCAGCCCGAGCGCGATCGACAGCCACTGGCCCAGCAGCGAGTTCGCGACCGCCATCGCATACGACGCCGCGAGCAGGATCAGCGTCATCGCCCACCACGCGCGGCCCTGGCGCCACAACGCGCGCTGCAGCAGGACCAGCGGCACGGTCCAGACGGCGCAAGCGACGAAGAACAGCGTGCGAAACATGGGCGCGTAACCGTGGCCCAGCGCAGGCAGGCCGAGGATCACCATGCAGGTGAACACCGGCAGGGCGGCGAGGACGGGGACGAGCAGGGGCGTGTCTTCTTTCACGGCGGCGTGGCGTATGGACGGATCGGCCATTCTAGCCCGCGTCACTGGTGGACGGAATACAGCATCGCGACAATTTTCCAGCCATCGTCGGTGCGCACGAGCTGCCACGTTTCGCTGCCGCGGTTCGTCACCTTGCCGTCGGCGAGGAAGTCGAAATCGAACCACACGGAGGCGACGGTGCCGTTCGTGCGGACGCGTACGTCGTAGAAGCGTTCCTCGATCGGCCTGGCGCTGTGCGCGACGAATTCGGCGAACGCCTGCCATGTCGACGGCTCCAGGCGCTGCGCGGCCGGATTGCGCGCCTTGGCCGCCGCATACGTCGGTTCGTCCAGCACGGACCACCAGCTGCCGCCTTCCTGCACGAACAGCGAGCCGAGCGTCTTGCCGTCGCGCGCGACGAGGGCGGTCTGGAATTGCTGCACGAGCTGGCGGATGGCGGCGTCTTCGGCATTGGCCGCGTGCGCCGGACCGGCGAGGCAGAAGGCGAGGAAGAGAGAAAACAAGGCGCGCATGGCGGCTCCCGATATGGAAAGACACCACGATAGAAGCGTTCGCGCGTGCGGGCCAGCACGCTGCGCCGGACCGTGTGCGCCGTGCGGCGAACCGGTAGCGGCTCAGCGCAGCAGCGCGGCCAGCGCCGCGCACGCGGCCTGCGCGCGCCCGGGCGGCACGTTCGTCACGCCCAGCAGCAGGCCACCGGGCGCGTCGTCTTTTTGCGCGCGCCACCACGACAGGGCGGACGGCGCGAGACCCGCCGTGCGTGCGTGCGCGGCCAGCGCGGCATCGTCGACGCCATCCGCCAGCGGCAGGAGCACGGACAGGCCGGCCTCGGCATGCGCCAGGCCGAGATCGCGCAGGCAGGCGCACAGCGCGGCGCGGCGCTCCGCATACACGCGCTTCATGCGGCGCAGGTGGCGCAGGTAGTGGCCGTCGCGCAGGAATTCCTCGATGGCGAACTGGATCGCGGGTGCCGGCGCCGCCGCGGCGACGTCGGCCACGGCGGCGACGGCGGGCGCCAGCGCGGGCGGCACGACGAGGAAGGCGACGCGCAACGCCGGGGCGATCGTCTTGCTGAAGGTCCCGATGTGCAGCACGCGGCCGGCATGGTCGCGCGCCGCCAGCGCCGGCGTGGCGCGGGCTTGCAGCTGCAGCTCGCCCAGGTAGTCGTCCTCGACGATCCAGGCGCCGCGCGCGGCCGCCCAGTCGAGCAGCGCATGCCGGCGCGCCAGCGACAACGTCATGCCCAGCGGCGCCTGCTGCCCCGGCGTGACGACCGCCAGTGCCGCCTTCGGAGAGGACGCGATGCCCGCCGCCACGGCTAGCCCCTCCGCATCGACGGGCACCGGGACGGGCGTCACGCCGTATTGCGCGAGCACGGTACGCGCCGACGCGTAGCCGGGATCCTCGACCCATGCGGTGCGTCCTTCCAGCCGCAGCGCGCGCAGGGCGAGGCCGAGCGCGGCGGCATGGCCGTTCGCGACGAACACCTGCGACGGGTGGCACGCGATGCCGCGCGCGATGCCGAGGTAGGCCGCGATGGCGGCGCGCAGCACCGGTTCGCCGCGCGGATCGGGATACCCCAGCGGCTGCGCGGCCGCGGCGCGCGCGGCACGGCCCATGATGCGGGACCACGTCTTAAACGGGAACACGTCCTGGCCCGGCACGCCGACCTGGAACGGGACCGGTGCGGCGAGGCGCGGCGGCGGGGCGGCCGGGCGTTCCGGCGCCGTCCCCGCACGCACCGCCTGGCGCGCGACGCGCGTCCCGGCCGCGCCGGCGGTGACGATGAGCTGCTGGTCGCGCAGGCTGTCGTAGGCGGCGCGCACGGTGCCGCGCGCGACGCCCAGCTGCACGGCCAGGTCGTGCCAGGACGGCAGCCGGGCGCCGGGAGAGAGGCGGCCGTCGTGGATGGCGGCACCGATCGCGGCGGCGATCTGGCCGGCGACGGGCGTGCGCGCGAAGCGGTCGATGTTTATCGAAAGGTCCATGCAGTAAATGGTACAGGGATTCATGCAATTCTTGCGTCTTTGCCCTGATCCAAGTGGTCACTACGATGAAAGCCTCATCCACCGTCACCATGAAGGATCCCATGACCCTCGTTCACTTCATCTCCGCCCTGGCCAGCGCGCTGTTCGCCTGCGCGACCTGCGGGGCCGCGGACGACGGCGCCACGCGCGCCGCGCACGCCGGCCAGCCGCTGATCGGCCAGCCGGCGCCGGCCGCCGTCCTGCGCACGCTCGACGGCGGCTCCATCGACCTCGCCACCCGCTACGGCAGGCGGCCCGTCTACCTGAAGTTCTGGGCCACATGGTGCGCGCCGTGCCTGCAGCAGATGCCGGGCTTCGAACGCATCCACCGGCAGTACGGCAAGCGCATCGACGTCATCGCCGTCAATGCGGGCTTCAGCGACACCGAGGCCGACGTGCGAGCCTACCGCGCCCGCCACGGCCTCACGATGCCGATCGCGCTCGACGACGGCAGCCTGGGGCGCCGCCTGAACCTGCGCGTGACGCCGCAGCACGTGCTGATCGGTGCCGACGGCCGCATCGCCTACGTGGGCCATCTCGACGATGCGGCCCTGCATGCGGCGCTGGAGCGGGCCGCGCAAGGCCGGGCCGCGCAAGGCCGGGTCGCGGCGGCGCCGGCGCAACCGGTCGCGCTGGCACCGCAAGCGCAGGCGGCGCGTGTGTTCCGGGTCGGCGACAAGGTGGCGGGCCTCGATCTCCCGGCCGGCGCGGCCGGCAAGCCGCGCGCGCTCGTGTTCTTTTCGCCGTGGTGCGAAACATATCTGCGCGAGACCCGTCCCGCCACCGCACGGGCCTGCCGGCGCGTGCGCGAGGACGCGACGCGCCTGATGAAACGGGGCGGCGTGGATTGGCTTGCCGTCGCCGCGCCGCTGTGGACGTCGACCGCCGAACCGGCGGCCTACGCCAAGGCCCATCCCGGCACGCCGCGGGTGGTGCTCGACCGCGACGGCGCCGCCTTCGCCGCCTTCGGCATCCGCGCGATCCCGAGCGTCGTGCTGGTCGATGCGGAGGGCCGCGTGGCGCGCGTGCTGGGACCGGAAGAACGCGGCCTCGATGCGGCGCTGCGCGCGGTGAGGGGGCAATGATGAAGAAGAGCGATCTCGCCTGCCTGACGGCGCTGGCCGCGCTGTGGGGCGCATCGTATCTGTTCATGCGCGTGTGCGCCGGCGAGTTCGGCGCGATGACCTTGGCCGGTGCCCGCGCCGCCATCGCCGCCGTGTTGCTGCTGCCGCTGCTCGGCGGCGACTGGCGTGCGTTGCGCCGGCACTGGAAACCGGTGCTGCTGGTGGGCCTGACGAATTCCGCGCTGCCGTTCGTGCTGTTCGCGCTGGCGGCGCTGGGCATCAACGCGAGCCTGTCCGCGATCTTCAACGCGGCCACGCCGCTGTACGCGGCCGTCATCGGGCGCGTGTGGCTTGGTGAGGCCATCGGCCGCACGCGTGCCGCCGGGCTGGCGCTCGGCTTTTGCGGCGTGGTGTGGCTCGCCGCGGACAACACCGGCTTCACGCCCGGCGCAGGTGCAATCACAACCGGATGGGCCGTGCTGGCATGCGTCGCGGCCACGATGCTGTACGCGTTTTCCGCCCACTTCAGCAAGCACTATCTCGCGACCGTGCCGCCGCTGGCCGTCGCCGCCGGCAGCCAGCTGGCGGCCGCGCTCATGCTGGCACCGGCAGCACTGGCCCTGCATCCGGCCACGCTGCCGTCGCCCCGTGCGTGGGGCGCGCTGCTGTGCCTGGGCGCGCTCTGCACGGCGCTTGCATACGTGCTGTTCTTCCGCCTGATCGCCCGCGTGGGCGCGGCGCGGACGATGGCCGTGCCGTTCCTCGTACCCGCGTTCGGCGTGCTGTGGGGCGTGCTGTTCCTCGGCGAGACTTTCACGACCGCGATGGCGGCCGGAAGCGCCCTGATCGTGCTGGGGACGGCGCTGGCGACGGGACTGATCAACCCTGCGCGGCGGCCAGCAGCGCATCCGCTTCCGCGGCCCGGCGCGCGGCCGGACGCGAACTGACGCGGTCGATGTAGGCCATGATCTCGGGCAGTTCCGGCACCAGCTTGAACATCGTGGCCCAGCCGAGCGAGATGCCCCACAGGACGTCGGCGGCGGAGAAGCGTTCGCCCAGCAGGTACGGGCCCGCGCGCAATTGGGCAGTCAATGTGGCCAGCATCGTGTCGAAGTCGCCGTACGGGCACATCATCGGCGGCGTGGGCTCGCGTTTCATCGCGAGGTCGGTAATGGCCGGCTCGAACGACGAACCGTAGAACGCGAGCCAGCGCAGGTAGGGACCGCGCAGCGGATCGTCCAGCGCGGGCGCGAGACCCGCTTGCGGGAACAGGTCGGCCAGGTAGATGAAGACGGCCGGCTGCTCCGTCACGAGGGCATCGCCGTGGCGGATGGCGGGGACCTTGCCCATCGGGTTGATGGCCAGGTACTCCGGCGCGCGCTGCTCGTTCTTCTTGAGGTTCAGCACGTGCAGGTCGTAGGGGGCGCCGAGTTCTTCGAGCAGGATGCGGGCCGCGCCGGAGCGCGAATTCGGAGCGTGGAACAGGGTCGGGTTCATGGGGTCCTCGGGATGGCGGTGAGCCGACAGATTAGGCTTGCCTGCCGGTGCGGTCTTGGAAAAACGCGAATGCTAGAATGCCCCGATGAGCCATCTCCCCACCGTCACCGACCGCGCCAAGGGCGTGGTCGCGCCGGCCCTCGCCGGCAAGATGTTCCGGCTCGGCCGCTACCTGCCGCCGCCGGACCTGGCGCCGTTCCTCGACCACTACTGGATCGTCGAGTGGGACTTGCAGGGCCGCCCGCCACACACGCAGCGCACCTTGCCTTACCCGTGCGTGCACATCGTGTTCGACCGCGCCCGCACGGGCATCTGGGGCCTGACGACGGGTTCGTTCGATTACACATTGCAGGACGCGGGCAAGGTGTGCGGCCTGCGCTTCCGGGCGGGCGCTTTCCGCGGTTTGCTGGGCCGGCCGCTGCACACGATCACGGACAAGGTGCTGGCGCTGGGCGACGTGTTCCCGTGGGACGAGGCGGCCGCGCAGGATGCGGTGCTGGACACGGCGGACGACGCTGCGATGATCGAGGCGGCGGGGGCGCTGCTGCGTACCATGCTGCCGGCGCCCGACCCGCAGGTCGACCGCATCGCGGCCATCCTGCGTGCGGTGGAATCGACGCCCGGGCTGACGCAGGTGGAGGAACTGGCGGCAGTCGCGCAGATGGGCGTGCGCAGTCTGCAGCAGCTGTTCAGCGAGTACGTGGGCGTGAGCCCGAAATGGGTGATCCGGCGGTTTCGCCTGCACGAGGCGGCGGATCGCCTGGCGCAAGGCGCCGACGTCGACCTGGCTGCGCTGGCGCAGGGGCTCGGGTATTTCGACCAGGCGCACTTCACGTCGGATTTCCGGCGGCTCGTGGGCAAGTCGCCGGGGCGGTATCGGGAAGAGGCGCGGCAGGCGGGTGGGATGACGGACCGGTAGACGGAGCGTGGTGACAAACGGCGCATTTTCACGGGTGTGCCGCACGCTACACTTTGGGCAACCGACATGGAGACCTCATGCGTCTGCAAAACATCGTCACATTGCCTGCCTCGTTGCTGTCATACGACGCCCTCGCGATCTTGTCGATCGCTGCGGCGACGGTTCTGCTAGCAGCCTGCGATTCGGGCGGCGGCAAAGTGGTCCGGACGTTCGTTTCGCCGGACCAGGCCTATGTCGCGGTGCTGATTTCCAAAATCGGGAGCGAATTCCCGGGCTCGTCCTGCGTCGACACCGTCGTGGTCGTTCCGGCCAAGGCACGCTTGTCCGCTCGTTATCCGGACAGCAGCCGCGCCTACGTCGGCGGTTGCCATTCGCTGAAGACGGCATCGAGCGAGGGACGCAGCGACATGATTAACGCCCCCCAGTTACGGTGGACGGCGCCGCACGTCCTGGACATTGCCTTCGATGCCAAGCTCGCGCGCGATGGTGTGTCGACGTTTTATTCGGCGACATCGCTTTACGATGGCGCCATCACGATCCACAACGAATCGCAATAAAAAGAAAACCCGGCAGGCGCCGGGCTCGCATCGTCGAACGGGCTGGCCCGCCCTGATTCAGTCCAGATCATCCTCATCCGCCCCGCGCTCCAGCTGCGGAATCACTTTCACGAGCAGGATGCGCGGCCCGTTGGTCTTCTTGACCACGACGTCGAACCTGGGAAACTCGATCCGCTGCCCCTGCTTGGGAATATCCCCCAGCTTGGCCATCAACAGCCCGCCGACGGATTCGACTTCATCGAGCCCCATCTCTTCGTTGTTGATGTCGATGCCGAGCACGCGTTCGAGCGAGACGATCGGCAGGCTCGCCTTGCCGATGAACGTGCCGTCGCCCTGCGGCAGCCAGTCGTTTTCGTTGAGGCGGAACTCGTCGCGGATCTCGCCGACGATGGCGCCCAGCAGGTTGTCCAGCGTGATGAAGCCGACCGGACGCTTGCCTTTCTCGCCGATCAGCGCGAAGTGCGGGGCGCCGCCGCGGAACCGGCGGAACAGCTCGATCGCCGGCGTGCGCGCCGAGATCAGTTCGACGGGACGCAGGTAATCCGTCAGGTCGTCGACGTCCTTGCCCGACTGCTCGGCGAAGAACAGGTCCTTCAGATGGATCACGCCCAGCACTTCCTCGCCGTCCTCGTCGAAATACGGGTAGCGCGAAAAGCGGTTGCGGCGCATCGTGTCGAGGTTCTGCTCGAGCGAGCGGCTCGCGTACAGCGCGCTCACCTCGTTAATCGGGCGCATGAGGTCCGCCACCGTGTGCTGGGCGAACTCCAGCGACTGCGCGAGGATGTGGCGCTCGTCGTGCGTGAAGCGCTCGCCCGGCGTGCCCGTGTTCGTGCGCAGGATCAGCTTGAGTTCGTCGTTCGAGTAATGCGTCTCGTGGCCGCCCACGCCCGAGAGACCCGCCACGCGCAGCACGAGGTTGGCGCTCGCGTTGAGGAGCCAGATGGCCGGGTACATCGCCCAGTAGAAGCCGTACAGCGGCATGGCGCTCCACAGGCCCACCGCTTCCGGCACGCGGATTGCCAGCGACTTCGGCGCCAGCTCGCCCACGACGATGTGCAGGAACGAGATCACGCTGAACGCCACGACGAACGACACGCCGTGGATGATCTGCGGGCTCGTGACGCCGACCAGCGAGAACACGGGTTCCAGCAGGTTCGCGAACGCGGGTTCGCCGACCCAGCCCAGGCCCAGCGACGCGAGCGTGATGCCCAGCTGGCAGGCGGACAGATAAGCGTCGAGCTGGCTGTGGACCTTGTAGAGAATGCGTCCGCGCAGTCCGCCGGTCTTGGCGATGGCGCGCACGCGGGTCTTGCGCAGGGTGACGATGCCGAATTCCGCCGCCACGAAGAAGCCGTTCAGCGCCACCAGCAGCAGCGCGAGAACGACGAGCAATACGTTTTGCATAGAAGGTATGTTTACTCGAAAGGCAAAAGCCGAGCTGCATTGTAACGGTCAGGCCGCCGGGGGCGTCGCTTTTCGCGATCCCGCCAGGATGGCCTCGACCGCCGGGTGCATGATCTTGCGGTCGCTCGAGATCATGTAGAACTGTTCGCGCACCGTCGGAACAAGCCCGACCCGCACGGCGCCGAACTGCTCGGCGACGTCGTCCGCCAGCGCGGCCGGCGCGAAGAACAGGCCCAGGCCGCGCCGGCCGAATGTGTTGAGCAGCGCGTTGTCTTCGAACTCCCCGACCACGTCCGGCCGCACGTGGTGCTGCACGAACCACTCGTCGATCTTGCCCCGCAGGGCATTATTGCGCGCCGGCAGCAGGAACGGCGCGCCGTTCAGATTCCGTGGAAACGCATCGTCCGCGCCGCCGTAGCGCTGGGCGAGCACGGGCGTGCCCACGACCACCATCTCGCTGTCGAACAGCTGGTGGCTGAACACTTTCAGGGTCGCGCCGGCGCGCACTTCGCGGTCGGTCAGCACGACGTCGAGCTTGTGCAGCGCGAGATCGGCCAGCAGCGCTTCGAACTGGTCTTCGTAGCAGACGATGCGCACGGGGCGGTCCATGCGCGTGACGGCTTCCAGCATGCGGTAGGCCGACAGTTTCGGCAGCGAGTCCGAGATACCCACCGTGAGGCGCGTGCGGCCGCTGTCGAACTCGCTCAGCGCTTCCTGCATCTGCTCGCCCAGCAAGAAGATCTGGTCGGCATAGCCGAGCGCCAGCCGGCCCGCTTCCGTCAGCACGAGCCGCCGGCCCTGCTGCGCGAACAGCGTCTTGCCCAGCGCTTGCTCCAGCAGCGTCAATTGCGAACTGACCGTCTGCACGGCGAGGCCGAGCCGTTCGGCGGCACGCGTGATGCCCCCTTCGTTGGCCACGACCCAGAAGTAGTACAGGTGGCGGAAATTGATGTCGGATTTCATTGTCACGTGAATAACGCAGGTTTTTTCGAAGTGATTCTCTTGTTATCTTCGCTTTTTTGATTGGATCATCGCCTCTACACTGCGCCTTGTCAACAACACATATCCCAAGAAGGGACATAAGAATGAAGCATTTTCGGGTGTCATTCATCGTCACGGCCTTGTGCCTGCTGGGCTCGGCCTGGTGGGGCTACGAGCATGCCGGCGTGGCCGGCGCGCTGACGGCGATGGGTATCGCCGCGATTCTCGCGGTCATGGAAGTCTCGCTGTCGTTCGACAACGCGGTGGTCAACGCCTCGGTGCTGAAGACCTGGGACGAGTTCTGGAAAAAGCTGTTCCTGGGCGTCGGCATCATCATCGCCGTGTTCGGCATGCGCCTGCTGTTCCCGCTCGTGATCGTCGCGGTGGCGGCCGACCTGGGCCTGATGGACGTGTGGAACATGGCCTTGCAGGATCCGAAGCAGTACTCGATGCACCTGACGAACCACCACGCGGAAGTGGCGGCATTCGGCGGCATGTTCCTGCTGCTGGTCTTCCTGAACTTCCTGTTCGATGAAGAGAAGGAACACCACTGGCTCGGCCACTTCGAAGCCAAGCTCGGCTCGCTTGGCAAGGTGTCGTCGATCGCCGTGATGATCTCGATCGGTGCGCTGATGGCCAGCCTGTCGCTGGTGCCGGAAGCCCAGAAGATGGTCGTGCTGATCTCGGGCCTGTGGGGCATCCTGATCTACGTCGGCGTGGACGTGCTGTCGAACCTGCTCGAGAAGTCGGAAGAGGGGGGCGGCGACGTCGGCGAAATGGTCAAGCGCGGCGGTATCGGCGGCTTCCTGTACCTGGAAGTGCTGGATGCATCGTTCAGCTTCGACGGCGTGATCGGCGCGTTCGCCATCACCAACGACGTCGTGATCATCATGCTGGGCCTGGCGATCGGTGCGATGTTCGTGCGTTCGCTGACGGTGTACCTGGTGGAAAAGGGCACGCTCGACCAGTTCGTGTACCTGGAGCACGGCGCTCACTACGCGATCGGTATCCTGGCCCTGATCATGCTGGCGAGTATGAAGTTCCACGTGCCGGAGCTGGTCACGGGTCTCGCG
>Ga0308166_1002878_pt1 | contig 15203 bp, 15 predicted proteins | sample PhyCR2_2_FD_202137 | JGI IMG/M metagenome (GOLD analysis project Ga0308166, IMG submission 202137) | Phyllosphere microbial communities from UC Gill Tract Community Farm, Albany, California, United States - DLSLCC.R2 | ecosystem: Host-associated > Plants > Phyllosphere > Unclassified | place... | reverse complement strand
CGGAATCATCGTGATCGTGAGCGAGATCGCCATCGAGACGGCGTCAGCATCGACCCCGAGACGTCGCAGCGGGAGGAGCATCCGGTGCAGCACGCCGAGCAGATCGCCCATTCGCGTCGTGATCGTGAGCAGTGAGGCAAGCAGCACGAGCGACGCGACGCGTGCGGTGCTGATCCAGGCCGCGAGCGGCGAGACGAAGATCCACAGTGCAGCTCCGAGCACGAGCACGAGCCAGCGGAGGCGCCACGCCTCAGCGGCCAGCACGCGCGGCGGCACGCGGGCGAGGGCGAAGAGCGCGCAGACGCCGATCACGGTGGTGCCGATGCTCCACGCATCATGCGGATAGGCGGACAGGCCGATCGCCAGTGCGGCGAAGATCGCGAGCTTGACTCCCGCCGGCATCCGATGGATGACGCTCGTGCCCGCCCTGTACATCTGGATCATCGGCATAGGCTCCGGTAGGCGGCGATCACGGCAGCCGGCTCCCCCGCGGCCACGACAGCGCCGTCGTCGAACAGCACCACGTGGTCGCAGCGTGCCGCGAGGTCGAGATCGTGCGTGACGATGACGACCTGTGCCGTCTGGGCGAGCAGGAGGCCGGCGATGCGCCCGGCATTGCGCAGATCGAGCAGGGTCGTCGGCTCATCCGCGACGATCAGCTCCGGTTGCGTGATCAGCACTGACGCGAGTGCGAGGAGCTGTCTCTGACCACCGGAGAGTTCCGATACCGCGACATCCGCCCGATCAGCGAGGCCGTGCTCAGCGAGCGCATCGGCGACCCGTGCATCGATCTCTGCCCTGGGCCGACCGCGCAGCGAGAGCGCAAGGTCCTCGGCCGGGGTCGGCATCAGGAGCTGGGCCTGCGGATCGGTGAACACGAAGCCGACGCGGCGGCGCAGCACTGAGACGTCACGTCGCGTGTCGAGGCCGTGCACGTTCACCCTCCCCGACGTGGGCACGACGAGCCCGTTGAGAAGCCTGGCGAAGGTCGATTTACCTGATCCGTTCGCGCCGATGACCGCGATGCGCGGCGCCGTGAGATCGACGCTGACATCGCTCAGGATCCGTCGGCCCTCGCGCTCGACGGTCACCCCGTCGAGCGCGATGTGCGCGTGACTCGTCTCAGACCGCACGGGCTCGGGCCGGTTCGATGGCCTCCCGTGCGCCGAATGCCCTCGGGTACGCCCGCCGCAGCGCGAGCGTCAGCACGACAGCCGCCGCGGCCTTGAGGAGATCCCCCGGCAGGAACACGAGGGCCGCCACGGCGGTCCGGGCGAGGTCGAGGCCGAGGACGAGCGCGGTGACGGGGATCCCGCAGAGATACACGACCAGGATGCCGCCGATGACGGTGCCGAGCGCGATGCGCCACCACGTGAGCCTGCCCCCCTGCACGATCAGTCCGATCACGACGACTCCGGCCACCCACCCGAGCAGGTACCCGGCGGTGGGACCGACGAACACGCCGAGCCCACCGCGTCCGCCTGCGAGAACCGGGAGACCCACGGCCGCGAGGGCGAGCACGAGCAGGATCGAGAGCGGAGCGAGCCGCGGGCCGAGAACGGCGCCGGCGAGCATCACGCCGAGAGTCTGCGCGGTGAGGGGAACCCCGCCGGGGATCGGTATCGTCACCATCCCGAGCACCACGATGAGGGCGGCGAAGATCGCCACTCTCGCCAGTTCACGACCGAGGTCGCCTCGCTGCTGCGTCATATCCGACACCTTCCTGAACACCGTTCACCTGAACGGTGTTCACTATAGTGAGAACATGAACCCCGATCACAACTCGACCCGCCATGATCGCGACGGTGTCGCCCGGGCAGCCCTGGCGCTCCTCGACGAGGTCGGGCTCGCCGACCTCTCGATGCGCAGGATCGCGAGCAGGCTCGATGTCCAGCCGAGCGCGCTCTACTGGCACTTCACGAGCAAGCAGGAGCTGCTCGCCGATCTCGCCGACCGCATCACCTCGACCATCCCGCGGGGTGATGCCGACGTGCTCACCACAGCGCGCAGCATCCGCGACGCCCTGTTCACCTATCGCGACGGCGCAGAGCTCGTGCTCAGCACGTATGCGCTGCAGCTCGGCTCCTCACAGGCGCAGGCGGCGCTCGAAGATTCCCTGTACCGCGTGGGAGCCGAGGACTCGCGGGAGCGTGCAGTCGCTCTCCTGCACTTCATCCTCGGTCACGCGACGCTCGTGCAGCAGCGCATGCACGCCGACAGCCACGGCGCCCTCCCCGCAGGCGACGCGGTCGACGTCACCGCGGGGCTGGATCGGATCTTCGACCTCGGTGTGGCTTCACTGACGAGAGGCACGGTCGACGACGAGTCGGCCGACAGACGCCTGCGATGAGCCTGCCGCCTGCTGCACAGTCACCTCTTCGCGGTCATCTCTCCACAAGTGCCGCGATGCGCTCGACAGCTTCGGTGATGATCTCGGGGCTCGTGCCGAAGTTCAGACGCACGTACCCCGCTCCTTCGTCTCCGAAGGCCGGGCCGAAGTGCAGTGCGACCCTGGCCTCCTTGAGGATGCGGCGCGCCGGGTTCTCCCCCCAGCCGAGCCCCGAGAGATCGATCCACGCGAGATAGCCCGCGTCCGGGATCCGATAGCGCGCCTCGGGCAGCTTCGAGGCCAGCAGATCTTCGAGAAGCAGGCGATTCGCATCGAGCGTCCTCAGCAGTCCGTCGAGCCACTCATCGCTCTCCTCCGAGAACGCGGCGACCGCGGCGAGAAGACCGAACTGGCCGGTGCGCCAGACGACCTCGATCGGCAGGCCACGCACGACCTCGCTCGTGGCGTCGGATGCTGTCACCATCAGGGCGCATTTGAGGCCGGCGAGGTTGAAGGCCTTGCTGGCGCTGACGACCGCGAATCCGACCCGCTCGGCGGCTTCACCGGTGTCGAGGAACGGCGTGAAGCCGGTGCCCGGCTGAGCCAGCGGCGCATGGATCTCATCAGAGATCACGGACGCGCCGAACTCGTCGGCGATCTCGGCCAGCGCGGCGAGAGAGTCCCGGCTGTGGACCGTCCCGGTCGGGTTGTGCGGGTTGCAGAGCAGGATCGCGGTCGCGCCGTCCTCGAATGCGGCACGGATGCCGGCGAGGTCGAGCTCCCACGCCGTGCCGGTGTCACGCAGCGGGACACGCGAGACCTCGGCGCCCGCCTCGGCTACCAGATCGTAGAACGGCGGATACACGGGAGGCGTGATGACGACGCGCTCCCCCGGCTGGGTGACGCGACGGAGGATCTCCACGATGCCCATGCTCACGTCCGCCGTGCTGCGCATGCGTGCAGGATCTACGTTCCATCCGAATCGCCGACGGGCGAATGCCGCGTAGGCGGATGGCAATGGCGTCTGCGACGCGATGTACCCGGTGTCCCCCGTCTCGACGGCGCGGCTGAGCGCCGCCGAGATCGCGGGCGCGAGGGGGAAGTCGGTCTCCGCGACGAACAGCGGAAGCACATCGGCGGGATACTCCCGCCACTTCTCGCTGCTCCGCTCGCGGAGCTCGGCCAGAGGCAGAGCCTTGACCTCGAGCATCCTCAGATCGCGAAGCCGAGGGCGCGCATCATGTCGCGGCCGTCGTCGGTGATCTTCTCCGGACCCCACGGCGGCATCCACACCCAGTTGATGCGGAAGCGGTCGACGACGCTGTCCAGAGCCTGTGCGGTCTGGTCTTCGAGCACGTCGGTCAGGGGGCAGCCGGCACTGGTCAGTGTCATGTGGATGACGAGGGCGTCGTTCTCGTCATCCCACGCGAGGTCGTAGATGAGACCGAGGTCGACGACGTTGATCCCGAGCTCCGGGTCCATGACGTCTTTGAGTGCCTCGGTGACCTCGTCGTACTTCTGGTCCGTGAGGGTGGCTGTCATGCGAATCAGCCTACGCCTCGATGGGGGCTGCGGGGTCGAGGAAACGGTCGTATCCCTCGTCCTCGAGCCGGTCTGCGAGCTCAGGGCCACCCTCTTCGACGATCTTTCCCGCGACGACCACGTGCACGAAGTCAGGACGGATGTAGCGGAGGATGCGCGTGTAGTGCGTGATCAGCAGGACGCCGAGACCCGTCGACTCCTTGGCACGGTTGACACCCTCGGAGACGATCTTCAGAGCGTCGACGTCGAGACCGGAGTCGGTCTCGTCGAGGATCGCGAACTTCGGCTTGAGCACCTCGAGCTGGAGGATCTCGTGACGCTTCTTCTCGCCGCCCGAGAAGCCCTCGTTGACGTTGCGCTGCGCGAACTTCGGGTCCATACGCAGGTTCGCCATGGCCGCCTTGACGTCCTTGGTCCAGCCGCGGATCGCGGGGGCTTCGCCGTCGAGTGCGGTCTTGGCGGTACGGAGGAAGTTCGTCACCGTCACGCCCGGGATCTCGACGGGATACTGCATGGCGAGGAACAGTCCGGCGCGAGCGCGCTCGTCGACGCTCATCTCGAGCACGTCCTGGCCGTCGAAGGTGATCGACCCCGACGTCACGGTGTACTTCGGGTGTCCGGCGATCGTGTACGCGAGGGTCGACTTGCCCGAGCCGTTGGGGCCCATGATCGCGTGCGTCTCACCGGTGTTCATGGTGAGGTTGATGCCGTTGAGGATCGGGGTGGTGCCAGCATCCGTCTCGACCGTCACGTACAGGTCGCGGATTTCAAGAACAGACATTCAGACTTCCTTCGTCACAGTCGGGTCGATGAGCACGTCGTCGCCGTCGATCTCGACGACGTAGACCGGAACGGGCTCATAAGCGGGGAGATTCTGGGGCTTGCCGGTGAGCAGCGAGAACGCCGAGCCGTGGGCCCAGCATTCCACCGTGTCACCCTCGACGAAGCCCTCGGCGAGAGAGATGTCGCCGTGCGTGCAGGTGTCTCCGATGGCGTGGATGACGCCTTCGGAGTCCTTGATCACGGTGATCGGCACGCCGTTCGGCTCGACACGGATCGGCATGTCCTGCTCGAGTTCCGCGACGCCGCACACGCGCTCGGCGCTCACGCGTTCACCTCGGCGAGCTCCGTCTCGATAGCGTCGAGCAGCTCGGTCTCCAGAGCCGGGATGCCGAGGCGCTGGACGATGTCGGTGAGGAATCCGAGCACGACGAGACGGCGTGCTTCCTCTTCGCTGATGCCGCGAGCCTGCAGGTAGAACAACTGCTCGTCGTCGAAACGACCTGTGGCGCTGGCGTGGCCGGCGCCGAGGATGTCTCCGGTCTCGATCTCGAGGTTCGGGATCGAGTCGGCACGAGCACCCTCGGTGAGCACCAGGTTGCGGTTCGCCTCGTACGAGTCGGTGCCTGTCGCGTCGGCGCCGATCAGCACGTCGCCGATCCAGACGCTGTGCGCGCCCTCGCCCTGGAGCGCACCCTTGTAGAGCACGTCGCCCTTGGTGTGCGGGCCCTTGTGGTGCAGGTACACCTGGCTCTCGAGGTGCTGACCCGCATCGGCGTACGACAGACCGTAGAGGTAGCCCTCGGATCCGGCACCCGCGAGCTCGACGCTCGGGTTCACGCGCACGACGCCGCCGCCGAAGCTGATGACGAAGTGCTTGAGGGTGGCATCCGCGTCGACCCGCGCCTGGTGCGCCGAGGTGTGCACTGCGTCGTCCTGCCACTGCTGCAGGCTGATGACGGTGAGCTTCGCACCGTCACGCACGATGATCTCGACGTTCTGCGAGTACTGCGCCGCGCCCGTGTGCTGCAGCACGACGGTGGCTGAGCTGTGCTCGAGCGCCTCGATCACGATGTGGGCGTCGGCGCGCAGTTCGGCGCCGAGTCCGTCGATCGAGACGAGAATCGGTTCTGCGACCTCTTCCTCGCGCGGGATGCGGATGTGCAGCGCCTCGGCGGCACCCTGCCAGGCGACCGCGGCCGTGACGTCCTCGGCGAGGAAGACCTCGCCGCGGGGCGCCGCCCCTGCGACCAGGGGCTCTGCCACGTACTTGTCACCGGCGCCGAACGAGTAGCGGACTCCCTCGGCGGAGTCCGCGACCTCGAAGAGGGCGGAGAGCTTCGCCACCGGCGTGTGCTTCCAGTTCACCTCGCGGCCCGTCGGGGCGCCGAAGTCTGCGGGCTCGAACGAGTGCGGCCGCTCCGAACGGGTCTGGACCGGGACGAACCCGGCATCCGCGACCTGCGCGGCGGGGTCCACATGCGCGCTCGAATGCTGCGGCGCCGTCGGCGCCGTCGTCTGGGACGTCATCTCAGCCGACCGATCCTTCCATGCCCATCTCGATGAGCTTGTTCAACTCCATCGCGTACTCCATCGGCAGCTCGCGCGCGATCGGCTCGATGAACCCACGCACGATCATCGCCATCGCCTCGTCCTCCGGCATGCCGCGGGACTGCAGGTAGAAGAGCTGCTCCTCGCTGACCTTCGAGACCGTGGCCTCGTGGCCGAGCTGCACGTCGTCGACGCGGATGTCGATGGCCGGGTAGGTGTCGGAGCGCGACTTCGTGTCGACGAGCAGGGCATCGCAGCGCACGGTGTTCGCGGAGTGGTGCGCGTTGGCGTCCACTCGCACCTCGCCGCGGTATCCGGCACGTCCACCGCCACGTGCGATCGACTTCGAGACGATCGACGACTGCGTGTAGGGAGCCATGTGGATCATCTTCGCGCCGGCATCCTGGTGCTGGCCCGGACCTGCGAAGGCGACCGAGAGCGTCTCGCCCTTGGCGTGCTCGCCCATCAGATAGATCGACGGGTACTTCATCGTCACCTTGGAGCCGATGTTGCCGTCGACCCACTCCATCGTCGCGCCTTCGTGCGCGACCGCACGCTTCGTGACGAGGTTGTAGACGTTGTTCGACCAGTTCTGGATCGTCGTGTAGCGAACGCGGGCGTTCTTCTTCACGATGATCTCGACGACGGCCGAGTGCAGCGAATCCGACTTGTAGATCGGGGCCGTGCAGCCCTCGATGTAGTGGACGTAGCTGTCCTCGTCGGCGATGATCAGGGTCCGCTCGAACTGGCCCATGTTCTCGGTGTTGATGCGGAAGTACGCCTGCAGAGGGATCTCGACATGCACGCCCTTGGGAACGTAGACGAACGATCCACCCGACCATACGGCGGTGTTCAGAGCCGCGAACTTGTTGTCGCCGGCCGGGATCACGGTGCCGAAGTACTCCTCGAAGAACTCGGGGTGCTCACGGAGCGCCGTGTCGGTGTCCATGAAGATGACGCCCTGCTCTTCCAGGTCCTCACGGATCTGGTGGTAGACGACCTCGGACTCGTACTGAGCCGCGACGCCGGCCACGAGACGCTGACGCTCGGCCTCGGGGATGCCGAGGCGCTCGTAGGTCTCGCGGATCTCGGCGGGAAGGTCTTCCCACGACTGCGCCTGCTTCTCGGTGGAGCGCACGAAGTACTTGATGTTGTCGAAGTCGATCTCGCTGAGGTCTGCGCCCCAGGTCGGCATCGGCTTGCGTCCGAAGAGCTGGTACCCCTTGAGACGGGTCTTCAGCATCCATTCGGGCTCATGCTTGAGCGCCGAGATCCCGCGGACCACCTCTTCGGAGATACCGCGCTTGGCGATGGCTCCGGCAGCATCTTCGTCATGCCACCCGAATTCGTACACCCCCAGGCCGTCAAGCTCCGGGCGGTCGATCAGCACATCCGACATCACACACTCTCCTCACAGGTCCCAAACGGTGTCATCCGCCCCGACACACCTGATCCCCGTCGAGTCTGCGGGAGCGGGTGCCGTTGGTGGGCCCTCATCACCGGCGCATCCATCGCGCCTAAACTGTTAGCGATGCTTCAGCGCGGTCAGCGCTCATCGCAACAATCCGATTCTACAGGTTCCGCCTGAAGACAGGGCCGCTCGCCGTGTCCGGCGCGGTTCGGAGAGACTTATGCCCGAGACGACGATCTCCTCCTCCACGAATGCACCGCAGACGACCTCGACGGCCGCGCTCCTGTGGGGACGGATGCTGCGCGTGTGCGCCTGGCTCTCGTTCCTCGCGCAGACCATCATCATCGGCACCGGAGGCGCGGTGCGCCTCACGGGTTCCGGCCTCGGATGCTCGGAGTGGCCCCTCTGCACCCCCGAGTCCCTCGTGCCGATCTATGCCGATCAGGGAATACACGGGATCATCGAGTTCGGCAACCGGGTGATGACGGGCGTCGTCGGCATCATCGCACTCGCAGTGCTCCTGCTCGTGCTGGCGCGTGTGGGCGGCAGACGCCTGGTGTTCTCCGCTCTGCGATTCGCCGCCAGCGGAATCGCGGCCGCAGCGATCGTCTTCGGACTGGTCTCCCTGTTCTCCCTTCCCGCGACGCCCTTCGCCATGGGCGCGCTGCTCGTCACGGTGATCGCCGCGATGGTCCGTTCGCTCGGGCTCTCATCACACAGGCGCGACCTCGTCGCCCTCGCCTGGATCGTCCTCGTCGGTGTCGTGGCGCAGGCACTCGTGGGCGGCATCACGGTCCTCACCGGCCTGAACCCCTTCATCGTCGGGTTCCATTACGTCTCGTCACTGCTGCTCGTGTGCGTCACTGCGGCATTCCTGGTGCGGCTCTACGCTGTGGCCGGACCCCGCGTCAGCGCCGTCCCGAAGTGGTTCGCCATCCTCAGCCATGTCACCGGGCTCGCGCTGGCCGTCACGATCGTCTTCGGGGTTCTGACGACGGGCTCCGGGCCGCACTCCGGCGACGCCGACGTGCTGCGGCACGGGTTCGATGCCACGATCCTCGCCCACGTGCACTCGTGGCCCGGATACGTCCTCGCCGCGCTCGTCGCCGCGCTGACGATCTCGGCGTGGGCGCTTCGGCTCGAACCCCGCAAGTGGCTGCTCGTCCTCGTGCTCGCGATCCTCGTGCAGGTCGGCGTCGGCATCTGGCAGGCGCGTGAGGGACTCCCTCCGCTGCTCGTCGGCATCCATATGGTGCTCGCGTCGCTGTCGGCGGCCGCCTACACCGTCGTGGTGCTGCACCTGAAGAAGCCCGTGTCCCTCCAGGAGTGAGCATGGCCGCCGGCGAGACGACCGGCACAGTGGATGCATAGCCCCGACATCAGAGGCTCATCAGTTCGTCGTGCACCGTGGCTGACATGAACAAGTCACTGACACGCAGCATCGGCTTCTGGCTCCTCCTCGTGCTCTCGCTCGCCTCGGCGGGCGTCGGCGGATGGCTGATCGCCGGACAGGTCGGCACGATGACGAGCACTCTTCTCGATGGCACGGCGACGGGCATCGAGGTCTATGTCGGCCAGTCGCTCGTCGTGGTCGGCGCGGCTCTCTTGGGCGCGGGAGTCATCGGACTCCTCTTCGCGGTCGCTCTCACGGCGGTGCAGGCGCTCATGCCCGCTGCGTCACCCGTCGTCGAGCCCCTCGAGTGGGCGTCCGAGGCCGACGCTGACGCCGCGATCGAGCCGACCACGGATGACGACCCCACCCTCGTCTCGTCGGAGGACGAGACGGTCGTCGAGGACGAGTGGACTCAGAAGGGCAGCAGCGGGTCGACCGCGACGGCCACGAAGATCAGCGTCAAGTAGGTGATCGAGGCGTGGAAGACTCGCATCGGCCGCGCCTCGTCACCCCGCACAGCCTGGTTGTAGAGGCGGTGCGACTCATAGATGAACCACCCGCCGAAGACGAGGGCGGAGACGGTGTAGACGAGGCCCATGTTCGCGATGGGAATCAGCAGCAGCGAGCAGGCGATGGTCGCCCAGGCGTACAGGATGACCTGGAGGCCCACCTGCGAAGCATTGCGGGTGACTCCGAGCATGGGCACGTCGACGTCGTCGTAGTCGTCCTTGTACTTCATCGACAGCGGCCAGTAGTGCGGGGGCGTCCAGAGGAAGATCAAGGCGAACAGGATGAACGCCGGCCAGTCGAGCGAGCCGGTGACGGCTGCCCACCCGATGAGGACCGGGAAGCATCCGGCGATGCCGCCCCAGATGATGTTCTGCTCGGTGCGACGCTTGAGGATCATCGTGTAGATCACGACGTAGAAGAAGATCGCGGCCGCGGAGAGCGTGGCCGCCAGCCAGTTCGTCGTGAACCAGAGCCACACGGTCGACAGCACGGCGAGGGTCCAGGAGAAGATCAGAGCGCCTCGAGGGGTGATCTCTCCCGTCACGAGCGGACGATTCTCCGTGCGGTGCATGTGCGCGTCGATGTCGCGGTCGAGGTACATGTTGAACGCCGCTGCCGACCCGGCGCTCAGCGACCCACCGATCACGGTCGCGAGCACCAGCCACATGTCGGGCAGCCCGCCCTGGGCGAGGAACATGACCGGGACGGTCGACACCAGCAGCAGTTCGAGGACGCGCGGCTTGGTGAGGGCGACGTACGCCTTCACGGTACGACCGATGGACTTCTTCACAACGGTCTGATCAGACATCGTCGAGATCTCGATCGCCTCCTCCACACGCGTCACGACAGCGTTTCCCAGTCTAGGGCACGCAGAAGGTCGGTCCCGCCCCACCCCGGGGACTCGCCCGGGGTGGGGCGAGACCGCGTTCCGAAGACCGTGATCCTCGGTCTCAACAGGCCACGACACACCCGCGCCGGCATGGAATTCCTCGGCCGGTGAGGCGTTGTAAGACTGGGTAACGGGTCACACCACGGCGCTATGCTGAAATGACTCGCGCGCCCGGCGCACATCACACACCCCTCCATCACGCGGCGGTCTGCGAATGTGCGATCCGGACGCTCTCGAACAGTTGCAGAAGGGCTTCACAGTGTCGGAATTGCAGTGGGATGAGATCGACCGACGTGCGGTGGACACCGCGCGTCTTCTGGCAGCGGATGCCGTGGAGAAGGTCGGGAACGGCCACCCCGGCACGGCGATGAGCCTCGCTCCCGCCGCCTATCTGCTCTACCAGCGGGTTCTCCGCCACGACCCGACCGACACCGACTGGCTCGGCCGCGACCGCTTCATCCTCTCGGTCGGTCACTCCTCGCTGACGCAGTACGTGCAGCTCTATCTCGGCGGCTTCGGTCTCGAGCTCGACGACCTCAAGGCGCTCCGCACCTGGGGCTCGCTCACTCCCGGACACCCCGAGTACGGCCACACCAAGGGCGTCGAGATCACGACGGGCCCGCTCGGCCAGGGACTCGCCTCCGCGGTGGGCTTCGCATACGCCGCCCGGTACGAGCGCGGACTCTTCGACCCCGAGGCAGAGCCGGGCACGAGCCCGTTCGACCACTTCGTCTACGTGATCGCCGGCGACGGCGACCTCCAGGAGGGCGTGACCAGCGAGGCCTCCTCGCTCGCCGGCCACCAGGAGCTCGGCAACCTCATCGCGATCTACGACTCCAACCAGATCTCCATCGAGGACGACACCAACGTCGCCTTCACCGAAGATGTCGCGAAGCGCTACGAGGCCTACGGCTGGCAGGTCCAGGTCGTCGACTGGAAGAAGACCGGCGAGTACGTCGAAGACGTCGCCGAGCTGAATGCCGCGATCGAAGCCGCGAAGGGCGAGACCTCGAAGCCATCGCTCATCATCCTCAAGACCATCATCGGCTGGCCGTCGCCCGGCAAGCAGAACTCCGGCAAGATCCACGGATCCGCGCTCGGTGGCGACGAACTCGCCGCGACCAAGAAGGTCCTCGGCTTCGACCCCGAGGAGCACTTCGCCATCGCCGACGACGTGATCGCGCACACTCGCGCTCTCGCCGACCGCGCAGCCGAGACGCGTGCCGCGTGGCAGAGCTCGTTCGATGCGTGGGCCGCCGCAAACCCCGAGCGAAAGGCGCTCCTCGATCGTCTCGAGGCCAAGGAGCTCCCCGCCGACATCGCGTCCGCGCTCCCGGTCTTCGCCAGTGGCAAGGACGTCTCGACCCGAGCGGCATCCGGTCAGGTCATCAATGCCCTCGCCGCCGAACTTCCCGAGCTCTGGGGCGGATCGGCCGACCTCGCCGAGTCGAACCTGACCACGATCAAGGACTCGAAGTCCTTCATCCCGGCCGAGTGGTCCACCCACGAGTGGTCGGGCGACCCCTACGGCCGCGTGCTGCACTTCGGCATCCGCGAGCACGCCATGGGCGCCATCGTCAACGGCATCGTGCTGCACGGCCCGACCCGCGCCTTCGGCGGCACCTTCCTCATCTTCAGCGACTACATGCGCCCGCCGGTGCGTCTGGCCGCGCTGATGAACGTCCCCAGCATCTTCGTCTGGACGCACGACTCCGTCGCGCTCGGCGAGGACGGTCCGACGCACCAGCCGGTCGAGCAGATCGCCACGCTTCGCGCCATCCCGAACTTCACGCTGGTGCGCCCCGCCGACGCCAACGAGACCTCGGCCGCCTGGCTCGAGATCCTGCGCCGCCATGAGGGCCCGGCAGGCATCGCCCTCACTCGTCAGAACATCCCGGTGTTCGAGCGCGGACAGGGAGCAGCCGACGGCGACGTCTTCGCCTCGACCGACGGCGTCTCGAAGGGCGCGTACGTGCTCGCCGAAGCTCCGAACGGCACGCCTGACGTGATCATCATCGCGACCGGCTCCGAGGTCCAGCTGGCGGTCGACGCGCGCGCCGCCCTGGCTGATGAGGGCGTGGGCGTCCGCGTCGTCTCCGCTCCCTCGCTGGAGTGGTTCGACGAACAGGACGAGGCGTACCGCGAATCGGTTCTGCCGAAGGCCGTCACCGCCCGCGTCTCGGTCGAGGCGGGGTCCGTACTCAGCTGGCGCGGCATCGTGGGCGACCGCGGCCGCTCGGTCGGCATCGACCACTTCGGCGCATCCGCCGACTACAAGACCCTGTTCGAGAAGTTCGGCATCACCACAGAGGCCGTCATCGCGGCCGCACGCGAGACCATCAAGGAGAACGCATGAGCACCCCCACCGCAGACCTCGCAGCAGCCGGTGTCAGCATCTGGCTCGACGACCTGTCGCGCACCCGCATCTCCTCCGGCAACCTGGCCGAGCTGATCGAGACCCGCAACGTCGTCGGCGTCACCACCAACCCGACGATCTTCGCGAACGCGATCACCGACAAGAACAACACGTCGTACGACGCTCAGGTCACTGAGCTCGCCGCGTCCGGTGCGACGGCCGAAGAGGCCGTCTTCGCTGCGACCACCCAGGACGTCGCTGCAGCGCTCGACGTCTTCCGTCCCGTGTGGGAGGCCTCTGGCCACGCCGACGGCCGCGTCTCGATCGAGGTCTCCCCCGACCTCGCGCACGACACCGAGGGCACCGTCGCACAGGCCAAGCAGCTCTGGGCCAAGGTCGACCGTCCGAACCTGCTCGTCAAGATCCCGGCGACGAAGGCCGGCCTCCCCGCCATCACCGAGGCGATCGCATCGGGCATCAGCGTCAACGTGACCCTGATCTTCAGCCTCGAGCGCTACGCCGAGGTCATCGAGGCGTACCTGTCCGGTCTCGAGCGCGCACACAGCGCCGGCATCGACCTGTCGACCATCCACTCGGTCGCCTCGTTCTTCGTGTCGCGCGTCGACACCGAGACCGACAAGCGTCTCTCCGCGATCGGTACCGACCAGGCCGAGGCGCTCAAGAGCACGGCGGGGCTCGCCAACGCGCGCCTGGCTTACGAGCTCTTCGAGCAGAAGTTCGCCGAGAAGCGTGCTCAGGACCTGATCGCGGCCGGCGCGAACGCCCAGCGTCCGCTCTGGGCATCGACCGGCGTCAAGGACCCGGCTCTGCCTGACACCCTCTACGTCACCGAGCTCGTCGCGAAGGACGTCGTCAACACGATGCCCGAGAAGACGCTCGAGGCGACGTTCGACCACGGCGTCGTCACCGGCGACACCATCACCGGCAGATACGAGGATGCACGCGCGGTCTTCGCCGGTCTCGCCGACCTCGGCATCGACTTCACCGATGTCACGCAGGTGCTCGAAGACGAGGGCGTCGCCAAGTTCATCGACTCCTGGCACGACCTGCTCACTCAGGTGGCAGAGGGCCTCGAGGCACAGCGATGACATTCGCGATCCACGCCTCGGGCGCGGCTCGGGTCGCGATCGACGAGACGGTCCCCGCTCTCGTCCACGACCTGATCGCCTCCCGCCTCACCGGCGGGGATGCGACCCTCTGGGGTCCGGCAGCCGAGTCCGAGGCGTCGATCCGCCTCGGATGGATCGAAGCCGTCTCGGTCTCGCGACCGCTGGTCGCCGAGATCGCGGCCCTTCGCGCGGAACTCCATGCGAAGGGTGTGACGCGAGTCGTGCTCGCCGGCATGGGCGGATCGTCGCTGGCGCCTGAGGTCATCGCCCAGACCGCGGGAGTGCCGCTCACGATCCTCGATTCCACCGCTCCGAGCCAGGTGCTCGCCGCACTGGACGAGGGCCTCGAAGGCACAGTGCTCGTGGTGTCGTCGAAGTCCGGCTCCACGGTGGAGACCGACTCGCAGCGCCGCACGTTCGAAGCGGCTTTCCGCGACGTGGGCATCGATCCGATCGAGCGGATCGTCGTCGTCACAGACCCGGGTTCGCCGCTCGACGCCTCGGCTCGCGAGGCGGGATACCGCGTGTTCAACGCCGACCCGAACGTCGGAGGACGCTACTCGGCACTCACCGCCTTCGGTCTCGTGCCGTCCGGGCTCGCCGGAGCCGACATCGACGAGCTCCTGGACGAGGCCGAGGCCTCCCTCCTCGAAGTCGCCATCGACTCCGCCGACAACCCTGCACTGCGGCTCGCCGCGGCGATCGCCGCCACGTCGCCCCGTCGCGACAAACTCGGCCTGATCACCGACGGCACGCACATCAACGGTCTGCCCGATTGGATCGAGCAGCTCATCGCCGAATCCACCGGCAAGGACGGCACCGGCATCCTGCCCGTCGTCCTCCTGCCCGTGTCGCCGGAACTCGACTCGAAGCCGTCGGACCTGCAGATCGTCCGTCTGGTCGACGACGCGAACGAGTTCCACCTCCGCGAACGGCACGAGGGCGAGATCCTCGTCAGCGGATCGCTGGGTGCGCAGCTCATCGTGTGGGAGTATGCCACTGCGATCGCGGGCTACCTGCTCGGCATCAACCCCTTCGACCAGCCCGACGTCGAGTCCGCGAAGGTGGCGGCCCGCGGTCTGCTCGACGCACGTCCCGCGCCCACCGAGCCGGCGTTCGTCGAGAACGGCGTCGAGGTTCGCGTCTCTGACCCCGCTCTCGCGGCATCCGGAACCGTCGAAGGCGTGCTCGACGCACTCTGGGCTCAGCTGCCGGCAGACGGCTACGTCTCGATCCAGGCGTACGTCAACCGACTCGACGTGCCGCAGCTGCAGGGCCTCCGCGAACTCGTGGCCGCCGACTCCGGTCGTCC